>Ga0070681_10000480_pt1 | contig 32571 bp, 32 predicted proteins | sample KBSC83BmetaG_FD_65650 | JGI IMG/M metagenome (GOLD analysis project Ga0070681, IMG submission 65650) | Corn rhizosphere microbial communities from Kellogg Biological Station, Michigan, USA - KBS C8-3B metaG | ecosystem: Host-associated > Plants > Roots > Rhizosphere | place: USA: Michigan...
CGGCGCTGCTCTGCGTAGGTCAGGAAGAGCTGCTTCATGGCCCGCGTCATTCCCACATAGCAGAGCCGTCGTTCCTCTTCCAACCCGTCCAGGTCGTTCAACGACCGCTGGTGGGGGAACAGGCCGTCCTCCATCCCGCTCAGGAAGACGACAGGAAACTCCAGACCTTTCGCCGTGTGCAGGGTCATCATCTGCACGCAGTCTTCCCACTCGTCTGCCTGGCCCTCTCCGGACTCCAGTGCCGCGTGAGCCAGGAAGGCTTCCAGTGGAGGTAGATCGGTTTCGGTCGCCTGCTGCTGGAAACCGCGCGCGGCGCTCACCAATTCGTCCAGGTTCTCGACGCGGGCTTCGCCCCGATCCTGCTTCTCACGCTTGTAATGCTCGATCAGGCCGCTCGCCTGAAGGACATGATCCACCTGCTCGTGCAGCGGCAATCCCACGACCTCGCGGGACAGTCGCTCGATGAGCGACATGAAGCCGTGAACCGCGGTCGCCTTGGATCCCAGTGCATCGCCTACGCAGGAGCCCGCCGCGTCCCACAGTGCGCTCCCGGCGCCTTTGGCGCGCTCGCGAACGATGTCGAGGGTCTTCGCTCCGATTCCGCGCGTCGGAAGATTGACGACACGCTCGAACGACGGATCGTCCTTGCGGTTGGAGATCAGGCGCAGATAGGCCAGCGCGTCCTTGATTTCGGCCCGCTCGAAGAACCTGAGGCCGCCGTAGACTTTGTACGGGATGCGGCCTGAGATGAAGATTTCCTCGAACACTCGGGACTGTGCGTTCGATCGGTAGAGAATCGCGATGTCGCGCCGGCTGCCTCCGTGGTGCACCCAGTCACGGATCCGGTGGGCGACGAATTCCGCCTCGTCGCGCTCGTTGAAGGCGGCGTACAGGCGAATCGGATCGCCGCGATCGCCGCTGGTCCAGAGGTTCTTGCCCAGCCGGCCCGTGTTGTTGGAGATCAGTCCGTTGGCCGCTTCGAGAATGGTGCTGGTCGAGCGATAGTTCTGCTCGAGTCGGTAGAGTCTCGCGTCCGGGTAGTCGCGGCGGAACTGGTGGAGGTTCTCTACTCGGGCGCCCCTCCAGCGATATATGGACTGGTCGTCGTCCCCAACAACAAAGGGAAGCGTCACGGTCCCGTCGGCGGGTGAATTCGTTGCCAGCAGCGTGAGCCACTTGTACTGAATGGAGTTGGTGTCCTGGAACTCATCCACCAACACATGACGGAAACGGCGGCGATAGTGCCCAAGCAGAGCCGGATTGTCACGCCACAGCTCATACGCCCGCAGCAGCAGCTCCGCGAAGTCCACTACGCCGTTACGGGTGCAGGCCTCTTCATAGTCGACATACAGCTGGATGAATTGCCGGCGCGTGGGATCGTCGTTGTCCTTGAGGCTCTTCGGCCGACGACCCTCGTCCTTGTTCGAATTGATGAACCACTGCACCTCGCGCGGTACCCAGCGGCTCTCGTCCAGGTCGCGCGCCTTGATGAGTTTCTTGATGAGGCGCTGCTGGTCCTCGGCATCGAGGATCTGAAAACCCTGCACGAGACCCGCCTCGCGCCAGTGGAGACGCAGCAGCCGATGGGCGAGCCCGTGGAACGTGCCGATCCACAGCGAGCTGCCGGGTATTCCCAGCAGCGTCTCGATCCGGCCCCGCATTTCACCGGCAGCCTTGTTCGTGAACGTCACGGCCAGAATGCTGTGCGGCGAGACGTTCTGCGCCTGAATCAGCCACGCGATCCGATAGGTCAGCACGCGCGTCTTGCCGCTCCCGGCGCCGGCGAGGACCAGCACGGGACCGAGCGGAGCGGTGACCGCTTCGCGCTGCGCTTCGTTCAGCGAATCGAGGAGGGGGGACAGGTCCATGCGGGGCGCATTGTACCCTGCCGGTTGGCTACCCCGGACGGCGTGCAACGGTCTCCTCCGCGAACTGAACGAGCGCCACCACAAAGCCCAGCAGCACCGGTCCGATCACCAGCCCCAGGATGCCGAATGCCGACGCGCCGCCGATGGCCCCGACGAAGACCGCCAGGGTGGAGACCTCTGCGCGTTGCGAGGTCAGGAAGGGGCGCAGGAAATTGTCGGCGACGCCCACCGCTGCGCTCCAGACCGCCAGAAAAATCGCTGCGCCCCAGCGACCGACGATCATCAGATACAGCACCGCAGGCACCAGCACGATGGCGGACCCCGCCGGCAGAAAGGCCGCGATGGTCGCCAGTACCGCAAACACGACCGGCGAGGGTAGTCCCACGATGGCGAATCCCACTCCTGCGAGTGCGCCCTGCACGAGCGCCGTCGCGACCGAGCCGAATACGACGGCGAGGGTCACGTTGGCGAGATACGCGAGCAGCTCTTTGCGCTTGTCGGGCTCCATCGGAATCAGTCGCGACAGATGCGCCAGCATCATCCTGCCGTCCCGCAGCAGGAAGAACAGGAGGAAGAGCATCATGAAGAAACCTACCAGCGACCCGACCACGCCGAGAGCGAGTGTGCCGCTCATCTCGGCCACGGATTTCAGGAGCGACTGAACGCCGTCGGTGACCCAACCCTCCACCTGCTCGATCGAAACGGAGGAGTTCTCACGCATCCAGTGGACCGGGCCACCTACGACGGGATAACCCTCGAGATGCTCCAGCATTGTCGGAATCGGCAGCACGGTGCGTCCGCGCAGCCAGGTGATCAGGGAAGCGACCTGCTTTGCAAACATCACGCCGACGATTGCCAACGGCGCCATCACGCAGAAGGGTGTCAGCCCCGTCAGAATGCCCGCGGCCAGGGAAGCGCGCCCCTTCAGGCGCCGGGCCAGTCGCTCCTGCACGGGATTCAGCAGAAAGGCGAGTACGGCCGCCCAGCCCAACGGTCCGGCCAGGGGGTGCAGCACGTCGACCAGCAAGTACCCCACGATCAAGAAGGTCGCGATCGCGAACGTACGGCGGTAGAACGCTGAGTACATCCGCGAAGGGTACCCGATCCGCGGCCGGGTTAAGGTTTTCTTACGCTGGGTTAACCTTTGGTGCGGGCGCCGCCGCCCGGCCTCGCTACACTGACCGCATGCCTACCCTCTACGACTACCTGGATTCCGGCAACGGCTACAAGATCCGTCTCCTGATGAGCCAGTTGGGGCGTCACTATCGCTGGCAGGAAATCGACATCATGCAGGGAGGCAGCCGCACACCACAGTTTCTGGCCAAGAACCTGAACGGCCGGATCCCGACCTTCGAGCTCGACGACGGAGTGTGTCTCGCCGAGTCCAACGCCATTCTCTGGTACCTCGCCGAAGGGTCCCGATTCATTCCCGAAGACCGCCTGGCACGCGCCCAGACGCTTCAGTGGATGTTCTTCGAGCAGTACAGCCACGAGCCCTATGTCGCGACCCCGCGTTTCATCGTCAAGCATCTGCCTGAGGATTCGCCGCGCCGCGCAGAGCTTCCGGACCGGTTGGCCCGGGGCCGTGCCGCGCTCGACGTCATGAATACGCACTTGAAGAGCAACCCGTTCTTCGCGGGCGGCCGGTATACGATCGCGGACATCGCTTTGTATGCCTACACGCACGTCGCCGAAGAGGGCATCCACGACCTGACGGCGTACCCTCAAGTGAACGCTTGGCTGGAGCGCGTCGCCTCACAGCCGCAGTACATTCCGATCACTTACCGCCCGGCTTGAAGCTCTCGCAGAAGGACGGGTCCGTGAGACTGTCCAGGAATGCGATCAGCTCCGATTTCTCCAGCTGATTCAGATCGAACGTACGCAGACGCGCATCGCCTGCCGCCGCATGCGCAGCCTCCGCGTAGTGATTCACGACCGCTTCTAACGTCGGAAAACGACCGTCGTGCATGTAGGGCGCTGTAAGCGTGATGTTTCGTAGAGTCGGTACGCGCATCGCCTGTTCGCTGATGCCATTGCTAGCGAACGAAGATTTCCCAGTCTCCCCCTGACTGTCGCGCCAGTTACCGGAGAAGTTGAATCCCGAGTGGCACGCTGAGCATCCGGCCCGCGGCGAGAAGAACAGCGCCATACCGCGCTTCGCGTCGGGAGACAGCGCCTCATGCTCACCATTGAACACGTACCGATCGAACGGTGAGTTACCGCTGATCAAAGTGCGCTCGAACGCCGCGATAGCCTTAACGATATGGTCGAACGTCACTGCCGGCCCCGCGTCCCGGAATACCGCCGCAAATGACGTTGCGTACGATGGATCGGCCGCGAGCAAGTCAGCCACGGCCTCCTGGCGACCCGCCATTCCGATCTCGATCGGGTGCTCGTTGAGCAGCGGCTCGAGCATCTGCGCCTCGAGGGACCCCAGCTCGGGCTTCGTCCACCCGAAACTGACGTTGTATGCGACGTTCACGAGAGCCATCGCGTTGTGCGGGAGCGCGGCCCCCGTCGCGCCAACGGCTACGGGTCGCCCGTCGGCGAAGGAGCGCATTGGATCGTGACAGCTGGCGCAACTGTACGTACCGGTCACCGACAGTCGCGGCTCGAAGAACAGGCGTCGGCCGAGGGACACCTTGGCCTCGGACATGGGGTTATCCGCAGGCACCGCCGGCGTTGGGAAGCCGCGCGGCAGATGCCAGACGTAGGCAGGGGGTGGCGCGTCGGCGGTCATGGCGCGATGGTGCCTGGAATGGGCCGCGTGACGCCAGCACTGCCGCCGCGCCGCCGTGACGCCAGCGCCGCCGTGACGCCGTGACGCCGTGACGCCGTGACGTGCCGACGCGGCGCCCGTCAGTGCCAGCTTTCCGCGGTCCCCTCGCGGGTCAACGACGCCGTCTGACCAGCGATCTGCGTCCGCTCCTGCACCCACTTGTCGAGGTCGTCGACCGTGCCCGCGTTGTCGGCCGTGGCGGCCGAACGTTGCGTGGCAATCCAGCTCTTCATCGCTTCCAACAGTTTGTTGGCGAGCGCGCGGTTGGCCGCAAAGAGATCGAGGTACGACTGCTCCGCGTCGGCAACCTTGTTGACGGCGAGCAACGCCTCGCCCCGATACTCGATGGCTTCCGGATACCCGGGCCGCAGCAGCAACGCATTCGAGTAGGCCTTCAGAGCATCGTCGTAGTTGCCGAGCTTGCGGCTCGTGTAACCGAGGTAGTTCCAGGCTTCCGGCATGCGGCCGTTGATCTTCAGGACCTGAACGAACTTGCCCAGCGCCGTCGTGTAGTCCGACTTCGCGTCTTTCAGGGCCCGGTCCCGTTTCTTCGGGTCGGTGAGCGTGGCGGCCGACTCGTCCTTCTTGTCTGCCTTCTCGACGTGCTTGACCCCGTCGTTGAACAGGACTTTGGCCTGCTGCTCGGGGTTCATCGGCGCGGAGCCCATGCTCATCCCGCCTCCGGGCGGCATCGCTCCACCCCCCGCGGCCCACGCGGCGGATGCAGTCAAACACAAGGCGGCAACGAGTGCGGCGGCGGCGGTGGATTGGGGGCGAATACGCATAGCGGCTCCATGGCCCAAACGGGGGCGGCACTATGCTGCGACGGCAACATCGGAGGAGCAATGTTCCCGGCGCAAACCCTCGTTCCCGCCGGTATCAGACGCCAGGAATTGGAATGAGCATTGCCAGTCTCGTCACTGCCAGCTGGCTGCGGTCCCCTCGCGAGTCAACGAGGCGGTCTGGGATGCGATCTGAGATCTTTCCTGGACCCACTTGTCCAGGGCGTTGACGGCGTTCGCGTCACTGCTCGCGGCGGACCCCGATCGCTGTGCGGCAATCCAACTCTTCATCGCCTCCAGCAGCTTGCCGGCCACCGCGCGGTTGGTTGCGAACAGATCGAGGTAGGACTGCTCCGCGTCCGCGAAGCGCTTCAGGGCCAGGTACGCCTCGGCGCGATACTCGATGGCCTCCGGATAGCCGGGCCGAAGGGCCAACGCGCGCTCGTAAGCCTCGAGAGCGTCATCGTAGTCGCCGAGCTTCCGATGCGCGTAGCCGACGTAATTCCATGCCTCATGCATTTCAGGGTCGAGCCGCACAGCGCGCTCGAACTTGCCCAGCGCTATCGAATACAACGAGCGTGCCTCGTCCGACGTGTGAGCGCTGTCGGCTCGACGCAAGACCTCGATGCCGTCGTTGTAAAGGAGCTTCGCCTGATTGGCGGGCGTCTGCTGAGCTCCGGGAGGCCCATTGGGCACTGGGACCGGCCCGTCCCCCACAGACCACGCGGCAGGTGCCGCCGCTACCAGCAGCGTGGCCAGGGCAAGCTGCAAGGATCTACGCACGTTGTTTCTCCAAACGCATCGATCGAAAGAAGACTACCAGCTGTTTCGCAACTCGCGCAGCTTGAGAAAAACGGTCTTGGCGTCAGGGTTCGCGCCGATCTCGGGAAATGCCGCGCGCAACCGGGCCATCACCGAAGGGCTCTGCAAACGAAAGAACGTGTTGACCTGCTTCTCCTGCCCGAGCGTCGTCACAGGCGCATTGCCGGCTCCGTGCGCTTTGGCGTGGGCGAGCAATGAAGCGGCCGCGGAGTTGTCCGGCTCCCGATCCAGAGTGAACTCCAGATTGCGTGCGAGATATTCATGGCCCGGAAACAGTCGCGTGGTGTCGGGCAGCCGCGAGAGCTGAGCGTTGAACGTCTCGTACAACTGCTCCGGGTGCCCGCCCTGCTGGCAATTGCCCGCCCCTGCGTTGAACAGCGTGTCACCGCTGAACAGCGCCGGCTGATCCGTGTGCGACAGCAGGCAGATGTGGGCCAGAGTGTGCCCTGGGGTGTCCAGGCATTCGAGCTCAACGGTCCGCCCGACGCGGATTGTGTCACCCTTCTTCAGTCCCTGATCTACACCTCCGATCCGCGTGGCGGCGCCAGCGTGAGCCAATACGCGCGCACGAGTGGCGTCCACGAGCCCCGCGTTGCCGCCCGTGTGGTCCGGGTGTTCATGGGTATTCAGGATCTGGGTGATCGTCCATCCCTTGGCACGGGCCGTCTGCAGGCACAGCGTCCAGTCCAGAGGATCCACGGCCAGCGCTTCCCCCGTCTCGGGGCACGCAATCAGGTAGTGGAAGTTGCGGAAGTCGTTACCCGGCCAGATCCGCTCGATCAACATGACAATAATCTCCGTCCGTAGCGCCGTCGCAACGTACCCGGAAAACCTCCGGCGCGCCATAATGAGAAGTCGGCGAGCCAAGTGCGAGGGTTCATGCAGCTTCAGGTCGTCCCCGTCACACCGTTCCAGCAGAATTGCTCGGTGATCTGGTGCGATCGTACGCGGGCGGCGGCGATCGTCGATCCGGGCGGCGATCTGGAGAGAGTGCTGGACGTCGTAGCTGCGAACAAGCTGGAGCTGCAGAAGATCCTGCTCACGCATGCACATATCGATCATGCGGGCGCCACGGGCGAGCTGGCGCGTCGCACCGGATTGCCCATCGAAGGCCCCCACCCCGGCGATCGATTCTGGATCGAGGGGCTGGCTCAGCAGGCGCAGATGTTCGGATTCAAGCTCGCGGAGCCTTTCGAGCCGACGCGGTGGCTCGCTCAGGGCGATGAGGTCCAGCTCGGCGACCTCACGTTGCACGTGCGCCACTGTCCTGGCCACACGCCGGGGCACGTCATCTTTTTCAACGAGCCCGCGCGCTTTGCCATCGTGGGCGATGTCCTGTTCCGCGGCTCGATCGGCCGCTCGGATTTCCCGGGAGGCGATCACGACACCCTGATCCGCTCCATCCGCGAGAACCTGTTTCCCCTGTGTGACGCCTTGGGGGACGATATCCGTTTTCTGCCGGGCCACGGTCCGATGTCGACGTTCGGGGCGGAGCGGCGCAGCAACCCGTTCGTGGCCGACAGCCTGTTTGCCCGCACGTCCGGTGCGCGGGAGCGTGGAGCATGAAACATACGTTTCTCTTCGAGCCTGGAGTCTGGACGGCCGAGGGCACCTTCTGGCGCAACGACGGGGAAGCGCTCGCCGCCCTCGGGCGGACCGAGATCTCTCATCACAGCGAGTGCTGGCTGCTGTCGGGAACGATGAAGGTGCTCGGCTCGCCCTCGATCGAATTCGTCAACGCCTACTCCATCTCGACCGGCAATCCGGGCTCCCTCGGGAATCAGACTCTCAAATGGGACGCAGAGAACGCGACGATGGGCAAGCTGTCGGGCACGTTTTCCGTGGTCGGCAGCTGCATCTTTTCGGTGTACGGCGCGGACTCCTCCGGCTATCACGGCGCTGAGCACATGGAGCAGCTCGACGCCGAGCACTATCGTTCCGCCGGCATCCTGCTCCTGGAAGACCGCCTCCTCACCTCGTGGCAGCTGGCGCTGACACGCTCGCAATAAAAACCTGGATACAACACCAACAAGGATTCCAAGCCATGCTCGAAGTCCGCAGGAGCCGCGACCGCGGCTATTCCGACAACGGTTGGCTCAAGACTTTCCACAGCTTCGCTTTCGCGGACTACTTCGACCCGGAGCACGTCGAATTCGGGCCGCTGCGCGTCGTCAACGAGGACCGCATCAAGCCGGGCAAGTCGTTCGGGCCGCACTCGCCGCAGGAGATGGAGATCCTCACCTTCGTGCTGCACGGGGAGATCGAGCGCAAGAATTCGCTCGGGCAGAGCGCGATCCTGCGAGCAGGGGACGTTCAGCGGCTCAGCGCCGGGACGGGTCTGCAGCACAGCGAGACGAACGTGTCGACGACCAGCGAGGCGTATCTGCTGCAGGTCTGGGTCCGTCCGGCAAAGCCGGGAATCGCGCCGAGTGTCGAGACGCGGCATTTCAGGGCGGAAGACAAAGTGGGCCGCCTGAAGCTGGTGGCCTCGCCGACCGGCGAGTCGGGTTCGCTGAAGATCCAGCAGGACGCGCGGATTTACACGGCCATTCTCAATGACTCACGCAACTTGCATTTCGAGGTGGGCAGAGGACGGTGTGCATACATCCACGTGGCGCGTGGCTCCGTTGCTGTCGGCGAGACGCGTCTGAACACCGGCGATGCGATGAAGATCACCCAGGCGCCGCGCATCGTCTTGCACAACGGCAATGAGGCCGAAATTGTGCTGATGAATCTGCCCGCCAACCGTCTCAACGCCGTCTTCCAGCGGCCGCGGGTGCGTTACGTGCGACCAGCGCCGGCTACGGCAGCACCTTCCGCGGAGTCGGGCACTTCCGAGCCGCGCCAGGATCACTTCGCGATGTTCGGCCCGCGGGGACTGGGGTTTGCGTTGGCTCGTCTGCCCAGAGGGTTCGCCCTCGCCGGCCAGGCCGCTACGCAGGACTCCGCCGCGAAGTCGGCTAAAGCACCAGACGCTGAGTCGTCGGCAGGTAATGGTCTAGCAACAGGGCGGCGAAAAGCCACATCAGATAAGTAATCGAAAAGCGAAACACGCGCATCGGCAGCTCCTGCCGTGCGGTGATTTTCATCGCCAGCGCGTAGTAAACGAACACCGCGTTGAGACCGAGCGCCACGGCAAGGTAGAGGATGCCGCTCATCCTCGTCAGGAAGGGAAGCAGCGTGACGAGCGTCAGAAGCACGGTGTAGAGAAGCACGTGCAGGCGGGTGTACTCCACTCCGTGAGTGACAGGCAGCATGGGGATGCCCGCCCGCGCGTAATCGTCGCGACGAGCGATCGCCAAAGCCCAGAAGTGCGGCGGCGTCCAGATAAAGATGATCAAGAACAACACCAGCGCGTTCGGATCGATGGTGTTGGTCACCGCCGCCCAACCCAGAACGGGAGGCGCTGCGCCGGCTGCGCCACCGATCACGATATTCTGCGAGGTCGCGCGTTTGAGCCACACCGTGTAGATCACGGCGTAGCCGATCAGCGAGAGGAATGTCAGTACGGCAGTCAGCCGATTCACCAGGAACGACAGAATAGCCATCGCCGTCACGCCGAGCACGGCAGCAAAGATGAGGGCGTTCCGCTCCGTCAGCGCGCCCGTTGGCAGCGGCCGTCCACGTGTTCGGGCCATTTGCTGGTCGATGCGTCGATCGAGGACGTGATTGATCGTGGCCGCGCAACCGGATGCGAGCGCGATTCCCAGATTCCCCCAGAGAAGCGCGTCCAGAGGCGGCACACCCGGGCTCGCCAGCAGTGTGCCGACGATCGCCGTAAAGACGATCAGCGCGACGACTTTCGGCTTTGTCAGCTCGAAGTAGCGGCGCCAGAGGGGTGAGGAGGAGACGCGAAGGTCGGATGTCGTCGACACGGCAACGCAAGGGTACCAGATCGGTACCCGCACCTCACGGCGCGCCGCGGCGCTCAGGTTGGCGGTCGGTCCTCAGGGCGTCGTGCCGGCACCGAGGCGGTGCTTGAGCTCCATGATCGTCAGAGCCAGCTCCTGCGGATTCACCGGCTTTGAGGCATGCCCGTCGTAACCGCTGGCGCGGGCACGCGCCACATCTTCCAGACGCGCAAACGCTGTCAAGGCCAGGGCCGCCACGAGACCCCCCCGTTCCGGCGTCCGGGACCGTAACTCGCGGATGAACTCGTAGCCGTCCATGCCCGGCATGCCGATGTCGGAAACCACTACGTCGGGCCGCCACGTCTCCAGAATCGTCAGGGCCTCACGGGCCGATCCGGCCGAGCGCAGTTCGAACCCTATCTTTTCCAGCCCGGCGGCGGCGACCTCGCGAGCATCCGGATCGTCCTCGATCAAGAGCACTCGGGTCCCGGCCCCGGACGCGCCGTTGATTTCGCGCGTCGCGTCGTCGTCGTCGCCATCGGAGTTGGCGACTGACAAGGGGGTTCTGATCGGCAGCGTCACTGTGAACGTCGCGCCAGTGTTCTCGCCCGCACTGTCGGCTTGAACCTCGCCACCATGTAACTCGACGACGTGACGTACGATGGCGAGACCGAGTCCCATGCCTGTGTGCTGACGCGTACTGGTGCTGTCGGCCTGACGAAATCGATCGAACACGTACGGCAGGAATTCACGTGCGATCCCGATACCGGTGTCGCTGATCCGGATTCGCACGTGATCTCCGGTCTGCTCGAGCTGCGTGTCGACGGCACCCCCGGCAGAGGTGAACTTGACCGCGTTGGAGAGCAGGTTCCAGAACACCTGCTGCAGCCTGTCCGTGTCGCCCCGAACCGTGGCAGGGGTTTCAGGCAGCGAGACATTCAGCACAACCTGCTTCCCGTGCGCGACCAGCCGCAGGCTGTCTACAGCGATGCGCAGGACGGATCCCACGTCGACGTCCTGCATCTTCAGGCGAAACTTTCCGGAGACGATGCGTGAGACGTCCAGCAGGTCCTCGATCAGCTGGGCCTGCGAACGTGCGGCCCGTTCGATCGATTCGGCGGCGCGCAGCTTCTGCTGCTCGTTCAAAGGGCCCTGCCGCAGCAGATGGGCCCAGCCGATGATGATGTTCATCGGCGTGCGCAGCTCGTGTGAGAGGTTCGCGAGAAACTCGTCCTTGAGGCGGGTAGCTTCCTCTGCCTGAGCCCGCGCAGCCCGCTCCTTTTCGAGCGCTTCGGCCTCGCTGCGCCGCAGCCGGAGCAGAACGCTCACGACGGTCTCCAGCTCCTTGGTCTCGAGCGGCTCGGTCAGGTAGATGTCCGCCCCTCCCTTGAGTCCCTCTTTCTCGTTCTCCGCGGTGACGAAGGTGGCGGAAATCTGAATGACCGGAATGGACCCCGTCGCCGGATCGCTCTTGATGCGGCGGCACACGTCGACTCCGCTCATGTCGGGAAGCGCGACGTCGCACAACACGAGCTGCGGCATCGTGTCGCGCACGAGCTTCAGCGCTTCCCCACCGGTGCCCGCCTCCAGGACTTCATAACCTGCCCTCTGCAGGATGCGCGTCTTCGCGTACCGCAGCTGCGGACTGTCATCGACGTTGACGATCAGAGTGCGGCCGGTCACGAGTCAGATTCCACTGGCGGCGAAAAATGCGCGCGTGCTCTCGACGCTCAAGTCGCTCTTCTGCAAGACGGCCTGTGCGCGGCTCTCCAGGTTTTTGCGCTGTGCCGGGCTCAGCAGCCGGGAGGTCACGATTGCGACCGGCACGGACTGCAGCTCCTGATCCGTTCTCAATGCGTCCAGAATCTGTTCCCCGCCCACGTCCGGGAGCGTCAGGTCCAGGAAGATGATCGAGGGACGGCTGCGCCGTGCAGCCACCAGCCCGCTGCGACCGTCGGCGGCCTCGATCACGCAAGCGCGATGGCCGGTGAGCAGCTTCTGGATCAGATATCGGGATGCCGGGTCGTCGTCGATGATCAGTACGCGGCGTCCCGTCAGGGTATCGAGTCGTTCCAACAGGGAGGTCCGGCTCACCGGCTTGAGGCAGTAGCCGTCCGCGCCCAGAGCCAACCCCTTGCGCTCGTCATCCACGGAAGTCAGCACCAGCAGCGGAATGCTCGCCGTGGAGGCATCGCTTTTCAGCTCGTTCAGGTAACGCCAGGTATCCTCACCACGCAGCAAAATGTCCAGAACGATGGCCTGAGGCCGCATGCGCCGCATGACATCTCGCGCGTCACGCAGGGTGCCTACACACACCGGCTGGTAGGTGGAATTGCGGAGGTACTTCTCGTAAAGGAAGCGTGTCTCGATATCGTCGTCGACGAAGAGCACCGGAGCGAGCCCCGTGTCCACAGCCGTCTCGCGAGCGCCTGCCGACATTTTAGGCGGCTCGGCATAGTGAATGGGCAGCGTCGCGGTGAACTTCGAGCCCACTCCGAGCTCGCTTTCCACCTGCACGTCCCCGCCCAGCAGCTGAGCCAGCCGGCGGGTCAGCGGCAACCCGAGGCCGGTGCCTTTCACACGGCTCTGCAGGCGATTGGGGACCTGAGTGAACTCTTCGAAAATTCGCATCTGGTCTTCGGGACCGATGCCGATGCCCGTGTCATCGACGCCGAAGCGCACCAGGCGCCCATCGCCGCAGACTTCGGCGTAAACCCGTACCTCTCCGTGCTCGGTGAACTTGATGGCGTTGGAGATGAAGTTGCGCAGGATCTGCGACACCTTGCCTTCATCCGTGACGAGCTCCAGGGACGGGGGCGGCTCGTCGAACACGAGCTTGAGATTGTCCCCCGGGAGCAGCGGACGGAGCATGCCGCGCAACGCGCTGAAAAGGTTGGCGACGGAGAACTCGGTCGGCCGGACATCGATTTTGCCCGCCTCGATCTTGGCGAGATCCAGCAGGTCATCGACCAGGGAGGTGAGATCGTCCGCGGCCTTCGCGATGAGGCTGACCTGCTTTTCCTGCTCGCCTCCGAGATCGCCATCCACGCGATCCAGCAGCAGGCGGCTCAGGGCGCGCACGGAGTTCAGCGGCGTGCGGAACTCGTGGCTCATGTTGGAGAGAAATTTCGACTTCATCTCGTCTGCGCGCCGCAGGTGATCGGCTTTCTCGTCGAGCTCCGCGTAGAGCGCAACGACACCGCGATTGGTGTCCTCGAGCTCGTTATTGAGCCGCATCAGATCGTCCTGCCGCTCGCGCAGCTCGCCCAGCGCCCGCACCAGCTCGCGGTTCTGCTCCTGCAGCTCCTCGTACGCGCCGACCGGAGTTCGCGTCACCAACTCCGTCGTTATTCGGGCGAAGTCGCTGCGTGTCACGAGTGGAGCGCGCGGCGGCAGGATCTTCTTCAGCACCACTTTCGTGCCCGCGCGCGGTTTCGTCTGAATCTCCACCTGGTCCATCAGTCGATGGACCCCGACGATGCCGATGCCCATCCCTGTCCGTGAGCGGTATTGGCCGCTCAGCACTCGGTCGAGGTCCGGTATTCCCTGACCCTCATCGCGCACGATCACCAGGAGTAGTTGCGGAGCACTTTCGCCTTCGAGACGGAATTCGACCTTACCGCCGCCCGCGTAGCGAAATGCGTTGCGCGCAATTTCGGAAACTGCGGTAGCGATGCGGGTCTGATCCTGAGCGTCGAACCCTACGAGCCCGGCGACTTGACGGGCGCGCTGTCTGGCGACGACCACATCCTGCTCGTAGTGGAGCGCCACGGTCAGAAGAGCCTTGGCTACCAAGTGCCCGATCCTCTTTTGATGACCACGACGGTGACGTCGTCTCGCCCGCGATCATGGTCGCGGTACAGAACGCCTGCGATGAGGGCAGAGTGCTTGGCAATTAAACCCGGGTAATCCGCCATCGTCCAGTGCCCGGACAATCCGTCGCTATGCAGGATCAATACCGCGTCTGACGGGAAATCGATAGGAAACTCCTGCACCTTGCGCAGGACGTGCCCGAGGGTGCCGTTGTGGGACACCAGTTGCCGCCGGCTCGCCGGGGACTCCACTCGTGCGGCAATGTTTCCCACTCCGGCAAAGACGCCCTGGGGTTGCAAAATGCTAAACCGCGCAACCGCCCCGGCGCCTCCTCGAGTGCCGGCCAGCGCCAGATGCGCGAGATGCAGAACTTCGGAAGGGGCTGACCCCGGATGCTTCGCCAGGACCTCCGTTGCAGCTCGCGCCGCACGCGCGGCGTCCGTGCCGTGTCCGAGGCCGTCAACGACCAGGAGGCTGTAATCCGCGCCATCCGGCTCGAGGGCCCAGGCATCCCCACAGGCCACCTCGCCCGACTTGGCGATGGAGACCGCACCGAGCTCGGGGACGCGTCCCGGCTTGGCGACAGGCCCTGCCCAGAATTCCAGGCGCAACGCGGTGCCCTTTCCGGGCTGCGTGTATACGTCCATCGAATCGCTGCTTCGGCTGAGGGCGCCGAGGCCGGTGCCCATGCTTCCGGCGGTGGAGTGACCGTCCCGCAGGCTGCTGCCGATGTTGGCAATGCCGGGCCCTTGATCGAGTGCCAGGAGTTCCAGCCCCCCGATACCGCCGCGCTCCAGGCCACGTAGCAGCAGCTTGCCGCGCTGAGCGTGCTTGAGAATGTTGGTGGCAGCCTCGGTGATCGCGAGCGCTACGTTTCCTGCCGCGGTCGCGTCAAAGCCGAGCACCCGAGTGAGATCGGCTGCGGCACGGCGAGCTTCCCCTACCTGGCTGCGATCGTCGATATTGACCAGGGACTGAGCCGCCAAAATGTCACCGCCACCGGCCGATCACGATTCGGGTGCCGCTCCCCGGCTTCGAGTCGATGTCGAACTCGTTGCAGAGTCGCCGTGCACCGCCGAGTCCGAGTCCCAGTCCGCCTCCAGTGGTGAAGCCATCGCGCAGCGCCGCTTCGACATCCGGGATTCCAGGCCCCTGATCCACGAAGGTCAATCGCACGCCTCGGCGGGGCAGCTCTTCGACTCGGGCGATCTCGACTTCGCCTCCGCCACCGTAATCCAACGTGTTGCGCGCCAGCTCACTCGCGGCCGTCACGAGTTTCGTCTGATCGACGAGACTGAGCCCCTGTGCGACGGCGCTCTCGCGCGTCATTTGGCGCACGCGAACGACGTCCTCCTGGGATCGGATCGGCAGGACGGAACGGCTGACGACGGGCATGGCCGCGTTGCGGAGGAGGTGAGCGGTCGAGCGGCGCGCGTCAGCGCAGCTCGGACGCCACCAACTCGTTCAGGAGCGCCATGCCGCGCTCGACGTTGAGAGCCGTTCGTACTCCGTCGAGCGACAAGCCGAGCTCCACCAGTGTGATGGCCACGGCGGGTTGCATTCCAACGACCACCGTCTGCGCATCCAACACTCTGGCCATGGCCGCGATGTTGCTGATCATCCTGCCGATGAACGAATCGACGACCTCGAGCGAAGAGATGTCCATCAGTACGCCACGCGCGCGCACGGCGACGATGCGGTCGGTCAGGTCCTCCTGCAATTGCAGGGCGAGACGGTCGTGCATGTCCACCTGGATCGTCACCAGGAGGAACTTCCCCATGCGCAGAATCGGAATCTTTTCCATTGCGTCCTAGCTCGCCGTGCCGCTCACGGGCAGTTTTGCCTGCACGCGCCGGATGGCGATCATGAAAGCATCGGCAAGGGTGGCCTTCGTCGTGACGTCGGAGAGATTGACACCGAGGTGGACGATCGTTTGCGCGATTTGCGGCCGAATGCCGCTGATGATGCAGTCGGCGCCCATCAGGCGCGCCGCCGCGACCGTCTTCAACAGGTGTTGTGCGACGAGCGTATCGACCGTCGGGACGCCGGTGATGTCGATGATGGCGATGGTCGCGCCCGTCTCTACGATTTTCTCCAACAGGCTCTCCATGACGACCTGCGTGCGCTCGCTGTCGAGCGTGCCGATGAGCGGCAGAGCGAGGATGTTCTCCCACAGCTCCACGACGGGCGTCGACAGCTCGAGCAGCTCACGCTGCTGCCTCTGGATCACCGACTCGCGAGTCTTGAGAAACATTTCCGTGGTGAACAGTGCCAGTCGGTCGAGCACCACGCTCGCGATCCACATCTCGTTCGCGAGGACTTGAGCGTCGCCCACCTCGTGGCGCAAGCGCTCGAAGATCGGCTGCTTCAGCGACAGGACGAAAGTAGCGGTCTCCGTCGGACTGAAGCCCTGCTGCGCCCGGGTACGTGAGATGCCGGCGAGGAATTCCTTTATCTGCACCCAGTCCGAGCTCTCCATGCTGTCGAACTTGCCGGTCTCCAACGCGGGACGCAGCAGGCTCAGCATGTCGCGCGACTGCTCGCGCAACTCCGACTCCTTCATCAGGTCCGCGCGCAGTGTGGTCGCGGCGAGCTGCAACCGTATCCATTCCGCGAGAATATCCTTCTCATACTTGACGAGTACGTTACGTACACTCTGACCTGCTGCTGAGGGCATCAGGAATCTCCGGTTACGAAATTCGAGCCGCTTATGGTAGTTGGCTTGCGTTCGACCGCGCAGCCTTGTTTTTCCAAGGCCCCAACGGGCTGTCGCTCAGCGCGTTATCAGCGCGTTAGAAGGGCGGCGATTGTGCCGAACGGCTCCACGTCCATGCAAGCGCGAGCGTTGCCAGTAACAACAGGGCGGCCCCGGCGTTGTGAGCCGTGGCCAGCCAGAGCGGGAAACCTCGCTCCACCATGCCGATACCGATGGCCAATTGCAAGGCAAGGGCCGCGAGCACGGCGATAGCAGCCACGCGAGTCCTTGGCTGACTCGCCCGAAGAAGCGTGAAGACAGCGGCGCTGACCAGGGCGAGCGAGGCGACCAGAGCCCCGATGCGATGCGTCAGATGGATCGCCACCCGTGCAGGATTCTCGAGCACCCCACCCTCGAAGTTGATGGTGAGCCCCCGCCAGATAACGAATCCGTTGCGAAAATCGGTGTGCGCCGGCCACCATGCGCCCTGACATTGCGGGAAGTCGGGGCAGGCGACGGCCGCGTAGTTGCTGCTGGTCCAGCCCCCCAGCGCAATCTGCACCCCCAGCAGGCAGAGCGCGACGATCGCCACGGCGCGCCCGTTCTGTGTGCCGTGCGAGCGCGCGAGAGCGGGTACCGATTGCGCAGGTAGCGATAGAAACAGCCACCACATCAATCCCACCGTCGTGAGACCGAACAGCAGGTGCAACGTGACGATCAGGGGCTTCAGCAACAACGTGACGGTGAGCATTCCCAGCACACCCTGAAAGACCACGATTCCGAAGAGCGCCAGCGCATATCCCGGCGCGACGATTCGCGATTGCCGCGTCACGATCGCCAGCGCTGCGATGACAACGATGATGAGTCCCAGCGTCGAGGCCGCGTAGCGATGGATCATCTCCCGCCACGCCTTGCCCACTTCCAGCGGCCTGTTGGGGTACGCCGCCTGTGCCGTGCCGCTCTGCTCGGCGCCTGCAGGCGTGAAGTGACCATAACAGCCCGGCCAGTCGGGACAGCCGAGGCCCGCCGCCGATAGCCTCACGTAGGCGCCGAGGACGACGACACAGAAGCCCAGCAACACTCCCGCCAGAGCGAGACGGCTAATCCAACGTGAGAGCGGCGGCATCCGCACAGCTTCAGCCTATACTCGACAGGCGTAGCAGCTTCTGCAGATCCTGGAGCAGCCCCTTGGGGTCCTGGCGCGTATCGAAACGCATCATGAGATTCCCCAGCGGATCGACGATGAACAGCGAGTGTTCGCGCTCGCCTTCCGGGAACGTGCCGACCAGTGTGCGCAGGTCGGCTCCATCGATGACGACGATTCCGGAATGCTCGGTCGATAGAAAGTCGCGCTCGCAGCAGTCCGAAGTCGCCAGGAATACGCGCTCGACGCGCGTCATCTCGTTGTTGAGTGCGAGCCGCGCTTGCCGCATGACGTACAGCGAGTGGCGGCAACTGTCATCGCAAGTACCCGGTCCGACGTAGACGAGCGTCCACATACGTCTGAACAGAGTGCCCCGGGCCGGGGTTCCCAGCACGACGGGCGGATTGACCTGCGGCAGTGGGCGGGCCGGCGTGATCAGCTCACCGTGATTGACGCGTGCGGCGGGGCGCCAGTCCGTTCCGTAATACATCCAGAACGAGGCGAGCAGCGGGAGCAGGAACAGACCTGCCAACACGGCGAGCATGCGCAGATTGCGTGTCCGCAGGTCTGTCGACGGCGAGCTCAAGGGGTCGCCTCCTGGGGTTTCCGCAGACTCAGCCGCACCCACAGAAAGGCCAACACGACGGCGAACGCCCACCACTGAACGGCGTACGACCAGTGTCTCGTGGGGTCGAGGCCGGGCGGATGCCAGTCGCGCACGTAGCCATCGGGATCGCGGGAGTCGAGCAGCACGATCTGACGCTCGAGAGGGGCTCCGAAGGCTTCACTCAGCTCTTTCATCGTCGGGAAGCTCGTCACTTTGGGCCAGGACCCTTGCGTGGGGGGCGCTCGGCCGCTGGCCAGACCCGCGCTGGGCAACTCTGCTACCCGCCCCGTCACGGTGATCTCCTCGTGCGATTGAATGGCCACTCCCGGTAGGCGCTCCCTCAGGCCCGAGAACGGGACCCATCCGCGGTCGACCAGGGTTACGTCGCCGGCCGAGCGCAGTAGCGGCGTCAGCACTTCGTACCCCGCGCGGCCTTCGTAGGAGCGGTTGTCCAGCAGAAACTGATGCGCCTCGTCGAAGCGACCCTGAAGGCTCACTCGCTGGAACAGGGACACGGAGCTCAACGGCTGCGCCCCCAAGGGCTCGACCTTCTCGGCGCCCCGGGAGAACTGGTCCCAGGCCGCCTGCCGGGTATTTCCCCGATGCCACTGCCAGCGGCCCAGGTAGATGAACAGCGCGCACAGCAGCGCCGTGAGGAGGGTCATGCCCGCGGAGGGGGCAAACGTTCGGCGGCCGATGCGGATTCCCATGGGGCTACGCGATGCTCGACAATGCGGCGCCCGTCACCGAGCGCGCATCCCTATGGAAAACCTGATTCGTGTCTTCGTCCTCATCGTATTGGGAGCCATCGTCGCCAGCCTGGGCTCGGCCCTGTATCACCTCTCGAAGGGAGGGCGAGGGGACGAGGAGCAGTCCCGCAAGCTCGCGAAGGCGCTCACCGTGCGGGTCGGACTGTCGATCGCGCTCTTCCTGCTGTTGATGCTCGCCTGGCGTCTGGGGCTGATCGCGCCCCATGACGTGAAGTGAGCCGCTACAGCCAGTAGACGAAAATGAACAGCCCCAGCCAGACCACGTCCACGAAGTGCCAGTACCAGGCCACCGCCTCGAAGGCGAAGTGGCGCCGTGGCGTGAAGTGGCCTTTCAGCACCCGGAACCAGATCACCGTGAGCATGATCGCGCCGATCGTCACGTGCAGGCCGTGGAAGCCGGTCAACATGAAGAAGGTCGAGCCGTAGATGCCCGTCGACAGCTTCAGCCCCAGCTCCTTGTAGGCCTCACCGTACTCGTGGGCCTGGAGGCCGACGAACGTGAAGCCCAGGAGGAAGGTCAGCGCCAGGAACACTGTCAGCACGCCGCGCTTGCCGGACTGCAGGGCGTGATGCGCGACTGTGACGGTGAGTCCGCTGGTGAGCAGGATTGCCGTGTTGATCGCGGGAATGCCGAAAGCCGGAATAGTGTGGAAAGTGGAGTCCGCGAGCCCGCCGACGTGGCCGGGTCCGCTGCTCGGCCAGGTGCTCTCGAACGACGGCCACAGGAAGTAGTTGGTCGCGAACTTGACGCCCTGTCCGCCGAGCCAGGGCACCGACAGCATGCGTGCGTAGAACAGCGCTCCGAAGAACGCCGCGAAGAACATCACCTCGGAGAAGATGAACCACATCATTCCCATGCGGAAGGAACGGTCCACCTGCATGTTGTAGATGCCGTGCTGGTTCTCGCCGATGACGGTGGCGAACCACCCCGCGAACATGAAAGCCAGCAGCAACGCGCCTGGAATGAACACCCAGCCGCCGACCCAGTCGTTCAGGAACGTGATCGCTCCCAACATGAGGGTGAAGAGCGCGACCGAGCCGACGATCGGCCACGGGCTGCCGTGCGGAATGTAATAAGCATGCGCATCGGAGCCGGCGGCAGAAGTGGAGTGTGCGTTTGCCATGGTCGAAGGAACCCTACCGTGAAGTGACTCGCGAGGAGTCGTCGTAGAACGTATAGGCCAGTGTCAGGTGATCGATGTAACCCGGGATCGCCGGGTCCACGATGAACCGGACCGGCATCGTGCGCTCCTCGCCCTTCTTGAAGTGCTGCGGCGAGAAACAGAAACATTCGGTCTTGTGGAAGTAGCCGACCGCCTTGGAGGGCGCGATGTCGGGAACCGCCTGAGCCGTCGTGTCGCGGCCCGTCAGATTGTGGGCGAAGAACTCGACCGTGTACAAAGTGCCCGGGTGGATCTTCACCTCGCGCACCACCGGCCGGAAATCCCAACCGCCGGCGCTGCCCTCGCTCGTGAGCATCTCGAGCGTGATCGTGCGGCTCGCATCGGGATGCTCGGCCGCCTCCGCCTTGCGTAGCAGCCGCTGGTTGTCCCCGTATCCGGTCACATCGCAGAGCACGTAGTAGAGCGGCACGAGCGCAAAGCCGAACCCGAACGCGCCGAGCGCGATCCCCAGCAGCTTCAGAGTCAGGTTGCGGTTGGCTTTGCGCCGATCGTTCATGGCCGCCCGTGCACGATGGACATGATGATGAAGCCGAAGTAGAACGCGGCCGCGATGAGCGCGAGCACGATGGCAGAGCGCCGCACACGCTTGCGTCGCTCCAGATCTTCCGCGTTGCTCAAGCTGGTCACCGCGCGCTCAGTGCGCCGCGCCCTTGGCGATCACCGACGGCGGAGGCGGCTCGGTCCAGGAGTGGTACGGAGCCGGCGCAGGCAGCTCCCACTCGAGTCCGTGCGCACCCTCCCAGACGCGCGGGTTCTCCACCGGCTTGCCGGAGCGCACGCACTTGATGATGAGGTAGGGGAACAGCAACTGCGACAGGCCGAAGCCGAAGCCACCGATCGAGGACACCATGTTCCAGTCGGTGAACTGCACGGCGTAGTCCGGGATGCGGCGCGGCATGCCGGCCAGTCCCAGGAAGTGCTGCGGGAAGAACAATACGTTCACGAAGATGGCCGACAGCCAGAAGTGCCACGTCGCGAGGGTCATGTCGTACATTTTGCCCACCCACTTGGGCAGCCAATAGTAGACGCCGGCCATCATGCCGAAGATCGCGCCGGGCACCAGCACGTAGTGGAAGTGCGCCACGACGAAGTAGGTGTCCTGGTATTGGTAGTCGGCCGGCACGATGCCGAGCATCAGTCCCGAGAAGCCGCCCACCGAGAACAGGAACAGGAAAGCGAGCGCGAACAGCATCGGCGGCTCGAAGGTCAGCGAGCCCTTGTACATCGTGGCCGTCCAGTTGAACACCTTCACACCGGTCGGCACTGCGATGAGCATCGTCGAGAGCATGAAGAACAGCTGCGCCGCCAGCGGCATGCCGACGGTGAACATGTGGTGCGCCCAGACGATGAACGACAGGAAGGCGATCGAAGCGGTCGCGTACACCATCGCTTCGTACCCGAACAGCGGCTTGCGGGAGAACGTCGGGATGATCTCGGAGACGATGCCGAAGGCGGGCAGGATCAGGATGTACACCTCCGGATGCCCGAAGAACCAGAAGATGTGTTGGAACATCACCGGGTCGCCGCCGCCGGCCGCCGTGAAGAACGTCGTGCCGAAGAAGTGATCCGTGAGCAGCATCGTCACCGCGCCCGCGAGCACTGGCATGACGGCGATCAGCAGGTAGGCCGTGATCAGCCAGGTCCAGACGAACAGCGGCATGCGCAGCAGCGTCATCCCGGGCGCGCGCATGTTCATGATCGTGACGACGACATTGATAGCGCCGAGGATCGAGGAAGCGCCCATCATGTGTACGGCGAAGATCAGCATCGGGAAGGCGGCGCCGGTCTGCAGTACCAGCGGCGGATACATCGTCCAGCCGCCCGCCGGTGAGCCGCCGGGCACGAACAGGGTGCCGATCAACAGCGTGAAGGCGAAGGGCAGGATCCAGAAGCTGAAGTTGTTGAGTCGCGGCAGCGCCATGTCCGGCGCGCCGACCTGCATCGGGATCATCCAGTTGGCGAGTCCCGTCCAGCCCGGCATCACCGCGCCGAAAATCATGATCAGCGCGTGCATGGTGGTCATGGAATTGAACAGCTGCGGATCGACCAGCTGCATGCCGGGCTTGAACAGCTCCGCGCGGATGACCATCGCCATCGCTCCGCCGATGAAGAACATCGTGCAGGCGAAGATCAGGTACATCGTGCCGATATCTTTGTGGTTGGTCGCGTAGACCCAGCGCCGCCACCCGTGGGGCTTGTGGTCGTGATCGTCGTGATCGGCGTGCGCGGCGTGTGAGTCAACCATGTCGTATCTCTTTGAGCTTGAAGTTACAGCGGTCGGGATCGAATCGATCGGCCGTTACGGAGCGGCCGGAAGGCCGCCCGGGCTTCCGGCGGTCGACGGTGCAGCCGCGGGCGCTGCAGCAGGGGCCGCGTCGGTCGGAGCCGCGGCTTGCTTCTCCTTCGCCGCCTCCTCCTTCAGCCAGTTGTCGAAGTCCGCCTTCGAGCGCACCTCGGCGACGATCGGCATGAACCCATGGTCGCGGCCGCAGAGCTCCGCGCACTGGCCGCGGTACACACCCACCTTGTCGGGCTCGACTTTGAACCAGGCCTCGTTGATGAACCCCGGAATGGCGTCCTTCTTGACGCCGAAGGCGGGCATCCACCAGGAATGGATCACGTCAGCGCCCGTGAGCAGCAGTCGCACCTTCTCGCCAGCGGGCACGACGAGCGGGTGATCGACGCTGAGCAGATAGTGATCGACGGTGGTCGGGTCGATACCCGACATGAGCTCGCGCGCCGCGTCGCTCTTGCGGTCGAGGCGTGAGATGAAGGTGACGCCTCCATCGAGATATTCGTACTGCCAGCCCCACTGGAAGCCGGTGACCTTGATGCTCAGCTGGGTGTTGGTCGTGTCCTCGATCTTCACCAGCGTCTTTGCGGCGGGTACCGCCATCACGACCAGGATCACGACCGGAATCGCCGTCCAGACGACTTCGACACGCGTGCTGTGCACGAGTGTGGTGTCCGCCACGGCGCCCTGGGACTTCCGGAACTTGACGATCGACCAGATCATGACGCCGAAGACCACGATCGCGATGGCCACGCAGATCTCGAAGATCCGCATGTGGAGGTCGTAGATCTCCTCGCTGATCGCGGTCACCCCCTTGGTCATGTTGAGCAGCCCCCAGCCGGACCCGGTCTCCGTCTCGGCGAAGGCGGGGGACGCCAGCAGGCAGGCGACGAAAGCCAGCGTGGCCCTTGTCGAAAGGTGTGCGATCTTCGATCGGATCATCGTCATCATTGCGACCTTAATTGCGTGACACGTGCGCGCGCCATCGACGACGCCGCGCGCCTATTGCTTGTCATCGGTTAAGCGAACCGGTTTCGCCCTCGTTGTCCAGCCTCAAGCCAGTGAGGGCGACTCATTGACGCGGCCGATCAGACGTTGCAGCTGCGCCGCAAGTCCACGCCGCTCCTCGTCCGTGAGAAAGGTGCCCAGCTCGCATTGCCGGCCGTGCGACTCGATAGTGAGCCGGCTCGGGTGCAGGCGCGAAGCAGGACGGCGAAGTTTAACCTGTGCCCAATGCCGCGGAAACACGACTTGCACGCACTGGGCACGATCACGCGACTCGACGCTGACGTCGGCCTCCGTGACGGTGATCGTCTGGCGGTAGTGGCGGCGCGCCATGCTGGTTCTCAGTGCCCAGCCGAGCAGCACCATCTCCATACCGGCAAAGGGAAGGATGGGCCAGAAGCCCTTCACCGCCATGAGCCCTGCGATGGAGAAGGATACGAAGCACAGTGCAGCGAAAAAGCCCACCGCCCCGCGCACGCTGAGCGAGCAATTGGGCGAAATCTCAATCCGCTGGGAGGCAGCCGCGACATCCACGGGGCGCGATGCTACGCCGGCGAACAGTTTATTCAAGTCAAAGACTTACAGGAATTGTCGTCTCGGCCGCGGCGCGCGAATCTGGAACAACCGCGAGCGGAGGCCCGAGCGCCGCGCTCAGCAGGGCGATGTTCTCGGCTGCCTGCTCGAATCGGGGATCGATTTCGTTGGCGACCCAATGGGCCAGGGGAAGCCCGCTCGCCCTCACGGCTCTCGCCGTCAGCAGCGCGTGGCTGAGGCAGCCCAGGCGCAGTCCGACCACCATGAGAATGGGGAGGCGCAACGCTTGCGCCACCTCTTCCATCGTCCGGGTTCGGCTGATCGGGGCGAACCAGCCCCCGGCGCCTTCCACGATGACGGCGTCGGCTCCAGTGGCCAGTTCGCGGAATTTGCGGCAGATGACCTCAGGATCGATAACGATGCCGGCCTGTTCGGCTGCGATGTGGGGGGAGACCGGCGGCTCGAGACAGAAGGGATTGAGCGTCTCGTAAGGGACTGAGACATTGGCGACGGAAGCCAGTTGCAGTGCATCGTCGTTACGCAGGCCGTCCCGTGTGCGAGTCGCGCCAGCCGCCACCGGTTTCATCGCTGCAACGCGCTTCCCGCTTCGCACGAGTCCTCGCACGAGCGCGAGCGCCACGTGTGTCTTACCGACACCCGTGTCCGTGCCCGCGATGAAGAGGCCCTTCGGTGCGGACCCGCTTACGTTCGTCCGGCTCATGACAGGCTCAGCCACTACGGCGTCACCCTGCGACGAATATCTCCCGGCGAAATCCGAACTTCGCCGTCCACTGCGCGAGCGCCGCGGCGTCCCGCAGCACCCCACGCGGCGCCGTAAATAATTTCGTAAGTCGCCGGCAGTCGGTCATCCTGCCGGAAGGCCTCGTAGGCCGACACCATCTTCTCGAGGCGCGATTTCCCAGTGAGCCCTTTCGCTCGCCCGGCGGTCAAGTTGTGTGCCCCGATCGTCTTCAAGTCGCGCATGAGACCCATCACGTTCGCATACGTGAGCCTCATCCGCTCCACGTCGAGCACGGGCTCCACGAGACCCGCGCGTACGAGCGCGTCTCCGACGTCGTGCATGTCCATGAACTGGTGAACGTGATGGTAGTCGTCGACCTCTGCCCACGATGCGCGCAACTCTTTGAGCGTGTCAGGCCCAAACGTGCTGAACGCAAAGAAGCCCGTCGGCTTGAGTACCCGCTGTGCTTCGGCGAAGGTCGTATCGAGGTCGCACCATTGCAGCATGAGGCTGCTGAAGATCACGTCCACACTTGCGTCCGCGAACGGCAGGCGGCTCGCGTCTGCACACACGCGCTGGAAGCGATGAAACAAGCGCTGATGCCGACGCGCTTCCTGCAGCATCCCGGGGGCTAGATCCAACGCGATCACCAAGGCGCTTCGGTACTTGCGTTTCAGCACCGCGGTCGCACGTCCCGGCCCGGCGCCCAGGTCGAGCACTGTGTCAGGTCGGAAATCGAATGTGTCGAGCCGCTCCAGCAGCTCGTCTGCTACGCGCGCCTGCAGGACAGCCGCTGCTTCGTAGTCCGCGCTCGCGCGGTCGAATGACGCGCGAACTGCGCGACGATCCAAATCGAAGGCGTCCGAGTCGTCGCTCATTCTGTCTCGACCTCGATGGTGGACGCCGGCGCCCCGCCCGCGTGCGCCACGCCGCGAGGCTGCGCCGCGCTCCCCACACGCGCGCAAACTCGCGCCAACGCCTCCGCCAGCGCGTCAACCTGCTCATCGGTATGCGCGGCCGACAGCGTCACGCGCAGCCGTGCACCACCGCGCGGCACCGTCGGTGGCCGAATCGCTACCACCCAGAAACCCGCGTCCATCAGCTCCTTCTGAGCTTGAACCGCAGCCCCCGCGCTCCCTAACATCACAGGTTGTATCGGCGTGCTCGACTCCGCGAGCGGCACCTCCAGCGCCGTGGCCGCATGCCGGAATCGCTCGGTGAGCGCCAACACTCGCTCTCGCCTCCACGTTTCCCTTTGAGCGATCCGCAGCGCCGCGCGCGTAGCGGCGGCGACGGGTTGCGGCAACGCGGTTGTGTAAATGTAGGGCCGGGCGCTCTGCATCAAAAACTCGATCAATTCCGCCGAGCCCGCGACAAAAGCGCCAAACGACCCGAACGCCTTTCCGAGCGTGCCCACGAGCACAGGCACATCGTCGCAATTGAGACCGAGCAATTCGAGCGACCCTCGTCCTCTGGGGCCGACGACGCCGAGCCCGTGCGCGTCGTCGACAACCAACCATGCGCGGTGAGCCCGACTCATCTGCGCGAGCTCCGCCAGAGGAGCAATGTCACCGTCCATACTGAACACACCGTCGGTCGCGACTATAGCCGCTTTACCAGACGCTGCCTCCAGCGCGCGCTCCGCCGCTGCGGAATCCGCGTGCGCGTAACGTTTGAACTGCGAGCCGGACAACAGACCGGCGTCGATGAGAGAGGCGTGGCTCAGTCTGTCTAGGAGCATCACTTCACCGCGCCCAGCCAGCGAGGTGACAACCGCGAGGTTCGCCATGTAGCCGGTGGAGAACAGCAACGCACGCTCACGTCCAGTGAACTCTGCGAGCTCTTCTTCGAGCCGCGCGTGCTCAACGCCATGACCGGTGACCAGGTGCGAGGCACCGCTTCCCGCGCCCCAATGCTCCGCGCTCGCCGCCATCGCAGCAGCCACGCCCGAATGGCGGCTGAGTGCAAGGTAGTCGTTGCTGGAGAAGTCGACGAGGGAGCGCGCACTGCCGGTTGCCGTCGCCGCGCCTGTGGCGCCAGCCCCCGTGGCCTGCACGGCGGCGCCAGCCGCGATGTTTACCACCCGGCCCCCAGGCTCCGCGAACGACTCAACCGTCGCCCGCACGCGTTTGAGGTCCTGCCGCTCGATATCGGCTAGCGCAGCTTCAAGCGCTCGCGGTTCGCGTTTCATCTGCGTAAACGGCTGCCGCGCCGTCCGCCACGCCAGTCGCGCCGTTCGGTACGCTGGTCGGGGTTTGCAGGCCCTCGGGCTTCAACCCAAGCCGCGCAAACAACTGCCGATCCCGCTCGACGTCCGGATTTCCTGTCGTGAGAAGCTTTTCGCCGTAAAAGATCGAGTTGGCGCCAGCAAGGAAGCACAGCGCCTGCGTCTCATCGCTCATCGCTTCACGCCCGGCTGACAGCCGGACATGCGCACGGGGCATCAACACTCGCGCGACGGCAATCGTCCGGACGAAATCGAAAGGATCGACCCCAGCGACGCCATCCAGCGGCGTGCCGGGAACCTGCACGAGCTGGTTGATAGGGACGCTCTCGGGATGCTCGGGAAGAGTGGCCAGGACCAGGAGGAGCTTGGCTCGGTCGGTGACCGTCTCGCCCATGCCGACGATTCCACCGCAACACACTTTCAACCCCGCGCCCCGCACGGCCTCGAGCGTATCCAGCCGATCCCGATAAGTGCGCGTAGAAATGATCTCCCGATAAAACTCCGGGGACGTATCGAGATTATGGTTGTAGTAATCCAGACCGGCCGACTTCAGCTGCTCGGCCTGCTCCGGAGAGACCATGCCCAAGGTCGCGCAAGTTTCCAGGCCGGTGGCGCGGACCTCGCGGATCATCTCGGCGATCACGGCGAGGTCCTTTGCCTTCGGCGAGCGATAAGCGGCGCCCATGCAGAACCGAGTCGCACCCGCATCCTTGGCGCGCCGCGCGCATTCACGGACCGCGGCCACCTCCATGAGCGCGTCGCGATCCAGACCGGTGTCATAGCGAACGCTCTGCGGGCAGTACGCACAGTCCTCAGGACAGCCTCCCGTCTTGATCGACAGGAGCGTACTCATCTGTACCGCGTTGGCTTCGTGATGAGCGCGATGCACGCGCTGAGCATGGAACAGCAGATCCAGGAAGGGCAGCGCAAACAGATCCTCGACTTCCTGCAGGGTCCAGTCGTGGCGAATCATGCGGCTCTAAAGACCTGAGTAAGGTGCGGGAGGATGCGATGTTCGCCGGCCCCCGGCGCGGATGTCAACGCCAGCCTACCTGTCGCGTCTACAATTGCTCAAAAAATGAGCAGACGGGTTCAGGGCGCCGCCGCAGGCACCGCGTACACATACTGGAAGAGGATGCCGAGGAAGATGCACAGCCCCACATAGTGGTTGTTCAGAAACGCCCGCAGGCAGCCGGCGGGCTCGCGGTTGCGAATCAGCCATTGCTGGTACAGGAACAGCACGCCAGCGGCGATCAGGCCGCCGTTGTACCAGCGGCCGTAGTGCAGGTCCCGGCCGAGGAGCAGCAGTGCGAACAGCATCATGATCTGCATCACGCCGATCAGCAGCTTGTCCATGTCGGCGAACAGGATGGCGCTGGATTTGACGCCGATCTTCAGGTCGTCCTCGCGATCGACCATCGCATACAAGGTATCGTAGATCGCAGCCCAGATGACCGCGGCGATGTAGAGCACCCAGGCGAGGCGGGGCAGCTTACCGGTCTGTGCCGCGAAAGCCATCGGGACGCTCCAGCCGCCGAAGGAGATTCCCAGGTACAGCTGCGGCATCGGGAAGAAGCGCTTCACGAACGGGTAGGAAATCGTGAGTGCCGCACCGATGAACGCGAGCTTGATGGTCAGCGGATCCAGGCGCGTCACGAGCAGCAGCGCTACCGCCAGCAGCGCCACAAACAAAGTCAACGCCTCGACGGGCGATACCCGCCGCGCGGCGAGTGGACGATCGCGAGTGCGCCGGACGTGAGGGTCGATGTCGCGGTCTGCGAAATCGTTGATGATGCAGCCGGCCGAGCGCATGACCACAACGCCGATCACAAAGATGAACAGCACCTTCGGCTGGGGGTGGCCGTCGCCCGAGATCCACAAAGCCCACAACGCCGGCCACATCAGCAGCCAGATGCCGATCGGCGCGTTCAGCCGGGCGAGCTTTGCGTACTCCTCGATGCGCCGTGTGAGCCGATGGAAGAACGGTGCCTCCTTCGGCTTGGGGTCGAGCGCAAGATCGGGAGAGATCGCTGCCATGGTCTGAATCTGACCCCGTCCTAACCGACGCGCCCGTATTGCTCGTCCGATCCGATCCAGCGCGCCGTGAGCGCTGCAATATTATCCGGGTACGAGCTCAAGAGCAGCTCCGCCGTCTCCTGTACACGCGGCAGCATGTCGGCGTCCCGTATCAGATCGGCGACACGCAATTGCGCGAGTCCCGTCTGGCGCGTTCCGAGCAACTCGCCGGGGCCTCGCAGCTCGAGATCGCGACGGGCGATCTCGAAGCCGTCGTTCGTCTCCCGCATCACGTTGAGGCGCTCGCGAGCGAGCTGAGACAGCGGCGACTTGTACAACAGGACGCAAGTGCTGGCTTCAGACCCACGCCCCACGCGCCCCCGCAACTGATGCAGCTGAGCAAGGCCCATGCGCTCGGCGTTCTCGACGACCATCAGCGTGGCATTGGGTACATCGACGCCCACTTCGATCACGGTCGTCGCGACCAGCAGCTGAGTCTTGCCGCTCTTGAACGAGTGCATGACGTCGTCTTTCTTGTTCGCGGCCATCCGGCCGTGCACGAGCCCAACTTTCACTTCCGGCAGCGCCGCGCTGAGGGCTGCATGAGTCTCTTCTGCGGCTTGTGAACGCAGCTCCTCCGACTCCTCGATGAGAGGACACACCCAGTACACCTGCCGGCCACCGCGGCAGCTTTGCACGATGCGCGCGACGATCTCGTCCCGGCGCTGCTCGGAAACGACGACGGTCTTGACCGGCGTGCGGCCGGGCGGCAACTCGTCGATGACGGAAATATCGAGGTCCGCGTAGGCGGTCATCGCCAGCGTCCGCGGAATCGGCGTCGCCGTCATGATCAGCTGATGGGGGTAGCGCCCCTCTCGCCGTCCTTTCTCCTGCAGCAGCATGCGCTGCTGCACGCCGAAGCGATGCTGCTCATCGACGATGACAAGAGCCAGCTTGGCGAACTCCACCTCGTCCTGGAACAGAGCGTGCGTCCCGACAACCACACGCACTTCACCGGAGGCAATCGCTTCGAGCGCGCTGCGCCGCGTACGGGCGGGCTGCGAGCCCGAGGCCAGGGCCACGGTGAGGCCGAGAGGTTGCAGCCAGTTTTTGAAATTGTGCCAGTGCTGCTCGGCGAGCAATTCGGTCGGGGCCATCAAGGCCGCCTGCAGCCCGGATCCGGCGACGCGGGCCGCCGCCGCGGCAGCGACGATGGTCTTGCCGCAGCCGACGTCTCCCTGCAGCAGCCGAACCATGGGGCGAGTGGCGCACAAGTCCGTATCGATGTCTTTCAACACCCGCGTCTGCGCCCGGGTGAGCGCGAACGGCAAGGAGGCCAGGAAGCGGGACTGGAGCTGCTCCTGATCTTCCAGCGGCCAGGCCGGATCCGCTTTCACTGCGCGCTTGAGCAACTTGAGGCTCACGTGATGCGCCAGCAGCTCTTCGAAGGCGAGTCGCCGCTGCGCCGGGTGACGACCGGCATCCAGCTCGGAGAGAACGGCCTCGCGAGGAGGCCTGTGCACGTAGTCCAGCGCCTCCTTGAGAGTGGGGAGCCCGAGGGGCTGAATGAGTCGCGGAGGCACCCAGTCGCGAACGGCCGCGCTCTCCAGCTCGGTCAACGCCTGAGAGACGAGCGCGCGCAGTCGACCCTGGGGCACGCCTTCGGTGAGCGGATAAATGGGAGTCAGTGTTGCCTCGAGCGGCGCTGTCTCGCGCTCGAGCACGCGGCGGTACTCCGGATGGACGATCTCGAGGCCCTGCGGTCCCCGCCGGATCTCACCGAAGCAGCGAATTCGCGTGCCGCGGGCCAGGCCGTTCTGCTGCGCCGCCGAGAAATAGAAAAAGCGCAGGGTGAGAAAGCCCGATCCATCGGAGATGCGACACAGCATTTGCCGCCGCCGGCGGTACACGACCTCCGTCAACAGCACCTCACCTTCGACAGTCGTGCGATCGCCCGGAGACAGCGAGCCGATCGGGGCAATGCGGGTCCGATCTTCGTACCGCGCAGGCAGCACGAACAACAGATCCTGCACCTGGAAGACCCCGAGGCGACGCAACTTCTCGGCGAGCACAGCACCGACGCCGCGCATGGCCGTCACCGGCCGCTGCTCGGCGTTCAGCTCGCGCTTGGCGGCAGCTTCAGCCAAGGTAGAGGATGCATTCGATTTCGACACGGGCGCCCCGGGGCAACTGCGCCACGCCGATCGCGGCTCGGGCCGGATACGGTTGTGAGCAATAGGCCGCCATGATCTCGTTAACTCTGGCGAAGTGCGCGAGATCCGTCAGGAATACGTTCACCTTGACCGCGTTCGCGAGGCCGCCGCCGGCCGCCTCGGCCACGGCCTTGAGATTATCGAACACCCGGCGGATCTCCGCGTCGATGTCGCCGGTGACCAGCTGCATCGTCTTCGGATCCAGCGGGATCTGCCCGGAGAGATACACCGTGTCTCCCGCACGCACGGCCTGTGAGTAGGGGCCGATGGCCTGGGGGGCTTTGTCGGTGTGAACGATCTGGCGGGTCATCGAGGCTCCTCGTTGGGACTTTCGGACTCATCGTCATGCTCGTCCACATCTTCCGCCCGCTCGCGGGCGTCGCGCGCATGCGCGGCGATGGAGCGGGACACGCGAACGATATCCGGCATACGGTGAATGACGCGAACGATACGCGCGAGATGTTTACGATCGCGCACTTTCAGCTCGAAGGTCAGCACCGACGTATCGCTGTCATGCTCGTCGATGGAAACATGGTCGATGCTGGAGTCGGTGCTGGCAATAGCGGCGGCGACAGCCGCCAGCACCCCGGTACGATTGACCACGTAGATGCGGATCTCAGAGCTGAACATGCGGTCGGGTGCCGTCTGCCAGCTCACCGGCAACCACTTCTCGGGATGCTTGCGGTAGTCCTCGACGTTTACGCAGTTTTCGCGGTGGATGACGACGCCGCGGCCTGCGGAGAGGAACGCGAAAATCGGGTCGTATGGAATCGGAAAGCAGCATCGCGCGTAAGTGACGAGCAATCCCTCGGTGCCCGCGATGGCGAGCGGCGCCGGCGTGCCGGAGCCATCTTCCGATTTCGCGACCGGAACCAGTCGGCTCGCGACCAGCGGGGCCAGGCGCTCGCCGAGGCCGATTTTCTCGTACAGCTCGTCCAGGTCCTTCATCCCGAGTTCCCCGAGCGCGGAGCGCTGCACTTCGGGGCCCACATCGTCCAGCGACAGCCTGAACTCTCCCAGGGCCTGATTGAGGAGTCGCTGCCCCAGCGCGATGGCCTCGGTCCGCCGCAGGCTCTTCAGATAGTGACGGATGGCGCTGCGCGCTTTCGCCGTGACGACGAAGTTGACCCAGGATGGATTGGGCATCGCCCCTTTCGCGGTGATGATCTCGATCGTCTGCCCGTTGCGCACGACGGTCCGCAACGGGGTCAATCGCCGATCCACCT
>Ga0070681_10000481_pt1 | contig 32558 bp, 29 predicted proteins | sample KBSC83BmetaG_FD_65650 | JGI IMG/M metagenome (GOLD analysis project Ga0070681, IMG submission 65650) | Corn rhizosphere microbial communities from Kellogg Biological Station, Michigan, USA - KBS C8-3B metaG | ecosystem: Host-associated > Plants > Roots > Rhizosphere | place: USA: Michigan...
GACTGATGACTGGCGACTGTAGACGCCAACGTTTCACCAGATTGGGCTCTGGACACTTAGGCCTTACAAAAACCTAACGCCCGGAGCCCAGTACCATTTTTGGGGGCAAATATGAATTTCCTGACGTGGGGACGCAATCCCTGGGGCCAAACGATCCTCACTCACATTTCCTGGAGCTTGATGTGGGCTTCGCTCTTTGCCGGGCTCATGTTTCTCGTCGCGCACGCGAGCTACATGATGCTCTCCGCTCACCACAAGCGGAGCGAAGCCGAGACGAACGCGCTCGAAGCCAAGTTCAAGGATCTGCCGGACAAGATCGAACGCCACACGTTCATGGCCCGGATGTTCCACTGGGTGATGGCGGCGTCGATGTTCGTGCTCCTCTTTACCGCGTTTCTGCCGATCGTCGGCGTGAAGTTCGCGTGGGTGCAGTGGCACTGGCTGGCCGGCCTCGTGCTGACCGCGTCGATCATCTATCACATCGTTCACGCCACGTTCTTCCTCGATTTCTGGTCGATCTGGGTCGGACCGAAAGACATCCCCGAGTTCAAGGCGGAACTGATGCGCGACATGGGGCATGAAGTGCCAGGCGCGCCGAAGTCGGCCAAGTACCCACTCGGCAATCGCCTCTATCACCTCGCGATCCTCGTGGTCGGCTTGACGGCGTCGATTTCCGGGATCCTGATGATGCAGCGCGTGCGTCAGCCGCTGTTCACGCGCAACCCGTACGTGCTCGCCGATACCACCTGGGGTTTCACCTACGTGGCGCACGGCGTCGCAGGGGTGGCGCTGGTGGGTCTCGTGATCGCGCATGTGTATTTCGCGATTCGCCCGGAGAAGTGGTGGATTACGAAGAGCATGATTCTCGGCTGGGTCTCGCGGCGTAACTACCTCGAGCATCACGATCCGACGCGCTGGAAAGTTTCGGGCCGCGCGTGAGTACTCCATCGGCTGATTTGGAAGAGGCGCGCGCCGAGCTCAACGCTCGGTGCGACGCCATCGAGGAATGTTACGAGTTCATGCTCGCCTACGCGGGCCAAGGACTCGCCGACGAACACTCAGGCGGCGCGGGGGCGCAGATCCGCCAGTTCCTCACGAAGTGCGAGCGCGCCCTCACCGGTCTTGCCGATTTCATCAGCAATTTCGTCAAGCGCTTGAACGTCGAATCGGCGGCGCCGTACACCGCCTTCATGCACGTGATCGATCGCGATGCGCGCGACGCTGTCGCTGCCGTGCGGCTCGTGCTCGCGCAGCCGTCGATTAGCTCGCAGCTGGTGGACAACCTCAACGCCTCGATTCACCTGCGCGCGCTGCTCACCGATCTGTTCCTGATTGACGAGGTTTTCAAGGCACACCGCCGCTCTTAGAGCAGCGTTGCATGTCCGTGGGGTCCGCGTTTAAGGCGGACCTTTCTAAGTTCAGGCGGACCTGCAAAATCCGGCTGAAGCCGGATCCCACAACTCGATGATCGCCCCGGCCCCCGACATCCTGACTGCTCTCCGCTCCGGCACTCCAGTGTTCGCGGCCGAATTGCGCCCGCCGCGCGCCGAGTTGGCGGCGCGCGAAGGCATGGATGCGTGGATCGATACGTATCATGCGGTGCGTGGACTCACTCGGCAGGGCACGTACGTGTTCCTCACCGATAGCGCTGTGGGCGCCGAGGAGGAAGACAATCTGCGGCACCTGATCACCAATCTCGGTACCGACGTCCCGCGCCAGCGCATTGTCCCGTTCCTGACGTCGAAGCACAGTCTCCAGTTCTGTTTGTCGTACGCCGAACGCGCGCATCAGAGCGGATTTCCAGCGCTCGTCGTACTCGGCGGCGACAAGACGGTTGGTCCGCCGCGGTCGGTGGAACATGCCTGGCAGCTCCGCGCACTGCTGCGATCGCACGATCACAAACTTGCGCTCGGTGGATGGGCCAATCCTCATGGTGATGCGGAACGACAGGTCGACTATCTCGCCGCATCAGATTTCCATGCGGAGTTCTATCTGACGCAGATCGTGAGCCACCACGAAGTCGCGAGCGTGAGCCGGTTTGTGAACGAGGCCGAAAGACGCAATCTGACGCTGCCGGGAGTCTTCGGTGTGTTCTATTACCGAAGCGCGAATCCCAAAACGCTGCAGACGCTCCGCAGTTTCCTGCCAGTACCGATCGAGGGCCTGTCGCGCGAGTTCGCGTCAGGCGACGCGCCGGAAGATGTTTGCGCCAGGACGATTCGCGTCCTGCGGGAGGCCGGCGCGAAGCATTTCTATATCAGCAACCTGCCGATCGGCCGCGCGCAAAGCGTGTTGAGAACGATTCTCGAGAAAGCGGGAAGGTGAATTTACCCGTAGAGCTCGCTGAAGAACGCAGAGGCTCTCAAGACCAGGCGAAAAGCTCTCTGCGCGCTCCGCGTGCTCAGCGGCAACGTTCACTTTACATGTCGTCCGCCGTCGACGCGGATTGTTTCGCCGGTGATGAAATCGCTGTCGAGAAGCGCGAGCACGGCTTTGGCGATTTCACCTTCGCCGCCCCAGCGGCCCAAGGGCGTCGACCGTTCCACTGCCTTCGACTCCTCATCTGACGTGTCGGGCGGCGCGAGGATCGGGCCTGGTGCGACAGCGTTGACCAGGATGTTGTCGCCAGCCAGTTCCAACGCGAGCGCCTCGGTGAGCGCCATCACCCCGGCCTTGGCCACGTAGTACGGGAGATAGCCCGGGTACCGAGGGCGTCCGCTTTTGGCCAGCCAGTCGCTGAAGTTCACGATCCGCCCTCCGCCCTGGCGTCGCATGTGTGGAACGGCCGCCTTCGAGCAGAGGAACGATGACCGGAGATCCACGTCGATGTTCGCGTTCCAATCCGCGACCGTCAGCTCGTCGAACGCGCGCTCCCTGTAAACCGACGCCATGTTGATGAGGATGTCGAGACGGCCGAAAGTCTTGGCCACCTGTTCCACAACGTCAACGCACGCTTGAGGGTCGGAGAGATCGGCTTGGAAGATTTCGCCGCGGACGCCGTGTGCGCGCACGCGTTCGATCGCGACATCGGCCTCCGCCCGCGAGTGCGCGTAACAAATTGCGATATTCACGGCGCGCTCGGCGAGTTGATCGGCGACGATTGCGCCAATGCGTTTGGCGCCTGTGAGGAGAGCGACAGTGCCGGTCAGATCCATATTAGGCGGGAGGGGCAGGATGGGCGGGAAGGGCTGGAACTTCCCGCCTTAGGTGCTATTTGCTGAACGTGCCGAAGAATGACGATCGGCGGTTCGGATCGGACCACTTCGATCCGAGTCCCGATCCGGTGAATGAGTGCTGCGCCGTAAGGCCGATTTCCGCCTCGTCGACCGAGGACAGCGGATGGAACCACTGCATGGCCCCGCAGGTTTCTTCATGCGGCGCGTGCTTGGAGACTTCGAGGGCGACCGGACCGCCGGTCACCTGTACTTCAGCGTCGCCGTCCGAGAATCGAATCGGCGTCGGCGACACGTTGACGATGGTGCCGAGTGTCCCTTTCGAGAGGTCGCTTGCCATCGCGACGAGCGCGAGCTGCTGGGCGGGATTCGCGCGCTGGTCGACGAAGAGGGTCGAGCGCGTGACGGCCTTCCCGCCGCCCACTTCCTGAATACCGAGGTTTTTATCGCCGGCAACTGCAGCAACAATCGAGAGTCCGTCGAGCGGGATGCCATTGAAGGAGCCACGATCGACCTTCCACGCCAGCACCGCTTCCTTCCCCATCGTCTCCGCTTCGCTGCCCATGATGCAGGCGCCTGTGAAGACCTCCGCGGTGCGCGCTTCGACGTAAGATCCGCTCACGCTGTGGCCGCCGGCGACGAGCGGTGCGGCGGCGAGTGTCACGATTGCTGACGAGAGCAGGAATCGCTTCATAATCAGGCCTCGAAAGATCCGGTCCGGCTAAAAGCCGGAAAAACGTCTGAAAAGTATAGTCGCATCGCGGGAGACACGTTCATGAATGAAACCGTTGGGTTCATTGGACTTGGCGTCATGGGACGACCAATGGCGAAGCACATTCTTGCCAAAGGGTACAAGCTCGTCGGCTGTAATCGCAGCCGCGGACCGGTTGACGAAATCGTGCAAGCCGGTGGAATGGCGGCTGACACGCCTGCGGAGGTCGCCCGTCGCGCGACCGTCGTCATCACGATGGTTCCGGATACGCCCGATGTCGAACAAGTGCTGACCGGTCCTGTCGGTGTCCTCAGCGGTTTGCAGCGCGGAACCGTGGTGATCGACATGAGCAGCATTTCTCCCGTCGCCACACGGCGGCTGGCCGCGGAGGTCGCCAAGCACGGCGGAACGATGCTGGACGCGCCGGTGAGCGGCGGGGAAGTCGGCGCGATCAACGCGACGCTGTCGATCATGATCGGCGGCGACGGCGAAGCGCTGAAGCGCGTGCGCCCGATTCTCGAATGCATGGGCAATCCGGAACGGATCGTCCACATCGGCGCGGAACCGGGCTCAGGTCAAGTCTGCAAGGTCTGTAACCAGATGGCGATTGGCGGCGCCCTTGCCGGCGTGAGCGAGGCATTTGCGGTTGCGCAGAAGGCCGGCGTCGATCTCAGCCGCGTTCGCGAGGCGCTCCTCGGCGGTTTTGCCTCGAGCCGTGTACTGGAGGTTCACGGCGAGCGGATGATCAAGAAAAACTACGTTCCAGGGTTCCGCACGAGGCTCTACCAGAAGGATCTGCGTCTCGCGAACGAACTGGCGGCGGCGCACGGCGTCGCGGCGCCCGCGACCGCGATCGTCACGCAACTAATCAACGCCCTCCTGGCCTCAGGCGGCGGCGAGCTTGACTACTCGGCGCTGGGCACCGTGGTGTTCGAGCTCGCGGGACTGGAGAAGTGACCGTGCCGGCACCCGGCCGGCCGACTTGATCGTGCTCATCAGAAGGTCACATTGAACGCGCCGTTGGTGACCACCCGATTGCCGGTCGCGCCAGTGTTGGGCAGCGGCACCATTGTGAACGAAAACGTGCCGCTCGCGCCGCTTGCGGTGAGCGTCGTAATCGTCACCGATCCACTTCCGTTGGTCAGCATCGCGTGCCAGCCCCGGCCGTTCTGTTGAACAGTTCCGTTCGTTCCCGATCCAAGGCCGACCGATGTTGTTCCGGTTTTGGCGACGGCGCCGAAACCAACGATCAGTCCCGCTGTGTTCTCACCAGCGACGGCGAGCGAACCGAGCGTCACAGTGGCGGTCGAAACAGTGCCGCTCCAGGATACGCCGTCGATGGTCGCACTGACGGTTCCGCGATTCGCGGCTCCCGGAACTCCGCCGGATGGCGTCCCATTTCCACTGCTTGACGTTCCGCCGTTCGATCCTGACGTCGGGCTCGTCGTCGATTTTCCACACGCGATCGCGACCGTCAACGCCACAAGTAACAGCCAGCGGTACCTCATGATGCGTCGATCCCCTCGTTGATGCGCCACATGCTGCGCTACCACTTGACGTTGAATGTGCCGTTCGTCACGGATTTCATGCTGCTGCCGTTGACGAGGACAAAGCTGAATGTGCCGCTGGCTGTCTTCGCGGTGGCGGAAAAACTTGTCAGGACTACTCTTCCGCTGCCCTTACCGGGCAGGGTCGCGACGCCCGGACTTGCTGTCCAGGTTGGTGTTCCGCCGACGGTGACGAAGTTGGCGTTTGTGTTGGTCGGACCGATCTCGTAGGTCCCGGTCGTCAGATCGCCGGTGTCCCCGAATTTTCCAAACGCAAACCCAAACAGGTTGAAACTGGCATCGACGGAGTCGACCTCCAGGTATTTGTAATTGGACACCGAATATCTGGCGGTCACGTTTGGCTGATTCCACGTCGCGCCGTCGATGACAGCGCTCAGCGTCGAACCATTCCCACCGGAACTGCCGCCGGATGTGCCGCCGCTTGAGGGGCTCGGGCTCGTCGTCGACTTAGAACCACCGCAGGCGGCTGCGGCCAGAGTGAAAACCACCGCAAGAATCCGGTATCGCACGGGACTCCCCCTTTTTGCGAGTTAATGAGGAATGAGGCCCGGTTTCTTTCAGACGGTGGGAAGTAGTGGGAGAAGCTGCGCCTACTGGCGAAAGAGCGTTGCTGGCAGCGGTCCTGAGGCACCCGACAGGATGACCGGGGCCCAGTATAGAAAGCTGCTCGTCGCCGGCGACCGGCGGACGGCCAGCTTGGCGCGTCGCAACGCGTCGCCGCGGGTCGCGCCAACGGCAAGACCCTGGTAAAAATCCTTCATCAGCTGACGCTGGACCTCGTCCGCGACGTTCCAGAGCGGCGCCACAAAGGTGCTGGCCCCGGCGATCTCGGAAGCGCGCCGCATGCCGTAGACTCCTTCCCCGACGGAAGCCAGGCCGTTTGCCATTTGACACTGCGAGAGCACCAGCATCTGAGTGCCGCGCAAATCCATGTTCTGCAGTTCAAGCGCCGTGAGCAGGCCGTCGTCAGGCGAGTCGCCCCCACGCCCGTACGATTCTTCGAGCGCAATCGCAGCCAGCGTCATGGCCTCGGTCGGCGGAGTGAGCGGCGTGGAGACACAAGGGCGCTCGGCGCAATCGTGGCCCGCTCGAATGAGGCCATGGCCAACAACGTGGAGAAGCGCGGGCCTTCGCAGCTCTTTCACATGATGCTCGGTCGCGGCAGGTCCCGTGTACAAGCGAACGTCAGCAAGAAGGCGGCGGATGTCTGTGGCCTCTGTCATGGCGGCCTGGAGTCGGGGCAACGCTTCGTTCGACAGTGATGCCTGCAATTCAGCCGTTGTCAACCGAGAGGTTCCACCCGGACTTACCACGACGACGGGCGGCTCGGTGGCCTGCGGTTGAACGGAGGCGATTAGATCGCGACCGGCAGGCACATACGTGATCACGAAGCGATCGATCAGATCCTGCCCGTCGCTCAATGCCTCGAACGGCACGAGATTGAGCGAGGCGTCGGGTGCAATGCGCAATTGTCTGACCGACGCGGCGTCCACGATCGGCTTCAGCGGCCGCCAGACGCGTCGCGATAGATCGGCGACCGCCTTTGCGGCTGTTCGCATGGAGGCTTGCGCGGCCTGACGTTCATGGTTGGCAACAGATACTGACCAGTCGTGGGCTGCCGCCAGCAGGTCGTCGATGGACGCGTCGATCGGTGCTGCAGGCCCGAGATCCGACCACGTCACCGAGGCCTTACGTGTGACGACGAATGCGCCGTATCTGCGTCCCGTCAGCGCAGGGTGCGAATCATCGCTGCTGTAGGCTACGAATTCGATCAGCGCTTCGTCTTCGGCGAGGTGAGCGCGCACATCCTCGACCGTCACACGAGCATTTCGGACCGTCGCATTGGCTTCCCGGTTCAGCGCCGCTTCGAGAATGTCGGCGCGCTCCTGGAGGATGCCGATCGCCGCGACGGCTCGGGTGCCGACCTCGGTGGTCCACCGTGTTCGCAGATCGCTCAGCAGCCGCTCGAATCGACCGGCGAGATCGGTTCCCTCGAGGCCACAGCTTCCGGCGAGCGCCGGTTTGAGATCGCGATATCCGAGCGCGATGGTCAACGACGTGCGACACGCGAGCACGGCGGACCACTCGCGAACGTGTTCTCGAACCGGTTCCGAAAACGTTTCACCGAGACGTTCACGCCACTTGCGGACCTGTTCGATGATCTGGCCCTTGCGCCGCGTCACCGCTTCGAAGGCGAGCGCACGCGCTTCCGGCCGCCGGCTCTCCTCGAGCAACGCGATCAGCCGGGGAATCGGATCAACGGTGGAGGCCATCGCTTCGGCCTTGAACGTTTCCGATCCGATGGCGAGCACGTCGCTGCGAAAACGGTCCTCGATATCGAGGCTTCGTGCGTACAAGCGCTCCGCATCGGCGAACTGACGGCGTGCCGCATAGAAATCGGCAAGCGCGTCGAGAAACTTGGCGACGTCCGGATGGAAAGGCCCATGCCCCTGCTCTGCGATGGTCAGGGCCGCCTGCAGCTGGAGCTCCGCTTCGGGATATTGACCTGATGCGGCGAGCGACAAGCCGAGTTCGCGGGAGGCTGACGCGAAGAGCGGATGATGTTCGCCGAGGCCGGTTCGACTCACTTCCAGCGCTTTGTTAGCGGCGGCCACCGCTTCGCTCAAGGCGCCGCGATCGCGCTCCGCCCGCGCGAGGCCGACGAGCACACTGGCATAGTCAAACGGCGGAGCATTCGGCGACCGGGCATACGCGTCCCTGGCCTCGGCCAGCAGCAGCTCACCTTTCCTGCGATCCACCGCGTAGGTCAGATTCGCGAGGTTCCGCAGCGTGCTGAGCGCGAGCGCGCTATCGGGGCCGTACAATTTGCGTTTGAGTTCCAGCGACCGGCGATAGTCAGCTTCTGCCGCTGCGACGTTGCCAATCGACTGATAGAACAGACCGCGGTTGTTCAGAAAAGTCGCGTAAACCGGATGCTGATCGCCGAGCTCCGCTTCGACGAGGCGACCGCCCTCGTCGTACAGACGTTCGGCATCAACGTATCGCCCCAGATCGACTTCGAGCGAGGCATATGCCAACTCGCTGGCCGCGTACGCTGGATGTGTGATGCCGGGTTGGACGCGAAGGGCATCGAGCCCTTTCTGGAATGTCGATTCGGCGGCGTCGTATTTTCCGAGGCGCTGATAAGTGCCCGCCAGATTGATGCAGAGCGTGCCGTATTCCTCAGTTTCTCGTTCTGGCGACGGACGTTCCTCATGAATCGCGACGGCACGCTCAAAGCGAGCGACCGCCAGGCTGTAGTCTCCGGCAAGGCCGTACACCGTTCCGACCGTATTGAGGCTCTCCGCGAATGACAACGCATGATCGCCAAGCAATCGCTCGCGAATCGTTGCCGACCGCTCCGCCAACGATCGCGCTTCGTCCATTCGTCGTACATCCCGCAGCAGCATGGCGAGATCATTCGCCGTCTCAGCGGCGTCGAGTGAATCGTCGCCGAACGCTGTCTCACGTGCGCGAAGCGACTCGCGAAGGTATTTCTCCCCGTTCGCGAGGTCCCCGGATGTGTAGTAGAGAAATCCCAGCCGGTCAAGGCTGCGTCCGGTCTCGTGCGGCGTCGATGCGAGCTGAACAGCATCACGGGCGACGTTGATGGCTTCGCGCAGCTCACCCTGCTGGTACAGCTCGGTCACCTTCGCGTCGAGGGCCTGCCAGCTGTGGTCCGCCGACTGTGCCAGAAGGATGATTTGGCCGGCGATGACGGCTGTTACGCACGCATGGAGTACGGATCGGCGCGACACCTCAAACTGGCCTCACCGATGAGTTCCGAGCGTATTCAGATTCTTTTCGATCACTTCCCGATCCGATGCCAGTTCTGGCGAATCGCCTGCCAAGACGGCGGCGGACTCGTACAGGGACTTCGCTCCGGTCCGATCACCGCCTAGCGCAGCGAGGGCGCCGAGATTGTTCAGGATGCGCATTTTCGCTGCACCAGACGAGTGCGATTCCGCCGAACGGAGCGTCCGCTCGGCAGTCGGGTAGGCGCGTTGCTCGATTTGCACGACACCGAGCTCGTTAAGCGTCTCAGCGCGTTCCAGCGAGGAAGCCGCGGGCGGTGTTTCAAATTCGTTCGCGGCCGACGTCAACAGTCGCGCGGCTTCGGCCAGCTCGCCCGAGCGATGTTTGAATACGGCCAACTGCTGGCGAGCCTGCCGACGAAGGTCGGCGGACACGTCGCGCAATTCCGCCGTCGATACCGCGAGTTCGAGGAGTGCTTCGGCCGCGCCCAAGTCCTGCGCGGTTTGGCGGGCTGCCGCCTGCTCGAGCGCCGCCTTGACATGGACTGCCGCGCTGACCGTAACGCGATCGCCGACACGCGCCGTGCTGCCGTTCTCTGCGAGGCGGCCTCGCGAACGCTCGCGAAAGACCGTCGTGATTGTGAGCTGCTCGCGCTCGGACCGGCCATCCGGGTTGAGCACCTGCACGCGGAGGCCCTCGGACATTCCGTCGAGCGCGCCCAAATCGATCTCGGCGACCCCGTCACGAATCGTCACGACGGTGCCGCTCCGTCGAGGAAACCGGCTCGAGGTCGGATCGGATCGAAAGGTGTCGGTCGGTGCTGGACGGGCGCGCGCCGTCAACAACACCGGCGGACTCGCGATTGGCGATTCGACAACAGTGGTGTCAGCCGGAATCGCTGGAACGCTGGAACCGGTTCGAAAGTACACAAACGCCAGCACGATCGTCGCCGCGGCAGCCAATACCGAGCATGCGAGCCACAGTCCCGGACGAGGGAGCGGCGCCGATGGCGAGGCTGCGGTCTGAGCGTCGGTCCTATCGCGTTCGGAGAGTGTTGACCGTACAACGGCGGCGGCCGTCAAGGTGTCGAACAGATCGGTGTCGTCGAGTGCTGACTGGGCGAGCCGGCGTTGCTCTTCGGCGGACATCTCGCCCGCGAGCAGACGCTCGATGACAACGTCAGGTGTGTCAGCCATGGGATGCACCGGCCACTTTCGCTCGCACCATCAGGCGCTCGTCCGCTGACGCGCTCATACGGCGCTTCGTCCGCTCCACCAGCTCCAGTGAGCCGCGCCGCAACCACGTTGCGACTGTATTTTCGTTCACGCCGAGACGCCTCGCGATCTCGCCGTACTTTGTGCCGTCCAGTCGAAGGCGCACTGCCGCGCGGACATCGACGCTCAACGTCGAAAGTGCTTCGTCAACGATCTCCCGCAGTTCGGCGTCGATCGCGCGCTGCAGCGGATCGTCAGCCGGATCGACAACGTCAGGCATTTCGTCCTCGCCGGTCAGGATTTCTCGACGCGAGCGGGCACGCTCCTCCAGCACTACGAAACGCAAGACGCCGTGCAACCAGCCGAGCAGCTGCAGCAGCGACCATTCAGGAGCCGGCTGCTCGCCCGCGGAGGACTGATCGCGGAAGTAGTATTCGACGGCAGGGCGTGACAGGGGATTGAGGAGGGACCTCTTAATTGCTTCCTGCGCGGCTGACTCGGGATCGTGCGCGCCGATCCGTGCCGCGCGCGCCGCAAGGGCGATCATCAGCTTCCGGTATTCGCTCGCAACGGACGACGCGGCTGAGAAGGGAAACACCGACATCTGGCCGAGTTAACCGCGGTATTTTGGCGCACGGGGCACTGTCCCGCAAGCCGGGTCTGTCTGTCCGAGAAACCGCGGCCGCGGATCGTCCTGATGCCCGCCAAATCCTGAACTCTGAATCGCTGGCGTGAACCATCGCCGCGACCCATCGCGGAATGGACACGGACGGCACAAAGGGTTAGAACAGATCCGGAGCCACCTATGCGAGATGAACCCGTGAATGTCGGACGCCGCTCGTTGATAAAAGGGGCCGCGTTGGTTGCGGTCGCGTCACGAGTCCAGGCGCAGACCCAGGCACCGGCGCCGGAGGTTGTGACGACGGTGGTCAACGTGCCTCTGACCGCTTCGAACACAGTGACCGTCGAACGACGTGACGACATCGTGCTGGTCGGCATCAACCGGACGTTCATCCAGAACCGCGTTGACCCGCCGACCCGGTTACGCCTGAACGAAGTGATGTATTTGTACGAGCATGATCCCACGTTGCGGGCCTTCGTGCTTTTCGGCCACGGCGAGAATTTCTCCCGTGGCATTGACGTCGACGCCGCGCAAGCCGGCCTCATCTCTGGACAACGGGCGACCAGCCCCGCGCCGACCCTCGATCTCGTCGGCAACAACCCGCCGCACCGGACCAAACCGATGGTCGTCGTGGTGCACGGCGACACATGGAACCTCGGGCACGAGATTTATCTCGCCGGGGATATTCGTGTGGCCGCGGCCAACACGCGCTTCGGACAGGACGAGAACACCCACGGCCGCTTCCCCGGCGGCGGAGCCACCGTACGATTCGTGCGCGAGGCTGGCTGGGGCAACGCGATGCGCTACATGCTCACCGGCGATCACTGGACCGCGGAGGAGTCGTACCGCATGGGCATCACCCAGCAGATCGCGCCGACGCCGCAGGCCGCTCTCGAAGCAGGTATCGTACTTGCGCGGAAGATTGCCGCCTGTGCGCCGCTCGGAATCCGGGCGACGCTCGCGTCAGCGCGCCAGGTGATCGATCCGGTGGAAGCAGATGCGCTGTCGAAACTCGGAGCCCAGTACTCGGCGCTTTATCGAACCGAAGACTTTATCGAGGGACGAAAAGCGGAAGCGGAAGGCCGACCGCCAAAATATCGAGGAAAGTAACGAGCCTAAAAAGTCTTCGTGCGCTCATGGCGAAGCTTTCAGTGCTTGCAGCAACTACGCTGGGATTGACACACATCGGGTCGAACAGGATTCCCATCCGGCCCAAAGCCCGTCTGTGTTTCACTGCACCAATACGCCGTAGCGTCATAGTGATCGTAAAACTGCTCTTCGCCCGGGTTCGGCACTTCGCCGATGTACATCGCCTTGTGACGGATGTGCAGACAGTGCGTCCCGAACGTGATTTTGGTTGATCCGAAAAGCTCGCTCATAGAATGCCTACGTTCTCTCAGATTCGTTCAACGCTCAGTCCCGCCGCCTGAAGGATTGCGCGTTTGACAGCCGTTCTGGCGATCTGCACCTTGTACCCGTTTCGATTGAGCGGCTGAGCCGCGCGAACGGCGGCATCCGCGGCCTCAGTTGCGGTCTGCTCATTGAGCGGTTTGCCGGCCAGCGCCCGCTCCGCATCCTCGGACCGCCACGGAACCGGTGCGACCGCGCCAAGGACGACGCGCGCAGACTGAATCGTGTCGCCGTTCAGCGCGAGAACAACCGTCGCGAACGCCAGAGGCCAATCGTGGGAGGCCTTGTATCGCACTTCGTAGTGACCGCTCTTGACGTTGCCCGGCGGCGGCAAAATCACATGCGTCAACAGTTCATCGTCTCCGAGCACGTTTTCTTTTTGCACGTTGCGGAGCGTCGGCATCGTGAAGTACTCGGAGGCTGGAACTTCGTGCTCGCCCGATGCTGATGCCACGCGGAACTTCGCGCCGTAGGCAACGAATGGGACCGCGAGGCTCGACGGGTGCACGATATGGCTCGGTCCGTTGTTGCCAAAGATGGCGTGAAACTGATTTTCACCGGCTGGAGAGAAGCAGCGGTTGCCGCCCTTCTTGTAGCAGACGAATTCCTCGTTGCGGAAATACCAGCAGCGCGGCCGCTGATTGATGTTGCCGCCGATCGTTCCCTGATTGCGAATCTGCGGTGTGCCGATCTCGCCCGACGCCGCAAGAACAGCCGGATAGAGGCGCTGCACCTGCGCGTTCTCCATCAGGTCGACAATTTTCATGGCCGCGCCGATCTTGAGCCCGCCGTCTGGCGTGGCGACGACGGTCGCGTCGAGCGCGCTCTTGACGTTGACGAGGCGGTCGGGCGATGCAACGTAGTCCTTCATGCGAGCCAGCAGATCCTGGCCGCCCGCGAGTGGCATGGCCACTCCGCCGACCAATTTGAGCGCCGCCACCGCTTCTTTTTCGTTCCGTGCGTCGACGTACGCGAAAGCCTTCACAGCGTTCCTCCAGCTTTCTGCTGCTCGATCGCATCGAGCACCTTCTGAGGGGTGAGCGGCAGGCTGCGAATCGTCGCGCCGGTCGCGTTGCGCACCGCGTTGGCGATCGCCGACGCCGTTGAGACTGTCGGTGGTTCGCCAATCCCGATGACGCCGCGCTCCGGCTGATTCTTCAAATGCACCTCGATCTTCGGCACGTCAGACATACCGGCCAGCAGATACCACTCCATGTTCGGATTGACCATCTGGCCGGTGACGCGATCGAGGATGCGATCCTCGAACAGCGCAAAATTCAGCGAGCCGATGATTCCACCGTAGACCTGGCTCTCGGCCGTCAGTGTGTCGACGACCAGTCCACAGTCCTGCATCGCGAGAATGCGTTCGACGCGAACGATGCCGGTCTCGACGTCGACTTTCACTTCCGTGAACTGGACGCCGCTGGTGCCGGATCCTGAGAGTCCCTGCTGCCACTGCGCATCCGCCGCGATCGGCTCGGTGCTGAGCAGCTTGCAGGCATCCTTCCACGCCACACCCCTGGATGGGTTGTCTCTCATTTGAATGCGGCCGTTCGTGGCGACCAGCGCCGACGCGTCCGCGCCAAGGGTCGGAGCGACTTTGGTAAACAGCGTTTCGAGAGCTTGTGCGGCGGCGAGACGAATTGCCGGCGTCACCGACGCCGCCGTCGTGCTGCCACCGGATCCACCGCTGAACGGGTAGAGCGTGTCGCCGATTTCGGCCTTGACCGCGTTCAACGGCAAGCCGAGGGTTTCGGCCGTCACCATCGCAACGATCGTGCGGGTGCCCGTTCCGATGTCCTGCGTGCCGCATTTCATGACGACGCTGCCGTCGGCCATGATTTCGCAGCGGGCTTGCGATCCGCGGCCGCCACCGCCCCACTGATGCACGGAACAGCCGAAGCCGGTCTTGATCGGCCCGCGCGACGCGTCGCCAGTCGGATGACGTTTGCTCCAGCCAAAGAGCTGCGCTGCCTCAGGCAGGTACGTTTTCCACTTCGCGTTCGGTGCGTCGGCCGGCACGTTCTTGATCCGGAATTCGACCGGATCCATGCGCACGCGATCCGCGAGCTCGTCCATCAGAATTTCTGTCAGGAAGCAGCCTTGCGGATGTCCGGGCGCACGCATCGGCCGCTGCTGGCCGGCGTTGATGTACACGTCCTTGTGGATGCGCTTGCGATTGGGGAACTGGTAGATGTACGGAAGCGGGAAGTTCGATCCGGCTCCCGCCCCTCCGGTGCCCCAGCTCTCGGCGTCAAAGGCGGTAAGCATTCCATCAGCGCCGACGCCAGCCCTGATGTGCGCCGTCGCTGATGGACGGTTTCCGGTGTCGAGATGCTCTTCTTTTCGATCGAGAGTGAGTTTGACCGGCGCCTTCGCGGCCTGCGCGAGCCGGGCGCACAGCATACCCTCGGCGCCAATCTGCGATTTGCTGCCGAAGCCGCCGCCCATGTACTGCGTAATCACGCGGACGTTGGTCTGAGGAATTTTCAGACCGTTGGCGAATTGTTGCGCGGAGCCGTGGACCGCTTGCGTCGAAATCCACGCGGTCAGCTTCTCGCCTTCCCACTCGCAGACCACCGAGTGGCTTTCCATGCACACGTGTGTGATGACGTGTGTCGAGTAGGTGGCTTCGACCGTTTCCGCTGCTTGAGCAAATCCTGCTGCGAGGTCGCCGCTCTCCTGCGTCTGGCCCTGACGCACGTTGCCGCCAGCAAAAACGGCGGCCGCATCCGGATCCATCGCCTGTTCCACGTTGGCGAGGTGCGGCAGCACCTGGTATTGCACCTTGACGAGACGCGCAGCGTCGATCGCGCGGTCCTCGGTGTCGGCTGCAACCGCCGCGACGGCATCGCCTTGATACATCACCTGCCCGCCCGCTGGTTTGTGCTCGAGCGCAGCGCGGACGCCAGGTGCCTTTTGTGCATCAGACAAGTCGATCGCGACGATGCGCGCGTGCGGATGCGGCGAGCGGATGACGCGGCCGTAGATCATCCCCGGGCGATTGATGTCGAATGTGTATTTCGCACGGCCGGTGACTTTATCCGGACCGTCGAGACGTTTGACCGATGTGCCGATGATTGCCGGCTTTTCCGGCCAAGCGTACTTCTTCACGAGTTCCGGGCTGGTGCCTGAAGCAGCGGGCGCGGGTGGTTGCTGGCGGCCTGCGCCGCCTCCACGTTGCTTAGCCACGGGCCACCACCTTTGCTGTCATCGCCGCTTCTTTGATGCGGACGAACGTTCCGCAGCGGCAGATGTTGCCGTCCAGCCCCTTGTTCACCTGCTCTTCGGTCGGTCGAGGGTTCTTTTCGAGGAGCGCGACAGTGGCCATGATGAAGCCGGGCGTGCAGAAGCCGCACATCAGCGCGTCGACATCGCAGAAGGCCTGCTGGACCGGATGCAGCGTGTTGCCGGTCGAGAGACCTTCGACGGTTCGAATCTGTTTGCCCTGGACTTCGATCGCGAGGGTGGAACAGGCGTAAACGGTTCGGCCGTCGACGATCATCGTGCACGCGCCGCACGCGCCGCGGTCGCACCCGCGTTTGTTGCCGGTCATGTTGGCGCGCTGGCGAATGGCATCGAGCAGCGTGACGCGCGGCTCGATTTTGAGGTCGACGCGCTTGCCGTTTACGTTCAGCGTGACCGAGACCTCGCCCGGTCCCACTGTCCGAACGGGTACTTGCGCATCGGCCTCGCCGATGCCGACAACGCCTGCGGCGAGGCTGCCGACGCCGGTTGATTTGAAGAACGTGCGTCGACTGATACCGCTTTGTTCAGCGGTTTTCTGCTTGTCGTCCTTTGAAGCCATTACGGAAAGCCCCCTGACTGGCGATCGGGACCCTAAGGATAATCAAAAGAACGTAAGCGTATACAGCGTTCTACGGTCGGTTAATTTCGGTCGTTTACGGGAGGTCCAACACCTCGAGGAGCTCCTTGAGCGACGCGAGCTCGTCTTTGGCGGCATAGATGATGGCGCGTCGCTCCTGCAGGCTAGGTTGCGACCAGTCTTCGTTTTCGAGGCGGATCCAGCCGTCATCCCGCACTTCGACGACGACGGCATCCATAGGGGCGACGTAGAGCTTCATCGCTGCATCGTGCCATAATTTTGGTTTCCTTTAGAACCGGTCTCGCCGTTCGAGCGCGGCGCCATTTCCGAGACGGGTTCCAGGTCAAAAAAATGACACTCATCCTATGTCGTTGATTCAGCCGTTTCGTGCCCTCAGACCGCGACCAGACGAGGCGGCGCGCGTAGCCGCGGTTCCCTACGACGTCGTCAACACCGACGAAGCGCGAATCCTGGCCACCGACAACCCGCTCAGCTTCCTGCGTGTTTCGCGAGCGGAGCTCGAACTGCCGCCCGACACCGATCCCTATTCGTCGGCCGTGTACGACCTCGCCGTCGCGAACTTTGCCCGGCTCAAGCAGCGGGCGCTGGTCCTTGAAGACGAACCGGCGCTTTACCTGTACCGGCTGCGCATGGGCGAACACCAGCAGCTCGGGTTGGCCGCCTGCTTCTCGATGGACGAGTACGATCGCGACATCATCAAGAAACACGAGCGGACGCGCCGCGATAAGGAAGACGATCGCACCCGTCACATGCTCGCCCTGGGCGCGCAGACCGGACCGGTGTTTCTGACCTATCGCGCCAGCGCTGACGTGAACGACATTGCGGCCCGGCGCACGAAAGAGGATCCGCTGTTTGATTTCACGGCGGCTGACGGCGTGCACCATGCGCTGTGGCGCGTGACGGGCGCCGATCGCGCCGCGCTCGTGAATGCGTTTTTACGTATTCCCGCCATGTACATCGCGGATGGACACCATCGTGCGGCGAGCGCTGCCCGAGCGCGAACGGAGATTCGAGAGGGGCGCCATCGCGCGCAGCCGCTGGGCGACGGCGCCGATTTCACCACGTTTCTGGCCGTCGCGTTTCCGCACGATCAGGTGCAAATCCTCCCGTACAACCGCATCGTGAAGGACCTCGGCGGAATGAGCGAGCCGGACTTCATGCACGCGATCCACGACCGCTTCACCGTGCAGCCTGGGCCCGCCGTCCCTCAACAGCGAGGCGACATCGCTATGTACTTCCACCGACACTGGCAAACCCTTCGCGCGAAGGTCGCACCGGACCCGAAAAACGTGATCGCGGCCCTCGATGTCAGCGTGCTGCAGGACAGCCTTCTCGCGCCAATCCTGAAGATTGCGGACATCCGGACGGATAAGCGGATTGATTTTGTTGGGGGTGCGCGCGGAACGACCGAGCTCGAGAAGCATGTGAACTCTGGCAAGGCGGCGGTCGCGTTCTCGCTGTATCCCGTTGGTGTCGACGAGCTGATGGCGGTGTCCGATGCGGGCCAAATCATGCCGCCCAAGTCGACGTGGTTTGAGCCGAAGTTACGGGACGGGCTATTAAGCCATGTGATCTGAACGGCCTTCAGGCCCAGTTTCGGGCTCGGCGACTGGATGGAGTTCCGCTGATGCCTGGAGTCTGAAGCCGACACGCAAATCATGAAAGTCCTGATCGCTGACAAATTCGAGCAGAGCGGTATTGACGGACTGAAAGCCGCGGACTGCGAAGTGGTCTATCAACCGGATCTCAAAGATGATGCGCTGGCGGCAGCCATTCGCAACCGCGGCGTCGAAGTGCTGATCGTACGTGGCACGCCGGTGTCGGCTGCGATGCTCGAAGGAGCGGGGATTTCGCTGATCGTCCGCGCCGGCGCCGGCTACAACACCATCGATGTCGCGGCGGCGTCGCGTCGAGGCATTTACGTTTCAAATTGCCCCGGAAGAAACTCAGTCGCGGTCGCAGAGCTGACGTTTGCGCTCATTCTCGCGCTGGATAGGCGGGTCCCCGACGGCGCGGCGGAGCTGAAAGCGGGACACTGGAACAAAAAGGAGTACTCAAACGCCCGAGGTTTGTTTGGTCGAACGCTCGGCCTGCTCGGTTACGGCTCGATTGGCCAGGAAGTCGCGACACGCGCGATCGCCTTCGGCATGCCGGTCGTCGTCTGGAGCCGCCGCTTCGCCGAAGGCCGCGAAGCGCCACCGCACCTGCCGATTCGGATTGCAGCGTCGCCGGAAGAAGTTGCCGAGGCGTCCGACGTCCTCAGTCTGCACCTGGCGCTTGCACCCGAGACGAAGGGGCTCGTCAGCCGATCACTGCTCAGCAAGTTGAAACCGGGCTCGTATCTGATCAACACCGCTCGTGGCGACATCCTCGACTACGCGGCGCTCGAAGAAGTGGTTCGTGAGCGGCACATCCGCGTGGGACTCGATGTGTACCCGGGAGAACCGTCCGCGGGCGCGGCGGATTTCGTGAGCACGATTACATCGCTGCCGAATGTGTACGGCACGCCGCACATTGGCGGATCGACGGATCAGGCCCAGGAAGCGATCGCAGCGGAAACGGTCCGCGTGGTCGTGAGCTACAAGACAACGGGCAAAGTTCCCAACGTCGTCAATCTCGCGATGACGACGCCGGCCACGCACGCCCTCGTCGTCCGCCACCGCGACCGGCCGGGCGTCCTCGCTCACGTCTTCGAGTGTCTGCGAAGCAACGGCATCAATGTCCAGGAAACCGAAAACGTCATTTTCGAAGGAGCCGAAGCCGCGGTCGCTCGAATCAACGTTGATTCGGCGCCGGCGGATGCGCTCGTCAAAAGCATTCGCGGCAACGGGGACATCATCGACTTGCGCGTGGTTGAAATATCGAAGTCCGGCTAAAGCCGGACGCCACATAACTCTTTGTGGCGACGTACCTCGTTGTGGCGTCCGCCTTTAGGCGGACTGCTCCTTTGGGGCGGCACAGCACACGTACCAATCTTCGATTGGTACTCGAGATGTTCGATTTTCATGATTAAGTCAGGAGATCTATGACGACGATTCATCGGGTCCACAACTTTTCCGCCGGTCCGGCGGTGATGCCGCTGGCGGTGCTCGAAGAGATCCAGCGCGATCTCATTGCGCTGCCCGGCGTTGGCATGTCCATCCTCGAGATCAGCCATCGGTCGAAGACGTTCGAGGATATTCTCGCGGCGGCCGAGGCCGACATCCGCGCGCTTGCCGGTATTCCGTCGAACTACAAAGTGTTGTTTCTTCAGGGTGGTGCCAGCCTGCAGTTCTCGATGGTGCCGATGAATCTGCTGGGACCCGGGCAGACCGCCGACTATATCGATTCCGGATCCTGGGCTGACAAGGCGATCAAGGAAGCGAAGAAGGTTGGAACCGTCAACGTTGCGGCCACGACCAAGGGCGAAAACTACTCCAGAGTACCTGATCAGTCTGAGCTCAAACTGACGCCAGGAGCGGCGTTCGTCCACATGACGTCGAACAACACGATCGAGGGTACGGAATTCAAGAAACTGCCGGACGTGGGCGATGTGCCGCTGGTCAGCGACACGTCATCCGACATGTTCAGCCGGCCGATCGACATGGCACGTCACGCCCTGATCTATTCAGGCGCGCAAAAAAACATGGGGCCCGCGGGTGTCGTCGTCGTAATCATTCGCGACGACCTGGTGCAGCGTTCCGCTGAGAAGAAAGCCGCGCTCGCGACGATGCTCAACTACGCCGTGCACGCGGAGAATTCGTCCCTGTACAACACTCCTCCGTCGTTTGCCGTGTACGCGCTCGGACTGGTGATGAAGTGGTTACTCAAACAGGGCGGGCTGAAAGCCATTGCGGTCGCCAACGAACGTAAGGCGGCGAAGCTGTATTCGGAAATCGATCGAACCGGTTACTACCGCGGCACCGCGCACAAGAACAGCCGATCGCTGATGAACGTCACGTTCCGGCTCGCGTCCGAAGATCTGGAAAAGCTGTTCATCAAGGAATCGACGGCCGCAGGCCTCGACGGATTGAAAGGACATCGGTCGGTCGGCGGGATGCGCGCGTCAATCTACAACGCATTTCCAGAGGAAGGCGTCGACGCGCTCGTGGAATTCATGCGCGCGTTCGAGGCCAAGCACGGCTAATCAAAAGCCGTAACACGGAGGTCACGGAGCTGCATCCCAAAAACCGAGGACCACGGCTGCCAAATAGTTGAAACCGTTGGCGCTCGGTCGTGTCCGTGCACTCCGTGTTCGAGCTTGTCGTCTATGGCAGCGGGCGACGATGACGTCGACGCCGTCTCCTGCGCCGTCGTCGTTGAAAGGGCACCGGCTCAGCGGCTTCACCGGTTGGCAAGACCGGTTCTTCCGCTCCGCGCTCGGCAAGCACGGTAATCCAGTGCTCCACCAAATCGGGCGTGTCGCCGTGGATTTCCATCCAGGTCAGGCCATCGCGAAAGATGCCACGATGCGTCAGCGCCCGTTGTGCGCGAACGCTGGCGCCGAGATCGCGGAGCCGGCGCTGAAGTCCGAGAATCTGTCGCAGTCGTTCGACGTCTCTCCGCGCCAGCGGCAGTGAGCCCATTTTCGGAATGGCGGGCCGCCGTTTGCCGGATTGCGATTCCACATATGCGGGCCGTCCGAGTTGCGGCGACAGCCCGAGCGGCACCAGAAAACTGCCAAGGAGTACTGGATTCGTCAGCGTCTCCGGTGTCGCCGTGAACTTCTGACGATACGCGTCGATGGCGCGGAGCGATTGCCACAAGGCGTCGGTGGCTCCGCGATGCAGTTCCTCGGAAATCGGCTCGAGCAGGCCGGCCTCCGCCAGCCCGCGAAACGTTTTCTCCGCGGATCCCGCCCGAAGAATCTTGTAGTACTCCTCGAGAAGCCTTGCCGGCGAGCTTCGGGCAATCTCATGACGCAGTTGTCTGATCGCGGCGAGGATCGGCGGATCGAGGGTAAAGTCGAGCCTGGCCGCGAGCGCAACGGCTCGAAGCATCCGAACCGGATCTTCCAGAAATCTGATGAGCGGATCGCCGATCGACCGTACCACGCCGTCGCGTAGATCATCGAGCCCGCCGACGTAGTCGATGATCGAAAACGTCGCGATGTCGTAGAAGAGCGCGTTGATGGTGAAATCGCGCCGGAAGGCATCCTGTTCGGGTGTTCCAAACGTGTTGTCGTGGTGCAGAAAGTGCGGCGTCTCACCGTCGACCGGCAGCGGCTGATGGTCGGGATGATGCTCAGGGGACGGCACGCCGTCCTGCACGATCTCCTCGCCCGGCTGCAATTGTCGACGAAACGTGGCGACCTCGATCACCTTCGGACCGAACCGGACGTGCGCCAGCCGGAACCGTCGGCCGATGATCCAACAGTTTCTGAAGAGTTTCTTGACCTGGTAGGGATGGGCCGAGGTGCCGATATCGAAGTCTTTCGGCCGTCGTCCCAGGAGGAGGTCGCGGACGCTCCCGCCCACCAGATAGGCGACGTGATCGCCCTGTCGCAGCCGATAGAGAACTTTCAGTGCATCGGGGTCGATCTCGCGGCGAGAGAGCGTATGCCCCTCGCGCGAAATCACCCGCGGTTCGACCATTGCGGGCATTGTACCAAACGCTCCGGAAGGCATTTCCGCCGTCCTTCGGCGGTTTTCGGGGCGATTCGGGCCGATTCGCCGCGACTCGGCGTGACAGGAATCCCGCAACGGCTCAGTGTTACCATCGCTGGGATGTACCGGGTCGTGTCGGCGCTCGCCGTACTCGCGATATGGGCCACCGTGGCTTCAGCTGCGGACACCAAAGATCCGCTCGACCGGGCTCGCGCGCTGTACAACCAGCGGCAGTTCGAGGCAGCGATCGCTGCTGCGGACGAGGTTCGGAAACTTCCGCAGCAGGCCGACGGCGCGGATCTGATTGCGGCGCGGGCGTATCTGGAGCGATATCGTGAGAGTTCGTCGCCCGAGGATCTGGTGCGTGCGCGCGAGCGGCTGCGCGGCATCAATCCGGAGAAGTTTTCGGCGCGCGAGCGCATCGAGTTCATCGTCGGACTTGGGGAGACGCTGTACTTCGAGGGCTCTTCCGGCGCCGCAGCGTCGGTGTTCGAGTCAGTGCTCGTGACCGGCGGCGATCTGGCCGACGAAGCGCGTGAGCGCGTGCTCGACTGGTGGGCAAGCGCTCTCGATCAAGACGCGCGGCCGCGCCCCGAAATCGAGCGGCAGACCGTCTATCAGCGCGTGCGCGATCGAATGGCATTGGAACTCGCCGCGAATCCGGCGAGTGCTACCGCGCCGTACTGGATTGCGGCGGCGGCAAGAGGACAGGGCGATCTGCAGGCTGCCTGGGATGCCGCTCAAGCCGCATGGGTTCGCGCGCCGCTGACGCGCGATCATGGTGCAACTCTCCGCCACGATCTCGACGTGCTGGTTCAGAAGGCGATTGTTCCTGAACGTGCGCGCATCCTGGGACGGACACCCGAGAGCCTCATGACGGAGTGGGAGGCCTTCAAGGCCATGTGGACCCAGGCTAACTGATGGTGAAATTCAGGATTTCAGGATTTCAGGATTTGAGGATTTGAGGACCTGAGAATTTAGAGGAAAAGACTCAATTTTTAGCGTCTCGCCAATTGTCTCCAATGCCGACGTCAACGGTGAGCGGCACTTTCAACGCTGCGGCCGACTGCATCGTCTCGCGAACGACTTCAGACACTTCATCGGCCTGAGCTTTCGGCACTTCGAAGAGCAACTCGTCGTGTACCGTCAGGATGGCGCGCGCGTCGGGGTACTTCTCCAGCGCGGCGTGCACGTTGATCATCGCGCGCTTCATGATGTCGGCCGCGGTGCCCTGAATTGGCATGTTGACGCTCACGCGTTCCGCGGCCGATCGCATCTGTCCGTTGCTGCTGTTGAGTTCAGGAACGAGACGGCGGCGCCCGTAAAGCGTTTTCACCACGCCCGAGACGCGGGCGTCGGCCAGGGTGCGGTCGATGAACGCGCGCACACGCGGAAAGCCGGCGAAGTAGGCATCGATGAAGACCTGCGCGGCCTGTGGCGTGACGCCGATGTCTTTGGCAAGCGTGAACGCGGTTTTGCCGTACAGCAATGCGTAGTTGATGATCTTGGCGCGACGCCGCAGCTCATAGCGATCGAGGCCGCTGGACGAGCCGAAGACGCGCTCGGCGGTTCGATCGTGAATGTCTTCGCCTGTCTGAAACGCCTGGATGAGCGCTTCGTCCTCGGCCAGATGCGCCAGCACCCGCAGTTCGATCTGCGAGTAATCGGCTGAAATCAGCACGTTGCCGCGGTCGGCGATGAACGCGCGCCGAATTTCCCGGCCCAGTTCCGTCCGGATCGGAATGTTCTGCAGGTTCGGATCGCTGCTGCTCAGTCGTCCGGTGGCGGCAACGGCCTGGTTGAAGGACGTGTGGACCCGTCCGGTTTCAGGATTCACGAGCTCTGGCAGCGCGTCGACATAAGTGCCCTTCAACTTCGAAAGCGCGCGCCACTCGAGAATGAGCCGGGGGAGGTCATGTGTGAGCGCCAGCTCCTCGAGCACGTCTACCGCTGTCGATGCCGTTCTGGTCTTGACGTTGCGTTTGCTCGCGGGCAGTTGCAGCTTGTCGAAGAGGATCCTGGAGAGCTGCTGTGGCGAATTGATATTGAAGGCTTCGCCGGCGAAGTCGAAAATCTGGGCGCTTCGAGACGCCAGCTCGCGATCGATCCGTTGCGACTGAGTTGCGAGCGCAGCGCCATCGATCCGGACCCCTGCCCGCTCCATGTCGACGAGCACCGGTACGAGCGGCAGCTCGAGCTGCAGATACACCTGATCCAGCTCGTCGCGCACGAGCATTGGCCAGAGGCTCGCTGCGAGTTGCAGCGACAGATCCGCGCGCTCGGCAGCAAACGTCAGTGCCGCCGAAGGCGGTGTGTCCACCAGGGAGATGGCCTTGACGCCCTTGCCGCAGACATCTTCCTCGAGCAGCGCTTTATACCCAAGATATTCAAGCGCGGAGGTTTCGAGCGGATGGCCCGATCGTGTCGCGTCGAGCAGATAGCTCGCGAGCATCGTATCGACCGACAAACCACGAAGCGTCACGCCATGCCGGGCAAGCACGATGCTGTCGCTCTTCGAGTCATGAGCGATTTTTTCGATCGACGGATTTTCCAGCACGGGTTTCAGCCGCGCGAGCGCTTGATCGAGCGTCACCTGCGGACCGCTGTGCATGCCCGCATGCCGCACGGGAACGTAACGCGCCGACCGGGCCGCCGTCGAAAACGCGATCCCCACGATGCCGGCCCGAACGAGGGCCGTCGAATCGGGCAACACCCGGAGCGCGAATTTCGGTGCGGCTTCCAGTTCGCGCGCGAGCTGGTCGAGCTCTTCTCCGGTTGTGACGAGGCGATAGTCGGCGTTGGTCGTCTCCGCCGTTGGTGCATATTCCATGACCAGCGAGCGGAACCCGAGCTCGGAAAACAGTTGGTAGCACGCCTGCTGCGAGGGTCCGCGGTACCGGAAAGCATTGATGTCGAACGGCACCGGTACATTGGTGCGGATCTTCAGCAGTTCCCGGCTGCTGCGCGCTTCCTCGGCGTGCGAGAGCAGCGCCTCCCGGTATTTCTTCTGCGGCACCTTCGCCGCCTGCTCCAGGAGCGCATCGAGGGTGCCGTAGTTCGAAATCAGATCGCGCGCGCCCTTCTCTCCAATCCCGGGAACGCCTTTGACGTTGTCGATCGTGTCGCCCATGAGCGCCAGCACATCGACCACCTGATCGGGTCGGACACCGAATTTTTCCTTCACACCCTCCGCGTCGTACCAGATGCCTTCATCACGTGGGTTGTAGGCGCGAATGCCGTCGCCCACGAGCTGAAAGAAGTCCTTGTCGCCGGTGACGATGGCCACCGCATAGCCTTCCGACGCAGCCCGCTCGGCCATCGTCCCAATCACATCGTCAGCCTCGAAGCGGTCGTACGTGATGATCGGCACGCCAAGCGCCTCGCAGGCCCGATGCACGAGCGGAATCTGACCCGCGAGCTCGTCCGGCATCGGTTTGCGGTTGGCTTTGTAGTCGGAGGCGAGATCATCGCGGAAGGTTCGGCCGGGCAGATCGAATGACGCCGCGATGAATTCCGGATGATGCTCCTTCAGCAGCTTCCGCAGCATCGTCACGAAGATGTAGACGGCGTTTGTCGGAATGCCCATGGCATTCCGCAGAATCGTGCCCTCTGCAGTGCGGACCGGCGCATGGTACGCGCGGTACATTTGCGAGCTGCCGTCGATGAGATACAGGATCGGCTTGGCGGACATCTGGGAGGCGAAATTTTTACTATATCATTGGGATTGCATGCGGATCGGCGCGGCGATGGCGCTCTTCGCGGTGCTGACCCTCTCTGGAGTCGCCTGCAGTCGGAGCGAGTTTTTTCGGCAGTACGAGTACGAAGAGGACGTTTACCTCTCCCTCGACGGCAGCGCGACCGTCTACGTGAATGCGTCCGTGGCCGCCCTCGATGCGCTGCGCGGCGCCTCATTTGACACCTCCACGAACGCAACCATCGACCGTGATGCGGTCCGAGCCTGGTTCACGACGCCGGTCACGAGCGTGACGCGCCGGCCCACGCTGTCGCGCCGTAGCGGCCGCCGGTTCACCCACGTCCGGCTCGAGGTCGACGATGTGAGGAGCCTGTCCGAGGCGCCGCCGCTCGCGTGGTCGACCTACGCATTCGGGAAAGAGGGCGACGTGTTTGCCTACAAACAGGTCGTCGGGCATCCGGTCGGTAAGCCACCGGGAGAGGTTGGCTGGACCGGCGACGAAATCGTCGCGTTTCGATTGCACCTGCCGAGCAACGTGGTCGACACGAACGCGAGTGCGGAAAACCACAAGCGGGGGAACATTCTCGTTTGGGAGCAATCTCTACGCGACAGGCTCAGCGGCAAGCCGCTGGTGCTCGAAGCCCGCATCGAATCAGAGTCGATCCTCTCCCGAACGTTGTTGCTGTTTGGCGCGACGTTCCTCGCGGTAGCGGCGAGTTTCGGGGTCGTGATTTGGCTCGTCATGCGGCGAGGCGGCAAAACGGCCAGCGCGTAGAGGTCCAGGACGCCCTGAAGGGCGTCCCCTGCGGATGATTCTCATCTGCCCGTTTGGGCACCCGCGATGATTCCTTATCGCCAGTAGGGCACAGCCTTTAGGGTGTGCCGACACGACCCTTAGCTGGTGGGATCATCCACCCGCGTTACAATCACCGCCATCCTTCATAGGAATCATCCATTGAGATTTCATTTTCTGCTGACGATGTGGGTTGCGGTGTGCGTGGGTGCGCCAGCAGTCGCGTTCGCACAAAGCGACGAAATTCAGGTCTATACCGGGGACCTTGCCCCGGTCGGCGTTTTCAATTTGACCTGGCACAACAACTACACCCCTGATGGCATCAAGGAGCCGGCTTTTCCAGGTGCCATCACGTCGAACAAGTCGTGGAACGGCGTCACCGAGTGGGCGTACGGCATCACCGACTGGTTTGAGGGCGGCTTGTACTTGCCCCTCTACAGCCGCGACGAAAATCTCGGATGGAAGATCGATGGATTCAAGCTCCGCACGCTGTTCGCTGTGCCGCATGCCGCTGAGCGAACCTTTGTCTACGGTGCGAACGTCGAATACAGCTTCAACGCGAAGTGGTGGGACACCAAGCGCTTCACGTCGGAGATCAGGCCGATCGTCGGCTGGCACCTCAATCAGTGGGATGTGATCATCAACCCGATTGTCGATACTCAGTGGAACGGCTTTAAGAATCTCGAGTTCGTGCCATCGGAGCGGCTCGCGTACAACGCGTCAAAGACATGGGCGGTCGCGCTGGAAGAGTACGCGGACTATGGGCCCGTGAACCAATTCGCCGCGTTTCCCTCGCAAGCGCATCAGCTTTACGGCGTCTTCGATTACTCTGGGGCGTTCGAGCTGGAGGCAGGAATCGGGTTCGGATTGACGGATTCGTCGGACAGGCTTCAATTCAAGCTGATCTTTGCCAAGGATCTGAACCGCCGCCCGAAGACACAGACGTCTGCGAAAAGCGGACCGTAAGCCTCCGCTCTACTTCGCGCCGAACACTTTTTGCAGCTCGTAGGGCGTCGTCACCTCGAGTTGATCGTACCGGCAATCTTTGGGCTGCTTGTCCGAGCGCCATCGCAGAAACGTGGTGGCGTGTCTGAAACGATCGCCTTGCAGGTGATCGTATTTGACCTCGCAGACTCGCTCGATGCGCAGCGGCTCCCACGACAGATCCTTGCCGGCACTCCATCGACTCTGTCCGCCTGGCATTCGCGTGAGCTCCTGACCGCTGGCCTCAGCCCATTCCCGCCACGGGTGATGCTGCATGGCGTGCTTGCGCAGCGGTTCGAGCTCGATCGCCAGCTCCCGCCGCCGCGCCATCGTGAATGATGATGTGACGCCGACGTGATGGAGCTTCCCGTGATCGTCGTAAAGCCCAAGCAGCAGCGACCCGATCAGCTGATCCTTTCCGTTCTTGTGCCAGCGAAATCCGGCGACCACACAGTCGGCCGTCCGGGCGTGCTTGATCTTGATCATCGAGCGCTTGCCCGGCTCGTAGACACCCGATTCGGGCTTGGCAATCACCCCGTCCAGCCCTGCTCCTTCGAAGTGCTTGAGCCACTCGGACGCAACCGCAGGATCGCGCGTCATCGGCGTGAGGTGAATCGGCGCCTTCACGTTGGCAAGCGTTTTTTCGAGCAACGCCCGTCGTTCGGATTGTGGAACATCGCAGACGTCGCGGCCATCTGCCGCCAGGATGTCGAAGGCTACAAACGACGACGGCGTTTCCTTCGACAGCTTCGTAACTCGCGAGGCGGCAGGGTGAAGTCGGAGTTGGAGGCGGTCGAAATCGAGCCCGTTTGCGGTGACGATCACGATTTCGCCGTCAAGGACGGATCCTGGCGGAAGCTGCTCTACGAGAGCGTCATGGAGCTCGGGAAAGTAACGATCCAGCGGGCGCAGATCGCGGCTCTGGATGTACACGTCGGTCTGGCTGCGAAAAACAATGGCCCGGAATCCATCCCACTTCGGTTCATACAAAAACCGGCCGGCAGGAAGCGCGTCGGCGAGCTTCGCCAGCATGGGTTCGATGGGCGGAGTGATGGGAAAGGTCACAAAGCACTAACACGGTAGTCACGGAGGAGAACAGGAGCACCACGGAATCATCCGATCCAATCGTGACGGACAGTGGCTCTCCGTTTGCGTCAGTGTCCTCCGTATTGGCGTTTTTGATCGATCACGCCCGGGCGCGTTTGCGTTCAGGTGCCGCAGCACGCACATCGGTCGTTTTCTTCTTGCCGGCGCTCACGGCATCGAGGCTCTTTCGCAGCGCTTCCATCAGATTCACGACCTTGGGAGGCGCCTCGATTTCCTGCGCGACCACTTCGCGCCCTTCGATCTTCGCGTCGATGATCTCGCGCAGGCCTTCCTGATACTCGTCCCGGTAGGATTTAAAGTCGAGGTCGCCTTCGAATGTGCCCATCACCTGCTGCGCGAGCTTCACCTCCGCCGGCTTGACCGCGGCCGGCATGTCCGATAGCTCGTCGATCGCGTCCATGCTGCGGATTTCCTTGGCATGACGCAGTGTGTACATGACCATTCCCTGTTCGCGGGGCTGAACTTTGATCAGATATTCCCGCCCGTATAACGCCACTTTCCCGATGCCAGCCTTTCCCTTCATCCCTTCGCGAATAACGGCGAAGGCCTCTTTGGCGACGGGTCCGTCTGGCGCAAGGTAGTACGGCCGTTCGAGATAGATATCGTCGATCGCGTCGGCGTCGGTGAACTTCTCCAGGTTGATCACCCGGGTTGATTCAACACGCACCTTCTCGATGTCCTCATCCTCCATCACGACATATCGTCCCTTTTCGAATTCATAGCCTTTGACGATGTCGGTGTTGGGGACCTCGCGCTCGCAGTGCGGGCACCAGCGCTTCTGCTGGATGCGGGTCTGGCACTCAGCGTGGAGCTGGTTGAAGCTGAGCGTGGCCCCGGCATCGGTCGCCGGAAACACCTTCACAGGAATGTTGACCAGGCTGATCTTGAGGTAACCTCTCCAGGTCGGACGCGCTGCCATAGTGCACGCCAATATACACGAAGGCCACGAAGCTACTCGAAGGCACGAAGGCTACGAAGCTATTCGAAGGACACGTCAGGGGAGGGAGCGATGAAACGGCATTTCTCGTCTCGTTGGCTGCTGGCGATTGGTCTAATCGCCCTCTGGCTGGGTGCACTGCGAGCCGCCGGGAAGTCGCCGGCGGCGATGGCGACGGCCGCCGACGCTTTCCTGAAGAGCCTGAATGCCGACCAGCGGCAGCAGGTGTCCTTCCCGGTCCAGGGCGACGAGTGGACGCACTGGCACTTCATCCCGACCGACATGTTTCCGCGAAAAGGGCTCACCATCAAATCGATGACCGAGCCGCAGCGTCAGCTGGCGCGCAAACTGCTCGAGTCCGGGCTCAGCCAGCGTGGCTATCTGACCGCAACGTCGATCATGGATCTCGAGACCGTCCTGGGCGCGCTCGAAGCCGCCCGTCGGACTGACGATGCGCGGCGAGGCAACGCGATGGTGCGCGATCCCGAGCGGTATTTCTTCTCGATCTTCGGCACGCCGTCTCCGACGGGGACGTGGGGCTGGCGCGTGGAGGGGCATCACGTGTCGCTGCACTTCCTTGTGGTGAACGGCACGATGGTCGCCAGCTCGCCGACGTTCTTCGGATCCAACCCTGCCGAAGTCCGTGAAGGCCCGAAAAAGGGTCTCCGCATCCTTGCGGCGGAAGAGGATTCGGCACGCGCGTTATTCGTGGCGCTCGCGCCGGCACAGCAGAAACAGGCGCTCATCAACGTTGAAGCGCCTGGCGATATCGTGACGACGAACAAGGTGCAAATCGATCCCCTATCGCCGACAGGAATCGCCGCGAGCGCGCTCGACGGGAAACAACGCGACCTGCTGATGAAGGTCGTGGACTCCTACGTCTCGCTCATGGCCAGCGACATTGCGGAAGACCGGATGGCGAAGCTTCGCAAAGCGGGCCTGGAAAAGATCACGTTTGCCTGGGCCGGCGACGTCGAACGAGGCAAGAAGCACTACTACCGCCTCCAGGGCCCGACGTTCCTGATCGAGTACGACAACACGCAGGACGATGCGAACCACATCCACTCGATCTGGCGCGACTTCGAGGGCGACTTCGGGAGAGATCTCCTGCGCGAACACGTCAAATCGGCGCATTGACTTGGCCGCAAAGTTCGCAGAGACCGCAGAGATGAGATTTTCTCTCACGGAAGAAAGCCAAACTGGCTCCGCCAGCTCTGCGTACTGTGCAGCTAATGTACGGGCGCGATTTGTTCGTCGACCTTGACGTCGAACTGCCGGTAGTTGGAGTACGTGGCAGTGCCTTCGACTTTTGTCGAGTTGTTCAATCGATTGAGATAGAGCTCGTGCATCTCTACGGGGACAGGTACCGCCAGGCCGGGCTTGTTCTCGTATGCGACATGGATCGTCGCGCTGAGCGTGTAATCGTCGACGGCCAGTTCCGTCATCAACACTTCGGCGTCCGGCATGCTGAACCAAAAACGTCCATGTGACCGCAAGTTCTTCCCCTGTGGGGTGGTGATCATCGTGCGGACCGCGGCTTCCGTGAATTCGATCAGCACGGCACCAGGCCGTTGGGCAAATGCTGAGGATTTTGGCAGTTTGAGATCGCTCCCTGGATCCGGGCTCCGAAACTGAAAGTTCGCCTGCATGCGACGGTCCAGCACCGTCATCGCGAGAAGTGGAAGATTGATCGTCCGTTCGATGTCGCCAATGTTGTAACGGGCGCTTTCGCGAACGATCTTTTCCGCTTGCTCCGCCGTGGACTTGGAGGGTTGCAGGAACAGTTTGGCGAGCCGGTCGTTCCGATCGCGCAGCGCCTTGCCGTCGACCTCGAAGACATCTCGGAATTGCATCCACGCTTCGGCGTCTTGAGGACGCACCAGCAGCAGATCCGATCTGAGCTGCCGATGCGAAATGCCGCCGCGGGTGTTCTGGCGGTAGCCGAACCGGTTGATTTGTTCGACATCCTGAACGTAGGCCTCTTCCATCACGAGACCGGAGAGATGCGCCGCGTAGCGCTCGACGTAAGTCGCGGCTTTCGGGAGAAGGACGGTCAGCGGAACTGGAGGCGCAGGAAGCTCCTGCGTCCGCGGCAGCGCCGTGAGCAAGCCGGCCACGAGACATCCCATCAGGGCCGTGACGGATCGCCTCATTCAAATTTCTCCGACAATCGCCTCCGTCATTTCCTTCGTCGTGGCTTTTCCGCCGAGGTCGGGCGTCCGGATTTTTCCGCTGCCAACGACCCGTTCGACCGCGCTCAGGATTCGATCGTGCACGTCGCGGTGACCGAGGTGATCGAGCATCATCGCGCCCGCCCAAATGGCGCCAATTGGATTGGCGATGCCCTTACCGGCGATGTCGGGAGCCGACCCGTGAATCGGCTCGAACATCGACGGGTAGGTGCGCTCCGGGTTGATGTTCGCACCAGGGGCGATGCCAAGGCTACCGGAAATCGCCGAACCGATATCCGTCAGGATGTCGCCGAACAGGTTCGAACAGACGATCACATCGAGCGAGGCTGGATGCGTCACCATCCGGGCCGCGATCGCGTCCACGTGGTATTTCCGGTACTCGACGGCCGGGTAGTCCTTTCGCACGACGTCCGCCACCTCATCCCACAGGACCATGGCATGACGGAGTGCGTTGGATTTCGTCGCACTCGCGATCAGCTTGCGGGGCCGGCTCGCGGCGATTTCGAACCCGTAGCGCAGAATACGCTCGATGCCGTGCCGCGTGAAGAGACCGGTCTGCTCGGCCGCTTCGTACGGCGTGCCCACATGGATGCGGCCGCCGAGACCGGAGTATTCACCCTCGGAATTTTCTCGGACGCAGACCATGTCGATGTCGGCGCTGGTGCGGTTGGCAAGTGGCGATGTCAGGCCGGGCAGCAGGCGCATGGGGCGGAGATTGACGTATTGCTGGAAACGCTGCCGAAGCGGGAGCAGCAGATCCCAGACCGCGATGTGATCGGGCACGGAAGGCGATCCAATCGCGCCGAGATAGATCGCGTCGAATTGCGCCGCTTTTTCGAAGCCGTCGGCGTCCATCATGCGACCGTGTTTCAGATAGTAATCGCAGCCCCAGGGGAGCTCCGTGAATTTGAGCGAGATACCGCTGCCACGCGTGGCGGCTTCAATCGTCGCGAGCCCGGCGGGA
>Ga0070681_10000483_pt1 | contig 32474 bp, 30 predicted proteins | sample KBSC83BmetaG_FD_65650 | JGI IMG/M metagenome (GOLD analysis project Ga0070681, IMG submission 65650) | Corn rhizosphere microbial communities from Kellogg Biological Station, Michigan, USA - KBS C8-3B metaG | ecosystem: Host-associated > Plants > Roots > Rhizosphere | place: USA: Michigan...
GCGGATTTATACTTCTGCTCCAGAGTAGTTCTTGAACACGGGGCCCCCTTACAAAGATTCGCAGCGAGGTGTGTACGTGATCTCCACTCGTTCCCGCTCTTCGTGTTTCTCTCACCCAACTCTCGCCATTTTGCTCGCTAGCATTCTCATGTCTGCCACTGCGTCCCAAGCCCAAAGCTCAATTAACCGAGCGGGCCTCGAATCCTTGCTAAATTTCGAGGCTCCCACAACCGGCGACTCTCCGGCTGGGTGGAGTGGGGGACCAGCCGGAACTATCTTCATCGACCGATCAATCGTCCATGGCGGTCAACAGGCGGCTCGGATTGACCGACCCAGCGACGATAGCAACCATTTCTCAACCATTACCAAGTCCATTCCCATTGAGTTCTCGGCTACTACTTTGGAATTTCGCGGCTACTTGCGCACGGAGAACGTCGGTCAGTTCGCCGGCTTGTGGATGCGCGAGGACGGTGACTCCGGCACGCTGCAGTTCGACAACATGCAGAGTCGCCAGCTCAAGGGGAGCACACCCTGGACCGAATACTCGATAAAGCTTCCACTCGATCCCAATGCGAAACAACTTTTCTTCGGCGTACTCATGGCTGGAACCGGAAGAACATGGGTCGACGACCTACAGGTCCTGGCTGATGGCAAACCCATTTGGGAAGCGCCTGCCGCACAGAAAATCAAAACCCCCACCGATACTGACCACGAGTTCGACCGCGGCTCCCACGTTACGGCCACAAAACTCACGCCGGTTCAAATCGACAACCTCGTTGTCCTCGGCAAGGTGTGGGGATTTCTCAAGTACTATCATCCAGCGGTAACGGCAGGAAAATACCAATGGGATTACGAACTGTTTCGTGTTCTTCCCGCAGTTCTTCAGGCACCCGATCACAAATCCGCGAATACGGTTCTCCTGAACTGGATCAATCACCTGGGTCCGGTCGCGGCGTGCAATCCCTGCATGAAGCTCGACCAGACTGACCTCTACTACGCTCCAGATCTCGCTTGGATTGCCGACCAGAGGCTTCTCGGCGCCGAACTCAGTAAGCGTCTGGTTTTCATTCGTGACAATCGCTCCGGCGCTCAGTTCTATGTGTCGAAGACCCGAGAAGTGGGCAATCCCTCCTTCGATCACGAACTCCAATATGCAGGGATCAACTTTCAGGACTTTGGATTCCAGTTGCTCGCGGTATACCGCTTCTGGAATATCTTTGAGTACTGGTCGCCGTATCGGGACATCATTGGACGTGATTGGACTTCAGTTCTCGCAGAATTCATTCCGCGCGTGGCTACTGCCCAGAGTTCCGATTCCTACAAACGCGAACTGCTGGCGCTGATCGCCACCGTGAACGACGGGCATGCCAATCTTTGGGGCTCTCTCGATGTCCGCCCTCCCACAGGCAAGTGCAGTCTTCCGATCACGGTACGGTTCGTGGAAGACAAACCTACAGTTACGGCCAATATCGCTGCGGAGTCCAGCGTTGCTGCAAATCTCAAAGTGGGAGATGTGATCACCAGCTTGGATGATGAACCCGTCACGAAACTCATTGACGGATGGAAGCCCTACTACGCCGCTTCGAATGATGCCGCTCGCTATCGCGCAATTGGCGCCTCAATGGCGCGAGGCGAATGTGGCGATACGCATATTGGGATCCTTCGCGATGGAAAAGCTCTGAATCTGAAATTAACCAGGCAAGCTCCGCCTGATTCTCTCCCCAGCACCCACGATCTCCCTGGACCTACTTTTCGCTTACTCTCGAAAGATGTCGCCTATCTCAAACTCTCGTCGGTGAAGATGGCCGACTGCGCAGGATACATCCAACAGGCAGCTGGAACCAAAGGCCTCATTATCGATATCCGCAACTACCCTTCGGAATTTGTGGTCTTTTCTTTAGGTTCGCATCTCGTGAAGACCCAAACTACATTCGCTCGATTCACGGACATGGATCCTGCGAATCCGGGAGCCTTTCATTGGTCATTTGCGCCTATTGCTATCAATCCCGAAGAACCGCACTATTCCGGCAAGGTCGTAATTCTCGTTGACGAGTCTTCTATGAGCCAAGCTGAGTACACGGCCATGGCTCTTCGTTCCGCACCGGGAGCTATCGTTGTTGGCAGTACAACCGCCGGAGCAGATGGCAATGTTTCCCCCTTCCCGCTTCCAGGGGGTATCCGCACCATGATTAGTGGTATCAGTGTGTTCTATCCGGATAAAACACCTACCCAGCGCGTGGGAATTGTGCCAAACATTGTGGTTAATCCAACAATTGCAGGCATTCGCAACGGTCGAGACGAAGTCCTCGAAGAAGCCATCAGGCAGATTCTCGGCGCCAATAGTTCGCCCGCTGCAATCAACGACCTACTCAAACATTGAGCGACAACTCAGATCACATCTGTTTGGTCCGCCTCCGATGGTCCCTGGCATCCCGGATCCCAGGATTCAAGCTGTTTACCCAGTCCGCCCGCGGGATCATATTCAAGAAGGTGAACTGAACAACTCGCACGAACGAGTCGCGACCCTCACTGGCTCCCCCGCGCGTCAACGGGAAATCCGGTTGGATTTCGGCTTGTGTTTCGATTTGACGCGCGCCGTGCTCGCCTTCGTCGCCAACACATCGGACAGTTCGTAGGCTTCCCGAAGCCAGTCAGTAATCGGTGCCTCCACTTCGTCACGGTGCTTAATATGAATGATGTGGTAGACCTTGGACTTTGACGCCCGGTCTGAACGTCGCACCTGAGGAGCCTTCAACGGGCGACCGAGGAAAACGCAGAGTTCGAGAAAATTCCTCTTAGGACGCACGAAGAAATAGCAGGACTTTCGCGAAAACATGATGGATTTGTGCGAAGCGTAAATGCGCTGATCGCCGAAGGTAGCAGCGGTTTCGCGTAGTCGTTCCCAAGCATCCCGCAGATCATCCGAGAGTTCTTGAGTTAGAGCCTCTTCCGTGGTCGTCCAGCAGTCGTGTTTCTCTCCGTCTTCGATCCACTGTTGGCAGTGGTAGCACTCTCGACCGGACATACTTAGGAATTGTACTGGCGATCATCGCGGACTGGCACCGCCTGCGTTAGCCAGAAGTTAGTTATTCTGCAAGCCCTCGTGCTCTGCTAAACTCTGCCTGATGCATCGTCGGCATAATTGCGTCTCGGTTCTTGGCATCCTCGCCATCCTTGCTCCGTTGCTGGCGTTGCAGCACCACCCCGGCAATCTTCCGGTTGGAACTGCTAATTGTGCGTCTGCTCCGTCCACGCCAAGAGCATCCTTCGAATGTGCACGCGACACCGGACTTCATCAATCGCATTCTGGCGGTTTTGATGGCGCGTCGGTATGCGCACATGTGGCATCGAGATCACGGGCGGCTTATGCCGTTCAACAGGCGAATGAGTTAGGGTTTGCGCGTGAGCCGCTCTACGGCTCTCTATTCCGGCGTCCTCCGCCGAGTCTCTCCTAAACACAATCTACCAAGAAAGTGCACTCACGCGAGGTAGGCAATCGCGAGCGTGTGTGCGTCCGTGTGCTCACGAGTTCGTTCAGGACTCAAAGACGCTACTTAGGAGATGCCCAAAATGGAACTCTTTAGAAATGCAAACTTCGATTTTCTTGGCAAGAAGTGGTGGTTCATACTGCCGTCGCTCGCGCTCATTAGTGCCGGGGTCGGCAGCATTGTTGTCCAGCACGGGCTGTTGTACGGCATTGACTTCAAGGGTGGCACTCAGACCGAAATCCGGTGGGACGGAATACCTCCCATCGGGAACATACGCAGCGCCATCTCTGCAAAACTGCAAGGCGTTACGGTCGTGGCAGCGCACGGCACAGGCAGTTCGAATGAGGTCATTGTCTCGACTGCACTCTCTCCACAGGAGAACGTAGTAGCGGTGCGGCAGACCATTGAAAACGCGCTTTCGACCATCTCAACACGCTATTCGATTCTTGACTTCCAAGTGATCGGGCCGCAGGTAAGCGAAGACCTACGCCATCAGGCAGTGATGGCGACGGCAGGGGCTTCGGGGGGTATGCTCTTGTACCTCTCCTACCGCTTCCGTCTCGGTTATGCCGTGGCTGCTGTTTTGGCGATGGGGCACGACGCGGTTATCACTATCGGGTTGTTCTCGCTTCTCCATCAGGAGATTTCTCTGACCGTGGTTGCAGCCCTGCTGACGCTGATCGGCTATTCGATGAATGACACCATCGTAGTTTTCGACCGCGTTCGGGAGAACCGCCGTGCCCAGCCCCGTGCTCCGCTCATTTCCGTTATCAATCGCAGCATCAATCAAACGCTCGGCCGAACAGTATTGACCTCCGGCCTGACATTGCTTACGGCATTGTCGCTGTTGCTGTTTGGCGGTTCGGTGCTGCACGGGTTCTCTCTCGTGCTGGTTATCGGCATTGTTGTGGGCACCTTTTCGTCCGTTTATATCGCCAGTCCTATTCTTCTCGCATGGGATAGGCGGTTTGACGGCGAGACGCTCGCGGGAGGTCTGCGATGAACAAGACGCTCGTTCGCAAAAGCCTATTGATTGTCGCGATTGCATTGGCGGCTGCGCTCGTTTTGCTTCGCAGACCGTTGAGCCTCGGTCTTGATCTGAGGGGAGGCACCAGCCTGATCCTCCGAGTCAATGTTGAGGGGACATCCACCGACAGAATCCGAGAGGTTGTCGAACAGACTAGACAGATATTGGAAAGCCGCATTAACGCTTATGGGGTGTCCGAGACCAGCATTCAGCTATACGGAAGTCAAGGCAATGAACTGTTGGTGCAGGTTCCGGGAGTTAGTGATCTCTCGCGAGTCAAGGACTTGCTCCAGAGCCGAGGAGTGCTGGAATGGTACTCCGTCGAAGGCGGCCCCTATAGAAGTCCAGCAGATGCCGCTGCGGAGTTCGGAGGTGTGGTGCCGTACAGCGACAAGCTGGTCGCGACGAGACCGTCGCCGAGTGGAGAGCGGATGTGGTACGTGGTACGTAGCCAACCGGTAATTCGAGGCACGGACTTGCGAGATGCCCGTACATCAGTGGACTCAACAGAACAACCAGTCACCACTTTCAACCTGACCACCGATGCTGCCAAACGGTTTCAGAAGTACACTGCAGACAGCATCGGCAAACGTTCGGCGATCGTCCTCGACGACGAGATACTAAGCGTGCCGGTGATCGAGGATGTGATTCGCGATTCTGGAGAAATTCGCGGCGCGAAGACCGTGCAAGAATCTCAAGACCTCGCTGTCAAGTTGCGTTCTGGCGCACTCCCAGCGTCAATCGAACTGATGCAACAGCACACCGTGGAAGCATCTCTGGGTGCCGATTCTATGCATCGCGGCTTGGAAGCTGGTTCTGCTGGTCTGGTGGCGGTCGTTGCAACTATGCTGCTCTACTACCGCTGGGCTGGCGCGAATGCGACACTCGCGCTCGCTCTAAATGGACTGCTGCTTCTCGCCGCACTCTCGTGTTTCGGAGCAGTATTGACCATGCCGGGAATCGCAGGTGTGGTTTTGACGATTGGCATGGCTGTTGATAGCAACGTCCTGATATTTGAGCGCATCCGCGAGGAACTAAAGGCGGGAAAATCCGTTAGGACAGCACTTACTGCTGGCTTTTCCAAAGCGTTTGCCACGCTCATTGATACTCACGTCACCACCGTGGTGTCGTGCGTTCTCCTCTTTCTCTTTGGGACTCCACCAGTGAAAGGGTTTGCAACAACGCTCGTCCTTGGCCTAATCACCAACTTGTTCACTTCGGTATTCGTTTCACGAGTGGCGTTCGATTGGGAGTTGGCGATGCAAGGGCGAGCCGCGAGGTTGAGCCTTGGGATGTCTGGATCAGCACAGACTTCTTAGGCATTCAACGGCAGGATTCGGAGGAGGAACCCTCAATAATCACCGCTGGCCAAAAAGGGCTGCCGCAGGGCAGCCCCAAGTGGTCTGTTTTCAATGGTCGATTTTTCGTCCGATGCTGGTTCGGCCGGGATACCTTCTGCACCGGAGAGAGGCTTCCATTCCTACGCAGCCGTAATCGCGCCAAGCTCCGCGCTACTCAGGCACATTTCGGCGCTGTGCACGATGCAGGTATCGTTCGATTCATGGGCATCGCGGCGAAGCGAGCGCATCTTGAACAACTTTCCAGCTTTCATCGCCTCTTTGAGTCCTTGCTCCTTTTCTGCATCTCGCATTCCAATACACGAGAAGATTGCTATCGGAGTGACTACCTGGGCGGAGTAGGTATCGCTGATCCGCGTGAACTTCGCCATGACGCCAGAACCGAGATTCGGGCTGGTGCCCATTCCAATACTCATGGTCAATGGGAGAACCAACCTGCCCCCATCGCGGAGGCTGTCCAACCATTTTGGGTGAGGGTGGCTTACGCCAGCATTGATAAGAATCGCATCCCTTTCGCCGGGGTCAACAGCAACTCCATCGCCGCTCACCACGGTCACGTGTGCGTATCCAGCGAGGTTCGTCTTTGCTCGCCCTGCGAGATCGGGATCGAATTCGCTAGCCAACACATCGCCGTCTGCCCCGACGACCTCAGCAATTATTGCGGTGTAGTAGCCAACTCCACAGCCTAGGTGGTACACACGATCCCCGCTTTTCAGTTCAAGTGCGTCGATCCATCTGGCGAGCCCCGCAGGTTCGCCGTTGTTCAGATCACGGGAAGAATCCAGAGATACCAGTAAGTTGTGATATAGATGGCGCGGATCAGCATCCGGAGTTTCGACGTACATTGGGCGACCCACTAGCCCCGATCCCATTGTTACGATCTTCCAAGGTCCCGAGCCGAGATACTTCTCCCGTGGTACATGGGCAAAAGCTTCGATCAGGGAACTCGACTGCACGTTCGCTGCTAATTTGATCCCCTCGGCATAGAAGCGGCGACATTCTTGGAGAGTCATGGAGGTCAGTATCCCACATCGCTAGAACTGCGACTATGCTCTCTGGAGCGCGAGCTTTCGAGCTACCCCGACAACACGGTTAGAATCGCAGTGGTATCTTGTACGTACCGAGCTTCGCGAGTAGTATCGTCAACAGACATGCGGCTAAGGCGCCATCGCGACTTTAGGACGGGGCTGGTTATCGGAGTCGTCATTTTGGTTCCGGTGCTGCTCCTCGTCGGATTCTTCGGGCAGCCTGTCTTCTTCGTCCCCGTACTAAAGATTCTCCTCGAATTAGTTTTGATCTCCGTCCCATTGGGCAGGATCGCTCTGTCCCGCCCTCGACTTCCGAACACCCCGTGTCTTACTGCATTATTTGATCGTCCGCCTCCAACCTCTGTGTAGCCGCTAGTCCCTCTTTTCATTACGACTTTGTCAAACGTGCGCAGCGCGATGTCCGGCGCTCAGTCACTGTGTCTTACGGCTGTGAGCCACAGCGGAAAGGTGTGTTGTGAACATGGATTTCTTCGACAACTTAGATCGTATGGTGCAGATCGGCATGGCGGTAGCAGTGGTCTGCATTGTTCTTTACGTCGTGATTGGACGAATTTGGTTTTGGAAAGGTCGCCGGGTCTACTGGTCTGCTTCTTCTGTAGGCAACGCATTGCAGCAGCTTCAGGCTATCGCAAGACCGTCAATTCAGTATGAGATCGAGGAGAAGCTCAGGGAGAGAGAAGAGGACGACGATCAGGGAGGCCCGGATGATCCGGGCACGTACTATCGTCGTTTGCGAGAAAGGATTGACCAGCAAGATCGGAATGGAGGAGGCACGGTGGCAGATGGCGAAGCAGGAGGCAAGGAGCTAGGCGGATAAGTCATGCACGCTCATCTGGTATCCCGCTTTTTAGACGCGCCCTTGCTCGCCCATCGTCATCTGCTGGTCATGGCATTGGCAGCATGGGTACTATTCAGCCTCTACTGGGATTTTCTCGGCAAGAAATCCGCTGCTACAAAGTGTGCCGAGACGCGGCACTCCCGTGCTTTCCACGTCTGGCTAACGAATGCGGCATTCTTGCTGGCTGCTGCGCCGTTGAGAGTCCTTGGTAGATTCGCACCTGTCTCTCACGCTTTCATGATTACTGGACTCTCTCTGGAGTGGGCTGGCTTGCTTTTCGCGATCTGGGCACGGCGTCATCTTGGCTCAAACTGGAGCGGGGAAATCTCTATCAAAGTCGCTCACCAATTGATCGAGTCTGGGCCGTACCGAGTGCTACGGCATCCTATCTACACTGGCTTGCTCGCGATGTATCTCGGTACCGCTCTCGTCATGGGCGAATGGCTGGCGCTAATCGGGGTTGCAATTGCCATCGTTGCGTATGTTCGCAAAATTCGACTTGAGGAGAAGAGTTTAGGAACTGCATTCGGGAGTTCCTACGAACAATATCGAAAGCAGAGGTGGGCAGTTGTGCCGGGGCTGTTCTGACCAGTCCATTTCACCGATGTTTTAGCAAGTAGGCGACAAACACAAGCACCAGCATGATGCCGAAAAGCAATGGATGATCCCTGACGTACTGCCATCTTCTTTTCGAGAACCACGTTTCGAATATTGCCATTGCTTTCTCCCTATGGGTAGTGTCGATCCAAAACACTCAAGGGACTACAACAATAGGCGAGACCCAGAACGCTACCTTACTCTCATTGGGATCAAGAACGCTCACCTGGCAATCGTAACGACCGGGCGTGATGCCGTTAAGCTTTATGTTGAAGCTGATGGGCGCTGTCCCGAGCCGGCTGGCTGACCCGGCGGTTGCGACTTTGACAGGAGTCTCAAAGACGTTCTTGCGATCGCGATAAAGACCAACATAGGCAATTAATGAAGGATTCGGAGCGTTCGGTGCAGTTGTGCCATTCTCGTGATACGCCTGCAGAAACACATTCAAACCCCGACGGGCGCTGAACACTCGTGTCACGCTGGGAATCAGTTTGCTTCCGTTCATAACCAGCGGATTCGCTGCCAATTCCTTTGCTTCGCTCTTGCCGCGCATAACGTTATACAGGGCTTCCTTTGCTTCGACTCGCTGGCTGCTTAGTACTACGGAACTGATCGGAATACGACTGCTCTCTTTGACCAAGTTTGGAATCACAAAAGTTGTCTGGTAGGTTCCAATCCTTCCCGTCTCATCGTCCCGCGCTAGAAATTTGATGGAATACCGCCCCGGAAAAAGTGTAAATCCAGAATCGTATTCAATCGGACGATGTCCCAGTTCGGCAGCTGTGGCATCGCTGAGTTTTACGTTGATGTAGTCACGCAGATTGCTTACCGTAATCCCACTGACCAGGTCTTTGACCTCGCAGACGAAATCGATGAGCGTATGTTCCGACCCAAAGCGTTTGGCTAAAGCCAGTTCACTTCCAGGGATTTTCACTACGAACGGCACGAAGTACTCCGCTCGGTTCAACTGAAAGTAGTCAATTTCCATGGCGATCGTTAGGTCGGTGATGGGATCGCCGAGCATGAGTGCGTCTTCCAATTGACGTTCCTTATCAACCGCCGTGAATCGACTGAATTCTTTGTTTGCGTAATAACCGTGACGGTAGTCCAGTTTGGCGCCAAGAGATGGATCGACCTTGATCTCGACACGCCTGAAATGCCCGTTCTGCGCACTATTTGTCGTGTAATAGCCCACGATGTAATAGTCGGAAATCGAACGTTGCGCTTGGACGATGCCACGCACCAAATCGTTGTTATCGAAGAATGCCTTGCCACCCGTGTCCGCCGCTAACGCGTACATGGTGTCTTGCGATTGCTGGAACTTGTCGCTCACCACCTGCTCGGCATTTCCTGAGTAGACATCCACTGTGCCAGGCGAGCTTTGGGTCGCATCTCCAATCGGTGCTTGGGCCACGAGCCCCCTTGCATCGATCATCCAGAAAGACACCCCCGCGCGAATAGCGGCATCAATCGTCGCGTGAAGCTGTGCCTGGTTGTCCATTCCGTTCAACCGCAGGCCGCTCGCAAAGTAGACAAGTAACTTTTTCTCGCTCGCTTGACTAAGCATTTTGGCAGCAGTCTGCAGAGCCGCAAGCTGCCGGTCAGTATTGAAGATGTTGAACTCGCTATCATCCTGCCCGAAAGCGGCACCGGTATCGGCACTGCTCGCGTCAGTAATGGATTCTGCTGAGCCCTGACCTTCGCCGACAATCAACGTCTGCAGAATACTGAGCAACCGGTTGCGTTCGGCTGTGAAGTCCTGCAGCACGTCCACCGCCCCCCCGGCATAACGCATAATCGAAATAAGGTCGGCCGAAGTCATCTGCGTCCGCACGAATTTCTCCGCCGCTGCCAGTGCCCTCATCTGGTCCTCGGGAGGCATGGCAGTCATGTCGAAGTACAAAACGATAAGGCGATGATCCCTGTAGGTCGAGCTGCTCGGTGGCTCTGGTGTGATCTGCGTACGCACAAGTGTTTTGTAAATCGTGATCTCTTCTTGATCGGTCGGCGCCACTGGAACAGGCGTAGCAGGTGAAAGTTTTTGATGCTCGCAGAAGCGGATCGTCTGCGCGGCACCGTCCTCGCTCACTGCGAAATCCTTCGCTGTCAGCCCGTCGATGAAATTTCCGTTCTTGTCCTTAACGACGACGTTCTCGATCACCAACTGCGAATTTGCTTTGAAGGTGTAGTCCGCGCTCTGGCCAGAGGTCGCGTTTGTCCCAACCTGCTGTGCCGCCGTCGACCAGCTCAAGAAGATGGCTACCGTTAAGACAAATGCTCTTACCTGCCGCATCAAAACCTCAATCTTCCTGCTACCTGCATACTCCTCATTGGTCTCACCGCCACGGGAGAACCGAACGTGGCGCTGTTGACGGTCGTGTCCCAGGCGGTAAAGACCGGGTGATTGAGAATGTTGATAGCGTCTGCGCGAACGTCTAGGTTCAATTTTGTACGGAACCGAAAGGTTCGCGAGAGCGATGCATCAAATCCGAATTGGCCAGGTCCCGTCACTGATCCTCGTCCAGCCGTACCCCATCGCCCGGTAATTGGCGCGCTATAAGCTGCAACGTTCAAGAACCGCCCACCCGATGCTGCATATACCGGTGCACCGGTCGGGTCAGGTCTGATAGTTCCGGTCACGCCCGTACCAGGCACTGCGGCGAGGAAAATCGGCGTCTGCTGAAGACCGGTGCCCACGGATAGTGCGGTCAGCACCGTCCATTCCTTGAAGAACCTTCCTCTCCAGCCACTCAACAGCGTGCCTCCGCCGAGCCCCATACCAGTTGTGTACTGCACTTGTGCTTTCAACAAGTGACGTTGATCAAATGCGGAAAGACCGCGTTCTGCCGTCAAATTAAGCCAGTTTTGTGCGATCATCGGCGGCGCCGTGCTTGTCTGCGACATACTGATGAAAGGATTCTGATTAGACTCTGATTGTTCTCGGCTCGATGTTGCACCCCGGCCGAGAGCTCCTACCTGCGCGTCGTCGTCGATTGCCTTCGCATACGTGTAGTCCAGACTTGCCGTAACTCCGCGACGTAAGCGCCTCCGCAGCTGCAAACGACCCGCTTGGCGGCTCGAATTGCCGCCCGACGTGGCATAAACAAAACCGAGTGGGCATGTGGAGCAGGGGTTTTGAGCGCCTGGAGCATAGGTATTGGGCAGAAACTCCTGCAACCCATCAGTACCTTTGATCCCCATATAGCTCGCGATCACGACCATGGCTCCCGGCAAGTCCCGCTGCATGCTCAATTGCCATACCTGTGCATAACCCACACGGAAATTCGGATCGATGCCAAATTGATCCGCAATGAAACCTCCGCAGTTGGGAAAACCGTTGGCCAAGGTTAGGGGACACGTTCCGCTGTTGGCCAGACTGAGACTGGTTGACAGCGGTGCCTGCTGCGCCATCATTTCTGCAAGCGGGAGATACACGGATGTGTCGTCGTAGATCCCGTAGCCCGCTCGCACGACTAGTGTTGACGCCGGAATCGGTCTCCACGCGATGCCAACCCGCGGCTGAAAGCCACGTTTGTCTGGCCAGATGAGCGAATTTGGGTACGTCTTGCCCGTCAGTGAGCCGGAAGGATTTTTGCCCACAACCGGCGCCACCGCCGAAAATCCCGGTGCAACGTCCAGATTGACAAGTCTGCCGAATAACTCCGAGATCGGAGCGCCATATTCCCATCGAATGCCTGCGTTAATGCTAAGTTCTGGGCGCAGCCTCCAATCATCTGTCACGTACGCGTCGTAAACCGGTTCTCGGAAATATTTATCAGCGTTGCCAAAGGCCAGTGTGCTCGTATCCGGAATGCCGAACAAAAAGTCCGCGAGGTCAGAGCCGCTTGAGCTTCCGCTACCCGCATTCGCGCTGGTTGCGGCACCAGTAAATGTGAAAACACCGCGGGGATTCTGCTGCGTGCGTTCATTGAACTCCTGCTTGCGAAAATCGCCGCCGAATGTGAGCGTGTGATGCCAGCGTGTTTCAGAGACCTTAACGGAGAGCTCGTCTGTGCGGTTGCGATTGAATAAGCTTTCCGCGTCGCTCAGGCTGGAAATTCCGCTTGCGAAGCCGAGTGTTGGCGGGCCCCACTCCGTGGGGTGCTGGTCATTCCCCAATATTCCCGCGTCGCCAGAGACATTCTCACGATTGGCGAATTCTGGATGAATCGACGTACGCAGGCGAGTAAAGCGGTACCCCACTAACACCAGCCATTCGTGACGGTACAGGTGCGACCAGTTGACACGTGAATCGATACCCAAAGTGCTTGTGGTGTCCAGAAAATGAAAAAGGTTCGTGTTATCGGTTCGCGAACTCTGCATGCTTACGCTGCCATAGATCTGGTCTTTTCGGGCAATCGACTTATCAAGCCGCAGCTGCAATGCATCCAGGTGGTCGTTGTTGAGCACCTGAGTCTGATAGTTGTAACGTGATTGCCCCGAAACATTGGGAAGCGGATACAGTTTGAGAAGAGCTTGGGCTTGCGGACTTACCGGAATCTGCCCGGTCACTGGCAATCCGCTGGCCGGATCATAAATTGTGACCGGCTGGCCTTGCGCGTTTCTTAATCCCGAAAGATCGCCGATCCGCTCGGCAGGCGTGGGTACAAGCCCTGACTGGGTAACGGCATTTCGGTCCCGCATGCGCTCATACGCAAAGAAAAATGTGGGCCCATGGTTCAGCAGGTGCGGAATTTTGAGCCGACCGCCCAGTGTGAATACACCTGTGAGCTGACTATACAAAGGTTTTGGCAAGGACAGACCCGTTAGCGAGTCTGGGCGAGCATCGAGCACCGAGTTACCGAAAATCGCCCCGATCCCGCCCGTGTACAACTCTTTAGAGCCAGGACGGCGATTTCCAAAGCCAGGAGGCAAGCGGAATGGCGAGGTCGAAGCATTATTGGCACTTCCGTTGATAACCAGGCCCTCGTCTTGCGGGTGCTCGTTAAATTCCTGTGGGGAGGATGGAGCGTCAGAATCACTCACGGAATCGCCTGGTCCATTCTCAGTACGGGCGGACAATTCCGGTGTCGTTTGGGTAGACGGGCTCACCTCGGCTTTAGGAGCAATTTGCGCCAAAGGGAGGAGTTTCAATTGCCAGCTGTTATGCGGCGCGTCTGGGCCAATCGTCGCATCGGCATCAATCGGCACGAAACCTTGCATGTCGATATGAATTTTCCAGGGCCCGTCTGCAACGTCGGGAAATTCATAAAGACCCTGCCGGTCCGTTATCGTGGCAAATCGCTGGTCTCCACGCGTCAGAACAACGGTCGCGCCAGGTACCGGCATGGCACCACAGAACACTTGGCCGTGGTATTCAGACCCGTGTGCCAAGGAACTGAGCTGCAAAACCGCGATACAGAGGAACTGCAGCAGCCTACACTGTGCTCGCCTCCACAACGTCATCGGCCTCTAGTTAGGGGAAGGCTTTTCAAGGTGGTCAAGTACGAGTACGGGCACTGGAGCTTTGCCCGACTCCAGCTTCAACCCAATCTGTTCCTGAATCGCAGTAAACAGCGGCGGCGGAGCATCGGCCGCGTCGCTCGGAGGAGGCACTTTTATTCCCATCCCGGCGAACTGCGATTCATCGGGCGTCCACTTCAGGTTGAAGTCCCATTTGCCTTCGAGGCCAGTCTGGTCGACGACAGGACGATCCAGCACGGCCGACTGCATCAAGTGGACAAAGTTCCCCATGGTCGCATTCCGCACCGTAAGGTACCCGAGTTGTCGGAAGAAAAGCGCAGGTAGGCCGTTTGGATCCCCTTGGCTTTTTGTGAGTTTGGGACCATTTTTTGCAACTGTGAGGACGTAGGCCGACATCTCTTTTTTGTCCTCGTGAAACTTAAGCTGGAATCGGTCCGCAAGCAGCTTCTGAACCATGGTTTTTAGTTGTTTGTCATTCGGTGTGCCGGGAGCATCGGGTTGCGCATCGATATCGAATTTGTCTGACTCAACCCACGCTGCTGCGTTCACAACCTGCTTGGCTTGCACATCGTAAGCAAAGTTGATCAGGTCTGCCGTTGTTGTGTTCACCGTGGTAAAACGAGCTCCGCGAACCAAAAAACTTCTTCCAGGCTCGTCCGGTTTGCTCGGCTTGATGGTGGCGACTTCAAACGCTGGATTTGCGTCCGCTGCCATGGCCGGCAACTTCGGTGGAGGTTCCGGGATTGACCACTCCGTAGCCGGGGTCGCGCGAGCTAAGACCAGCGGCAATGAGCCCGGCCCCTGCTTCCACGTCCCCGTGATCGAGTTGCCATCAGCCGACATCTTGCCTTCGTAACTGCCGTCGATCATTTCAATCGCATACTTCAGAATGCCTCCTTCAAAGCTCACCGACGATGCGGGAATCGCCTGGCCGCCCTGATCAATGCTGTACAAAGTAGCCTTTAGATTGTTGGGAGCTGTGCCCGTGATCTTCAGCACTGTCCGCAAGTCTTTTTGAGGTATATGCAGAGTTCCTTGCCATGTCCCTGCGATCTCGCCCTTTTGGGCAGCGACCTGTGCCTGCAGCTGTTCTCGAACGATGCCAAAAAATATGGGCAAGCCGATGGCCAGGATCGCAGCCGTGCTCAACACCAATTTTCGACTGAAATTGAGCTTGCGTCCGACCTGATCCGCCAAGATGCGACTGATCCGCTTCTTCAGATCGGAACCGGCCACTCCTGCGACGCACGGCAATGGCACTTCGACGCAGAACTTGCATACGCTCAAAATGCTTTCGGCATAAGCAAGAGCATCGCCTTGGGACCGCAGCACGGATTCGTCGCAAGCCCTCTCTCTTTCATGGACTAACGCGAATCCGATGCCCCACACCACAGGGTTAAACCAGAACAGCGCCTCAATCAGCATATGCAGTGCTGCCGTTAAGTTGTCGCGCCTGCGGGCATGGCACATCTCATGGGCGACAATTGCACCGAGCTGCGCTGGCGTCAGTCGTTCTGTAATTCCCGCGGGCAAAAGCAGCACCGGACGGAAAATGCCGAATATCCCAGGTTCAATTTGCGTTTCTAGGGACAGCACAGGTATTTCGGCTGCGATTGTCATCACCTTCGCACTGCGGGTGGCCACTCGGAGCTGCCACCACAAGCTAATCCAGCGCCCTAGAATCAACAGGGTTCCGCACGCCCAAATCCCCACCAGAAGCAGAAACCAATTTGCATGATGGTCGCCTGTGGCACCGAGTGCAGACAATGCGTGACTAGTTTGTGTGGACCATGGAGTCGCAGCCACATTCGCCGGGGGAAAAGGATTCGCCATGTCTTCCACAAAAGGGGCAAACCCAGGCGTCGCCACGGCAGCAGTGCCGCGCCAACGGATGAGCTCGCCAATTGACACAAGTAGAGAAAACGGCAGCAAGAACTTCAGCGAGGCAAGCATCCACAGTACGTATCGAATTCGAGCCTGGTTGCGACGTAATGCGAGGGTCAGCAGCCACACGGCTAGCGCAAAGACGCTTGACTGCCAAAGGTGGTTGGCAAATCCAGTCGTCGATGATTGTGCTAAATGCGCTAAATAGTCGGTCATTTGTTTGCCTTTCCGTTACGCGTCTTCTCTAATAATCTTTCGGCTTCCTTCACGTCGGTGAGAGACAGCCTCCCCGTCTCGATGAGGCGAGCCATCAAGAGCTGGCTTCGACCCCCAAAAAAATCCAAGAATTCATCAAGCAACCGTCTTTCCGCTTCTTGCTGTGATAGGGCTGCCGCGAATATGTGGAAATTGCCAACCTTCCCGACTCTTTTCACGATGCCCTTAGTTTCCATTCGATAGACGGTCGTCTGAACTGTGGTATAAGCGGGCCTTTGCGTACCGTGGAACGACTCCTGGATTCCGCGGATTGATAGTTCTCCCCGAGTCCACAGCCCTTCCATGACTCGGTACTCGAGTTTTGACAACTTTCTTTTGGCCAAGGTATCCTCTACAATTGTTCTACGTTCTACTACATATGTGTGTAATGGGCAAGCAAAACGTCTGAAATCGTCGCTACCAAGGTCAAATTTCCGCTCGTTCCACGGCAAGCTGCGCGGCGACCACAAAGAGCAGAGCGCCAAATATCCAGACTAGATTGCTAATGAGTGGTGGCAGACTTCCGATTGGTAGCGGGAGAATCGGCGGGGTGACGTTCCATTTTAAATGAATTGCAATTGCTAAACCCTGATAACCAGCTAAGCTTCCGATACTCGCACCTAGCCCTTTTAGACCATTCCGCAACACCGCAGTCAGACAGTAAGTAAGGCTATAAATAAACAACGCGTAAATAAACAAACGAGCAATGTCTTGCTTTGGGATTGAAGTAATGAGCACCGACCTCAATGGACTCTTGCTATAGTGTGCGGTAGTGAGCCAACCCACCGACAAAGTCAGCAGACCAATCACCATCAACTCCGCACAACCGACAGCCCAGCTTGACCAAACAAAATACGTGCGGGTGCGGGGTTTCGTAAACAAAAAGTGAGCAGTCTTATCCGTGAATTCCTGGATTGCACTTATAGTCCCGAGCCCCAAGGCCATCACAAAGAGGATAAAGAGCGTCGTGGGCACGACAACGGTAGCTCCGAATCCCCCGATTAGGTTGGCGCCTACACCCACAGCGCCCGCAACCGGTAATGCGGCAGAGGCGATAAATGCAAATACGAGGAAGAAAGCACGGGTGTCTCGCCAGCATTTCCAGAAGTACATAGCTATTCCTTTCTGACAAGCTGTAGAAAGACCTCGCGCAAGCTCAAAGGAGCGATGTCCGTGATGGCTGCGCCGTTCCCCGACAGCCGGGCACTGAAGCCCTCGGCGTCCGTCGTTACGACGTATCTGTAGAAATTCTCTTTGACATCAACGGATAGCACTTGCGAGGTGATCTGCGTCGGAAGGCCGTTCCCAGCAACCGTGATCAGGCGAAAGTCGCTCTTGATATCGTCGAGTCGAGACTCCATGAGCAACTTCCCGTTTTCGATAACACCAACGTATTCGGCAATCCGCTCCACTTCCTCTAGTTGGTGTGAAGAAAAAAAGACCGTGCAGCCCCGGTCGGAGGCATCCTCCACCAGCAAACGCAAAAACTGATCGACAGAAACGGGATCAAGAGCAGTTGTCGGCTCATCCAGAATTAGTAAATCCGCTCCTTGGCAAAGCGCTAGCAACAGGAATACCTTCGTTTGGTTCCCATTGGAGAGCTTGTCAAACCGCTGTTTCATCGGGATCTCAAGCAGGCGCGAATACTTCTCCACTGCACCGTCGGACCACGTCGGGTAAAAACCGCGACTAAATCGCACTAGATCAAACGCAGTTAGCGATGGATATAGCGTCTTCTTCTCGCTGACAAACGCGGTACGGCGAAGGATGGCCATGCGTTTGCTTCGAATGTTCATTTCCAACACCCGAGCAGAACCAGAGGTTGGGCGCGCCAGGCCTAGCAACATCTTGATTGTTGTTGTTTTGCCTGCGCCGTTGCGTCCCAGAAAACCATAGATCGAGCCCCGCGGGACCTTGAGATCAAGACCCCGAACTGCAGCGATGTCGCCATAAGCTTTTGCGAGCCGATCAGTACAAATTGCGAGTTCCCTCATACCTGCACTCCCAGTTTTGCCAACTCTTCCTCGACGGCCTTCACGATTTCTCCATCCGTAAGACCTAACTGTGTACCTTCGACGGCAATCTGTCGGGCGTAGGGCTGTAAACGACGAAGCTTCTCGGACTTGAGGAACCGTGGTGTATTGGCACAAACGTAGGTTCCACCACCAGGAACGGTCCTGATGACACCGCCGTGTTCTAGCTCCTGGTATGCACGTGCAACGGTATTCGGGTTGACACCCAAGTCAGACGCCAACTTCCGTACAGATGGGATTGGCTGATCCTTTTTCAGGGCTCCCGCTGCAACCGCGTTCTTCACCTGATTCTCGATTTGAACGTAAATCGGAACACCGGAAGAGGGATTTACATGGAAGAGCACGCTGTATTAATACGCTAGTACAGTTGAGAAGGCAAGTGTATTTCTGAGTCTCTCTGGTTACGGAAGAACGCACTCGAGGGCCCATGTCGATCTAAGTTCAACATGGGAACGGGGCCGCAGTCTGTGACAGGTGCGCTTACCTGGAACTACAACGGTACCCTCCAAAAGCTGGTGCTCACGGATCAGATCAACGCGGCAAATACGCAGACGTGCAAGTATGGCGACCCTGGCGCGTCAGTTGCTGGATACGATGATCTGGGGCGACTAGTAAAGGCAGACTGCTCCTCCGCCTGGTCACAGACTTTCGGGCCATACGACGCTTTTGGAAACATAACTAAGACCGGCACGGCACAATTTCTTCCCACATATACCGGCGCTAGCGGAACAAGCACCTCGCCGACAAACCAGTATTATCAGCTCACCGGAGGTCCAGCTGGATCCACGAACTACTACGATACAAACGGAAACCTCAAGAATGATTTAACACATACGTACACCTGGGATGCGGACGGCAATATGCTAAGCGTAGACGGATCGACGGTCACGATGATCTACGATGCTCTAGATCGGATGATCGAACAAACCAGGGGTTCAAATCACACCGAAATCGTTTATGGGCCATATGGCATGAAGCTGGCCTTGATGAACGGGCAAACATTAGTGAATGCCTTTGTGAAGTTGCCCGGAGGTGCGCGGGCGGTCTACAACAGTAGTGGATTGGCTTTTTATCGGCACGCCGATTACTTGGGCAGTTCTCGCCTGGCGACTACACCAAGCCGAACGAAGTATTATGACGTGGCCTACGCTCCCTATGGCGAAGACTACAATGCCTCGGGGACAACTCCTGACCTGTCATTCACAGACCAGAATCAGGATACTGAAGGGGGCGGCTGGTCCACGAACCTCTTTGACTTTATGTTCCGCGAATACCGCACGGGTCATGGCCGTTGGGCTTCACCTGATCCGGCTGGGCTGTACGCCGTTGATCCTAGCAATCCGCAGAGCTGGAACCGATACGCGTACGTGGCGAACAACCCGCTGAGTTTTGTTGATCCGCTGGGGTTAATATTAAGATCAATAGTGTGTCCTGCCGGAACACAGAACGTTGACGGCACTTGTGTTCGTTGTCCGAACACCCTTGGGGGTATCCAAATTAATGGCGAGTGGGTTTGCGGATTTACCGGCCCTTCTAATCTTATTCCTGTTCCTCCTTCGTGCGCATCCTCGGGTCAATGTGGATCCGGACAAGGTGGCGGGAGTAACGGCAACCAGCCGAATCAGCCGCAGCAGCCTAAGCCAAAACCGAAGCCACAAGATCCGCCGAAACCGAAGCCAATCTGTGGTGCAATAAACCGTGCCGGAAACATCACCGCTGGGGTTGGCGGTGTTAGCTTTCTGGTCGGCACGGGTCTAGAGTTAACCGGTGTCGGCGTACCGGTGGGTCTTGGACTTCAGTTTGGAGGTGGGGTTGCCATGGGGGTAGGCGCAGTTGAGGTCGGTGTGGGAGAAGTATGTAACTGGCTCACTGGCGGGTAGGCCACGCACAACTAAGTTTCTCGAAGGAGGCAGGAGTGTCAGATTTTAATAACAAGGACCAGCAATACGTAGCTAGCAGGTACGCGATCCAAGTTTATTGGACCATCAATATTATTCTAGTTACTACTGCCGAGTTACTTGCGATACGTGCAGTCATTGGAATTCACAAACTGGGGCCGACAAACTGGAATTCCCCGCTGCCTGTGTTGCTTCCCCTATTCATTTTGTTGCCGGCGGGAAGCGCCTTTCAATCTTACAGGCGCTTGAGAAAGACCCCGCCATACTCGACCCAAACGGGACACCAGCTGCAACCCGTGAAAGGCGTCCTTTTGCAGGGTGTGATGTTCGCGTATATTGCGGTCGGTTGGTCGTTGTCACTTGTGGCCTTTCTTCTGCGACCATAAAATAAACCGTTGTGGGTTGCCCATCCTTTACCTAGGATTCGGTGGAAGTGTGGAACGATCTCGGTCATTGGTTTCTCAGCAAGGTCGTTTTGCGCTATCCCCCCTCCTTGACATCTCTTAAATGTTTCGATCTGGTAGCCACCCTCCTAAGCCGGGAGGGAGCATTTTGCCGTTCCTATATACCACCCCCTCAACCATTTAAGCCCACTTTCTGCCGCTCCTAAACTTGGCCTGCGGGGTTTGGGCACCACGAGAACTGCCTAAGAAACTTCTGCATTGAACGCGAGTTGTTGATCTCACGGGGAATGCGGTGTAAAAAGGGTTCACCGTACACTTTCGCTTAAGTCCCTGATTGGGCTCGCGATAGCTTGCAAAACAAGCGTCCCGCTTGGCTGGAGAATCGCCTGAGCGGATTTGTGCGCTTTTCGTCTCAAGACTTTCTTAAGCTGCTGATCCTGAAGAATCAGCGATGTACCTAACCAAAAAGCCCGAGATTCCCTCGCAAAACGTGCAAGCGTTCCCTAATCAACCACATCCGAGTTTTCGCTAGAATCCCGAGTTTTCGCGGAAATTCCACCGATTGCTGGTCGCGCTGGAGTAGAAGTCCTTCCTTCCTTCAAACGCATCTCGCTCCAAACCCACTAAGCGCTCCTCCAATCTCTCTCATGTAATTTCCTGTTAGGAAAACGCCGTTTCAAATGTCTTATGTTGCAGAGAGTGAGAAATAAGCTGACCAACTAGCAGTCGAAAATATCCTGTTAGTTTCTCAGGTTCAAGTGTCTATCTGTGCAGAAGGCAGTTTGGCTACACCTCTCCTGAGCTGCCGAGTCCCAATTCAAATGAAATTGTTGGGGGAGGACCCAATGACCCAATTGTTAGATGTGAAGGAAGTCGCGAAGTTGCTACGCATTTCACCGTACACAATTCGAGCATTCATCAGAGATGGGAGGCTGAGACCAATCAGGCTGGGCAGGAGAGTTTTACTGGAGGAATCGGAACTGGAGCGATTTGTGGAAGAAGCAAAAGGACTACCAGATTCCCAGACCGCCTCTTGAACAAGGTGGGATCTCGCAATTACCAACTGCCGTACTGAGGAGCGTTTCAGATGAACAACTGTCGTTTTCTGTCCAGTGAACAAGTCGCAAGTATCTTTACTACGTTCGTACCGGCGACGATTCGAGAGTTTGCAGTGGAAGAAAAGTTGCCCGTTGCGTTCTGGTGGGGGCAAGAACCGTTTTTCGAGCGTGACGTTACAACAATCCAACAAATACTGAGGGTGACCAATGTTTATACGAAGTGATGTTGAGCAAGCATTCCAATCATGTCCACCGGTGGTCAGAATACCTGCCACTCTAACCGATGTGCGAACCAGCATGGAGTCTGGCCAATATCGAGAAGAACTCTACGAGGCGATCAAAGTGGCGCTCGCAGTGGTAGCTTCACTGTCGCTAAAGAACCGCGACAACTGCCTCGTCGTAGTTTTTGAAGGCGGCTCAGGACAGGGGAAGTCCGTAGTTCTTCGGATGCTTTATCCGAATCGTGAGGGCACGAAGAAGCACGTTGTACGGGTGGACGATTTCACACCTGCTTCATTCGTTTCCCACGCGGCGAACCGCACTAGGAAAGCGCTTGAGGCGATTGACCTGCTGCCGCAAGTCAAGGGGAAGGCCATGCTGACCAAGGAGCTTGCTCCACTCTTCAGAGATGAAGAGAAGCAGCTTCGGAAGAACTTTGCACGGCTGACTGCGGTTCTCGATGGCGAGGGGTACAAGTCGCACTCAGGTACCCAGGGTGGGCGAGGCTACGAAGGGCGATACATCTTCAACTGGATTGGGGCGACGACCCCCATACCTCCGCACACTCACCGTGTTATGGCGCAGCTTGGAAACAGAATTTTGTTCTACGAAGTTGCTGGTGAGGAACCGACAGAGGAGGAGTTGATGGATTTCGCGGAGAATTACGAGACGAATGATGCAATCGAAGAATGTAAAGGAGCGGTGAATGACTTTATCGAAAAACATTTCGCGAAGTATCCAGCCGAGTCGCTCGATCCCGAATCTATCTACATTCCCGAAGAGATTGTGCGGCACCTCGTGCGTTACTCGAAACTGATCGCGAAGGGCAGGGTTGAAATTTTCGGAGAGAACGGGGTCTACGAAGCAGCGACACCGGAGGGGCCTCACCGAGTCATTCTTCTCCTGCAAATGCTAGCTCGCGGGCTCGCGCTAGCCGACCAGAGGAACGAAGTGGCCAAAGAAAACCTGAGGACGATTCGACACGTCGCGTTTTCATCAATTCCAGGAAAGCGGCGTGAACTCTTGCGGGCACTCCTCGCCGCCGGAGGACGCATGAAATCAGGGGATGTTTCCGAGGCTTTGGGGGTGACTAAACCGACCGCCCTGGCTCGCATGCACGAGCTTGCTGCGACTGGAATCTGCGAGTTTGTGCCAGGTTGCGAGAAGACCCCGAAAGCAGCAGAACTCTACCTTGCAAAAGACTTCAACTGGCTACTGTAGAACACCCCCCTTAAAAGGATTTCGGTGTGTGAGGGTTGGAAGTAGGAAGAGAAAGAAGGAACTTTGCCTCACGACCGGGAATTGCTTTAAGGGTCACCAAGACACCACTTCTACCATACCCCCTCTTCTTTCAGCTGACAGTCGAACGACGCCCATTCTTGCCATCGCGGGCAGTAACAGGCTCTCCCGATCTCCGGTCACTCCAGCTTTCGGGCCATTAAGCGATTTCTGACCTGTTCGTTTGATTTCAGCTACTTAAGTCCAGCGGCCCGCGAATTTCTCCGTCAATGGGCAGGGGGAACTATGTCTATTTTCAAGCGCAACAAAATTTGGCACACAGATTTTTCGGTCCATGGGCAAAGGTTTCGCGCCAGTCTTAACACCACTGATTGGAGGGAAGCACAGGCCCGACAAAAGGAAATGATCGCCCAAGCTAATGCAGGCAAGCTGACTGCAAAGTCCCGCTCGCTGTGCAAGGTTGGCTTTACCCAAGCCGCAGAGCAGCACGTCGAGGAACGCAAGGCAAATCTCGCCACCAGGACCATTCAAACTGAGCAGGAGCGCCTAAAGCCGCTAAAGAAGTACTTCCAGCAAACGTCGCTTGCTCGCGTCTCCTGCGACATGTTGCGTCATTACATCGCTGAACGCAAAAAAGCCGGTGTCGCAAACAAAACGGTTAACCTCGAGATTGGGGTAGTGCGCAGCCTTTTGAAGCGGGCTAAACGTTGGCATCTGTTTGAAGACGAAATCAAGCCACTTCCGGTAAAGCACCAGGTTGGACGGGCACTGACAGACCCGGAGAAGGAATGGTTGGAGAGGATGGCGTCTCGGAATCCGAGCTGGCAGAACGCCCGAGCGGCGATGGTGATTGCCTTTAACACAACAATGCGTTCGTGTGAGTTAAAAGGGTTGCGCTGGGCCGACGTAGAGTTCGACCAGAAGACGATAACGGTGCGACACAGCAAGACCGACGCGGGACGGAGGGTCATCCCGCTGAATGCTCCCGCTTGGGAAATGGTCCTTCAACTTCGTGAGAGAGCTGCACGGATTGGAGCGAACCTCCCGCAACATTACGTCTTCCCTGCTTGTGAGAACGGGAAGATTGATCCATGCAAATCTCAAAAGAGCTGGCGTTCAGCATGGCGTAACCTGACCAAATCTATAGACTGCCCGGGTTGCGGACTCGTTCAGAAGCCTGCCAAGCAATGCCGTCGGAAGCGGTGTCGCGCCGACATCCAAGGTTTGAAGAGCCCGACAACAAACCTCCGGTTCCATGATTTGCGGCACCACGCAATTACCGCGTTGGCCGAATCTCAAGCGAGCGATCAGACCATTATGGCTATCGCTGGACATGTGTCGCGCGAAATGCTGGAGCACTACTCGCACATAAGGCTTGATGCGAAACGTCGTGCACTGGATTATCTGGCTAAGAGCGTAGAGAAGGGCGAGGCAGACAAGCGTTACGTCACAAAAGACGACACAAACGCCCGCAACACCGCCGGGGCAAATGAGTTAACTGCTTGAAAAGATTGGTCGGGGAGAGAGGATTTGAACCTCCGACCCCCTGGTCCCGAACCAGATTCCAACCCTTATTGAAACTTGTGAAATTCTGCGGCTTCCAAGTGATTGCTGCTGAACCTGATGTCGGCTGCTCGTTGAAAGCTATTGAATGCTGTTGAAGTCGTGTGCTTTCGCAGCTACAAAATCGTCTACACTAGTCAAGACTAACAAAAAGAGGAGATACGCTTACCTTTTCTGTCGAAAAATCTTCTCCCATCTTAGTCCGCAGTTTGAGCAGCAAGTTCGTTCATCCGCTCTCGTCTCGGCTGGAGAACTCCACGTTCGATCTTGTGTACAAGGCCAGTAATCGCGTCGTTCATATGTACCGGCACTCCGGATGCATGGCCTAACGTCGCCACATAGCCGTTGATAAAGTCGATCTCAGTTTTTCGGCCACGCTCGAAGTCCTGGAGCATCGAGGGTTTGATGTCTCCGTAGAAAGCAATTATGGCTTCGACCCACGACGCATAGCATTCGTCTACCGCGACGTTGCTCCCCCATCCGGGCGGAATTGGGTCCACGGCCAGGCGCTCCAGCCGAGTGCCAATTGCGAGTGCCACGGACAACGCTTCCTCGTACGTCCGTCGGAAGACCTTCTTGCCTGCGTCCGTTTTCATGTACTGACGCATGGTTTGCGAACAGAGCGCACCGAGGGTCGTAACCGAGCAATTGATCAGGAGCTTCGACCAGATGGCGCCAGTTAGGTTTGAAGATACCTTGACCTCAATGGCTCGACCCAGGGTGCGCGCAACCCGCTCGACGCGTTCACTGACCCCACCAGCAAGTTCGCCTATCAGTAGATGCCCTGCATTCTTTTGCTCGTAGACACCGGGTTCAACCATAGTGGCGCCAAGATTTGAGAATCCTCCCAGGATATTGTCTTCGCCCAGACCGTCGGCAAGGACCCGCGCAACCCCGCCGTTCTGTATAGGCAATATGACCCCGCCGGGCGCGAGCAGGTCCAACAGATGGGGCGCGACTTCCAACGCGTCCTGCGCTTTGGTGGCCAGCAGGATCAGGTCAAACTGGTCTCCCTTTCCGTAGGCCTCAACTGCGTCAACGTGGATAGCGTGTGCCCTAACTTCTCCTCCAATGCCGGACACTCGCAGGCCATATCTGCGCAATGCCTCCGCCGAATCGGTATTGCGAGCCGCAAGCCGGACGGACAATCCTGCACCGACGGCACGCGCTGCAATGGTTCCGCCTAATGCGCCGATGCCCACTATCAGCATTTGCATTGCGCAGCCTCCAAGATACCCGCGATGAGACTGAAGCCAACCAGTTGCCTCAAGAAGGGAGCTCTTTCCCACCACTTCCCACAACTGTGTCATCTTCGATTTATTTTGGAGGCGTGACGTACTGGGCCTCGCCGTTACCAAATGACCAATTTTCCTTCGGGACTTCAACAAAACTGATGAAGGCATCTTCCTTGCGAATCTTTACTCCTTCGTGGAGACGGTCCGCCAGGGCTTTGTAGAAGCGTTGCTTCAACTCAGTGGAACGGCCGCTATTCAGTGTGATCTGAAAAAAGATGCAGTCGTCCGACCGACGTATGCCGAGATACTCTCGATCGAATGGCAGGCTCGCCTTCGTGTGTTCTGTGATTACTTGAAATCGGTCGTGTTCCGGAACATTGAGAACATCCACCAGGGTCTGGTAAAGGATTTCGCCGACTTGAGCACGGTACTGCTCTGATTTTCCCTCGAGTAGATCGATGCGGACTAAAGGCACTTCTCCTCCTTAAAATAGTGACGGATTATGGAACGTTATTATCTGGAGCCCAGGTGGTATGGCGATGAACACGCATGAAGGCATGGGAATCCTTCCGAAGCCCGTATGATCGGAGGGGCATTGAATCATTCAGTCGGCGGGAAGCTTCGAATCTGCCTCACCGCGTAATCGACCTTCATGTCGACTGCGAGCTTCCCCAGCTCAACCGTTGAGCGACGCGCGTCGCCTTGGATTCCGTTATACGGACTCTGCGGCCCGATCTGCACCTTGCCATCGACAACGGGGTCTCCCGCGGCAGACGAGACCAGGTCTCTGCGCACCCATGTGTTGTCCTTATCGAGATACATCATTTCCGACGTGTCAAATAGGTAACCGTGGAGCCCGGGTGGATAGCCGTGCTGCGCCAGGTACTGATCGAATGCATCATTGGCCGGCCTATAGACCTGGTCACAGTAGTACACACGGAGAGCTCCGTAGCGTGCGTTGAGCTTTTTGGCGACTTCCACGTAAACCTCCGGCTGACCGCCAGCGTGATCGCCCATCAAAATCACCCTGTGGAAACCGTTGAGGAACGCTTGCTCCGTTAGGCGCTCAAGCATGGCAGCGAGCAGCTCGTTCGTGATTCCGATGGTGCCGGGAATCGGTTCTGCATCGTTCGGAGTGTAGGGCAACACAGGCAGGAAGATTGCATTGCCGAGTTTTCTCGCGATCGCTTCGACCGTCGCATGCGCTATGAGGTTATGGCCACCGTTCGCGTTCTGCGGGCCACGTTCCTCGACACCGCCGGTGTAGATGAGCGCAGTCGTCTTGCCCGCCGCGATCTCGCACTTCACTTCCACCCAGGTCATCTTCTCAAACTCCACGAGATCAGTCTGCGCACACGGTGCGGCACACGCCGGCGCTGCCGTCAGTATCAGTGAGGCGGTGCCGCCAAGGATCAACATCAACAAGGAATTCGAAACCGAACCAATGCGCATGTTCACTCTCCGTTTCTCGCGACAACATCAATTCCGCAATAGTTGTTGATGTGCTATCGACAATTCCACAAAGTTCACTCATGAGATCGACCTCATTGCGTCTGGCCTCAAGCCTTGACCACAAGGTCGATTTCAACCCGGGCGCCAAGCGGCAGCGCGGCCACCCCGATCACCGTACGGGCGGGGAACGGTTGAGTGAAATGCTTGGCGTAAATGCCATTCAGCGCGACGTAGTCACTCATGTTCGTGAGAAAAACGCGGGCGCACGCAACGTCATCGAAACTCCTGCCAGCGGCCTTGAGAACCGCCGAGAGGTTCTTGAAGATGCGCTCCGTCTCGGCCACAATTCCCCCCTCGACCACTTTGCCAGTTGCCGGGTCTTGGCCGACCTGTCCGCTGAAGTAGAGGAAACCATCGACTCTGATCGCCTGGGAAAAAGGGCCGACCGGCGGCGTCAGTTCAGGCGAGGTAATTGCTCTTTTGGTCGGAATTTGACTGACGGCGGTGTTGTTTAGATTATTTTCTGTCATGTTTGTCTCCACGTAGTTCGGTCGTAGTGCTTCACAACTGGCATTCGCTGTCTGAATGCGAAACCTCGACAATCATCTCGATCTCCACACAAGAACCGAATGGGATCTGCGCCGCGCCAAACGCGGTGCGGGCATGCGCGCCGCGCTCGCCAAAGACTTCCAGAAAAAGTTCGGAGGCGCCATTGGCGACCTCGTGCGGTTCGGTAAAGCCGGGAGCGCTGTTCACCCCTACCAGCAGCCTGACGATACGTCTCACCCTGTTCAGATCGTACAGGGCACCGTGCAATGTCGCGAGGAGTTCGATGGCGACATCACGCGCTGCCTGCCTGCCCTCCGCCATTGTGATTTCTTGCCCCAATTTGCCGGAGAATGGCTTGCCACCTTTCTTCGCCAGTCGTCCCGACAGATAAATAAGATTGCCGGTTCGCACAAAGGGCACAAACAATGGCACGTAGCCATCGGCCACCGGCGGAGGAATTTCAGGTAACTGGATCTGCAAAGCGTCCAAACGTTCGTATACAGTTTCCATACATCGCTCCTCGCTCTTGCCTCAGCCGCGCCAGTCGCGGACCACGCTGACGAGACGATCGATATCCTGCTCGCTGTTGAATAAGTAAGGCGACACCCGGATCCTGCCCTCTCGCAGGCTCACGATAATCTTTGCCCGCCGCAGCTTCTGGTATAGCTCGATGGTCTTCTCCGGCTGACGCGCCGTAAAACATCCAAAGGGCCCTCGCCTCTGCCGATCTAGCGGACTTGCAGGAACGCACCGGTCTTCAGGCAGGCGAGAAAACATAAACTCAATCAGAGCTCGATTGTGCTCGGCAACAAGCTCCGGGCCGGCGCGCAACACGAAATCTACCGATTCAGCCATCGCGGAAAGATTGAAGTTGTAGTAAGTGGCCCATTCTGCGGCGTCCCAGCGTTTGGCGTCGCGGCACGGTTCGGGGTCGACAAAATTCAACTCCGAAAAATTGTCCGTGTTCTGGCCTGTCCAGTAAAAAGGCCCAGGCCGAAGCCGGTCGAGGTGCTCGTTCTTTATCCAGAAAAAGCCCGTGCCGTAACAGCTCAGCAGCCATTTGTACCCGGCGCATACCATGAAATCGGCTCCAAGGTCACTGACGTTCATTGGCACGGCGCCGCAAGCTTGGCTGACGTCCAGAAGAAGCAGAGTTCCCCGCGCGTGGCATGCGGCGGCCACGCGTGCCGCATCGAGCACCGAACCGTCGTCAAAGCGCACTAGGCTTACAGAGACGATTCTGGTTCTAGGCGTCAGTGCATTAATCAGGTCATCCGCTGTGATGAACCGATCGCGCGCCGCAATTATTCTCAACCTGACACCCTCGCGTTTTTCCATGGGCTTCCAGCTCGCGTACTGCAGCGGGAACTCGCCCTGGGCGGTGATGATCTCGTCTCCTGGCTCCCACTCAAGGCCATGAGCAACTGCGGCAACTCCGGCGCTCGCGCCGCTCGTAACCGCGATTTCCTCGGGTTTAGCCCCAATCATCTTAGAAAGAGACTTTCGGATCCGTACGGGCGCCTCAAACCACAAGGAATCGTCCACACGATGGGGAAACTTCTTCGCTTCAAGCGAGTCTTCGACCGCACGGATGGATACTCGCGGCATCACCGCGTGCGCTGCCACGTTCAGATAGATCGCATCCTCAATGTCGAACCATTCCTTCTTCCAGTTGGTTACGGCCTGGCTTGCCATGGGAATTTTCAGTCCTTGCAGATTGCTTTCCTTACGGCAGATATTCCTTGGGCAGCGGCGCGGTGGCCGACTCGGCCTGCACCATGATGCCCGTAACTCGCCAGCCGCCTGCCTCTTTGATCGCTTGAATGCTGTTGATGCCGCGCGCGACTTGCTTGTCATCGCTTTGCAGCGTGTAGCTGCTCCATAACTGCGCAATGTTGGCGTATCGCTCAATGCGAAACTTCAGCTGCTTTTCTTCCAACACTGCGTGGCCACGGGCTTTGACGCGGGCGATCCAATCGTCCAAGGTCTCGAGCCTATAGCTTGGCGCTCCGTCCGAGCCGACCGAAACGGACATCAAGCGCACCTCTGGTATTAGCAGGGCCTTCATGCAGGCTCGATCCTTGTCCGCGGGCCCGGTGATTGCCGCATCAAGCGCAGCCGGAATGCCCTCGGGCTCTGAAGGCAACGCACAGCTCGCCTCCGGCGCCTGCGCCATGGCACTTCCGGCGAGCGCGCCGGCCAGAATCGTCGATAAAAACTGCGCCCGCAGCATTTGAAAAAAAAACGTTGACATTGAACATCGTCCTTTCCCGAGTGGACCTGTTCGCGCGCTTTGTGCACCTATAAAAATTTCACTTAAAAACAATTTCACGAGTCACTTCAGTGCCCAGGACTTTTCTGATCTCATTCCGGTGCACCCTGGCCTGGTTCTGACACGCGGTGTTACAGATTACTTTGTCGGTCACTGCGTCAAACGCTTCCGCTTGATCGCCAATGTCCCCGGCATAAGCCGCCATGTCTTTGAAAGTAATCTCGAGATATACGTTGGGCTCATCTGGTGATTTTGGCTCGGACTGGAAGACCTTGTAACCGATGATCAGCCCGGCTTTCTTTTCGGCTTCCATGGTCGGCACCCACGTCGAAGTCACCCACGCCATGTACTCATCGAAATGCCCGTAATAAACATGTATGTAGTTCACTAGAGTGACCGGGCCGTAGTTATACCGGCGTGCATCCTGCGCACGAGCATTAAGCGAAAGTGCGGAAACTGCGAGACACATGGAAAAGATAGCGGCTTTGGTCATTTCTCTTCACCTCGTTTTCCATCGTCGTCCTACTTAGACCAGGGCGGAACCACGCCGTTGCTGCGCGCGTACGCGATCGACTGCCCCAGATGCTCGTGTTGATCTTCGAGAACGTGCATCAGCGCGTCCTGCTTCGTCCAGTCTCTTCCGAATAATTTCACCGTCGTCCGCAGGTCGTCGTCGGAAAGTGCCGCAATCGCTTTTTGCAGATTGAGGTAAGAGGCCTTCAACGCTTCCTGCATTTTCTCCGGATCGGTGATGGGTGCGGGCGCTGCCCCGGTATTCGGTGTCCCCGAAAGCACGCCGGCGAGCAGGCCGTTCTCTTTAACGATCAGGTTGAATACGTCGGCGACGGAGCGAACGCCCTGGCCGGGCTTCCAGTCGTACTTGCCCGACATAACGCGCGCGAGTCCGGTGAATTTGTCAGAAAGCGTTCCGGCATCTTTTCCGAAGGCGGCCTGTATTCCTGCCGGCTGCGCCTTCGCCATCGGCACCGTCAAAGCGACCGCAAGCGCAGAGACCGCGTACTGAATCAGAATCTTCTTCATGTAAAACTCCTCTAGGCAATGGCTACTCCACTGCCTCTACTTACCGCTTGTAGCGGAGTACCGAAGATTCCACAAGTTCATTATTCTCACAATGATATTGCTGTTTACGCACGATTCTGCTATTGGTTGGAATAGGCCTCAGGAATCAGTTTCGGAGGATCCCGTGCTCGACGATTTAAACGCGCTCGTAGAGTTTGCGCAGGCCGGATCCATTGCCGGCGCAGCTGATCGTCTATTCCGGACACCATCTGCGATAACCCGGCAGCTCCAAAGGCTGGAAGCTGAACTAGGTGCCGAGTTGCTCGACCGCTCGGTTAAGCCTCCCCGTCTGAACTCCCTGGGCTCCAGGGTGCTCGAACAAGCGCGAGATCTGCTGCAGCGGACTGAGGCGCTGAAAGCTCTTACGTCGAGCGACGCCGAACCTCGAGGCCTCTTGCGCATCGGGCTCTCGCATGCCCTGGCCGAGGGGACATTGGTCGAGCCTATTCAGGCTCTGACTGAAAAATTCCCCAAGGTCACCGTGCGGCTGTCGAGCGAACTGACCCCCGAACTAATCAAGCGGCTGCTCGCTGGCGAACTCGACGTTGCTGCTGTGCTGTTGCCCGAAGGCAGAACCGCGCCTGCGCCTCTTCTGACCAATGTCATCGCTACTGACCGCATGGAGATCGTTCAAGGCGCCGGAGGCAACGTTGACGGCGATTGGGCAAGTTTGGGCGGGGCACCCTGGGTGCTCAATCCGCCCGGGTGCTTCCTTCGGGCGAGCCTTATCGATCGGATGGAGCGTGCCGGCTTCACGCCCATGATTGCGGCTGAAATCCATAACATGCATATGCAGCTGGCGTTCGTTCAGTCCGGTTATGGTTTAGGACTCCTACCCGCCCGTTTTATTGCCAGGAATCATTATTCCAATCCCGTGAAAGTCTTGTGCCCTCCATCGTTTGACCTGCACCGATCTGTCGCAATCGTGCGGGTTGGGCAACTCGGCGCCCTGGAGAAGGCGGTCGAACTCTTGGCACATGGGTTTCGGCAATTGTTCGAGGCAGCCGATACCCCGAAGCTCGCGGTGAGGAGCCGAAGAGGCGTGCCCGCGAATCGGCGGAAATCGCGACCGCGCAAGTAGTCGCGGAGCACGACCGAAATCTCAATTGTGTACTTCATGAGATCGACCGGCGTGCGCCGCCTCAAGCCTTGACCGGAGGTCGGTCTCTAAAACATCAGCCGCGCCCTCATAACCAAAGGGTTCCACTGAATTCAACATCGCAAGAGCGAGTTTCGTGATGTTTGTAGACGATTGTGAGACGGTCTGTGGGGGTCACAACCGCAGGATCATGCAGTGTTTATGGTTTCACACAACCAACCACCTGGGCCATTCCCAGGTGCTCGGGCCGGAACATCTGCAAACAATTGAAAAGAATGGTCGGGGAGAGAGGATTTGAACCTCCGACCCCCTGGTCCCGAACAAAGAGAAGTTAACCCTAAGCTGTTGGTCTGGAATCGCTTACAAGATCGGCTTTCAAGCAAGTTGCACCCATGCACCCAATAGTCTCGGTGGGAGCGGTATCACTTCTTTTCGCGTGGTGGTGGCGGTGGC
>Ga0070681_10000486_pt1 | contig 32401 bp, 30 predicted proteins | sample KBSC83BmetaG_FD_65650 | JGI IMG/M metagenome (GOLD analysis project Ga0070681, IMG submission 65650) | Corn rhizosphere microbial communities from Kellogg Biological Station, Michigan, USA - KBS C8-3B metaG | ecosystem: Host-associated > Plants > Roots > Rhizosphere | place: USA: Michigan...
GAAGGCGTGCCGGCGACGGCGATCTCGGTCATCGGCAAGGGCGAGACCCAGCCGCTGGTGCAGACCGCCGATGGCGTCCGCGAGCCGCAGAACCGCCGCGTCGAGATCGTGATCCAGTAATCACGCTCTTCGCCTCTATCTAAAAGGGACGGCCGGGTAACCCCCGGCCGTTTCTTTTTTTATCAAAGACTTAGCCGCCAAAGTGCTTTTCGGGTTGGCGGGACCCGGGCCGGTCTCTATATCCGGGCTCAGGAGAGTGAATTCATGTCGACAGTGTTGATGCCCAAGGCGACCGCCGTATGGCTGGTCGAGAACACGACCCTGACGTTCGACCAGATCTCGGCCTTCACAGGCCTGCATCCGCTCGAGGTCCAGGCGATCGCCGATGGCGAGGTTGCCGGCGGCATGACGGGCTTCGACCCGACGACCAACGGCCAGCTGACCAAGGAAGAGGTCAAGCGCTGCGAGGCCGATCCGGCCGCGCGCCTGAAGCTCACCCCGCGCGACGTGCCGATGCCGGTGGCCCGCTCGAAGGGCCCGCGCTACACGCCGGTCGCCAAGCGCCAGGACCGGCCCGACGCCATCGCGTGGCTGCTCAAGATCCATCCCGAGCTGCAGGACAGTCAGGTCGCCAAGCTGGTCGGCTCGACCAAGAGCACCGTGCAGTCGGTCAAGGACCGCAGCCACTGGAACATGCAGAACGTGCGGCCGCGCGATCCGGTGACGCTCGGCCTGTGCTCGCTGAAGGATCTCAACGACGCCGTCGACCGTGCCCGCCGCAAGGCCGCGCGCGAGGACGCTGCCAAGAAGAAGGCCAAGGCCGCCGTCGGCGAGCCGGTGGTGGTGGAAGAGGCGCCTGCCGCCGTCGATCCCGCCGAGGCCGATCAGCCTGACGTAGCCGATCAGAGCTAGGAAGCGCCGTCGTCAGACGGTCAGCATCACTTTGCCCAAGCGTCGGCGCGCGGCGCCGATCGCCGGGTTAGACGGTTAACATTACTTTGCCCACATGGTCGGCACGCTCGAGTTCGGCGTGCGCGGCGGCGGCATCCTTCAAGGCGAACGTCTTGAAGATGATCGGCTTGATCGTGCCCTTCTCGAGCAGCGGCCACACCTTCTCCTTCAACCCCTGCGCCATGCGGCCCTTGGCGGCGATGCTCTGAGGCCTGAGCGTCGAGCCGGTCAGCGTGAGACGGTTCACCATCATGATGCCGGCGCTGATCGTGGCCGAGGCGCCGCCCTGCAGGGCGATGATCACGCAGCGGCCGTCCTGCTTCAGCAGCGCCAGGTTCTTCGGCAGGTAGTCGCCGGCCACCATGTCGAGGACGACGTCGACGCCGCCCGACAGCCTCTTGGTTTCCGCGGCCCAGTCGTTGTCCTTGTAGAGAATGGCGTGATCGGCGCCGAGCTTCGTTACCGCCTCGGCCTTCTGCGCGGTGCGCACCGTGGTGAAGACCTTGGCGCCGAACGCCTTGGCGAGCTGGATCGCCGTCGTGCCGATGCCCGAGGCGCCGCCATGAATCAGCACGCTCTCGCCGGCCTCGAGCCGGCCGCGCTCGAAGAGGTTGTGCCACACGGTGAAGTAATTCTCCGGCAATGCCGCGGCGTGCAGCATGTCGAAGCCCGCGGGGATCGGCAGGCACTGCGGCGCGGGCGCGGTGCAGTACTCGGCGTAGGAACCGCCCGGCGTCAGCGCGCACAACGGATCGCCGATCTCCCAGCCCGAGACGCCCTCGCCGACGGCGGCGACGAAGCCTGCTGCCTCGAGGCCCGGCAGGTCCGACGCGCCCGGCGGCGGCGGATAGACGCCGGCGCGCTGGGCGATGTCGGGGCGGTTGACGCCGGTGGCGGCGACCTTGATCAGCAACTCGCCGGCCCGGGGCTGCGGCATGGGGCGCGTCGTCGGGACCAGCGCCTCGGGGCCGCCGGGCTTCTTGATCTCGACGCACATCATGGTGGCGGGAAGCGCGCTCATGGTCGGCCTTTCGGTCTGGTGGAGGCGATGGTAGGTCTCAAATAGCCGCTTCCGTGGAGCAGTGCCATGGCCATCGACATCGACGATCTGGACCCCCGCAACGCCAGGAAGGCGAAGCCCCTCAACCTCGACGAGCTCAACATCGGGGACCTCGAGGAGTATCTCGCCGTCCTCAAGGCCGAGATCGTGCGGGTCGAGGCCAAGATGCAGGCCAAGCAGAGTCACGCGTCGGCGGCAGCGTCCTTTTTCAAGAAGTGAGTCACCATGTCTCTCAAAGGTAAGTCCGCCATCGTCACCGGCTCGACCAGCGGTATTGGCCAGGCCATCGCCGAGGCCTTCGCGGCCGAGGGCTGCAACGTCATGCTGAACGGCTTCGGCGATGCCGGCGCCATCGAGAAGCTGCGCCAGGACACGGCGGCGAAGTTCGGGGTGAAGGTCGAGTACAACGGCGCCGACATGAGCAAGCCGGCCGAGATCGCCGACCTCGTGGCCAGGACCAATGCCGCCTTCGGCGGCGTCGACATCCTGGTGAACAACGCCGGCATCCAGTTCGTGGCGCCGATCGAGAAGTTCCCGGCCGAGAAGTGGGACGCCATCATCGCCATCAACCTCAGTTCGGCGTTCCACGCCATCCACGAGGCGCTGCCGTTGATGAAGGCCAGGAAGTGGGGTCGCATCGTCAACATCGCCAGCACCCATGGCCTGGTCGCCTCGAGGGAGAAGGTGGCCTACGTCGCGGCCAAGCACGGCATTGTCGGCCTCACCAAGGTCGTGGGCATGGAGTGCGCCGACACCGGCGTCACCTGCAACGCCATCTGCCCCGGCTGGGTGCTGACGCCGCTGGTGCAGGCCCAGATCGAGGCGCGCGCCAAGGCCGACAACATCCCCGTCGAGCAGGCCAAGAAGAACCTGCTGGCCGAGAAGCAGCCACAGTTGCAGTTCACCACCACCGGGCAGATCGCGGGGCTGGCGCTGTTCCTGTGCTCCGACACCGCGTCCAACATGCAGGGCACGCAGCTCGTGTCCGACGGCGGCTGGACCGCCCAATAGGCCGGATGGCCGCCGATAGCCAAGGGAGACGATGTGGTCGACGCCAAGTTCCTGAAGCCCGACACGCTGGCGCTGCACGCGGGCCAGCACCCCGACCCGGTGACGGGCTCGCGCGCGGTGCCGATTTACCAGACGACGTCCTACGTCTTCCGCGACGTCGACCATGCCGCTAGCCTCTTCAATCTCGAGGTCGGCGGCCATATCTACAGCCGCATCTCCAATCCCACCGTCGCGGTGTTCGAGGAGCGGGTCGCGGCATTGGAGGAGGGCTCGGGCGCGTTGGCCGTGTCGAGCGGGCAGGCCGCGCTGCACATCGCCATCGCCACCCTGATGGGCGCGGGCGACCATATCGTGGCTTCCACGTCGCTCTACGGCGGCACGCGCAACATGCTGGCGCTCACCCTGCCACGCTTCGGCATCGAGACGACTTTCGTGAACCCGCGCGACCACGACGGCTTCCGCGCCGCCATCCGGCCCAACACGCGGGTCGTGCTGGGCGAGACGATCGGCAATCCGGGTGGCGAGGTTCTGGACATTCCGGCCATTTCCGACATCGCGCATGCGGCGAAGATCCCGCTGATGATCGACAACACCTTCGCCTCGCCGGTGCTGTGCCGGCCGCTGACGCTGGGAGCCGACATCGTCTTCCAGTCGGCCACCAAGTTCATCGGCGGCCACGGCATCGCCATCGGCGGCGTGATCGTCGAGAGCGGGCGCTTCGACTGGGAAGGCTCCGGCAAGTTCCCGACGCTCACCGAGCCCTATGCCGGCTATCACGGCATCGACTTCGCCGAGGAGTTCGGCCCACACGCCTTCATCATGCGCGCCCGCAGCGAGGGCGTGCGCGACTTCGGCTGCTGCATGGCCCCGCAGACGGCGTTCTACCTGCTGCAGGGCATCGAGACGCTGCCGTTGCGCATCGCCCGCCACGGCGAGAACGCGCGCAAGGTGATCGACTTCCTGAAGGGCAACGCCGCCGTCGAGGGCATCGCCTCGCCGGAGCTGCCCGAGCATCCCGACCACGCGCTGGCCAAGCGGCTGCTGCCCAAGGGCGCGGGCTCGATCTTCAGCTTCGACATCAAGGGCGGCCGCGAGGCCGGCCGGCGCTTCATCGAGCGGCTGAAGCTGTTCTCGCACCTGGCCAACGTGGGCGACGCCAAGTCGCTGGTAATTCATCCCGCCTCGACGACGCACGCCCAGCTCGACGCCGCGGCGCTCAAGGCCGCCGGCATCGGCGAGGGCATGATCCGCCTCTCGGTCGGGCTGGAAGACCCCGAGGACATCCTCGACGATCTCGGGCAGGCGCTACGCGCCTCGCAGAAGGGCTGACCATGAAGTTCACGGTAGACGGTCGCGAGGTGTTCGCGACCACCGGCGGCGCCGACTTCGATCCGGCCAGGCCCGCCGTCGTGTTCCTCCACGGCGCGGGCTTCGACCGCACGGCGTGGCGCCTGCAGACGCGCTGGTTCGCCCACCACGGGCGCAGCGTTCTGGCGCTCGACTTTCCCGCGCATGGCCGCTCGCACGGTCCCGCGCTCACCACGATCCCGACGATGGCCGATTGGACGGCGAAATTCATCGCCGCCGCCGGCCTGAAGAGCGCGGCGCTGGTCGGACACTCGATGGGCGCGCTGGTGGCGCTCGACTGCGCGGCGCGCCATGCCGACAAGGTGCGGGCGCTGGCGCTGTGTGGCGTCGCCGTCGACATGCCGGTGCATCCCGAGATGCTGGAGTCGGCCAAGGCCAACACGCTCAAGGTCCAGGAGCTGATGACTTTCTGGGGGCTGGGCAATGCGCTGCACAAGGGCGGCATGGTTTCGCCCGGCCTATGGCTGCGGGCTGAGTCGCTGGCGGTGCTGCAGGGCAACCGGCCCGGCGTGATCCACACCGATCTCGCCGCCTGCAACGCCTACAAGGACGCGCCCGCGCGCGCCGCCAAGGTGAAGTGCCCGACGGTGCTGATCCTGGGCGACGGCGACCTGATGACGCCGGCGCCCAAGGCCAAGCCATTGGCGGCCGCGATCGCTGGCTCGAAGACCGTCGTCGTCGCCAACAGCGGCCACTTCATGATGGTCGAGCGGCCGGATGAGACTCTGGAGGCGATGAAAGCATATGTCTGAGCGTGTTGCTCCGAGGGTGGCACTCGTCACCGGCTCGACTTCCGGCATTGGTGCCGCCATCGCCCGCCGCCTGGCGCGCGACGGCTATCGCGTGGCGCTGCACGGCCGCCGTGCTGCGACTGAAGGCGAGGCGCTGGCCAAGGAAGCGGGGGCTGCGAGCTATCACGCCGCCGACCTCGCCGACGTCGAGCACGCGGGTGCGCTGGTCCAGTCGGTGCTCGCCCGGCACGGCCGGCTCGACGTGCTGGTCAACAATGCGGGCGAGGCCGCGCGCTTTGCCCATTCCGACCTGAAAGCCGCGACGCCGGCGGTGTGGCGGCGGATGATGGACGTGAACTTGATCGGCCCATGGATGCTGATCGCCGAGGCGGAGGCCGCGTTGCGTGCATCGGCGAAGACGGGGCGGCCGGGCTGCATCGTCAACATCGGCACGCACGCCGCGGTGCGGCCCAAGGGCTCGTCGATCCCCTATGCCGCGGCCAAGGCCGCGCTGCATCACACGACCAGGCTGCTGGCGCTGACGCTCGGTCCCGACATCCGGGTGAACTGCGTGGCGCCCGGCCTCGTCGACACGCCGATGGCGACGGGCTGGGAAGCGGCCTACGAATTGTGGAACACCCGGTCGCCGATGCGCCGGCCTGCGAAACCCGAGGACATCGCCGATGTGGTGGCCGGCTTCTGCACCAGCGACTACCTTACCGGAGAAATCCTGATCGCCGACGGTGGGCTCAACCTCACCTGACCAAACGGAGGAAACCATGAACGTGCAATCCCTGCCGCCGGGCTACAAGACCGCGCCATGGTCGCCGCCCGAGAAGATCGACGGCAAGATGCTGGCCGACGCCTCCAACAAGCTGATCGAGCTCCTGCGCATCCGCACCCAGCCGATCGGCATGAAGCTGTTCGAGGACGCCAAGGACATGGAGAAGATCCAGGGCCTGCGCCGTCCGACCGAGGGCTTCAAGTTCACCATGTGCCAGATGGTGACCCAGTCGCGCTGGTACGGCTTCACGCTCGGCATCGAAGTCGACAACACCCGTGGCGGCAACTGTGGCGGCGTGGTCGGCCTCAACCATCCCGGCGAGGGCTTCCTGTCGGGCGACCACATGAACGGCGTGTGGTTCGGCAACAAGGAGGCGTCCGCCGCCCACCAGGCGCAGATGCCGAGGGTGCCGCACGGGAAATACAATGGCTTGGTCGTCACGCCGCTGCGCTCGGCACGCCTCGATCCGCCGGACATCTGCATGTTCTACGGCACGCCCGGCCAGATGATCTATTTCATCAACGGCCTGCAGTATCACCGCTACAAGCGTTACGACTTCACCTGCACCGGCGAGAGCGCCTGCGCGGACTCGTGGGGCCGGGCGCTGGCCACACGCCAGACCTCGCTGTCGCTGCCGTGCTTCGCCGAGCGCCGCTACGGCGGCGTGGCCGACGACGAGCTGCTGATGGCCTGCCCGCCGGACGAGCTGCTGCGCGCCGTCGAGGGCATGGGCCATCTCGGCAAGAACGGTCTGCGCTATCCGTTCCCGCCCTACGGCGCGGTGATGGATCCGGCGCTGGGCATGGCCAAGAGCTACAGCTGAGATGCTGTATGTCGTGGCCTGGCCGCTCCTGGGCGAGGCCGACGACACCGCCCTGCGGCGCCTGCGCGCGCAGTACCACCCGAAGGAGGCGGACCTGATCGGCCCGCACTTCACCCTGGTGTTCGGGGCGCCGCTCGCCGACGAGGCCCGCCTGCGCGCGGCGCTGGGCAACCTGTCGCGCCGGCCGTTCTGGTTCATGATCGAGCGCATCGTGCGCGTCGACCTCTACCTTTTTGCCGAGCCGGCCGATGGCGCGGCCGAACTCACGGAACTGTACGACACGCTGAACCCGGCGCCAGGGCAGGAGCCGTTTCAACCACACATCACGCTCGGCCTGTTCGGCACGCCGCTCGAGGCCGAGCAGGTCGCGCGCGTCGTCGAACGCCGGCACCTGCCGATGCGCGGCCGGGTGGAGGAGCTCGCCCTGCTGCGCCGTGGGCCGGACCGGCTCGACACCCTGGCGACGGTGCGCCTCGCGGCATGAAGCGCGTCGCGGCCTGGTTCGCCGGTGGCGCGGCGCTGGCGATCCCAGCAGCGTTCGTCTTCGGCAACCCCGTCGCCTGGGCCGAAGCGGCGCTGATCAACGCCAGAGGGGTGGCAGCGGCGGCAGGCGGACGTTGCCCTGGTGGGCGAAGAGGCCGAACCGCGCCAGTGTCTCGCGCACTTCCTTGGGCGCGCGGATCTGCGGCCCGCGCGCGTCCATGCCGGAGAGCCTCAGGACGCGGTCGAGAATCCTCTGCCAACGGTCGCCGTCGGCCGGGAAGCGCCGGATCTCGATCGGCCGGTTCTCGTCGATGCCGGCCTTGGCCTTGGCGATCCCGACGGCGAGCTGCAGCCCGCCCAATTCGTCGACCAGCCCGGCACGCTTGGCGTCGATGCCGGTGAAGATGCGGCCGCGGGCGACGGCGTCGACCTGGGCGGGATCGAACTTGCGGGCATCGGCCACGTGGCGCGTGAAGTCGGTGTAGACCGTGTCGAGCTCGCGGCCGATGGCGGCGCGCTGGGCCGGGGTCGGGGCGCGATAAGGAGAGTACATGCCGGCGTTGGCGCCGACGCCGACCCGGTCGACCCGGATGCCGAGCGTGGTGAGCAGGTCCGAGGCCACGGGCCACATGCCGAAGACACCGATCGAGCCCGTGATGGTGGCGGGATCGGCCACAATCACGTCGGCCCGCACGGCGGCGAGGTATCCGCCCGAGGCCGCGACGTCGCCCATCGAGACGATCACCGGCTTACCCGAGGCGCGGGCGCGGGCGACGCCGTCGGCCAGGGCGTCCGCGGCGGGGTAGGTGCCGCCGGGTGAGTCGATGCGCAGCACGATTGCCCGCACGTCCTTGCTCTGGGTCGCATCGTCGAGCGCGTCGAGGATATCGTCGGACGAGGCGCTCGACGCGTCGTCGAGCAGTCCGCCGCCGGTCGAGGAGGAAATCGTACCGGTGGCGCGGACCAGCGCCACCACGTCGCCGCGGGTCCTGGTCCTGGTCCGGCCGCTGTCGGCGGCATAGTCGTCCAGACTGATGATGTCCTGGGTACTGCCGGCGCGTTGCAGGACCTCGTTCATGGCGTCCGCGCGGTAGCCGACACGATCGACCAGCCCCTCGGTATGGGCGCGTTCGGAGTCGAAGGGTGCCTGGTCGATGAGCTGCCGCACTTTCGGCATGGGCAGTCGGCGATCGTGGGCGACATCCTCGATGAACTGATCGTAAAGGCCGTCGACCAGCTGCTGGAGGTTCTCGCGCGCCGGCTGGGTCATCGCCGTCTCGGTGAAGGTGTCGGGCGCGCTCTTGTATTCGTAACGCTTGCCACCCTCCATATGGACGCCGATCCGGTCCATGCCGGCCTTGAGGAATGGCGTGTCGACGGAGAGGCCGGCCACGGCGAAGCCGCCGCTCGGCTGTAGCCATATCTGGTCGAGCGCGGTGGCGAGGTAGTAGTCGGCGAAGTGGTCGCCGCCGCCGCCCAGCGACTCGGCGAAGCCGATGGCGAACTTGCCCTTGCCGCGCAGGCGCAGGATCGCCTGGCGCAGCTCCTGCACGCGGGCGAGGCCCGCGGTCTCGTCACCGATCTCGACATAGAGGCCGACGATGCGGGGATCGTCGGCGGCCCGCCAGAGCAGTTGCAGCGTCTCGGTGAGGTCGCGCGAGCCGCGCCACAGCCCGCCGCTCAGCACGTCGGTCGAGGTGGTCTCCGACGGCACGTTGCGCAGGTCGATCGACAGCACCATCGACGGCGGCAGCGACCGCGAGGCAAGCGGACCGTTGTAGACGAAGTAGGCTGCGCCGCCGACCGCGAGCAGGGTGAGCGCACCCACGGTGGCAAGCAGGCCGACAATAAACCGCCGCATGGTGCAGCTCCGCTGGTGTCAGGATTTGACGAGATTGGGCCGAAAGCTCTTCACCGCGTCAAGCATCGCCGAGGCGCGCACGTCGAGCCCGTTGTCGCGGACCAGGAGCGACGCTGGCACGCCGCGGATCGGGCGCAGGCCGTCGTCGAGGTTCCAGATCGACAGACGCAGATCGGCTGCGACGAACGCCTCGGGCCGCAGGCCGACCTGGAGTTGCGGGCGGAAGGCGAGGCGGCGCAGGCGCACCCACTCGACCTCATCCCAGGTGAAGCGCCGGTTGCGGCCGAAGCCGATCGCGAGGCCATCACGGTCGATGACGATCTGCGGCTCGCGATTCAGCGCGCGACGCATGCCGATGACCGAATAGGACAGCATCGCGATCGCCAAGGTGGCGAACAGCACGAAGCGCGTGTCGTTGAAGGAGAGGGTGGGCGCCTTCTCGGGATGGGCCATGAAGTGCGAGACCGCGACCACCACCATGGCCACGGCGACCAGCGCCATGCCGACGTTGTGGACCGGGCTGTAGCGCGCCTGGACCGCCTTGGGCGGCGCCATCGGCCGATCAGCCGTTCTGTGCGCGGTGGCGCAGCAGGTGGTCGGCCAGGACGCAGGCCACCATCGCCTCGGCGACCGGCGTGGCGCGGATGCCGACACAGGGGTCGTGGCGGCCCTTGGTGCGCAGCTCCACTTCCTTGCCGAAGCGATCGACGCTGCGCACGGTCGACAGGATCGAACTGGTGGGCTTCACGGCCAGGCGGCAGACGATGTCCTGCCCCGTCGAGATGCCGGCGAGAATGCCGCCGGCGTGGTTGCTGAGGAACGACGGCTCGCCGCCCTGGATGCGCATCTCGTCGGCGTTGTCCTCGCCGCTCATGGCGGCCGTGGCGAAGCCGTCGCCGATCTCGACGCCCTTCACGGCGTTGATGCTCATCAGCCCCTTGGCAAGATCGGCGTCGAGCTTGTCGTAGACCGGATCGCCCAGTCCCACCGGCACGCCCGAGGCCACCACCTCGATCACAGCGCCGCACGAGCTGCCGCGCTTGCGCACGTCGTCGAGATAGCCTTCCCAGCCCTGCGCCGCCTGACGGTCGGGGCACCAGAAGGGATTGTCGCCGGTGGCGTCCCAGTCCCATTTGGCGCGGTCGATCTTCTGCGTGCCGAGCTGGACCACGGCACCGCGGATACGCACCCCGTCGCCCATGATCTTGCGGGCGATGGCGCCGGCGGCGACGCGTACCGCCGTCTCGCGCGCCGACTGGCGGCCGCCGCCGCGATAGTCGCGCACGCCGTATTTCTGGAGATAGGTGTAATCGCCGTGCGAGGGCCGGAACTGGTCCTTGATCTCGCCGTAGTCGCGGCTGCGCTGGTCGACGTTGTCGATGTGGAGCGCAATCGGGGTGCCCGTGGTCACGCCCTCGAACACACCGGACAGGATCTTCACCGTGTCGGGTTCCTGGCGCTGGGTGACGAAGCGCGACTGGCCGGGGCGGCGCTTGTCGAGCCACACCTGGATGTCGGCCTCGGCGAGCGCGATGCGCGGCGGCGCGCCGTCGACCACGCAGCCGATCGCCGGGCCGTGGCTTTCGCCCCAGCTCGTGAACTTGAAGAGGGTGCCGAAACTGCTGCCGGCCATGGCTGCCGGCCTCCGTTCTACTCGCCTTCGAAGTTGCCGAGCAGCTCGGCGATTTGCTTCGCGGACGAGGTGTTGATCATGCCGACGATATGGTAGCCGGCGTCGACATGCATGATTTCGCCGGTGACGCCGGTGCCGAGGTCGGACAGCAGGTAGAGGCCGGCGTTGCCGACTTCCTCGGTGGAGACGTTGCGCTTCAGTGGCGAGTTGAGTTCGTTCCACTTCAGTATATAGCGGCCGTCGTTGATCCCGGCGAATGCGAGTGTCTTGATCGGGCCGGCGGAGATCGCGTTGACGCGGATGTTGTCCTTGCCGAGGTCGGCGGCGAGGTAACGCACGCTCGCCTCGAGGGCGGCCTTGGCCACGCCCATGACGTTGTAGTGCGGGATCACGCGCTCGGCGCCGTAGTAGGTGAGGGTGAGCAGGCTGCCGCCCTTCTTCATCAGCGGCACGGCGCGCTGCGCCACCGCGGTGAAGGAGTAGCAGCTCACGTTCATGGTGAGCGCGAAGTTGTCCGACGAGGTGTCGATATAGCGGCCCTTCAGCTCGTCCTTGTTCGAGAAGGCGATGGCGTGGACCACGAAGTCCAGCTCGCCCCACTGCTTCTTGAGCTCGGCGAAGGTCGCGTCGATGCTGGCGGGGTTGGTCACGTCGCACGGCAGGATGATGTCGGCGCCGATCGAGCCCGCGAGCGGGCGGACACGCTTTTCCAGGGCCTCGCCCTGGAAAGTGAAGGCCACCTTGGCGCCATGGTCGTGGCAGGCCTTGGCAATGCCCCAGGCGATCGAGCGTTCGTTGGCGACGCCCATGACGAGGCCTTTTTTACCGGCCATTAATTGTGCGGCAACAGTCATTCCATGTTTCTAGCGGGGGGAAGGGCGCGGGACAAGATGCCGGTGGTGGAAGGCCGTCCTGCCCTGCATATTGTGGGTATGATACGCGAGACAGCAGATCCGCTCGAATTGTTCGCCGGGTGGTACGCCGAGGCGGAAAAGGGCGAACCCAACGATCCTTCGGCGATGGCCCTGGCCACCGTCGGGCCCGATGGTACGCCCTCCCAGCGCATGGTCTTGCTGAAGGACTACGATGCCGCAGGATTCGTCTTCTACACCAACTACGAGAGCCGCAAGGCCCTCCAGTTGCTGGCGCACCCGAAGGCGGCGCTGTTGTTCCACTGGAAGTCCCTGCGCCGCCAGGTCCGGCTCGAGGGGCCTGTCGCGAAGACGACGCCCGAGGAGGCCGACGCCTATTTCGCAACGCGCGCGCGCGGCAGCCAGATCGGTGCCTGGGCGTCCGACCAGTCGCGGCCGCTCGAAAGCCGGTTTGCGCTCGAGAAGCGCGTGGCGGAGGTCGGCGCCCGCCATCTGATCGGTAGCGTACCGAGGCCCCCGCACTGGTCGGGCTTCCGGCTGCAGCCGACGCTGATCGAGTTCTGGCAGGACGGTGCGTTCCGCCTGCATGACCGGCTCGAGTACAGCCGCTCTTCCGCCAGTGCCCCATGGTCGACGCGCACGCTGTATCCCTAACGCCCGCCGAACCGGCCGAGGTGGCCCGCCTGATGAGGCGGGCCAGTCTTGCATCGATGGCGGTGGCGACGATTCTGATCGGCTTCAAGACCGTCGCCTGGTTATTGACGGATTCGGTCAGCATGCTCTCTTCGCTGGTCGACTCGTCGCTTGACCTGATCAGCTCTCTCATCACCTTCATCGCCATTCGGCAGGCTTTGCAACCGGCCGATGCCGAGCACCGGTTCGGCCACGGCAAGGCCGAAGCGCTGGCCGGCGTGGCGCAGGCCGGCTTCATCGCGGCCTCGGCCGGCGGTCTTCTGCTCACGGTGTTCGACCGTGTGCTGCATCCGCGCCCGGTGCAGCAGGAGACCCTCGGCATGCTGGTGAGCGGCTTGGCGGTCGTGCTCACGCTGGCGCTGATGGCCTTCCAGAACTTCGTCATCCGCCGGACCAGCTCGCTGGCCATCGGCGCCGACAGGGCGCACTACGCCACCGACTTCGTCACCAATATCGCCGTCGGCATCGGCATTTTCCTGGCGACGCGCCTCGAGCAACCGACGATCGATCTTGTGGTGGCGAGCGGCGTCTCGATCTATTTGGCGGCCAGCGCCTGGTCGATCGCCGGGACTTCCATCGACGTGCTCATGGATCGTGAGCTTCCCGATGAGGACCGGCAGAAGATACTCGACATCGTGCTGGGGCAGCCGGGTGTGCGGAGCGCGCACGACCTGCGCACGCGCTCGGCCGGCCTGACGAAATTCATCCAGCTGCATGTCGTGTTTCATCCCAACATGTCGCTCGGCCGCGCCCACGTCATGGGCGACAGCATCGAGGCCGCGATCCTCGAGGCGTTTCCACGGTCGGAAGTGATCCTGCACATCGATCCGTGGAACGACGGCGAACCGCACGTTGCAGCCGACTGACGATGGCGGAGCGTCCCTCCTTCGTCATCGAGGACCAGTCCGAGGTCATCGCCGCAATCACGACGAAGTACCCGGACGCCCGGCGCATCGACACGCATGGCGCCGTGGTCTTCCTGACCGGCGAACGGGCCTACAAGCTGAAGCGTGCCGTGAAGTTTCCCTACATGGATTTTTCGACCGCCGATCGTCGCCGCGACATGTGCGAGGCCGAGATCGCGGTGAACCATGCCTTCGCCCCGGAGGTCTATCTCGGCGTGGACCGGATCGACACTCCGTCAGGCCGCGTCGACTGGCTGGTCGTCATGCGCCGCTTCGACGAGGACTGCCTGTTCGACAAGATGGCGGAGCGGGGTGCGCTGACGCCCGAGCTGATGGCGGCGCTCGGCAAGCGGGTGGCAGAGGTGCACGACGGCCTGCCGGTGATTCGCGAGGGCTTCGGCTTGCCCGAGAATTACCGCCAATCGATCGCATCGGACGTGCGCCAGGTCACGGACCACGGCGAAAGGCTCGACCCTGTGGCGGCGCGCAGACTTGCGACGGCGCTGCCGGGTGCACTCGAACCCTTCGTCGATCTCGCGACGCAGCGGGTGAAGGCAGGCGCTATCCGGCGCTGCCACGGCGATCTCCACCTGCGCAACATCGTGTTGATCGAGGGCCGGCCCGTCCCGTTCGACGCCATCGAATTCTCCGAGCGCATCGCCAACATCGACGTGCTCTACGACGTGGCCTTCGCGCTGATGGATCTCTGCCACCGCGACCTGCGGCCCCTGGCCAACCGGCTGCTGAACGAATGGCTGTGGCGGATTGCCGAGCTGCCCGGCGCGCCGCACGACGAGGCGTTGGCGTTGCTGCCGATGTTTTTAGCCCGGCGCGCCTCGATCCGCGCCTATGTCGATTCGTCGATCACCGCCGTCAGTGGCGCCGACAACGGACCGGCGCGAGAATATCTCGCGTCGGCGCTGGCCTTCCTCGAGCCCGCGCCGCCGCGGCTGCTGGCCGTCGGTGGCCTCTCGGGCAGCGGCAAGACGACAATGGCGCTGAGGATCGCGCCGGACGTCGGCCGCGCGCCCGGCGCCGTCGTGGTGCGCACCGACGTCGAGCGCAAGCGGCTGGCCGGCGTGGCCCTGGAGGAGCGTATGCCGACGGGCAGCTATACGCCCGGCTCCTCGGCCAGGGTCTATGCCGCGATGCTCGTACGGGCCGAACGGGCATTGCGGGCGGGCCACAGCGTGATCCTGGATGCCGTGTTTGCGCGCCCCGACGAGCGGCAGGCGGCGGAGGCGCTGGCTGCCAAGGTCGGCGTGCCGTTCGAGGGGCTCTGGCTTGATATTCGGAAGGACGAGGCGCAGGCACGGATCGCCGCGCGCACGGGCGATGCTTCCGACGCCACGCCCGCGGTCGTCGAACGACAGTTCGGCTACGATCTCGGCGAGATCACGTGGAAGAGACGGTAGCGAGGGACTTTCAGCATCAGGCGCGCTTCTTCGCCGCTCCGCTGCGCGGCAGCATGCGGGCGAGGTATTGCCCGGTGTAGCTCTCGCGCACCTTCACGATGTCCTCGGGCGCGCCTTCGGCCACCAGACGGCCGCCGCCGGTGCCGCCGTCGGGGCCCATGTCGAGCACCCAGTCGGCGGTCTTGATGACCTCGAGATTGTGCTCGATCACCAGTACCGTATTGCCGCCCTCGACCAGGCGATGCAGCACCTCGAGCAGCTTGCGGACGTCCTCGAAGTGCAGGCCGGTGGTCGGCTCGTCTAGGATGTAGAGCGTGCGGCCGGTGGCGCGGCGCGACAGTTCCTTGGCGAGCTTCACCCGCTGGGCCTCGCCGCCCGAGAGCGTGGTCGCCTGCTGGCCGATGTGGACGTAGCCCAAGCCGACCTGCTGCAGGGTCAGCAGCTTGTCGCGGATCACCGGCACGGCCTTGAAAAAGTCGCAGCCCTCGTCGACGGTCATGTCGAGCACGTCGGCGATCGACTTGCCGCGGAACAGGATCTCGAGCGTCTCGCGGTTGTAGCGCTTGCCCTTGCAGACGTCGCACTGGACGTAGACGTCGGGCAGGAAGTGCATCTCGATCTTGATGACGCCGTCACCCTGGCAGGCCTCGCAACGGCCGCCCTTGACGTTGAACGAGAAGCGGCCGGCCTTGTAGCCGCGCTCGGTCGATTCCGGGAGCTGGGAGAACCAGTCGCGGATCGGGGAGAAGGCGCCGGTGTAGGTCGCCGGATTGGAACGCGGCGTGCGGCCGATCGGCGACTGGTCGATGTCGACGATCTTGTCGAGTTGGCCGACACCTTCAAGGCCGGTGTGCGCGCCGGGATGCTCGCGCGCGTTGTTCAGCCGTTTGGCCAGTGCCTTGTAGAGCGTCTCCACGATCAGCGTGCTCTTGCCGCTGCCCGAGACGCCGCTCACGCAAGTGAAGGTGCCGAGCGGGATCGACGCCGTGACGTTCTGCAGGTTGTTGGCCGTGGCGCCCTTGAGGGTGAGCCAGCGGCCGCCGCCCTTGGCTCCAGGGGGGCCGGCCGGTTCGCGGCGCACCTTGGGCACCGGGATCTGGCGGAAGCCGGAGAGATACTGTCCGGTGAGGCTCGCGCTGTTGGCCATTACCTCCTCGGGCGTACCCTCGGCGATGACCTTGCCGCCGTGCGCGCCGGCGCCCGGTCCCATGTCGACCAGGTGGTCGGCGGCCCGGATCGCGTCCTCGTCGTGCTCGACGACCAGCACCGTGTTGCCGAGGTCGCGTAGCCGGGTCAGCGTCTTCAGCAGGCGGTCGTTGTCGCGTTGGTGCAGGCCGATCGACGGCTCGTCCAGAACGTAGAGCACGCCGGTCAGGCCCGAACCGATTTGGGAGGCCAGGCGAATGCGCTGGCTCTCGCCGCCGGACAGGGTGCCCGAGCCGCGGTCGAGCGTGAGATAGCTGAGACCCACGTTGTCGAGGAAGCCCAGCCGCTCGTTGATCTCCTTCAGGATGCGGGCGGCGATCTCGCGCTGCTTGGGCGTGAGCTTGGGGTCGAGCTCGAGAAACCACTTCACCGCGTCGCCGATCGAGAATTCGGTGACCTGGCTGACGTTCAGGCCGGCGATCTTCACCGCCAGCGCCTCGGGCTTGAGGCGAGCGCCGTCGCAGGCTTCGCACTTGGCTTCGTGCTGGAAGCGCTCCAGCTCCTCGCGCACCCAGGACGAATCGGTCTCCTTCCAGCGGCGGTCGAGATTGGGGATCACACCCTCGAACGGCTTGGTCGTCTGGTACTGGCGGATGCCGTCGTCGTAGCGCATGGCGATCGACTCGGCCCCGCTGCCGTTCAGGATCGTGTCGCGCACTTTCTTGGGCAGGTCGCGCCATGGCATCGACATCTTGGCCTTGAAGTGCTTGGCGATGCTCTCGAGCGTCTGCTGGTAGTACTGGCCCGACGAATCGGCCCACGGCGCCACCGCGCCCTCGGCGAGCGACAGCCGGTCGTCGGGCACGACCATGTCGGGATCGAAGAACATCTTCACGCCCAGCCCGTCGCAGACCGGGCAGGCGCCCTGCGGTGCGTTGAACGAGAACAGACGCGGCTCGATCTCCTCGATGGTGAAGCCCGAGACCGGGCAGGCGAAGCGCGCGGAGAAGACGGTGCGTTCGCCCGTGTCGGCGTTCTCGGCGATGGCCAGGCCCTCGGCCAGGTTGATCGCCGTCTCGATCGAGTCGGCCAGGCGGTTGCCGAGGTCGGACTTCACGACGATGCGGTCGACGACCACGTCGATGTCGTGCTTGAATTTCTTGTCGAGGGCCGGCGCCTGCGCGATCTCATGCAGCTTGCCGTCGATCTTGACCCGCTGGAATCCCTTCTTCGAGAGCTCCTGCAGCTCCTTGCGATACTCGCCCTTGCGACCGCGTACGATGGGCGCCATCAGGTAGAGCCGCGTGCCGTCGGGCATCGCCTTCACCCGGTCGACCATCTGCGAGACGGTCTGGCTCTCGATCGGCAGGCCGGTCGCCGGCGAATAGGGGATGCCGACCCGCGCGAACAGCAGGCGCAGATAGTCGTAGATCTCGGTGACGGTGCCGACCGTCGAGCGCGGATTGCGCGAGGTCGTCTTCTGCTCGATCGAGATGGCGGGTGACAGGCCTTCGATCGAGTCGACGTCGGGCTTCTGCATCAGCTCGAGGAACTGGCGGGCGTAAGCCGACAGGCTTTCGACGTAGCGGCGTTGGCCCTCGGCATAGATCGTGTCGAAGGCGAGCGAGGACTTGCCCGAGCCCGACAGCCCGGTGATCACCACCAGTCGGTCGCGCGGCAGGTCGATGTCGACGTTCTTGAGATTGTGCTCGCGCGCGCCCCGGACGGAGATGTAACGCAGGGGCTCGGCGACAGGTAAACGGGACTTTGCCATTGGGTCCGGAGGATAGCGCGTTGGGCGGGGTCAGCGCATATGGCTATCCACAGCGGAAACCGCCACCGGCGCTGTCAGGAAATGTCAGCTCCTGCGGCGGTCAGGCTGTCGCAGCCTGCGCCGCCACCCGGTCGGTCGGCCGGTCATTCATCAGCAATTGCGCGGTTCCCGCGACCAGGCCGACGAGGACGCCGATCTTCCAGGCGAGGTCGTAGGAGCCCATCAGATCGAAGATATAGCCGCCGCCCCAGGCGCCGAGGAAGGAGCCCGCCTGGTGGCTGAGGAAGGCAATGCCGGTCAGGGTCGACAGGAAGCGCAGGCCGAAGATTTGCACCACCAGCCCGTTCACCAGCGGAATCACGCCCAGCCACAGGGTGCCCATCGCCGCGCCGAACAGCACGACGGTGAGCGGGGTAGGTGGAAACGAAAAGAACAGCGCGAGGGTGATGGAGCGCAGCAGGTAGATGCTGCCCAGCAGCAGACGCTTGGGATACCGGTCGCCCAGCCAGCCGAACAGCCACGAACTCAGGATGTTGAAGCCGCCGATCAGCATCAGGGCGATGGCGCTGTAGCTGGCGTCCATGCCGCATTGGGCGAGATAGGTCGGCAGGTGGGTGGTCAGGAACACGAGCTGCAGGCCACAGACGAAGAAGGCCAGCGCCATCACGACGTACCCCGTGTGTTGGCGGGCCTCCTGCAGCGCGCCGGCCAGGGTGAGGTGGCGGTCGTTGACCATGCTGTTGGGCAGTTGGTCGGCGCGGCTGCCGACGAAGGCCGCCGGCAGCATGGCAAGGGCCAGGATCAAGAACGCCCACAGGCCCGCCCGCCAGCCCTCGTGGTTGAGGAAGTGGGCCGCGATCGGCGCCGTCAGCATGGTGCCGACGGAGCCCGCGGCCGAGACGATGCCGAAGGCCAGGGTCCGACGGTTGGGCGCCACAACGCGAGCAGCGATGTTGGCGGTGATGCCCGAGGTGGTGCAGGCCAGCGCCACGCCGATCATCACCCCGGCGCCGACCACGATCGGCCAGGCGCCGGTGGCGCTGGCCGTCAGCCACAGGCCCACGATGAAGAGCAGGCTGCCGATCAAGGAGACCCAGCGCGTGCCGTACTTGTCGGCGAGGATGCCCGCCAGCGGCTGGCTGACACCCCAGGCCACCTGCTGGACGGAGATCGCGAGCGCGAAGTCGGAGATGGCGATGCCCAGCTCGTGCGCCGCCGGCGCCTGGAAGAGGCCGAGATTCTGCCGGATGCCCATGGCCAGGGTCATCATCAGCGAGGCGCCGCCCAGCATGGCATAGGCCTGCCCGCGCGAGATCTCGGGAACGTGAAAGGCTTGCTTCATGGCCCGAAGGGTACGAACCGGCCGGCCGGCGGACCAATGAATTCGCGGAGGGGCATCATGAGCGCACCTCACGTTACAACCCAAAATTGGTGGCTGCCCACAGGCGAGCGGGGCTAGTTTGGCCGCCGTGAGGTAGGTGCCGCGTCCCGTGGCACCGGGAATGCGAAGGAGGCCCCCATGGCGGGCAGCGTCAACAAAGTCATCCTCGTCGGCAACCTGGGCCGCGACCCGGAAGTGAAGTCGATGCAGGACGGGCGATCCCTGGTGAACATGTCGGTGGCCACGTCGGAGAACTGGCGTGATCGCACGAGCGGCGAGCGCAAGGAGCGCACCGAGTGGCACCGCGTCGTGATATTCAACGACAAGCTGGGCGAGATTGCCTCGAAGTACCTGAAGAAGGGCGCCAAGGTTTATCTCGAGGGCCAGCTCACGACGCGCAAGTGGACGGACCAGAGCGGCCAGGAACGCTATACGACCGAGGTCGTCATCCCGCGGTTCGGCGGTCAACTCACCATGCTCGACGGCCGCTCGGGCGGCAGTGAGGGCGGTGGCATGGGCGGCAGTGGCGGCATGGACGACGACATGGGTATGGGTGGCAGCGCGCCCAGCGGCGGCGGTTCTGGCGGCGCCGGTCGTACGCCGGCGCGCAGCAAGGCCGAGCTCGACGACGACATCCCGTTCTAGAGATCGATAAAGCGATCGCGGGTTTGTGGCGTCGGCACGTGACAACTGGGCCGATGCCCGAACCAGCGATAGCGATTGCGCGCGACCAGGTCGTAGACCGGGTCGCGCACGAACGCCGGCGCCTTCAGCAGCGGTTGCAGCCAGCGCGGCCAGCCCCGCAGATGACGCAGCGCCCGCAGCGCTGCGGTCGACCGCAGGAAGGCCTGGTCGTCCTCGATCAGCAGGATCGTGCGATCGAGCGTGCCAGGCGTCAGCCCAAGGGACTGCGCGACATGCTGGCCCAGCACCGATTGGGTCGAGGCAAATCTAAGCCGTCCATCGCCATCGTGCCTCAGGCAGAAATCGACGAAGCCGCTGCACAGCACGCAGTAGCCGTCGAACAGATAGAGCGGCTGCGGCAGGTCGCCGAGCTGCGCCGGCAGCTTCACGCCGGCAGTCCCAGGGTGCGAAGTTCGGCGACGGTCTCGGCCGCCGAACGATGGTGGATACCCGCCATGCCGATCGCCCGCGCGCCGTCGACGTTGGCCAGCACGTCGTCGATGAACACCGCCTGGGCCGGCTCGAACGCGCCGATGCGGCAGGCCAGTCGGTAGATCTCGGCATCTGGCTTGGAGTGCCCGACGAGGCCCGAGACGACGTAGCCGCTGAATCGACCGATGAAGGGATGGCGCCGCCGCGCCGGCCCACGCAGCCATGCGTCCATGAAGCCGGGGGCGTTCGACAGCAGATAAAGCGGCGTGCCCGCCGCGTGCAGGCGCTCGACCAGTTCCACCATCTCGGGGAAGCTGTGGTCGCACATCTCGTCGAAGCGGGCGTAGAAGGCCTCGATCAGCGCCTCCTGGCCGGGATGCAGAGCCTGCAGGCGGCGGGTCGCGGCCGCCGGATCGCCGCCGTGATCCTGGTCGACATGCCACTGCGACGTGGTCACCTCGGCCAGGAAACGCTCCATTTCGACGGGGTCTGCGATCAGCTTGCCGTAGAGGTGCCGCGGGTTCCAATCGAGCAACACGCCGCCCATGTCGAAGATCGCCACGGAGGGCCGGGAGGAGGGTATTCTGGGGGGCAAACGGGGGGCTTTCCCAAGGCTATTTACAGGGTAAATTTTAGCAATTAAATCAATAAGTTAAAGGGCTGTTTCCGGAGCGTTTTTTGTTGGTCTTCGCAGGCTTGTTTGATAGGGTGCGCCACCTCTTCGCGGAACCCCCGGCGGAGCCACAAAAACGAGCAAAAACCCAGGTATTTCGTGAGCGACGATACGATTATTCCGCCGCCTCCTCCGCCGCCGCCTTCAGACGCGCAGCCGCCCCAGCCTTCGCACGACATCGCGCCGATCACCATCGAAGAGGAGATGAAGCGCTCCTATCTCGATTACGCGATGAGCGTGATCGTGTCGCGCGCGCTGCCCGATGCGCGCGACGGCCTGAAGCCGGTGCAGCGCCGCATCCTCTACGCCATGAAGGAAGGCGGCTACGACTCGACGCGGCCCTTCCGCAAGTCCGCCCGCATCGTCGGCGACGTCATGGGCAAGTATCATCCGCACGGAGACTCGGCGATCTACGACGCCATGGTGCGCATGGCGCAGGATTTTTCCATGCGCCTGCCGTTGATCTCGGGGCAGGGCAATTTCGGTTCGATGGACGGCGATCCGGCGGCCGCCATGCGCTACACCGAGGCGCGCATGGCCGCGGTGTCCGAGGCGCTGCTGGCCGACATCGACAAGGACACCGTCGAGTTCCAGCCGAACTACGATGAACGTGAGAGCGAGCCCACTGTCCTGCCCGCGGCGTTCCCGAACCTGCTGGCTAACGGCGCCGGCGGCATTGCCGTCGGCATGGCGACCAACATCCCGCCGCACAATCTCGGCGAGCTGATCGACGCCTGCTGTGCGCTGATCGACAATCCGGAGATCACCATGCAGCAGGTGATGGAGCATGTGCCGGGTCCCGACTTCCCGACCGGCGGCATCATCCTGGGTCGCAACGGCATCCGTGCGGGCTACGAGCTGGGCCGCGGCTCGCTGATCATGCGCGCCAAGACACGGGTCGAGGAGAGTCGTGGCGGCCGAGAGTCCATTATCGTCTCCGAGATCCCGTATCAGGAGAACAAGGCGCGCTTGCATGAGCGCATCGCCGAGGTGGTGCGGGACAAGAAGGTCGAGGGCATCTCCGAGATCCGCGACGAGAGCGATCGCGACGGCGTGCGCCTGGTAATCGAGCTGAAGCGCGACGCCATGGCCGATGTCGTGCTGAACCAGCTCTATCGCTTCACGCCGCTGCAGACGTCGTTCGGCATCAACGCGCTGGCGCTCGACGGCGGCCGGCCGAAGCTGATGAGCCTCAAGGAGCTGCTCGAGGCCTTCATCCGCTTCCGTGCCGAGGTCATCACCCGGCGCACCAAGTTCGAGCTCAACCACGCACGCGACCGCGCGCATGTGCTGGTCGGTCTCGCCATCGCCGTCGCCAACATCGACGAAGTGATCGAGATGATCCGCCGCTCGCCCGATCCCGTCGTCGCGCGCGACCGTCTGATGGCCAAGGATTGGCCGGCTTCCGACGTGGCGCCGCTGATCACGCTGATCGCCGAGCCCGGCCGCGACGTCTCGGCCGAGGGCACGTACAAACTCTCCGAGATCCAGGCACGCGCCATCCTCGAGCTCCGCCTGCAGCGCTTGACCGGTCTCGAGCGCGACAAGATCGCCGAGGAACTGACCGAGGTCGCCAAGCTGATCGAGGGCTATCTCGAGCTGCTGGGCGATCGCGACAAGCTGTTCGCGCTGATGCGCAAGGAGCTGGTCGAGATCAAGGACCAGTTCGCCACGCCGCGCCGCACCGAGATCGTCGACAACGAATTCGAGCAGGACATCGAGGACCTGATCCAGCGCGAAGACATGGTGGTCACCGTCACCCACGGCGGCTACGTCAAGCGCGTGCCGGTGTCGGCCTATCGCGCCCAGCGCCGCGGCGGCAAGGGCCGCTCGGGCATGGCCACGCGCGAGGACGACTTCGTCTCTTCGCTGTTCGTGGCCAACACCCACACGCCGGTGCTGTTCTTCTCCAGCCGCGGCATCGTCTACAAGCTGAAAGTATGGCGACTGCCATTGGGCGCGCCGCAGGCGCGCGGCAAGGCGTTCGTGAATCTGTTGCCGCTCGCCGAGGGCGAGACGATCACCAATTTCATGCCGATGCCGGAGGACGAGGCGAGCTGGACGACGCTCAACGTCATGTTCGCCACAGCGCGCGGCGGTGTGCGCCGTAACGAGCTCGGCGACTTCGTGAACGTGAACCAGAACGGCAAGATCGCCATGAAGTTCGACGGCGAGGATGCCGGCGACCGCCTGATCGGCGTCAGCGTCTGCACCGAGGAGCAGGATGTTCTGCTGGCGACGCGGCTCGGCCGGTCGATGCGCTTCCCGGTCTCGACCGTGCGCGTCTTCGCCAGCCGTAACTCGACCGGCGTGCGCGGCATCGCCCTCGCCGAGGGCGACGAGGTGATCTCGATGTCGCTGGTCGATAACGGCAAGGGCATCACGACCGAGGATCGCGACGCCTACCTTCGCCAGTCGCGCGCGCTGCGCCAGGCGGAGAACGCGGTGGACAACGCCGAGGAAGAGGCGACGCCTGCGGTGGAGGAGGCGGTCGCCGTGCCGACGCTGTCGCCAGAGCGCTTCAAGGAGCTCCAGGCGAAGGAGGAGTTCGTCCTCACCGTGGCCTCGTCGGGCTTCGGCAAGCGCACGTCGGCCTACGAGTACCGGGTGACCGGCCGGGGCGGCAAGGGCGTCGAACTGATGAACCTCGCCAAGGGCGGGCAGGTGGTGGCCGCGTTCCCGATCGAGCAGAGCGAGCAGATCATGCTGGTCACCGACGGCGGCACGCTGATCCGCTGCCCGGTCGACGGTGTTCGCATCGCGGGCCGCGGTACGCGCGGAGTGCGCATCGTCAATGTGAGCGAGGGCGAGCGTGTGGTCTCGGCGATCCGTATCGGCGAGGATGACGAGGCGAACGGCAACGGGAACGGGACGGGCGAGGACCATTCCGAAACAAACGGTGGATAAGGGCTTCCCGTGCCGCTAAGACTTCGCCGCTGCAGCCGGCGCACTTGTGGTCGGAGAACGAGGGGGAGCCATGACCGTCGAACGCACGGGTGTGTATCCGGGCACGTTCGATCCCGTAACGAGCGGACACATGGAAGTGATCCGGCGCTCGCTGCGTCTGGTCGACAAGCTGGTGATCGGCCCGGCCATGAACATCGGCAAGGGACCGCTGTTCTCGCTCGAGGAGCGGATCGAGATCATCAACGACGACATCGGGGATTTTCCGGCGGCCGACCGTGCGCGCATCGAGGTGGTGCCGTTCGAAGGGCTGCTGATCCACTTCGCCCGGCAGGTGAATGCGTCGCTGATCATCCGCGGACTGCGCGCGGTGTCGGATTTCGAGTACGAGATCCAGATGGCCAACATGAACGCGCGCATGGAGCCCAACGTCGAGACGATCTTCCTGATGGCGTCCGACCGGCATCAATTCATCGCCTCGTCGCTGGTGAAGGATATTGCGCGACTGGGCGGGGATACCTCGCAATTCGTGTCGAAAAGGGTCTTCGAACGGCTGAAAAAGAAGTTTTCCTCGGGGTGAAGCGCCGCACCGTCGTTCCGGGCGGCGCGTTGACCGTGAGGCTGGCACACTTTATACGGGCGCCGCGCGGGGTTTTGGCCTGCGGCGTGGTGCCGGAGCGAGCCCGTAGCTCAACGGTAGAGCATCTGACTTTTAATCAGAGGGTCGTCGGTTCGACACCGACCGGGCTCACCACCGGATCAAACAAGGAGAAGCGCGGCTCATGCCGTCGGTGAACGTCGTCAACGGCAAGCAGATCGTGGTCGAGAATGTCGGCCGGTCGCAGCGCCTGGTCCGGTTTTCTGCCAAGCCGTTCGTCCGGATGTGGCACCATCAGGATCTGATCGCGGCGATCCTGCGTCGCGAGATGAGCGAGCGGTTCAAGGGATCGGTAGCGGGCTGGGTCTGGGCGGTCGTCGCTCCCCTGTTGGCGATCGCCGTCTACACATTCGCCTTCACGACCAACATCAAGCTGCCGCTCTCCGAGAGCGCGGCCGGTCCGCGGATCGGCTACGCGCTCTTCATCTTCAGCGGCATCATCGTCTTCAATTTCTGGTCCGAGATGGCGTTCCGTGCGCCGATGCTGCTGCACGAGTACACCCACTTCATCAAGCAGACGATCTTTCCCAGCGACATGCTGGCGGTGATCTCGACGCTCCGCGCCACCGCCTACACGCTCATCTCGATCGTCGTGATGTTGCTGTTCCAGCTAGCAGCGACGCATACCCTGCCCTGGACCGTGGTCCTGATCCCACTGGTCTTCATTCCGTTCATGGCTTTCCTGATTGGAATGTCGTGGTTCCTGTGCGCGATCGGTGCCTTCACGCGCGATGCGGGGTACCTGATGATCAACATCGTGCCGCTGTTCATGTTCGCGACGCCCGTGTTCTATCCGCAGTCGATGTTGCCGCCGCCGTGGGGCCTGGTGTCCTATCTCAACGCGTTGACCGGATACGTCGAGGTCATGCGGGACATCGTGCTCCTGGGCAAGCTGCCGGACTGGCATGTTTACGTCTGGACCCTCTTCACGTCCGTGTTCACTTTCTACTTTGGTTATTGGTTCTTCGACAGGTACCGGAATGTCATCGTCGACGTCATCTGACATCGTCGTCAGAACCAAGAATCTCGGCAAGGCGTACCAGCTTTACGCCCGCCGGAACGATTGGCTGAAGCAGGTCCTGTTCGGTTGGTGGAAGTCATTCTTCAAGCCGTTCTGGGTGCTGCGCGACATCGACCTCGAGGTCCAACGGGGGGAAAGCATCGGCATCCTGGGGCGCAACGGCTGCGGCAAGTCGACTTTGCTCCAGGTGATTTGCGGCATGACGCTGCCGAGCCACGGCGAACTTCGGGTGACCGGCCGCATCGCGCCGGTGCTGGCTCTGGGCTCGACCTTCGATCTCGAGCTGTCGGGCCGGGAGAATGTGATGATCGGCGGCGCGGTGCTCGGGCTCAAGCGTGCCGAAGTGCTGCGCAAGTTCAGTTCGATCTCGGAGTTCGCCGGCATCGGCGACTACATGGACCAGCCGGTGAAGCATTATTCGATGGGTATGCGCACGCGCCTGGCCTTTTCGATCTGCGCCCACGTCGAGGCCGAGATCCTCGTGGTCGACGAGGCGCTGGCCGTCGGCGATGCCGCTTTCCAGCGCAAGTGCCTCGACTGGATCGACAGTTTCCGCAAGACCGGCACGCTGCTGTTCGTGTCGCACTCGATGGCCGAAGTGCGCCGGCTGTGCACGCGCGCGATCTGGATCGAGGAAGGCCGCATCCGCGAGCAGGGCGACCCCAGCACCGTGATCCGCAACTATCATCGGGCGCTGTTGGTGGAAAAGGACGACATCCACCGCTTTTCGGCCAGCGAGTAGCCGCGCATGGCGGTGGGTGCCGCGGCCTGCGTCGGACTTGGCTGGTGGGGCCTGAGCACGGCCCTGCATTGGGCCACCGCGGCGCTGGCGGGACGGCGGGGCAATAGCCGGGACCGGCACCCTTTGGAGAGCCGCTCACCGGCCGACTTTTCGATCGTCGCGCCGATGAGCGGGGCCGGAGATGCCTCCGTGGCCTATGTCCAGGCGCTGATGGCACTGTCGGGGGCGGGGGCGGAGGTGCTGATCTGCGTGGCGACGGAGGACGACGGCGCCGTCGGGCTGGTGCGGGCGCTGTGGTCCGAGGCGCCGATCCTCGTTGGCAACGACGCGACCTTCAATCCGAAGATGAACAATGTGCGCAAGGGCCTCGAGGCGGCGAGCCGTCCGTTCGTGGCGCTCTGCGATGCGGGCATCCTGCTCGACGCGGAGAATCTGCGCCGCGCGGCCGTTCCGCTGTCGGACAGGATCGGCCTCGTGCTCGCGCTCAAGGCCGGCGAGGCGCCGGGCAACTTCGCGGCCGAGCTGGAGCGCGCCTACATCGACGGACACCAGGCGCGCTTCCTGCTCGCTGCCGATCGGCTCGGCATCGCCGTGGCGTCGGGCGGTGTGACGCTGATGTCGCACGATACGCTGCAGCGGATCGGCAACTGGCGCGGCTTCAACCGCTGGATCGCCGACGACTACTCGGTCACCCGTTCAGTGCGCGAACTCGGCCTGCGCACGACGCTCGGCGACTTCATGGTGCGCCTGCCGCTTGGCCTGCGCGACTGGCCGACGGTCTGGCGCCGCCAGGTGCGCTGGGCGCGGACGCGACTGCACCTGCCGGTCTGGCCCCTCGTGATCTGGGAGCCCGTGGTCGGCTGGGCATTCTCGGGTGTCGCCGCGGCGGCGGGACTGGTCGCAGCGGACGTCGGTCCCGAAATCGTCGCCGTCGGTCTGCTTGCCCATACGATGCTCTGGCTGGCTGCGGAGAAATGGTTCATGTCGAGCCGCGGTCTGACGTTCGGCCTGCGCGCGGCGGGGGCGGCGCTGGTCCGCGAGTGCCTGGCACCTGTATTGATGGTGAGTGCGCTGAGCGGCCGGGCGATCATGTGGCGAGGGACCGATCTCGGTGGCCAGTGGCGGGCCAACGGGGATGAATTCGTGGAGGACGCCGTAGTGACGTCGATGAAGGCCCCTGGGGAGATCGCGACGGTTAAATTGCCAGAATGTGTTGATTCCACCACCGTCGGAGAGGTCGAGCGCATGATCCTGGCTGCGGTGCGGCCCGGGACCGGCCTGATCGTCGATGGTAGCGATGTCACGTACATGGGGGCTGCGGGCGTGCGCGCCCTGGCCACGATCCTGCACCGGGCGGAGCGGGAGGAGGTTCCGATCGTTTTCTGCCGGTTCACGGGGCCGGCGGCGGATTGTCTGCTGGTCAGCGGGTTTTCCCGGCTCCTGGATGTCGCGGAATCGCTGGAGGAGGCCACCGCGCGCCTCAAGCCGGTGCTGGCGGGTGGTTCCGCCGAGCGCTTGCACCCGCGCGGCACGACGGGTTAATTACACTGCTGGCTGAGGCAAGATCACGAGACACGGCACGGCGTACTGGTGCCGGCGTTTCGCACGGAGATGTGAATTTGACAATCTGGAGCCGGCTGCGCGCAGTCGCGCGACCCACTGCCATTGTTCTTGGTCTGGGTATCGTTGTCGGCGGCTGCCAGGCCGTTCCGGGCAACGGCCCGTGGATGAATGACGCGAGTTCGCGGAGCACCGAGGCGTTGCCGTTCGACGTCATCGATTTGACGCCCACGACGGTCGTGGCCTACCGGCCTCCCGCGACGATCGACGTGCCGTCGACGACGAGCGCCCTGTCGGCGGGCGCCCGGGTCTCGGTCGCTCCCGGTGACGTCCTCAAGGTCCGCATTTTCGAGCCCTACGAGGGCAGCGTTTTCCCGACGATCCAGCGCCCCGGCGCCGACCTTGGCGCCCAGCGCGTCACCGAGGCCGGCACGATCGAGGTGCCCTACCTCGGGACCGTGCAGGTCTCCGGGCTCGATCTGTCCCAAATCGAGCAGCGCATCGCCAGCCAGCTCACGGCCAAGGGCAAGGCGCAGGATCCGCAAGTCATCGTCGAGTTCGTCGCCGATCGAACCCATACGATAATGGTGTCGGGCGAGGTCAAGCAGCCCGGCCGCGTCTCCATTCTCGAAGGCGTTCGCTCCGTCCTCGATGCGATAAACCGGGTCGGCGGGCCCACCGGGTTTGGCACGCAGCTCGAAGTCGTCGTGCGGCGCAATGGCCAGGTCATCCTGCAGGCGCAGTACTCGGACCTGCTTGCGGGTCACGACATCGCTGTCCAGAAAGGCGACGAAATCGTCGTCCGGCCCAAGGCGCGCATCTTCACCGTCCTGGGTGCCGTCATGAAATCCGGCAATGTCGAGCTGACCAGCCCGCAGATGAGCCTGCTCGAGGCGTTGGGCAAGGTGGGTGGCCTTGCCGACGAACAGGCCAACAAAACCGGTGTCTTTGTCTTCCGGATGGGCGATATCCAGGCCAACCCTGCTGCCCGGGCGAGGGTTTTCCGGCTGGACCTGAACCAGCCGGTGTCCATCTTCGTGGCCCAGCAATTCGGCATTCAGCCTCAGGACGTGGTCTACGTCACGAATGCGCCACTTTACGAGTACAACAAGATTCTCAGCGCGATTTATCGTACATTCTCGATCGTGGGCATCGCCAAGGGCAGTGTTGTTCCGACGACCACGTTCTAAGTGGCCGAGGCGGCTGGTCGGGTAATTTGGAAGCACGTGAGGATGGCGCGAGAGCAGAAATACAGATGGAGTGCAACCGGCGCGGCGATCCTGTTCCTGATCGCGGCGCTGGCGATGTGGATCGCCCCCAGCCGGCAGACCAGCAGCGCCCAGGATGCGATCAAGGCGAGCGGCCCGCTGATCTCGCGCGGCTACACCGACGCGCCGATGGGAACCGTCCAGATCGCCGGCAATCCGGAGGGCGGGGCGGTGCTCACCGAACTGCGCATCGTCGAGGGCCAGAAGGTCAAGCAGGACGAAGTGCTGGCCGTGCTGTCGAACTATGCCAAGGCTGACGTCTCCGTGCGCACGACCGAGGCCGAGCTGGAGAAAGCCAAGCGGCAGCGTGAGGCCATGGTCTCGGGCTACCGGACGGCCGAGATCGCCATGCAGGAAGTGGTGGTGAAGGGCAAGTCCGAGGAATTCAAGCTGAAGACGCTCGAGATGCAGCGCTCGGGCAAGCAGCCCGACATGAAGCAGCTCGAGCTGAACATCTCCCAGCAGGACCTGGCACGCGAGGAAGCCAAGCTTCGCGTCATGAAGGAAACGCTCGAGACCGACGTCGCCCAGTCGGATACCGACATCGCGATCACCACTGCGAAGCTCGACAATGCCCGCACGACGCGCGAGCAGGCGCTGGTGCGCTCGCCGGTCAACGGCGTCGTCGTGCAGATCTATACGCACCAGGCCGAGCGTGTGTCTGCGTCCGGCATCGCCAAGATCGTCGACATGAGCCAGATGCGCGTGTTCGCCGACGTCGACGAGGTGCACCTCGACCGGCTGAAGACCGGCGGCAAGGTCGAGATCACCTTCCGCGGCAACCCGACCATCTTCAGGGGCAAGATCGCGCGCGTGGCGCCGACCGTGAAGCGCATGCAGCGCGTCGAACCCGACGGCGGTTCGTCGACCGACGGCCGGGTCGTGCAGGTCGAGATCGCCCTCGATGACCCCGCCAGCATGCCGCAGGTGCTGGGACGCGAGACGCGCGTCACCTTCCTCTGATGACCTTCTCGCTGCCTGTCCTGCCGTCGCTGGACCCGCGACGCTGGCTGCCGCGATTCTCGTTGGCGCGTCTGAGGGATGCGGCGAAGACGGCTGCGGCGATGCCGCTTGGCGCCCAGCAGCTGCGGCGGCAGAGGACCAGCACGCTCCTGTCGCTGGCCGGCGTCACGGCAAGCCTGCTCGTGATCTTCGCCCAGCTCGGCATCGAGCGCGCCGTCTACTATTCGTCGATCCGGATCCACCGTGCCGTCCAGGCCGATCTCGTGCTGGTCTCGTGGGGGTTCAAGTCGCTCCAGCTTCATGCCAACGTGCCGATGTCCATGCGCGACATCGTCGAGGCCAACTCCGCCGTGGCGCACACGACGCCCTTGTGGTTCGACATCATGTCGATCAACCACGCCGGCATGCGCGCGCCGCGCCAGCTCGCCTGGTACGCCATCGACGTCGAGCGGCCGGCCCTCGACGTGCCGGGCCTGCGCGAGAACCTCTACAAGCTTCGCGTCACGCGCCGCATCCTGTTCGACCGCGATTCGCGGCCCTATTTCGGCGACCTTGCCGAAATAGCCGACAAGGGCGAGGAGGTGCCGGTTCTCGGGCCGCCAGACTACCGCCAGCTCCTGCGCGAGCTTTTCGTCGTCGGCACGGTCTCGATCGGACCCAATGTCGTGAACGACGGCAACGTCATCATGTCCGAGGCGACCATGGCCGAGGTCTTCGGCAACTGGTATCTCGACCGGCCGGCGTTCATCGGCCTGCAGCTTGCGCCGGGCGCGGACCTCTACGAGACGCGCGACCAGCTCAACAAGGCGCTCAACGGCCGCGCCGAGGTCATCACGATCCCCGAGTTCGAGGCCCGAGAGAAGGGCTATTGGTCTCGTGAGACGCCGGTCGGCTACATCACCGACCTGGGTTTCATCATGGGCCTGATGATCGGCATGGTGTTCATCTACTACGCCCAGTACCAGATCATCCGCTTCTACCTGCCGGAGTACGCCATCCTGAAGAGCCTCGGCTACGACTGGTGGTTCTTCCTGTGCATGATCGGCCAGATCGGCGCCGCCATCATCACGCCCGCCTTCCTGGTCGCCTTCGTCCTGGGCCGGGTCTTCTACGGGATCGGCGAGGCCGCGATCCATCTCGGCATGACCATGGGCCTGCGCGAGATGGTGATCGCCCTGGCCGCGTCGATCATCATGACCGTTGTATCCAGCCTGTTCGCCATCAGGCGACTGTGGAAGGTCGATCCCATCATGTTGTTCGAGTGACGCATGCCGTCCGATAGCCACGTCTTCGGCCCGCCGATCGTCGAGGCGGTCGACGTTCATCACCACTACGGCGAGGGCGCCCAGAGGGTCGATGTGCTGTTCGACATCAACATGCACGTCCGGGAGGGCGAACTGGTGATCGTCACCGGGCCGTCGGGATCGGGCAAGACGACGCTGCTCACCATCCTCGGCACCATGCGGCGCCCGTCCGAGGGCAAGCTGCGCCTGCTCGGCACCGACCTGGTGGGAATGAGCGGTCCGCGACTCGACGAACTGCGCAATCGCGTGCGCTTCCTGTTCCAGAAGCGCAACCTGCTGTCGTCTCTGACCGCCCTCCAGAACGTCGTCGCCGGCGTGGCCACGACGCCGCTCGCCGACCCGGCCTGGGACGAGCAGCGCGCCCGCCACCTGCTGAGCCTGCTCGGCCTCGGCGACAAGGCCGACGCGTGGCCGGACGAGCTCTCGGGTGGCCAGCAGCAGCGTGTGGCGATCGCCCGCGTCATGATCGGCCTGCCCGACCTGATCATCGCCGACGAGCCGACCTCGGCGCTCGACCGCGTGGCGGGGCGGCTGGTGGTCGACCAGCTCAAGGACCTCGCCATGCGCGCCAAGTGCGCCGTGGTGCTGTCGACGCACGACGAGCGCATCTTCGACGTGGCGACACGCCGCCTCCATATCGAGGACGGCCGCTGCTTCGAAGTTCCCATCCACTATCACTGAGCGGCGGACGGCGTGCTGCTCTCGATCGTCGACCTGGTCGTGGTGTTCTGCTTTGGCGTGCAGTTCGCCATCGCCGGCTACTACTTCTACCTGCTGTACTGGCTGTCGGAGCTGCCGCCGGCCGATGATGCCGTCGCGCCCCTGCCGGACGACCTGCCGCGCGTGCTCGTGCAGCTTCCGGTCTACAACGAGCCGACGGTGGTCGAGCGGGCCCTGGCATCCGCGGGCGCGCTCGATTGGCCGCGCGACCGGCTCAAGATCCAGCTGCTCGACGACAGCACCGATCTCACCTCGGACATCGCCGTCCATGCCATCGCGCGGTTGCGCAAGGACGGCGTCGACGTCGACCACGTGCGCCGGTCCGACCGCAGCGGCTTCAAGGCCGGAGCCCTGGCGGCCGGCATGGCGCTCGACGATGCACCCTACGCCGCGGTGTTCGATGCCGACTTCGTGCCGCCGCCGGACTGGCTGCGGCGCACGATGCCGGCGATGCTCGCCCGTCCCAGGGCCGCCTTCGTGCAGACGCGCATCGAGTGGGGCAACGGCGACACCAACGCGCTGACGCGCGCCCAGCGCCTGATGCAGGACGCCCATTTCGCGGTCGAGCAGGATGTCCGCGC
>Ga0070681_10000490_pt1 | contig 32287 bp, 19 predicted proteins | sample KBSC83BmetaG_FD_65650 | JGI IMG/M metagenome (GOLD analysis project Ga0070681, IMG submission 65650) | Corn rhizosphere microbial communities from Kellogg Biological Station, Michigan, USA - KBS C8-3B metaG | ecosystem: Host-associated > Plants > Roots > Rhizosphere | place: USA: Michigan...
TACTATCGCGCGGACGCCGGCGAGGATGACTTCATCAACGCGCTGCAGCGGACGGCGCTCGAATGTCATCACGCGGTGCTCGATCGCGCGCGCAGCCAGCACGTCGAAGGCAAGATGGCGACGACGCTCACGATGTGGATGGCCGTGTGGCCGCGCCGCTATCTGCTGCAGGTCGGCGACTCGCGCTACTATCTCTGGCGCGACGGTGCACTCACGCAGGTCTCGCGTGATCAGACCATTGCCCAGGAGCTGCTCGACAAAGGCGTGTTCACGCGTGCCGACGCGGCGCGATCAGGATTCGCGAATGTGCTTTCGAGCTCGATCGGTGGACAGCAGACGGAGCCGGTCGTGACGCGCCTCGAGGGACGCTGGGATGACGTGAACCTCATCTGCAGCGACGGTTTGACCAAGCACGTCTCCGACGAGCAGATCGCGCAACGTCTGTCGACGATGACGAGCTCGCGCCAGGTCTGCGAGCAGCTGCTGCAGGACGCGCTCGACGGCGGCGGCACCGACAATATCACGATCATCGTCGGACGCGCGATTCCGAAGGATCTTCCCGTCTCGTTGTGAAATTCGCGGAGCGGCGCGACGGATCGTGCGTGTAGTCATCGTTGGCGGAGGCCTCGTTGGGCTGGCGACAGCGTACAAAGTCGCGCTCGCCCAACCTACGCGGCGCGTCGTCGTTCTCGAAAAGGAAGCCGACGTGTGCCGCCATCAGTCGGGGCACAACAGCGGCGTTTTGCACGCGGGCCTGTACTACACGCCGGGCTCCGCGAAGGCGAGGCTGGCCGTTTCCGGCATTCGCGAGATGACCGCGTTCGCGCGCGCGCACGACATCGCGCACGAGATCTGCGGCAAGGTCGTGGTGGCGACGAGCGACGACGAGCTGCCACGTCTGGAGAAGCTGGAGGCGCGCGGGCACGCCAACGGACTCACCGGCCTTCGACGGCTCACTGCGACCGAGCTGCGCGAGATCGAGCCGCACTGCGCCGGCATCGCGGCGCTGCACGTCCCCGAAGAAGGGATCATCGACTATCCGGCTGTCGGCGCGGCGCTGGTTCGTCTCATTCGCGAACGCGACGGTCGTGTCGAGACGGATCGCGAGGTGACGCGACTTCAGCCGCGCGGCAAGGAGTGGATCATCACTGCGGGCGGCGCGGAGGAGACGGCGGACTTCGTGATCACATGCGCCGGCCTTCACAGCGATCGCCTCGCCGCGCTCGGCGGCGAGCGCCGCGACATCCATATCGTGCCATTTCGCGGCGAGTACTACATGCTCGGTCCGCACGCCAGGTCGCTCGTGAGGAATCTCATCTATCCCGTTCCGAATCCGACGTTCCCATTTCTCGGTGTGCACTTCACGCGAATGATCCACGGCGGCATCGAGGCCGGTCCGAATGCGGTGCTGGCGCTCGCGCGGGAAGGGTATCGAAAAGGAATGTTGTCGCCTCGCGATCTCGCGGACTCACTCGCATTCTCGGGTCTGTGGCGTTTCGTCGGCCGGCATTTCAGGACGAGTGTGAGCGAAGTGCACCGCTCCTTCTCGCGTCACGCGTTCGGCGAGACGCTGCGTCGCCTGGTGCCGGAGGTTCGGGATTCGGATCTCGAGCCGGGCGGTTCGGGTGTCCGCGCCATGGCGATGGCGCGCGACGGACGACTGGTCGAAGATTTCGCGTTCGTGCGACGCGAGCGCGCGCTGCACGTCATCAACGCGCCGAGTCCGGCGGCTACGGCGTCGCTCGCAATCGCGGCCGAGATAGTTCAGGCCGCATTCGGCTGACCCGTCGCAACGTCTCATCACGAGATGTCAAGCGCGTCCGCCACCATGGGATGCTCGTCGTTCAGGTACAACTGCCGCCGGCGAAATTGCTGCTTGGTCGCTTTGCTGACGGCGTCGACCTCCTCGACGCGGAGGACGTCCGACTGAATCGCCTTGAGCACGAGGCCTTTCACCTGCGCTTCCGACAACATCGGGACAACGCTCGTCCGCGTCAGGCGATCGACCAGAAACGTCACCGTCAAGAACTTCGACGACTCCTCGAGATCGGCGATGTACTCGATCAGCCGCCGTTGATCTTCGGGCTCGAGATGCTCGATCCGGACGTCACCTTGATAGCCGGGTGCGGCCTGTTCCGACACGGGTACTTCCTCGTCCTCGAGCGGGGCGACCGCCTCGCCGGCGCGTCCCGGAAGAACCGCGAAGTCCATCGAGCCCTCGGTCGAGATCTCGACCAGATTTCGGTCCGCCGCGCGCAGCATCAGCTCCTTGAACGTCACGCCGAAGTCGCGGGCATTGAAGCCGTATCGCGTGAGCAACAACTCGTTCAGCGCGGTGAACGACTGCTTCGTCTTCTGCGCGGCCAGTAGCGGCGGCAGCAGCTGGCGCAGCCGCAGCATCGCCTCTTCGATCGGCCGCGCGTGCTCGACGGGAATGATGCGCTGCGCCTCGAGCGGCTCGACGTCTCGCTCGTAGACCAGCACCTTGTCGGCCGCGGACTCGAGCAACGTGCTGATCGTTGCTCCGACCGCGATGACGACCACGCGATGTCCGTTCAGGCGAATGTAGTTCAACGGATGTACGAGATCGCCATCGCCCGTGACGAGCACGTAGGTGCGGACGTGCGGCAGCTGATTGCACAGTGCCACGGTATCGACGGCCAGCCGCACGTCGGCGCTGTTCTTCATTGGCGAGCCGTCGAGTTGATGACGTCCCTGCGCGTAGACCGGCTCGATTCCGGCGCGGTAGAGATTGGGCGCATCGATCGCCAGTTGCGGCTGCGTCCAATCGGCGTACGCGCGCGCCGCGACGAGGCGTCCGTACTCGCGCGCGGCAGCGATCACCGACGTGATGTTGGGGGCCGCGCGAAAATGCTCGCGCAATCCCCATTTGAGATTTTCCCAATCGATGAGGAGCGCGACGTCGATCTGGCGAGATACGTCGCGGCGCACCTCGTCGGTCAGCGGCGGCACTCCGGCGCGCGCGGCGGTGCCGGCGGCGTTCGCCGGACGGTCGAGCTTTGGTGGCGGATGATTGGTGTCGAGGGTCGTCATAGTCGCCGAAGCCGTTCTGTCGATGGTAGCACGCGATGCGAGGCGCCGCCATCCAGGTGAGCGGCGCAGGCGCGACGGCCTGCAGCAACGGGCGACTCGAGGCTGGACGGTTTAGCGAACCATCAACATCTTTGACCGAGAATGCCTGACCTTCCCCCGGAGAAGCGAGCGCGCGAACAGATCGATGCCCAACTCGCGGCGTCGGGATGGATCGTTCAAGACTACAAGGCCGTCGACCTCTCCGCGGGCCGCGGCGTGGCCCTTCGCGAGGTGCCGCTCAAGACCGGTCCGTGCGACTATCTCCTGGTCGTCGACCGGCTGCCGGTCGGGGTTGTCGAAGCGAAAAAGGCGGGCGCGAAGTTGTCGACGGTCGCCGAGCAATCGGCTCGCTACTCGGTTGGCCTGCCGGATTTTCTCGCCGCTGGAAGAATCGGACCGCTGCCGTTCCTCTATGAATCGACCGGCGTCGAGACCTTTTTTCGCGACTCGCGAGACCCGCATCCGCGTTCCCGGCGTGTGTTCTCGTTCCATCGACCGGAAACGCTGTGCGAGTGGTTTGGCGAGCCCGAAACGCTTCGCGCGCGCCTCGCCGCGATGCCGACGGCGCATCCGCTGGTCACCACCGGAATGCGCGACTGTCAGATCGAAGCGATCACGGGCCTGGAAAAGTCGCTCTCGGAAGACCGGCCGCGCGCCCTCATTCACATGGCGACCGGCGCCGGCAAAACATATACGGCATGCGCGTTCAGCTACCGGCTGATCAAGTACGCTGACGCGAAGCGCATTCTTTTTCTCGTCGACCGGTCCAACCTCGGGAAGCAGGCGCGGGACGAGTTCAATGCGTTCCGGACGCCCAACACAGGGCGGCTCTTCACGGAGCTGTACAACGTCCAGCATCTGACCTCGCCGACCCTCGACGACGTGTCCCGCGTCACGATCTGCACGATTCAGCGGCTCTATTCGATTCTGCGCGGGGAGGAGCTCGCCGAGGGCGCCGACGAACTTTCCGGATCCGAGCTTGCCGCCGCGCTTGGCGGCACGCGGACGCGCGACGTCGTTTACAACCCGACGGTGCCGATCGAGAAGTTCGATTTCATCGTCACCGACGAGTGCCACCGGTCGATCTACAACCTGTGGCGCCAGGTGCTCGAGTACTTCGACGCATACCTCGTCGGACTCACGGCGACGCCGGCGCCGCAGACCATCGCCTATTTCCAGCAGAATCGTGTCGCCGAGTACAATCACGAGCGCGCGGTCGCCGACGGTGTGAACGTCGGCTACGACGTCTATCGCATCAAGACGCGCGTCACCGAGCAGGGCGGCAAGGTCGAGAAGGGCTTTCTCATCGATCACCGGAGCAAGGCGTCGCGTGCCGCGCGGCAGGCTGTCCTCGAGGATGATCTCGACTACACGCCGACGGATCTCGATCGCTCGGTCGTCGTGCCGGACCAGATCCGCACGGTGCTGCGCACCTATCGCGACGCGGTGTTCACGGAGCTGTTTCCCGGCCGCACGCTCGTTCCCAAAACGCTCATCTTCGCGAAGGACGACTCGCACGCCGAGGACATCGTCCACATCTGCCGCGAGGTGTTCGGGAAGGGCAACGACTTTTGCAAGAAGATCACCTACCAGTCGAAGAATCTGACTACTGGCCGCTCGGCGAAGCCGGATGATCTGATCAAGGAGTTCTGCCTCTCGCCGACGCTGCGCATCGCGGTGACGGTCGACATGATCGCGACGGGCACGGACATCAAGCCGCTCGAGGTGCTGTTGTTCCTGCGCGACGTGCGGAGCCGCGTCTACTTCGAGCAGATGAAGGGCCGCGGCACGCGTGTGCTCAGCCCGACCGAGCTGCAGTCGGTCTCGGGTGAGGACGCGCGCTCGAAGACGCGCTTCGTGATCGTCGACGCCGTGGGCGTGTGCGAGAGCGACAAGACGGAGTCGCGTCCGCTCGACCGATTGCCGGGATTGCCGCTCAAGACGCTCCTCACGCGCGTCGTCTTTCCGGGCGGCCGCGACGAAGACACGCTCACGACGCTGGCCGCTCGTCTCGCCCGGCTGGATCGCCAGCTCGACCCGGCGCAGCGAGCGGAGATCGCGGCGGCGTCGCCCGGGAATACGCCAGCTACGCTTGCTGGTGCGCTTTTGCGCGCGTTCGATCCGGATGCCATCGCAGAACGAGCGACGGGCAGGCTGGGCGCCGATGTGGCGGACGTCCCGCCGGACAAGCTCGAGGCGGCGAAGCAGCAGCTCATCGTGGAAGCGTGCGCTCCATTTGATAAACCCGCGCTGCGCGCGGCGCTCGAGACGCTCAAGAAGGAGACGGAGCAGGCGCTCGACATCTACACGCCGGACGAGGTGCTGTCGAGTGGGTTCGACGCGGCGGCGAAAGAGCGGGCCGCAGGTCTGGTCGCCGCATTCCGCGACTATCTTGCGTCACATCAGACCGAGATCGACGCCCTGCAGATTCTGTACAGCCGCCCGTACAACCAGCGCCTCACCGAATCGATGCTCAAGGAGTTGGAGAAGAAGCTGCGCGACAATCACGCGTCGTGGACAGAGGACCGGCTGTGGGATGCGTACGCGGTGACGGTGCCGGCGAAGGTGAAGGGCCGGTCGCAGGCGGGGCGGTTCGCGGATCTCGTGTCGCTCGTACGGTTCGCGCTCGAACAGCAAGCGGTGCTCGCGCCATTCGCGGATTCGGTGGCGGAGCGGTTCGATCAGTGGCTGTGCGAAAAAACGGACGGTGGAACAACGTTTTCGTCCGAGCAAATTGTGTGGCTCGAGCTCATTCGCGATCACATTGCGACGAGTCTGAGCATAGAGCCGGAAGATTTCGAGTATGCGCCGTTCGGCCAGCGTGGCGGGTTGGGGAAGGCGCATCAGTTGTTCGGCGGCGACTTGAGTGTGCTGCTCGATGAATTGAATGCAAGGCTGGCGGCATGAGAGTTCGTCCCTCCCCATGGCCTCGACGCGTCGTGACGGCGGTTCGAGCGGCAGTTCCTCAGTGAATCCCGATGATGTCCGATCTCGAGCGAATCATCGAGAGCAAGCGCGCGCTGCGGCGGCAACTTGCGTCTCTTTCCATCGGCGAGAAGCTTCGCATGCTCGACGTGATGTGTGAGTGCGAGATCGCGATTTGCCGAGCGCAGAGCGCGTCGCATTCTCGCGACAGAGTGAACGAGCACCGCCCCCGGCATCTCGCCGATCGCGGATGAACGGCAGGTCACGAAGAGAGCGCGTCGTAGTGCTCGTAGTACCAATGCTCCAGTTCTTGAATGACCTCTCCCAGTACGGGCCAATCACCGTCCGGGGATTCCTCGATTTGTTCGACCGGGCTGGCCTCGAGAATGTTGAACCGATGCGCATGATGAACTGGACGATGCGGATGTGGGGCGTCGTAGCGCACGACGATCCCACGACCGGGAATACGGGCGTTGTATCTGTACCACGCCGTCTGGATGCGGGTCGACTCGCCGGTTCCATCCACGACTTTCAATACTTTGTCGACGTCGATGAGAATGTCGCCCAGGCACCTTATCTGGCCGCTGATCACGAGATACCCCGCGCCATACACACTCAACTCCAGCTCATCGGCGAGTACAAAGCCGCGCGCCACCGCCTGGGCCATGACGGTGTCGTGCGTAGCGAAGTAGTTGGAGAGCCGGTTTGGACCGTGTCGGTTGTTACCGGACACCAGGGAGTCGGAGCAAGAACAGCCACTCGGCTATTTCGGCCGTTTCGTGGACCTGCCCGCTCCGCAGTCGCTCGATCAACTGATCCGAGGACATCTCGTAGCGGCTTTCGAACGTTCGTATCTTGGTCAGGGCGGCAACCGCCAAGCCGTTCACGGGGCCGCTTGCCTCGGCGGCAAGCCGTTCGACTGCCTTCGCGCGCTCCGCGGCGGTCATGCTCCCCAAGTCCTTCAATCGGACTGCGAGCGCCATGCGACATCACCTCTACTGTTGCTCGGCTACGATGGAATTGTACGTCGCCGATGCCGAGTAAGTTGCAGGCGTCGTGCGAGAAGTCAACAACGCCGATCACGCGTTTAGGACCATTCTATCGCCGGTACGTCACGGCATCTGTTGGGCCGAACCTACATCTCTGTGAGCCGTCTGCTTGCACCAGCCCGGTTGCCCTTTATCACGCCCGGGCATGCGAATGAAGGCGCGGTCCAAAGCACGCCGAGACTCCGAACCTGGATCTCCGCGCGATTCAATAGCCGGCACCATCGCTGAAGCCGGCGACGATGAGGCAGTCGCGCTTGAGCCGCTGCCCCACGGTTGGAGCTGGCGCACGGTCGGCGAGCTTGCGGCGCCCGAACCCAATGCCATCACTGATGGTCCATTCGGGTCCAAGCTCAAGACCGAACACTACACGCCATCCGGCCCACGCGTGATTCGTTTGGCGAACATTGGAGACGGTGAGTTCATCGATGCTCGAGCTCACATCTCGGAAGAACACTTCGCGGCGTTGCAGAAGCATCGCGTCCACGGCGGCGATATCGTGATCGCAGCTCTTGGCGAGACGCTTCCGCGCGCCTGTCTCATTCCGAATGATGTTGGTCCTGCGATCGTCAAGGCGGACTGCATTCGGTTTCGGCCGGCGAAAGGCTACTCGTCGGCGTTCCTGAACTACGCGTTGAATTCGGAGGGAACGCGAAAACGCGTCGCCTCCGTCATCCACGGTGTCGGCCGCCCGCGCTTAAACCTATCCGAAGTCAAGTCCATCGCACTGCCTGTTGCCCGCATCGACGAGCAGCGGCGGATCGTTGCTGAAATCGAGAAGGAGTTCACGCGCCTTGAAGCGGCGCAATCTCTTGTGGAGCGAGGTCGTGCCAACCTGGCGGGATATCGCGATGCGTTACTTGTAGCCGCTTGTAGCGGTGATCTCAGCATCTCCACTTCCGACTGGATCGACAGCAATTTGGGTTCGGTGCTCTTGCGGATCGAGGCGGGCAAGAGTTTTAGATGCGAAGAGCGTCCCCCAATCGGAGACGAGACTGGAGTCGTCAAGGTCAGCGCCGTAACATGGGGTGAGTACAACGATGATGAGTCAAAAACCTGTCTCGACGCTGATCGCATCGAAGCACGCTTCCTCGTTCGAGCTGGAGACTTTCTCTTCAGCCGTGCGAACACGATCGAGTTAGTTGGCGCTTGCGTGATCGCGCGAAACGTTACGCGTCGGGTAATGCTGAGTGACAAGATCCTCCGCTTCCATTTTGTCGAGGGAGTAGATCCCCGATGGGTGCTCTACTGGCTTCGATCGAAATTTGGACGCAAGGAGATCGAACGCCTGTCGACCGGCAACCAAGAATCAATGCGCAATATTGGCCAGGATCGAATTCGGCAAATCGCGATTCGACTTCCGCCGCTCGAAGAACAGAAACGCCTCGTTGCGGAGATTGAGCACCGCTTAAGCGTATCGACCAAGACGTCAGCGGCCGTAACTGGCATCAGGCGACGAGCAGAGGCACTCCGCCAGGCAATCCTCCAAAAGGCCTTCTCCGGCCACCTAGTATGAGCGACGTCACGCCCGGCGGCTCGCTTATGCTCTACCAAACCGAGGACGGCCGCACACGCATCCAATGTCGCTTCGACGACGAAACCCTCTGGCTCTCCCAAGCCCAGATCGCCGAGCTGTACCAAACCACGATCGCGAACATCAACACTCACCTCAAAGCGATCTACGCCGATGGAGAGCTCGACGAAGCCCCAACTATTAAGCCGTACTTAATAGTTCGACCCGAAGGCGCCCGGCACGTCTCGCGGCACGTCCTGCACTACAGCCTCCCCGCCATTCTCGCCGTCGGCTACCGCGTCCGCAGCCACCGCGGCACCCAGTTCCGCCAATGGGCCACCGCCCGCCTCGCCGAATACCTGGTGAAAGGCTTCACCATGGACGACGAGCGCCTGAAGAATCCGCCCGGCAAAGGCCACACGGATTATTTCGACGAACTGCTCGAGCGGATTCGCGACATTCGCTCGTCCGAGCGGCGCTTCTACCAGAAAGTGTTGGACATCTACGCCACGAGCATCGACTACACGCCGGACGCCGAAGTGTCGCACCAGTTCTTCGCGATCGTCCAGAACAAGATGCACTGGGCCGCGCACGGCCACACGGCGGCCGAAGTCATCCACGAGCGCGCCGATGCAACAAAACCGTTCATGGGGCTCGAGACGACGCGGCCGGGGGGCATCATCCGCAAGGAAGACGTCTCGATCGCCAAGAACCTCACCGCCGACGAGCTCCAAACCCTCAATCGCATCGTCACCATCTACATCGACTTCGCCGAGCTCCAAGCGCTCGGCCGCAAGACGATGACGATGCGCGACTGGATCACGAAGCTCGACGAGTTCCTCACGATCTCCGGCCGCGAGCTGCTGAATCACGCCGGCAGCATCTCGGCGGATGACGCGAAAGTCAAAGCCGAGTTGGCGTACGAGGAGTATCGCAAGCTCGTCGACGCCCAGCCGCGCCGCGTCGACGCGGACTTCGAGGCCGCGACGAAAGAGCTGGCGAAGCTCCCCAAGCCAAGCCGCAAAAAGAAGAAGTCATGAGCCCTAGCCAACTCGTTCAGAAGCTCTGGAACTACTGCAACATCCTTCGCGACGACGGCCTGTCGTACGGCGACTACGTCGAGCAGTTGACGTTCCTGCTGTTCCTGAAGATGGCCGACGAGCAGTCGCGGCCGCCGTTCGACAAACCCTCGCCGGTGCCGAAGGGGCTCGATTGGCCGGCGCTTCTCAAAGTCGAGGGCGACGATCTCGAGACGCTCTATCGACACACGCTCACGGAGCTCGGCCGACGCCCGGGGATGCTGCGCACGATCTTCAGCAAGGCACAGAACAAAATTCAAGATCCGGCCAAGCTTCGTCGCCTCATCGTCGACCTGATCGACAAAGAGCAGTGGTCCAGTCTCTCCGTCGACGTGAAGGGCGACGCGTACGAAGGGCTGCTGCAAAAAAACGCTGAGGACGTGAAAGGTGGCGCTGGACAGTACTTCACGCCGCGCCCGCTGATCGCGGCGATGGTGGACTGCATCGCGCCCCGTCCAGGCGAAACAGTCTGCGATCCCGCGTGCGGCACGGGCGGGTTCTTGCTCGCCGCGCACGATTATGTCGCGAAGCACCACCAACTCGACCGCGCGCAGAAGAAGAAGCTCAAGTCCGGCACGCTGTTCGGGATCGAGCTCGTCGACAGCGTGACGCGGCTCTGCGCGATGAACCTATTGCTGCACGGCATCGGGAGCGAGTCGGATTCCGACTTGCCGGTCGTCACCAAGGACGCTCTCGCGGCGAAGCACGGCGAATACAGCATCGTGCTGGCGAATCCGCCATTCGGGAAGAAGAGCAGCGTCACCGTCGTGAACCAAGCCGGCGAGACGTCGCGAGAGTCGCTCGTCATCAATCGCGCCGACTTCTGGGCCACGACGAGCAACAAGCAGCTCAACTTCCTGCAGCACATCGTCTCGATTCTCAAAGTGCACGGGCGCGCGGCCGTGGTGCTGCCGGACAATGTGCTGTTCGAGGGAGGTGCGGGCGAGACGATTCGCCGCGAGCTGCTCAAGCGCGCGGATGTCCACACGCTGCTTCGATTGCCGACGGGCATCTTCTACGCCCAGGGAGTGAAGGCGAACGTCCTGTTCTTCGATCCCAAGCCGGCGCGCGAAGAGCCGTGGACCGAGAAGCTCTGGATCTACGACCTCCGCACCAACATGCACTTCACACTCAAGGAGAACACGCTCCAGCGAAGCGATCTGGATGACTTCGCGACGTGCTTCAATCAGAAGAATCGCGGCGACCGCAAAGAAACGGAGCGCTTCAAGTCGTTCAGATACGAGGAGCTCTCGAAGCGCGACAAGCTGAACCTCGACATCTTCTGGCTCAAGGACGAAGCGCTGGAGGAATCAGCGAATCTTCCGGCGCCGGAGATCATTGCCGCCGAGATCGTCGCGGATCTCGAAGCGGCGCTCGAGCAATTCGCGGCAATCGCGGAGGACCTCAAGGGCGCGGGCTAAAACGGGGCCAGGACGCATGCCCCCGTTCGCGGCTCGCCGATTCTCAATCGATGCCGACGCGCCCCTTCGCCGCATCACGCAGACGCGCGGAATCGAAACCAACGCCGTCCTGGAACACGGTGACGACATCATAAATCGCTGATGGCGTCTCAACCGGATTTCCACGCACGATCATCAAGTCCGCGTTTTTTCCAACGGCCACCGATCCAATTTGGGCGTCGAGGCCAAGAATGCGCGCGCCGTTGAGCGTCATGATCTGCACCGCTTGCTCCGGTTTGAACCCTGCCGCGACGAGCAATTCATAGTTGCGCAGATTGCCGAGCCCCGGCAGAAATCCGGTGCCCCACGGATCGCAACCGGCGCCGAGCAGCCCGCCCGCAGCCACGAAGTCGCGCTCCCACGCCATCATCTTCTTCAACAGTCGCTCGGGAACGACGAACCCGGATTTCGTAGTGTCGGCGTGAATCGCCTCCACCTCGGCTCGGGTGTCGGGCGCAAAAAAATCCAACATTCGCGGGTCGAGCTTTTCCTGCGTAGGAATGAAAGTCTCGTACACGCCGAGCGTGGAGACGACCGCGGCATGACTCGCGACGATTCGCTTGATGCTCGACTGTACTTCGGGTGACGCGACGTCGACATCAGCCTGTGCGCGCATGTTCTCTTTCGGGCAAACGTCGGGCTGCTTGCCACGCACATAGTCGCTGTTCGTGATGAACCCGTGCTGCAACAAGTCGATCCCGAGCGCGGCCGCCTCGGTGAACGTGACCGAGCAGAGATGCCCGGTCACCTTGAGGTGCTTCGCGTGTGCTTCCTGAATCGCCGCGCCGAGTACTTCGCGAGTCTCCGACCCGAGAAACTTGAACCAGGTCGCGCCCTCACCACTCCAATAGTCGATCACGCGACGAGCTTGGGCCGGCGAGGTGACGCGTTTCGCCATCCCGTTGCGCGGCGGCCCGCCGTCGAGATACGGACCGGCAATCAAGAAGTGCGGACCCGGGAGTACGCCGGCATCGACGGCTTGTTTCATATTGAGCTCGTCGTACGGCAACTCACTGCCGGCGGTCATGCCCGTCGTGACGCCGTACGCGAGATAGAGCAGCGGTCCGCTCACGCGCATTTGCGTGACACGCGTGACGCCGCCGAAGTACGTATGCTCGTGCAAGCCGACTTGGCCGGGCAGCACGGTCTGGCCGCTCAAGTCCACGACCCGCGCACCGGCGGGAACCGCCGTCGATGCGAATGGCCCAACTGCCGCGATGCGAGAGTCGCGGATGATGATGGTCTGGTCAGCGCGCGCCGCCGACCCGGTGCCGTCGACGAGACGCGCGTGCGTCAAAGCGACGACAGGCGCATCGATGCTGACGAAACGCTGAACGCCGGGTGCGAGCGGCCGCTTTTGTGCAAACGCAGCAGATGCCGCCGTCAGCAGAAGAAGTGCGAGTCTCGTAAACTGTGTTGGCATGATCTGAGTTCGCTTACAAGCGACTAGGAGGAAGTCCCGGCCGCAGGCAGGCTATTGAACGTTGGAGCGGTGAGCAATCCGGACACGTGAGCGTCAACGAACGCCGCGTCTTCGGGATTGTCCCGCGGATTGCCGGCGCGATGTCCCCACACCGACGGAATCTCCGCAAGCGTTGCGTTGGCGAGGTGCGCGAGCTCGGCGCGGTTGTCGTCGGTCTGGAAGTAGAGATCGGTCGCCGACGGCATCAGGAGCACCCGCGCTGTGATGCTTGCGAGCGCGGTCGCGAGATCGCCGTGATAGCGCTCGTTGCCGGAAATGTCGCCGTGCTGCCAGGTGAAGAGCTGGGCGAGCAGGTTGCGCATGTCGCGTCGCAAATAGTTCGCTTCCCACGACCGCACGAGAAAATCCTCGAGACTCGAGAAGCCGAGTCCGCGCCACAGCTCGCGTCGGTAGAACGTTTGACTGAGCCCCCAGCCCGCATAAACTCGGCCCATCGCGCGAAGTGCGTCCTCCGGTGTGCGGGCCGCGAGAAGCGTGGCGCGCACGCCCTCGAGAAACACGATGTTGTGCGGAGCAGTCTTCGCAGACCCGCAGTTGACGACGATGCGCTCCACTGCGTCGCCGAACAGGGCGGCCCAGTGATACGCCTGCTGTGCGCCCATCGACCACCCGTAGACCATCTTCACGCGCTCGACGTCAAACAGCTCGGACATGAGCCGTCGCTGCTGCATCACGTTGTCGTATGTCGTCACGTCGGGATAGTCGGGCGTGTTCGACGGCGACGACGACAATCCGTTCCCGAACATGTTCGGGATGACGATGAAGTAGCGCGTCGGGTCGAGACAGTGCTCCGGCGAGACGAGCCACTCGATGTCCGTGTGCTGCGCCGAGTAGCTCGTGGGATAGACAATCGCGTTATCCCGCCGCGCGGAGAGCGTGCCGAACGTCTTGTACACGATCCGCGCGTTGCGCAGCCTGCCGCCGCGCTGGAGGTGTACGTCGCCGCAGGAAAAAGTTCCTTCGCTCATTTCTTCAGTGCGCTGCTGGTCAGTCCTGCGCTCGGTCGGTCGATCTCGTCTCGCGGCCCAGGCGTGTTCCGAACATAGTCCGCGGGCGCGTCGCCGTGAAGAAGCCGACTCGTTCGCATAGTTAAACGAGCTCGGACGAAAACGACCGACCGCGGATGTACGGCGCCGCGCATTCCGTCGAGGCGAAATTCGCATCGCGAATCGCCGACACGACTGAGGAACCCACGCGCGCGTCGCCGCATTCATGCGATGCGATGTCGCCCTGCGGGTTCACGAAACGCATGCATCAGCTGAACGGAGGCGAGATGAGAACGCCGATTCGAAATGTTGTGGCAGCACTGATCGTGACCGGTCTAACCGCGGCGTGTTCAAGTTCTGATATGACTACCGCGCCAGCGAGTCCATCATTCGCAAAGGGGCCTGGAAGCGGCGGCGCGCCGCCGCCATCGACGAGCGCACCGCCGACGGTCTCGATCTCGTCCACGGTCATCCTCGGCCAGAGTCCGCGCGTCGGTCAACCAGTGAATCTCTTCGTTGTGGCAACGAGTGAGCCGACCAACCGAAAGGCGCCGATCGTCGCCGTCCAGACAGCACCCGTAGGTCTCACGCTCATTTCGAGCGTCTCCGTCGACAGTCCGCACGGCGGCGGCCCTGGGTACGTCGAGGCGCAGTACGTGTGGACACCGTCGCCTGATCAGATCGGTCTCTCCGCGACGATCACGATCACGGCGACGACTGAGACCGGCTTTGGCGGGTCCACCGTGTCGTATGGACCTGTGATCGATGCTCCGTCCATTACGGGACTGGCGGCAACGCTGGCCACAGATCACATCGAGGTGCGGTGGAATCCGTCGCCCGGTGGTGTCGCGCCGATCAGCTACACAGTCCAGGCTTGCTACCGCAACGCGAACATCCGCCCGACGGTTTCGACATGTGACGTGATCACCACGACGACGGATAGCCAGGCGTTGAACATTCCACTCAGCAATCCCAACCCGACGGTTGCACCGTCGGGCGGGGTCGCGACGTACTTTGCCGTCATTGTGACGCCGGTCGACGCCGCCGGAGTCTCCGGACTGCCCGTTTCTGCGAACGTCCAGTAGCGCTCGGCGATTCATACGAGATGTCGAATAGCGACACGGGGCGCCGACCCGGCGCCCCGTGTTCATTCGAGTCTCCCCGGCACCCGGCACGTGAGTCGCACCGAACGGCGGCCCGGATTGCGAGGGCAGCAGGTTTCGCCGGCTGCGGCCTTGCGAAGCTCAACCGCCCCGCCATAATCTCGACCCACTCGGCTGGATCTTCCCACTGCCAGGGGTCACCATGCGCTCCGCCCGTCGAATTCTCGTCACCGCGTTCATCGCCGGCCTACCCATGGCCGCACACGCGCAAGCCGCTGAGCCGATTCGGTTCGCGCGCAACGCGGGCATCGCGAACGATGGCCGCGTCGCCTTTACCTATCAGGACGATATCTGGATCGTCGATGCCGATGGATCGAATCCGCACCGGCTGACGGTGAACGTCGCGCGTGACTTCTCGCCGCGCTTTTCGCCAGACGGCAAGTGGATTGCCTTTACGAGCAATCGCACCGGGAACAACGACGTCTTCATCGTGCCGTCGACGGGTGGTGAGCCGAAGCAGCTCACCTGGTATTCGGGCGACGATCAAGCGCTCTACTGGACGCCGGACGGCAAAGGCGTTGTGATCTCGACGCAGCGCGGCGCGAACGCGTGGGGTTCACCCTTATACGTACAACCGATCGACGGAAGCATCGCGAAGCCACTCGGCATGGGCATCGCGCGCTCCGGCATGATCAGTCAGGACGGCTCGATGATCGCGTTCAATCGCAATCTGCCGTCCACGTGGCGAAAGGAATATCGAGGCAATGCTGCCGCGACGATCGCCGTGATGAACGTGAGCAGCGGCGGGATCGACGAAGTCACCAACGCGGATCTCAAGCAGTACAAGACGTTCTCGAACAACGTCTTTCCGATGTGGGGCGCGGATGGGATGATCTACTTCGCGTCCGAGCGCGACGGCACGTTCAATCTGTGGCGCATGTCGTCCAAGGGCGCTTCGCCGCAGCAGGTGACACACTTGAAAAGTGGGGGAGTTTTCTTCCCATCAATTTCGCCCGACGGCCGGCGCATCGTCTATCAGAACGACTTCGACCTCTACACCGTCGATGTGCCGAGCGGCCAGTCGAAGAAGCTCAATCTCGCGTTGGCGTTCGATCCGAAGGAGTTCGATGTCGAGGTGTTGTCGGCGCAAAGCCGTGCGGAAGGATTCAGCATCTCGCCCAGCGGCGACTACATGGCCGTCGATTTCCACGGCGAGATCTTCATCGTTCCGACGGAGCAGGGCGTCGGCGAACGCACGCAGATCACCAACTCCGCCTGGCGCGATCGAAACGAAGAGTATGCGCCGGACGGCCGCAAGTTCGCCTACATCTCCGACGAGGGCGGCGAACAACAGGTCTGGCTGTACGACATCGGCACCGCGGCGCGCAAGAAGCTGACGACCGCGATGGGCGACAAGGACAATCTCGTGTGGGCGCCGAGCTCGCAGAAGCTGCTCTACACGTCCGAGAACAAGATCTTTGAGATCGATGTGGCTGGCGGGCCGCCGCGCGAGCTCGCGAGGAACCCCGCCGGTGGTTTCACGGTCTCGCAGTACTCGGCGGATGGGAACTGGCTCGTCTACTCGAAGCGCGACGACGAGCAGAACGCGGAAGTGTTCCTCTATGACATCCGCGCGAAGAAGGAGTACAACGTCACGCAGAGCCCGTGGAACGAATCGAACGGACAGCTCACTCCGGACGGAAAGACGCTGATCTTTGCATCGAACCGCGATGGTGGTGGAAACCAACTCTTCTCGGTCTCACTGAACCGCCTGACCGAAGATCCAAACGATCCACTGGTTCGTGAACGGCTGCGCAGAACCGTAGCGGGCCGCGGTGGGCGCGGGAACGTTGATTCCGTGACGCAGGCTGGGAGCGGAATCACGGTCGACCTCAAGAACATCGATCGGCGCGCGGTACAACTCACGAGCGGCGGTGGCGTTGGCGGCTACTTCCTCTCACGCGACGGGCGCACGGTCTACTACGCCGTCGGCGGCGGTGGATTCGGCGGCGGCGGCGGTCGTGGCGGCGGACGCGGAGCCGCGACCGACAACGCGCAGAATGGTCTTTACTCGGTGAGCATCGACGGACGCGATCGCCGGCGCATCGCGGCGGGGACGTTCGCCGGAATGCAACCGACGGCTGATCGTCGTGCGGTGTACTTCCGCGGTCCGGCCGGTGCAGGCGCGCCGGCAGGACGCGGCGGTCGCGGCGGCGGCGGTGAGCCTGGTTTCCCGATCGAGCGGCTCACACTCGGCGCGGGCGCGCCGGCTGGCGGTGGCGCGGGTCGCGCGACTGCGACTGGTGGCGGCGGCGCGGCCACGGGCAATGCGGGCGAGCCGGTGAGCTTCGCGCTTTCCGTGCGCGTCGATCGAAGAGATGAATGGAAGCAGATCCTCGACGAGTCGTATCGCGTCATGAAATACCGCTACTACGACGCGAACATGCACGGGAAAGACTGGACGGCGATCTACAACAAGTACGCGACGCTGCTCAAGTACGCCGGTACGAATGAGGACGTGTACGACATCGCGAACGCAATGATCGGTGAGCTGAACACGTCGCACACCGGCGTGAGCGGTCCGGCGAGCATCGACATTCCGCGCGCGTACACCACGCGATACCTCGGCGTCGAGCTCGAGCCGGCAAACGGCAAGTATCGCGTCACGCACGTCTATCGCGACGGTCCGGCCGATAAGGATTGGGTCGACATCGCAAACGGCGACTATGTGCTTGCCGTCGATGGAACGGAGATCAAAGCGGGGGATGATTATTGGAAAATCCTGAGCCAGACCGACAACGAGTACGTGCCGGTCAAGGTCTCGAAGACGCCCGACGGGGCGAACGCGAAGATCCATCGCATCGCGACCGTCACGAATATGACGAACATCAAGTACGAGGAGTGGGTCGAGAACAATCGCGATTCAGTGGAGAAGGCAACGAACGGCGAGATCGCGTACGTCCACATTCGCGCGATGGACCAGCCGTCGCTTCAACGCTTCGAGAACGAGATCGACCGCTTCTGGCAGAAGAAGGGCATCATCGTCGACATCCGCAACAACGGCGGCGGCAACATCGACCAGGAGCTGCTCGACATCCTGGAGCGGCAGCCATACCAGTTCTGGAATAACCGTAATGGCTCGCGCACGTGGGGACGGCGTCCGCGCCAAGCCATCGTCGGACCGAAGGTGATGATGACGAACTATCGCTCGGTATCAGATGCCGAGGTGACGCCCGCGGGCTTCCGGCAGCTCGGCCTGGGTCGACTGGTGGGCAATCCGACGTCGGCGCAAGTGATCGCGACCGGCAGCTACAATCTCATCAACGGCGGCACGATTCGAACGCCGGGTTCGCTCGTCGTGACCTGGGATCCGTCGAAACCGAACAACTACGGTCTCGATCTCGAGAACCTGGGCATTCCACCCGATGTTTGGGTGAAGAACACGCCGGCCGAGGAAGCAAAGGGCCTCGATCACGAGCTCAAGGTTGCGATCGAAGAGGTTATGAAAATGCTCAAGGCGTCGCCCAAGGTGACGTCGATGGACAAGCAGTAGACCGTGATCGTCGGATTCGTTGGCGCGGGGGGCATCGGCGGGTACTACGCAGGCCTCCTGCGCCGGGCCGGACTCGATGTTCGGCTTCTCGCGCGCGGTGAGCATCTGGCCGCCATCAAGGAGCGTGGCCTCGAGATTCGCGCACCCGGTGACCGCTGGGTCGCGACGCTCGAGGCATCATCAGACGACGAGATCCTTGGCGGGTCCGACTACGTCATCGTTTCCGTCAAAGGCTACTCGCTCGACGAGGTCGGGCCGGGTATCGCGAAAGCTGCGAAGGCTGGCGCGGTGGTCGTTCCCCTGCTCAACGGCGTGGAAGCCGCCGATCGTCTCGAGCGACTCGGTGTTCCGCGGACCGCGATCATCGGTGGATTGACGAGGATCAGCGTCGCTCGTGTGTCGCCCGGGGTCATCGAGCGAAAGAGCGCGTTCGACAAGGTCACGATCGGCGAGCTCGACCGAGTTCCCCGCGAACGAACGACGGCGCTTGCGGCCGCGTTCGCACACGCCGGCTCCTCGGTGCAGGTGAGTGACGACATCGGCTTGGATCTCTGGCGGAAGTTCGCATTCATCGTCTCACTCAACGTCGTCTGCGGGCTGTCGCGCGGGCCGATTGGCCGCGTGCTCTCGAGCGAACGCGGACGCACGCTGCTCACGAACACGCTTCGCGAGATCGTCCAGGTGAGCCGTGTGGCCGGAACGTCCCTCTCCGATGCCGAGGAAGCGCAGCTCACATCCGAGCTTTTCGCACTGGCGCCAGCGATGGAGCCAAGCTTTCTGTGGGATCTCCAGCGCGGGGGCCCCACCGAGCTCGACACGCTCGCCGGCGCTGTGAGCCGGATGGGCCATGCGCATGACGTGCCGACTCCGATCCACGACGTAGCGACGGCCGCATTCGAGATCGCGACGCAACCGCGTTCGTAGCCGCAGTCCAACGATGCATCTCACACAACTCTTCGACCTTTCTCTCCAGGGTCGCGCGTCTTCTCCCGCGCTGATCTTCGACGATGCTTCCGGAGCAACGCAGACCCTGACGTTTGGCGACGTCGACGCACGCGCGAATCGAATGGCGAACGAGCTCGCGGCGCGTGGGCTCTCGAAGGGCGATCGGCTCTGCGTCCACCTCGCGAATCGCGTCGAGTACATCGATCTGTTTCTCGCGTGTGTTCGACTCGGCATCATTCTCGTTCCAATGAATGTGCTGTATCGCGAACGCGAGCTCCGGCACATCGTCGGCGATGCGGAGCCGGTTGCGATCATCGCTGCCATCCCGCGCGATGTCATCCCGAGCGAAGCGAGGGATCTGCACGTTCAGTCTGGCGCGCCGGGGTCGTTTACCACGGACCGGCACGGGCACAGGCGGACGGTCACGGAACAGCGAGAACGACTCGCTTTTGCAAACACTGCTCCGGATCTGCAATCGCTTGGATATCCGCCGGGCACACCGATCTGGGATATCGACGACCTGACTCGTTGCGCTTCGATGCGCGATTCAACGCGACCAGTCGTGCCGATCGACGGCGACGACCCCGCGATCATCATCTACACCTCGGGCACAACCGGCGCCGCGAAAGGGGCCGTGCTCTCGCACAACAACCTCGCCGCGAACGGGCTCACACTCACTGGCGTTTGGCGAATCACCGAGCACGATCGCTATCTCGCCGTGTTGCCGCTCTTCCACGTGCACGGGCTCGGCAACGGCGTGCATTGCTGGCTGATCAGCGGGTGCACCATGCGCTTGCTCGAGCGATTCGATCAGCGAACAGCCGCCGCGACGTTGATGGACTTCCGCCCCACGCTGTTTTTCGGTGTACCGACCGTCTACGTCCGGCTGCTCGATCCATCCGTTGTCTCCGACGAGCACGCGAGAACGATCGGCGAGGGCGCTCGGCTCTTTGTCTCCGGATCCGCGCCGCTGCCCGCGCATACGCACGCGGCATTTCGCGCGCGATACGGCCACACGATCCTCGAGCGCTACGGCATGAGTGAAGCGCTCATGATCATGAGCAATCCATATGAAGGTGAACGGCGCGCAGGCTCCGTGGGCCCGCCGCTGCCTGGCGTCTCTGCTCGCATTGTCGCCGAGGACGGAGAGATTCTCGGCGACGATCAAGTGGGTGAGGTGCAGATCAAGTCGCCGCACCTCATCTCGTCGTATTGGCGCCGACCGGAAGCAACGGCCGCCGCATTTCGCGAAGGCTGGTTCCAAACTGGCGACGTCGCGACGCGTTCGTCGGACGGATACTACACGCTCCGCGGCCGCCGCGGTGATCTCATCATCAGCGGTGGATTCAACATCTACCCGCGCGAGATCGAAGAGCTGTTGCTCGAGAACGAATGCGTGCGCGAAGCCGCGGTGGTCGGCGTTCCTGACGACGTGCGTGGCGAGATTCCAATCGCGTACATCGTTGCCGAGCCGTCGCTCGATGAGCGGCAGCTCGAGTCCGAGTGTCGCGCGCAGCTTGCGTCCTTCAAGGTTCCGCGTGCATTCGTCCGGCTCGACGCGCTGCCTCGCACCGCACTCGGCAAGATTCAGCGACATCTCCTTCCACCTTGGAACGGCGGACGGACCTCATGACTTCTCAGAGCATCGCGATCGAAGCGGCGGCGACGCGCACGAAGCTCAATCGGGAGCAGATCGTCGGTTTCTGGGCAGCGTGGACCGGGTGGCTGCTCGACGGCATGGACTCGGTGATCTACGCGCTCGTGCTCGCGCCGGCGCTCACGGAGTTGCTGCCGCGCTCCGGCATGGCCGCGTCGCCAGCGAACATCGGCTTCGTGGGATCGGTGCTCTTCGCCGCGTTTCTCGTCGGCTGGGGTTTGTCGTTCATGTGGGGGCCGATCGCCGATCGATTCGGCCGAACGCGTTCACTCGCGGCGACGATTCTGATGTACGCGCTCTTCACTGGCGCGGCGGCCTTCGCGCAAAACGTGTGGCAGCTCGGTCTGTTTCGACTCCTCGCCGGCATTGGCGTCGGCGGCGAATGGGCGATGGCTGGTACCTACGTCGCCGAAGCGTGGCCAGAGGATCGTCGCAAGATGGGCGCTGGATATCTACAGACCGGCTACTACTTCGGCTTCTTCGCCGCAGCGGCGCTCAACTACACCATCGGTGCGCGCTTCGGATGGCGCGCGATGTTCCTGTGCGGATTCATTCCCGTCGTGATCTCGATCCTCACGCTCGCGCGCGTGAGGGAACCTGAACGCTGGAAAGCACATTCAGCGGAAGCAAAGCGCCTGCGGCCGCTCGCCGAGATTTTCAACGCGACGTATCGCAAGCGGACGATCGTCAACGCGACGCTGCTCACGGTCGCGATCATCGGACTCTGGGCCGGAGCGGTCTACGAGCCAGCCGCGATCACGACACTTGCCAAGCGCGCGGGCATGGCGGCACCGGCGGCGGCGAAGATGGTGTCAGTCGGAACTGGCGTGCTTTCGATCGGCACGATTCTCGGTTGCATCTGCTTGCCGATCTTCGCCGAGCGTCTCGGACGAAAGCTCACCGTCGCGATGTACTTCGCCGGAATGATGATCACGATCCCGCTAGCGTTCGGCTGGGCGTTCTATCTGCCATCGGGCTTGTGGGAGTTCATCACGATTCTCTTCTTCATGGGTTTTGCGGGTGGAAACTTCGCGGCGTTCAGTCTCTGGTTACCGGAGCAGTACGACACGCGCGTCCGCGCCACCGCGTTTGCCTTTACAACCTCGGTCGGTCGGTTCGCTGGGGCCGGAGTCAACTTCCTCCTCGGGGCGATGGTCCTGCGAATGGGTTCCCTCGGCACACCAGTCGCGCTGACGGCGATCGCGTTCGCGTTAGGGATCGTAGTGATCCCGCTCGCCATCGAAACGACAGGTCAGCGGCTCCCCGACTAGACTCGCTATCGAGACGGACTCGGGTATATTCGCCGGTCCACGGAGTTGCAGTTCCCGCCTGGATCATCCCAAGCAAAGCGAGGTTCCCTGTGGGGGACGCCAAGACGTCGGCCGCAGCACCGCCGTATACCGCGTCGGCCGGGATGCCGTCGTATATCGCCCGGGGCGGCGAGCAAGAGCTCCTCGCGCCGTGCGGCCTCGCAGGGACGCAGTTTTACATCTTCTTATTGAAAGCCGACACCGCGAAGCTGCAGGCGCTGATGGATCGCCTGTTCAATACGCCGAGTAACGGTGCCGTGCGCTATGAGGCGTTCTGGGATCACGTCGCGTTGATGTTTACGCACGTCGATCGCCTGAGCAGCGCCGATCCTTCCCAAGGCTGGGCCGACTACGGCGATATCGCGATGTGGGTCCCCGTGATCGATCGCAAAGCCGGCGGCCTCGTGCCCGTGTTCAAGATGTACCCCGTCTACATGATCGTGAACAACGGCTCGACGATGGCGACGGGACGCGAGATGTACGGCTTTCCCAAAGAGATGGGCTGGTTCAACGAGCCGCAGACGCCCGACTTCATCGGCGATTTCACGGCCGACGTCCTCGGGTACGAGCGCTCGAGCACCACAAAACAGACTGTTCAAACGCGACTCTTCACGATTCAGCGGAAGAGCGGCGGCGACACCGCGAAGTCGACGTTGATTGGCGATGCCAAGAGTCTCGTCGTCGAATTGGAGAAAGGGTTGAAAGGGCTATTCTCCAATCTCAGCGCCGAGTTGATCATCCTGTTCAATCTGTTGAAGGACGACTTCGCCACGCCGGCGCTCGGCCTCAAGCAATTCCGAGATATCGCCGATCCAACGCGTGCGGTGTTTCAATCGATCGTCGAAGCGCCGCTCGCGATGAAACACTTTCGATCCGCGTCGATTCTCGGCGACGACTACTCGTTCATCCTGAACGACCTCGCGTCGCATCCGGTGGCTCAAGACACGGGACTCAAGGTCGGTCCGCAGGACGTGTCCTTCGCGCTCTGGCTCTATGCCGACTTTGTGCTCGGCACCGGCAAGACCAACTGGCAGTCAAACCGCTGAACGCAGCCACACCCGCCACACACGACGACCATGCCAGACAACTCGATGCAGAGTAGCCCGACCGGCAAAACGCGGGTCGCGGTGTTGGGCTGCGGAATGGGCTCCATCGCCGCGATGTATAGCCTGACGCAACGCCCCGAAGATCGCGAGAAGTACGAAATCACTGCGTATCAGATGGGCTGGCGCGTTGGCGGAAAGGGCGCGAGCGGTCGCAACATGGACATGGGCGGTCGCATCGAGGAGCACGGACTGCACATCTGGTTCGGCTTCTACGACAACGCGTTCAAGGTGATGACGGACGCATACAAGGAGCTGAATCGCCCGCCGAGCATGCCGCTCGCAACGATCGAGAAGGCGTTCACGCCGCACGATTTCGTCGTGTTAATGGACAACTACAAGAACGAGTGGCGAACGCCGTGGCAGTACTCGTTCCCGGTGACCGACAAGGTGCCGGGCGACGGCGGTGATCCGCCCTCGTTCTGGTGCATGATCGAATACGCGCTTGCCGGATTGATGGGCATGTTCGAAGCGGGGCTGTTCGGCAAGAAGGCGCATTGCGGATCGAGCACGTCGCACGACCACTCGAAAGAGGGCTGGTGGGACAGGATCAAAGATTTCTGTGGCGATGTCGATCAGCGCATTCACGAGCTCGAGTTCATTCCAGCCAGCATGCTGCTCGGTGTCGTTCGAGTCGCCGCGCGCGGCGTCGACAACACGAAGCACGGTCTCGCGGACACGATTCTCCGTGACATCGAGCTTCTGTTCTGCAAGCTGCTCGCGAAGATCCGCGCGTGGCTGTGGGACACGTACGGCTGCCACATCGATGACGACGCGGCTCGCGAATGTCTGGTCCTCGGCGATTCCGTGTTGACGGCAATGATCGGAATGCTGACCGACGAATGCCGCACCAAAGGCATTTTCAGCATCGACGACCTGGACCTCTCGGCGTGGTTCACCAAGCATGGCGCGAACCCGCTCACGCTCACGAGTCCGATCGTTCGTGCGCTGTACGACAACATCTTTGCCTACGTCGGGGGTGACGTAAATAAGCCCAACGCGGCCGCCGGTACGTCGATGTTGTGGATGTTGCGGATGATCCTCACGTACAAGGGTCATCTGATGTACAAGATGAACGCCGGCATGGGCGACACGATCTTCACGCCCTTTTTCCAGGTCCTGCAAAACCGCGGCGTGAATTTCCAGTTCTTCAACTGCGTGACCAACATCGGACTCGACGATTCGAAGAGTGCTGTCGACACGATTCAGGTCATGCAACAGGTCGACCTCAACGTGGACGAGTACAACCCGTTCGTCACCGTGAAGGACCTGCCATGCTGGCCCGATCAGCCGAATTGGGATCAGATCAAGGACGGCGCGCGCTTCCAAAAGGAAGGCGTCAATCTCGAGCGCGTGATCACGCCGTACATCGGACGCACGCCCAAGACGCTCACGCGCGGTAAAGACTTCGATATCGTCATCCTCGGCATTCCGATCGGAGCGCTGCCGCCGATCACGCAGGAGCTCTACGACAACACGACGAAGCCGGCGTGGAAGGCGATGATCGACAACGTCCAGACTGTGCAGACGCAGGCGTATCAGGTCTGGTTGAACCGCGATCTGCAGGACGTGGGCTGGATCGACGGCACCGACTCACCGGTGCTTGGCACGTATGTCGAGCTGATCGACACGTACGCCGACATGTCACATCTGATTCCCGTTGAAGATCAGCCCGCGTCGGAAAACGTGAGCAGCATCGCGTACTTCTGCGGCGCAATGCCCGATACGGCCACGCAGGCCGACGCCGACACCCTCGCGTACAAGAACTCGTTCGACATGCTGACGACGGCGATGCCGCGCCTGTGGCGCAACCTGACCGGCCCCGATGGCAAGATCGATTGGCAGCAGTTCGTTGATCAGTACAACGCGACGGGCGCCGATCGCTTCAAGAGCCAGTTTGTTCGCGCCAACTGGACTGGCACGGAGCGCTACACGCTCTCCGTAGCCGGCTCGACGAAATACAGACTGAGAGAAGACGCGTCCGGCTACTCGAACTTGTATCTCGCCGGCGACTGGACCGACAATCACTTCAACTCGGGCTGCATCGAGGCGTCGACGATGTCGGGCATGCGAGCGTCGCGCGCGATCTGCGGATACCCGCAGCACATCGTTGGAGAGTCGCCGGACATGTGGGCCGGCGATCGCTGACGCTTACTGTTTCGACGCGAGCTGCGCTTTGGCTTGCGCGCTATAGAAGTCGAACTTCAGCGAATCGAAGATGTCGGCGGCTTCCTGCAGATGCCCATAGCCATCTGGCAGGAACCGCCCCATGTCGTAGTGGGCGAGGCCCTTCTCGAACACCTTGCCGAACTTGTCCGCTTCGACGATAGCCTGCTGCCAATGCTTTCGAGCAGCGGCGCTGCGGCCGTTCTGCCACGCATACCAGCCTTCGACACGCTGAACGTGCGCACGGCTCGCGGGAAATGATCGCGCAAACCCTCTGAGGCGTTGCATCGCGAGCTTTGTCTCGCCTTTGAGCTTCGCGCGCTCCTGCTCCGACACCTTCGGATGTTCGCCGAGCGCGAGAAAAGCTTCCGCGACGGCCGTATATCCTTCCTGCGTGTAGTATGCATTCGGCAACGGCACGGCCTTGAGCAGCGCGACAGCCGCCTTCGCGGCATCGCCGGTCGCCATGTGATCGCTTCGCATCGTCTGCAAGCGCGCGGTGAGCCCGTGCATCCACGCGCGCTCCGTGAAGCCGATGCGATGCGTCACCTTCTTCGTTTTCTCGAGATACTCCTCGGCTTTCGCCAGATCGCCTTGGAGCAGAGCATACTCGGCGATGCCCAGCCACGCCCAACCCATCGCCTGCTCGTTCTGCGTCTTGAGCGCGTGCTCGTGCACGACTTCGCGCAGTTCGGCAGATCGCGCGAAGTCGCCCATCTGGTAGTAGTCCATCTCGAGCAGCGTCGTGCACTCGAGCCACCGCGAGAGGAAGCCGATCTCCAGCGCCGTCTCGGCTCCCTTCTTGTATCGCTCGACCGCCGTCGCGAACTCGCCCTTCGACGAGTAGAAGTACGCGGTGATTTCCCAAACCCACGGATCGGTCGCGCGGCCTTGCTGTTCGAGCACCTTCGCGACCCCGAGCGATTTCCGCTCGTAGAAATGAGCGAGTGGATAAAACGGCACGAGCCCGATGCTGTAGCAAATGGTTCCGTATGCGCGCGCGAGCTCCGCCGACGGCGGCGCATTCTCGGCGAGATTGAGACTGCGCATCGACGCGTACAACAGTGGAGCCGTCTGATTGTCGAAGAAGATGATGTGCGACAACCGCTCGTAGCAGAGCGACGCCTCGAGCGCTCGCGCCGCGGCCTCGCCCTTCCGAACGAACCACTGCTGCGGAAGGAATCGATGCGCCATCTGCTTGACTGCTTCACCGGCGAGGCCCAGCAGAACTCCCGCGGCCGTCGCTGGAAAGCTTGCGCCGAGCAAACCGGCGCTCTGCTTGAGATGAATGCGCGCGCGATCCATCTGGCCGTCGCTGAAGTACGCTTCGCCGAGCGCGCGCTCGAGCTTCGCGACCTCGAACGTCGTCGTCGGAACCGTCCGAAAGAGATCGAGTGCGTAGGTGAGCTGTGGGATCGCGTCGCGATAGCTGCCTCGCTCCACGAGCTGTCGCCCCGCCATCGCGGCATAGGCTGCTTGCTTCGCCGGGTTTGTCCTCGCCTCGCGCCAGTGATACGCGAGCGTGAGTGCATACTCCGCGAGCACGTCCGCGTGCACGGACTCGATCGTTGCGGCGATGCGTTCGTGCATCGCGGACGTCTGCGCCGTCGTGAGCGTCTCGAGCACGCCCTCGCGCATCTTGTCGTGCGCGAACTGATACGAGTTCTCGGTGACGGCGAACAGGTTGCTCTCCGCCGCGCTCGCGACGAGCCGCTCGGCATCGCCGTCGGTCTCCTCGAGTGCGCGGAGCACCTCGGTGTCGATCTCGCGCCCTTGGACCGCCGCGAGTTGGAGAAGCCGGTTGAGCGCGACGGGAATCGATTTGAGGCGTGCCAGCACGATGTTCGAAAGCGTGCCGCGCACCATGTCGCGCGTGACGGGCATCCGGCCGACGCGTTCGAGTCCGCCGGCTTGATCAGCGAGCGACCGCAACGCTTCGACGACGAAGAACGCGTTGCCCGACGTCTCCGAGTGGAGCATGTCGGCCATCGTCGTCGAATACTCCGCGGTGTCGCCCAGCATCGATCGTGTCAGCGTCGCGATCTGGTCGCGCGGCAAGCGATCGAGCGCGATGTGTCGCGCTTCGACGAACGTGTCACGCAGATGCGGCGCTTCCTCCGACCGATAGTTCGCGACGATCATCAAGCTCTGTGATCCGAGCTCCTCGGTGATCCGCCGCAACAGCGTCAGGCTCACGTTGCCGGCCCACTGCAGATCCTCGAGGATGAGCAACGTGGGACCAGGGAGACGCTTCAGCAGGCGAATCATCAACCGCTGCAAGCGCTCCTGCGCCGATTGTGCTTCGAGATCGGGTGCTGGTTGCACCGCGTGTCCGACGAGACGCGCGATGTCCGGCACGACCGCTCTGAGCACCGACTTGTCGAGCGGCGTCAGATCCTCTTGCAGCGCGAGATAGCGAGCGATCTCGCGCCAGAGTTGGTACGACGATCCGGCGTTGCTCACCGCTTGACCGCGCATCACCGGCGCGCCGGTCACGAGTGCGTAGACACGCAGCTCGTCCATGAGTCGCGACTTGCCGACGCCGCTCTCTCCGCCGATCAGCCAGAGTCGTCCTGCGCCGCCGCGGCGCACATCGCGCCACGCGCTCTTGAGTTGATCGAGCTCCGTGCCGCGGCCGACGAATTTCGCCGCTTGAAGAAAGCTCTCGCGGGTCGCCTCGGTTTCGCCGACGTCCGGCCGCTCGATCGCCTCCGCAATCGCGGCGAGGGCTGATGCGGCGCTCGAGTATCGATCGTCCGGTGCCTTCGACATCAGGCGTTGGATGATCGGCGTCAGACGTCGCTCGACGTTCCCGCTCGGCAGCGCCGACAGGTTCGGCGCGTCCGTCACCACCTGAGAGAGCAGCCGCACGACGGAGCTCGTGTCGAACGGATGCCGTCCCGCGACGACCTCGTACATCATCGTGCCGACCGCGTAGAGATCGGCCGCCGGCGACGGTGCCGCGCCGCCGAGCATCTCCGGCGCCATGTACGCAGCCGTTCCAGCCGCGTTGATCCCCCCGTGCTGCGCTTCACTGTGCACGGAGATGCCGAAGTCCAACACCTTCAGCTGGCCGGAGTCGTCGACGAGAATGTTGCTCGGCTTGAGATCGCGATGGACGATGCCGCGTCGATGCAGATACACGAGCGCGCGCAGTAGTTGCACGAACAGATCCGCTTTGCCGAGCGCGTCGAGCGACGATGATGCGGTGACGATGTCGCGCGCATTCGGGACCCAGTCCATCGTGAAGTACGGCCGATTCTGGTCGTCGAAGCCAAAATCGAGCACGCTGATGATGTTGGGATGCCGGAGCGACGCAAGAAATCGAAACTCGTGCGCGAGCGCGAGTGCCCCCGGGTCCGTCGAGCCATCGGTGCTCCCGGAGGCCATCGTCAACGAGACCGAGGACACGCCGTCGGTTCGCCATTCTTCCGTTCGATTCAGCGCGAGCGGCGAATCCGTCAATACGCGTTTCAACGCCACCTGCCGCTGAGCGAGGCGATCTTCGGCGCGAAAGACGACGCCCATCCCCCCCTCGCCAATTTCGTCGAGGAGTCGATACCGATTCGAGATGAAAGACGTAGTTGGCTTCAGCGCTGTCGCCATCGTCGGTGGCTGCGGGGATCGGCGGGGACCGGTCGAAGCACGGTGCGGAAAACGTACGATCCGAGTGCGGGTGACACCAGCCGGGCGTGAGCTATCAACTGGCTGACATGGGAAGTACCTTAGGGCCGTCCGCCGACGGGCCTCGATGACTTCCCCTCTTCAGCAGCAACTGCAGGAATCTCTCGGTCCGGATTTCCACCTCCAGCGCGAGCTGGGCGCGGGCGGAATGTCGCGCGTCTTTCTGGCCGAGGAACGCGCGCTCGGCCGCCGCGTCGTGGTGAAGGTGCTGAGCCCGGATCTGGCGGCGTCGATCTCGGCCGAGCGATTCGATCGAGAAATCCGCCTGGCGGCGCAGCTGCAGGATCCTCGAATCGTTCCGCTTCTGCGGGCCGGCACGATCGGCGATCTGCCGTTTTACACGATGCCCTACGTCGAGGGCGAATCGCTTCGGGCACGCCTCGACCAGAAGCCGATCTCCCTCGACGACTCCATCGGCATCCTGCTCGACCTCGCACTGGCGCTCGAATACGCTCACACGCGAAGTGTCGTTCACCGTGACGTCAAGCCGGAGAACATTCTGTTATCCGGACGCACCGCGGTGGTCACGGATTTCGGAATCGCGAAGGCGATTACGGCTGCGACATACGCCGGCGCCGGAAGCACGTTGACGGGGCAGGGCACGATCGTTGGAACGCCCGCCTACATGGCGCCGGAACAGGCTGCCGGCGATAACGTCGACGCGCGGACAGATCTCTACGCCTGGGGCGTCATCGCGTACGAAATTCTTAGCGGCGTTCACCCGTTCGCGTCCCGCACCACCGCCCAGGCAGTTCTCGCCGCGCACCTCTCGGAGAAACCGGAGTCGCTGGCCGCCAAGCGCCGCGATTTGCCTCAGTCGTTGGCGGCACTCGTCGATCGGTGTTTGGCCAAGGAGCCGAGCGCGCGGCCACAGAATGCTTCTGACCTGGTGGCCGCGCTGAAGGAATCCGTTCGGCCGATCGACCAGCGCGGAGTGCGCGTCAGCAGACGGCAGATTGCGGCTGGAGCGATCGCGATCGTGTTGGCGATCAGCGCCGGTGTAGCCGCATACGTCAGGTACGATCACCGGCGATGGGCGCGCGACGCAGCAGTGCCGGAGAGCGACAAGCTCATCGATGCGTACCACATGATTCCGGCATTTCAGACGTTGCAGCGCGCCAAGGCATATCTGCCCGCCGACACGCAGATCGCACATGCGCTCGAACGCGCGACCTCGGTGGTTTCGATCACCTCGTCGCCGCCAGGCGCGGGCATCGAGATTCAGGATTATGTAACGCCTGACGGGCCATGGTACCGAGTCGGCGTGACGCCGCTCAACAATGTTTCGATCCCCGACGCCTACTTTCGGTGGCGAGTATCGAAGCCCGGCGTCGGCGAATACACCGTTGCTCCGTTGACGCGCGAGCGGATGAGCTTCTCGCTCGACAGCGCATTGAGCGCGCCAAACGGATCCGTGTGGGTTGGCGCAAGCACGTGGGCCGCCTTGATCGGCTTCGTCGGATTCGTCGGGCCGTTCAACCTACCCGGATTCTATCTCGACAAGTTCGAGGTCTCGAACAAGCAGTATCAGGATTTCATCGACAAGGGCGGTTACGACAAGCGCGAGTACTGGACGCACAAATTCATCGACCACGGTCGCGAGCTTTCGTGGGAACAGGCGATGACCCTGTTCCGGGATCGCACCGGACGCGCGGGTCCATCGACGTGGGAAGGTGGGCATTATCCCGAGTCGCAGGCCGACTATCCCGTCTCAGGCGTGAGCTGGTTCGAGGCATCCGCTTATGCCGCGTTCGCCGGACGCAGTCTCCCCACGTTCGCACAGTGGTTCGAAGCGGCTCCAGCCGCGGCGAGCCATGCGATTGTGGAATTGAGCAACATCTCACGCACGAAGCTGGCGCCAGTTGGTCAGTACAAGGGCATTGGAGCATTCGGCACGTACGACATGGCCGGCAATGTGCGTGAATGGGTCGCGAACGAGCTCGATGCGGATCGTCGATTCATTCTCGGCGGCGCGTGGAGCTCGCTCACCTACTTGTACGCCGATCCCGAGGCGCTCTCGCCGTTCGATCGCTCAGCCGAGAATGGCATCCGGACGGTGCGCAACGTAGCGCCGGTTCCTGCCGCCGCGTCAGCGCCGGTGAAGCCCTTCGATCGCGATTTCTCCAAGTACAAGCCGGCGTCTGACGAAGTGTTTCGCGCGTACAAAGCGCTTTACGAATTCCGGAAAACACCGCTGAATCCGAAAGTCGAACGGGTCGAAGCCGATACGCCGGATTGGCGGAAGGAGCGAGTCTCGTTCGACGCGCCATACCTCGGTGAACGGATTCCGGCATATCTGTTCCTGCCGAAGAAGGTCAAGCCGCCCTATCAAACGGTGATCTTCTTTCCGAGCGCTCGCGTGCTCTCCATCCGCAACAGCACGACACTCGGCGATACGGCGTTTTTCGATTACGTCGTCCAGAGCGGACGCGCGGTGCTCTATCCGATTTATCAGGATACGTATGAGCGGCGTTCGTTGCATCGGTTGCCTGGTGCCGCGCAACAGATGGATTTGATCACACAGCGGGCGAAGGAAGTCGAGCGGTCGATTGACTATCTGTCGACGCGGTCTGATATCGATACGACCAAGCTCGCGTATCTCGGCGTCAGTATGGGATCGGCCGAAGGCGTGATCTACACGGCCTTGGCTCAGGATCGTTTGAAGACGGTGGTATTCCTGGACGGCGGATACTTTTTGAACCCCGCGCACGCCGGAGCCGATCAAGCGGACTTCGCGCCCCGGTTGAAGAAGCCCGTCTTGATGGTAAACGGCCGGTACGACTTCACATTCTCTCTCGAGAGAGCTCAAAACCCCCTATTTGCCATGCTTGGCACGCCGGCGGCGGACAAACAGCACGTCGTGCTCGACACGCCCCACGACGTTAGGGCACGACGACCCGAGCTCGTTCGCACGGTGCTGGGCTGGCTCGACAAATATTTGGGTCGCGTTCAATAGCTCGCGCGAGGGGCGAGCCGGCGACTACGTCGAGTTACGCATTACACGAAACGCGGTCCATCGTCTAGGTTCGGAGGAATCCCATCCACCAGACCGATGCGCCGACTGCTGTTTCTTCTCGCGTTCTCTTGTTTGTCCCGTCGCTTGCCGCCCAACAGACGGCGCCGCCGGATACAGTCACTCGACAGATCATTCACACGCGCGACGGATCGACGCTGGTCGGCC
>Ga0070681_10000492_pt1 | contig 32276 bp, 38 predicted proteins | sample KBSC83BmetaG_FD_65650 | JGI IMG/M metagenome (GOLD analysis project Ga0070681, IMG submission 65650) | Corn rhizosphere microbial communities from Kellogg Biological Station, Michigan, USA - KBS C8-3B metaG | ecosystem: Host-associated > Plants > Roots > Rhizosphere | place: USA: Michigan...
CAGCGAATCGCTCTTCCATGCGGGCGGCGAGCCATTCTCCTACCCCATCGCCCCGGTTGAAGTGCAGGCCTATGCCTACGCTGCGCTCCGGCGTTGGGGCTCGTACTTCACGCTTTCATATCCGAAGCTTCGCCGGCGCTTAATGCTCCGAGCAACGCGCCTCAAAAATTTGTTCAACCGCAAATTCGTCATTCGAAATGGCGAAGAGATTTCGCTCGCCTTCGCAATCGACGGCCAGGGCAAGCCGCTCGTCTCCGCGCGCTCAAGCATGGGACATGTGTTTTGGGCCATCGGCCGCCGCCCGAACGGCGCGCCGGACAGCATCCTTGAAGAAAGCGCCGTGCGCGGCGTCGTTGCACGCTTAATGTCGCCCGACCTCTTCGAACCCGAGGCCGGCATCCGCACTCTTTCCGCGCTTTCGGAACGTTTTGACCCGCAAAGCTATCATAACGGATCAATTTGGCCGCACGACAACTCAATCATCATTGAGGGCTTCGAGAATTTCGGTTTTCGCGTAGAAGCCGCCCGCGCGCGACGCGCGCTCATGTCCGCGTACGAACATTTTCAAACGCCCATCGAACTTTTCGTATTCAAAGACGGACAGTACGACGAATACCGCTCGGCTGGCGGGCAGACCGCATGCCGCAAGCAGGCATGGAGTGCTGCAGCACTGCTTGCAGAGGCGATGGCTGCGTAAACAAAGCTATAAAGACGGGTGTGCTGATTTATAACTATTCAATGCATTATTATTTCGCACATCCGCATTCAAAAGTATTTCATTTGGATACGCCGCTTCTAGGGCCTTTACTCGAATATCGTTCTGGGCAATCGTAGATAATGTCGCAACATCTGCATCAGGATCGTTGATAATAAACTGACTACCCGACCGCGAAGGATTCAGCGTGTACCACTTTTCTTGAGGATTGTAGCGGGTTGCAAGCAGATATGTTGCGCCGGGCTTTAATAATAGTGCTCCGCCTTCGATATAATAGGAAACTCCATTCAGCACTCCCCCCGCCTGATCCACTATAACCGCTCCGGATAAATGGCCTTTGATATTAAGGATGGGCACAACGGAAAACTGGGTCTCGGGGCCGATGCCCCGCTCTTGGCTACCGATTTGGGCCATAACTTTTCCAACAAATACATTATGCGAGGCGCCCATCAAAATTCTGTTATCGGCAAAATCTGCTGGATACTCCAAATCAATGCCAACTTCTTTTATAGGCGCGAGCGAGGAGGATGCGGTATTCTGGGAAACTGCCGAGCGATTTGGATAATACATAAACAACGTAAGTACAAGAGCAATCGCAGCAGCTGTGGAAAATATAATTATCGATTTTTTCATGCGTTTATTTAAAATAATAATCGCTGATTTATTGAACAAAAGGACTTATGGGCAATGTCCCACATATTTGAGTGATATTTTTTGTGGCAAATTTTATATCATCCAGGTTTGGCGCTCCGGTGATCACTAAAAACTGACCGTCTTTTAGAAAGGTATATATACCTCGGGAATCATAAGCAACACCCCTTAATCTACATTCTTGCATAAGCGTAAGCACATCATTCCAGGAGATATAAGTTTGATTCGGGGTGATATTAACGGTGCGTCCCATGCTTTTTGTCGGTTGGGAATTTCCCGTTGTAGTGATTGATATCGTGGTGGTAGTAATCAGTGTATCGTTTGAAGTGCTTGATGACTGCAAAAATGACGCTCCGGACGACAGTTGGATCGCCTTGTTATGATTAGATATGCCAATAAAAACAATTGCACAGGCAAGTAAAACCACTACAATCAAGAGAATAATCCATGCAAATCCTTTTTGTTCCATTTTTGTCTTTACCATAGGAAATTATAATCGCTGATATCTTGGCTGCTCTTTAATGAGTAATTTGATATATCGGGAGTATCCCACAAGTCGACGAAACGCTCTGCGCAAGATTCTGTAGGGCGGTCACCGTAATGGATCCGATGATCCTCACGGCCGTATTGTCCTTTAAGACGATATAAAAAGCGGTTTGATTATTTTCATAATCTAAAGATTTTGCGCGGCATTGACTAACGAGCGGAGTGGTGTCATCCCAAGAAATTACATACTCCTGAGTTGACGGATTAATAGCGATAGTGCTCGTGATGGCGCTGTCAGAATTTTTTATTGGAGCGCCCTCGGGGAAATTATCCGTTGTGGAAGGGTTAATGTCATGAGGATCAAATGCTGGCGAATTTTCAATCATCATATCGGCTGAAGTTGAATTTCGTTCCCTTTGTTGATTATTAACAGGAGGTATGTGCCAAGGCGCATAAAACCCTAAAACCATAAGCAGTCCAAGAATGACTAACATTATAATAATTAAAACAAAAATTTGTTGTATTCTTTTGTTTACCATAGGAAATTATAATCGCTGATATCTTGACTTCCCAATGTCGTCTGGAAAGTTTGGAAAGTGTTCATTACATTGGTAATATAGCTATGATTTAAACCCAGCGCGTGCCCGAGTTCGTGAGTGGCTGTATTTTGAATTTGGTCAACTGAGTCATCTTTCAGATAAAATTGATTGAATTGGATTGCAGAAGTTGGAATATATTGACCAATCCAAGAAACATCATTCTTATCCACATCCGAAACAGCTAAATCCGCAGTGCTCGTCGCCGCTGTTATATTAATTATACCGAGGGCGTCCCATGTGGAAATAGCATTAGCCCATGCCACTGAATACGTTGTCGTCCCATTCCAACGAATAGTGCTGCTGCCGTATACCGACGAAGAGCCTTCAAGATAGTGCGGCCGGCCGACGTTATTTGTGATAAACGGATTAAAATCAACGTAATCAGATATCGAATCCCCTGCGCCACTCGGGTTGTAATTGAAATTGAACGGTCCTGAATAAGCATTCCAATAGTCATTATGCGCTACCGCCGTAGAAGTTACTGCGGATCCGTTATAGACCGCCTCGGTATTGCCCGCGAATACGCTGCTCGCATTTGTCGTCATGCTGCCTGCGGTCATGTAGATACCGTATGAATTATTCAAGAATTGGGACCCCGTGATTGTGCTCGTTCCGCCACCGATTTGCAAACCGTAATTACTGCTCGACGCTATGGTTGAACTTGAAAATGTGAGTTGTCCGCCTAGTTGGTAGATGCTTGAATAATTATCGAGAGCAGCGCCGCCATATAAAACATCTGCTTTAATAAACGTACTACTTGCCCCGGTTCCGATTCTGATAAAACCGCTGTCGCCGGGAGAGGCCGTCGATGTTCCGTTGGCGTTCGTATCGCCACCGAGAGAATCATCAGTTAGTGCCGTAAACCTAACAAACTCTTTTTCGGTAACCGGATCAATATCACCATCAACATCCAAGGTCCCATGATTCACAACATCCAAAAGACCTCCGGGAGAAAATTTGATGATTGCGGGATGAATAGTAAGGGTCGTGCCCGAAGAGACCGTGATCGTACCCATGATGATGTAAGGAATGCCGCCGTCCGCCCATATTGTATCGGTAGCAAGAGGCCCATTCATAATGAACCCACGATCAGAACTATCGCTCGAGGATGCGTTCGACGGATTAAATTGGATACCGCCACTCACGTCCAAAGAGGCAGATCCACCCGTATTCCCGTAAAACGTATCTGTCGCCATATTTAACGTCCCGCTTCCTGATGCCAAAACGCCATACTGCGCACTGCCATTGATTGTTGTCGAGGATATATCTATCACTCCGCCTAAGATATTTAATCCATCAAAAGAGCTGGACGCCACCTGCGAATTCGTGAGGGTTAAATTGCCACCACTTAAATAAAGTTCGCCTTTCGTGCTGAAAAACCCTCCGTATTCAATGACCGCATTATCGATCGTACTACTGGCCCCAATGCTAATTTGGATATAAGGCCAATCACCGCGACTTGGTGTCGAAGTGCTTCTTCCGCTCGTTATATTCCCAATCGAGTTGTCATTAATAGAAGTAAAATAAACTTTGTCGCCAGAGGTGCCTTGCACATTCAAAACTCCTGAAATATTTATGTCGCCGCCGCTCAATTTTACAACTGCACCGTGATTCACGGTTAGAGTTTTCCCGGAAGACACGGTAAGTGTTCCCGTAATGACGTATGGTGCATTCGGATCGGCGTACCACGTTGTGCTTGTTGAAATCGACCCATCGGCGATAAAACCGGCATTCGTTCCAGACGCACTGTTATTCCCATTGGTAAAATGAATACTACTCGAATAATCAATATATCCGGCAGCGCTGCCGTTTCCAGAAAATGTACTCGTAGTCACAGTTATATTGCCGGACGCGGACGATTCATAGATGCCGTAGACGCCATTATCGTGGATTGTGCTGCTCCCGATGGAAATAGTTCCTCCCGTGAAGCGGATACCGTAATTCGTACTGGACGCAATCTCAGAATTCGTAAGCGTAGTAGTTCCGCCAGTTGTATAAATATTCGTTTTAAGGTTATCAAGAATACATCCGCCATACCGCACAACAGCGCTCGTCATATTGACCATTGCGCCAGAATCAACGCGGATATCGCACCAGTCCCCTTTCACCGGACTACCCGTCGAGCTCGTTGCCGCTCCTCCGATATTGTCATTCAAGCTTGTGAAATATACAGGACTAGAAGCGTCGCCATTCACCTGGAGCGTGCCTTGAACTTCCATATACGCAGGCGATGTATCGAGTTTCACAATTGTGCCACTCGCAATCGTAAGCGTGACCCCCGATGCGACCGTTACCGATCCTTGCACGATATAAACATTCGAGCTTATCCATGTAGTATTAGTTGAAATCGCTCCAGAGACAATAACGTTACTTGCATGGGCAGCTGGAATAAAAACAGCAAAAGCGCCTAAAATGAGCGCTCCCGAAATCAGTACAATCACCTTGCCAGTCAGGCGAGCCTGCTTATTCATAATTGTTAATGGCTTAAGCATAACAATTCTCCCAAGCCATAAAAAATGGCAGTTGTCCACAGGCAAGCTTCGTAACTTCATATCAAAACTATGCCAAATCAAAGATTAAAAAATCATTAAAAGAAAATTGACGGACTGCAAATTTTCGTAACCGTAACAGATGATTTTTCCAGTGGGTATAATGAAAATATGGAAATCAAAAATAAAGTAATCGTTATAACGGGAGCTTCGAGCGGCATCGGTGAGGCGGCGGCTGTGCTTCTTGCGAAAGAAGGCGCAAAAATCGTTCTCGCTGCGCGCTCGGAAGAAAAAATCGCGGAACTCGCGCACGTATTGCCGGGATCGCTCGCCGTGCATGCCGATATGCGCAAGCCGGAACATGTGATGAATCTTATTGACCGCGCAATCGAAGTATATGGCCGCATCGATATCCTCATTAATAATGCCGGCCAGGGCATGTACGGCCCGATCGAACACGTCGACATTGAAAAATATCGCGATATTTTTGAACTGAACGTGGTCGCGGTCTTGCGCGCCATGGAGCTCGTTATTCCGCACATGCGCCGGCAGGGCGGCGGCATGATTCTGAACATAAGCTCACGCGTTTCCAAAAATTATTTCCCCTATCTCGGTGCGTATGCCTCGACGAAATATGCCCTGAATGCCATCTCGCTCACCGCTCGGGAAGAATTAAAAAAGGATAATATCATCGTGAGCATCATGCTTCCCAAGATGACGGCGACGAATTTCGGCAGGAACGCGATCACCGCCGGCCAGTTTGAACGGCCCGGCGATGCAGTAAACCGTCCAATGGAAGTGGACACGGCGGAGCAAGTGGCGGAAAAAATTCTGGAGCAGATAAGGAACGAAGCGCCCGAGGCCATGATGTAGTAAAAAGCCGGCATGATCATGCCGGCCCTCTGAATGTCACATAGTTATACCTTTTGGACGTTAAGCGGCGAGATGCCGCCCGTCACATTTTTTAATCGCAGCGTGAAGTCGGTGGCGATCTTTGTGATCGTATCGACTTTGCCATGGTAGTGCACCATTGTGCCGAGCGTGAGGCCCTCGCGGCGGATGCAGAGCGCGCGCGTTGCATCGTAAAGAAACAGCAGGAGAAACTCAACGAGGTCCGATGGATTGTCGATGCCTTTCAAATTGCCGATCTTTATTTCCTCCGCAAACGCGACAAGCATCCTTGTGCGCTCGATGCTTGGCTTGGAATATATGAGGTCGTGAAGCTGCCGTATGTGGTCGTCGGTCAAGATCGGCAGCAAGCGCGTAACCGTAGCGTGAATTTCAGCACGTTTCACCGCCATAGGATTTTCACCTCCTCTCCGTAAAACTACCGGGACTATATCGTATTCTTTCCTTTACGGTCAAGGCGTTTTTCGTTAGCATAAAGGCATCATGCTCATCGACGACGTAACGGTTATCGTGCGCGCAGGAGACGGCGGCAAGGGCGCCGTGGCTTTCAATACGAATTTAATGAGCCTCGGACCTGCGGGCGGTTCCGGCGGCGCGGGCGGCAGCGTCTATGCCGAAGGCGTTTCAGATCTCTCCGCGCTCGGACAGTTCCGCTTCAAAAAGGAATTCAGCGCCGAACCGGGCGAGCCGGGACGCAGCCAGTTCCGCGACGGGCATACGGGCAAAGATTTGATTTTGAAACTGCCGGTCGGCACGATCATCCATAACCTCGACACAAAAAAAGACATTTCGATCGAAAAAACCGGCGAACGCATTTTGATCGCACGGGGCGGCAAAGGCGGCAAGGGCAACTTCCTTTTCCGCTCGCCGCGCAATCCGTCCCCCAAACGGTTCCAGCCTGGCACGCCGGGAGAAGCGTTCAATGTGCGGCTTGAATTGAAATTTATCGCGGATGTCGGCTTCGTCGGCCTGCCGAACGTGGGCAAGTCGAGCTTGCTGAACGTCCTCACGCGCGCAAACAGCAAGGTTGCGAATTATCCATTCACCACGCTCGAGCCGAACCTCGGCGTGTATTACGAACTCATCCTTGCGGATATTCCCGGTTTGATCGAAGGCTCTTCGGCCGGGCGCGGCCTCGGCATTAAATTCTTGAAGCACATTGAGCGTACGAATTATATTTTCCATTTCATTTCGGCCGAATCGGACGATCCGACGCGCGATTATAAAACAATCCGCAAAGAGCTCGGGCAATATAACAAAGCGCTTCTCAAAAAACCGGAGCAATTGTTTTTGACGAAAAAAGACGCCGTTTCGCCGGACGATTTTAAAAAGAAACTGGCCGCAGTCAAAAAAATCAGCAAAAAAGTGATCGCAATTTCCATCCACGACGAGGAAAGCATCGGTGAAGTTCGGAAAGTGTTAAATGAGATTCAGGCCGAAAAGTAAGCCTTTTTCGTGGTACTTGACAATATTGCTAGATATGCTATGCTGTATACAGAACTCTTCCGGATAATCGAAAGGACAGAGCTATGCCAAGCTGAGAACGTTTCAGTTGCCAACAGGCAACCATGACAAATACGTGGGCGCTCCAAGTGGGCGCCCCGTCATATTTTTGAGGACGGCGGCTGTCGGCCGTTTTTTTATTTCTTTTCTTCTTTCTCAAGCTCCAGGCAAACCGAATTTATGCAATAGCGTTTTCCGCCTTTCTCTTTTGGGCCGTCATCGAAAAGGTGCCCGAGGTGCGCGCCGCAATTTTTGCAAACGACTTCCGTGCGATGCATGCCGTACGAATCGTCGTCACGGAGTTCGATGCGTTCGAGATTTGCCGGCTCAGTGAAACTCGGCCAACCGGTGCCGGAATCGAATTTCGTGTCGGACGAAAAAAGCTCCGCGCCGCACACGGCGCACGTGTACATGCCCTTCTCGTGATTGTTCCAATATTTTCCCGTGAACGCTGCTTCGGTCCCTTTCTCGCGCGCGATGTGATACAGCTCTTTTGAAAGTTCGTTATCTTTTTTCATGTTATTTTGATTTTTCTTTTAATAGATTCGCAAATGCGTGCTGCAATTTTTCGACTTTCGGCTCGATGATCACCTGGCAATATCCCGCCGAACGGTTCCGCTTGAAGTATTCGCGGTGATAATCTTCGGCCGGATAAAATTCCTTGAGCGGGACGACTTCCGTGACGATCGGCTTTCCGCCGGGATCCGATGCCTCGAGCTTTTTGATGAAATCCTGCACAGCCTTCTTTTGTTCTTCCGTTGTATAAAACACAGCCGAACGATACTGGGTTCCCACGTCATTCCCCTGGCGGTTGAGCGTCGTCGAATCGTGCGTGGCAAAGAACACCGTTAAAAGGTCATTAAAAGAAACTTGACCTGGATCGAATTCGACGCGCGTCACTTCCGCGTGGCCCGTCATGCCTGTGCAAACCTGTTCGTACGTCGGGTTCTTGGTCGTGCCGCCCGCGTAGCCGGGCATTACGGAATAAACGCCTTTCAGTTCCCCGAAAACCGCCTCGGTACACCAGAAGCATCCGCCGCCAAACACTGCAATCTCATGTGCGTCCATACTTCTATTATACGCCGTGCGTCAAGGGTTGTGTGATTGTGGCGCGATGCGCGGCTATTTCGCGGCAAGCGGGATTTTTACAACGAATGTACTCCCCTTTCCTTCGCCCCCGGATATGGCGTTCAGGGTACCGGCGTGGGCTTCAACGATCTTGCGCGCAATATAGAGGCCAAGCCCCGTGCCGCGGATTTCTTTTTTCACGCGTTCGTCGCGGATGAATTCCTCAAAAAGATATGGAGCGAGTGCGGCCGAAAAACCGAGGCCCGAATCCGCAACGGTAGCAACCGCCTTTCCTGACTCGACGGCAAGGGATGCTTTCACGAAGCCGCTCGGCGTATATTTGATCGCATTGTCGACAAGATTTTGGATGACTTGTTTCAGTTTTTCACGATCCGCGCTCACAAACACTTCGCCCGCCGGCGCATCAAACGTAAGTTCGAGCTTTTTCGCCGCCGCAACCGGACTCATGAGGTCGATGACTTCGTCCATCATCTGCTTCAGATCGGTTTTTGCAAATTGATATTCCATCTTGCCTTCTTCCACCTTGCGAACGTCGAGGAGCGTGTTGATGAGGCTGATCAGCTCATCTGCCGAATGCTGCACTTTCTTCAATGTTTCTTTTGCCTGATCGGAAACCTGGCCATACGAACCACCCACGATGAGCGAAATGAATCCTTTGATCGCGCCGAGCGGCGACCGGATTTGGTGCGACGCGAGCGAAAGAAGCTCGCTCTTGAACCGGCCGAGTTCTTCGAGTTGCTTGTTCTTGCTTTCGATCTGCGTATTCAAACGCTCGAGCTCCTCGCGCTGTTTCACTTCGCGTTCGACGCTTCGCACGAGCAGAATACCGATGATCAATGATGCGGTAAAAACTGTTGCGTCCGTAAGCATTTCGGCGGAGGTGTTGCCGACCCATATTTTTGCAAAGAGTATGATCCACAAAACGACGACGAGCGCCTGAGTGGCGATGATTTTCAAACTGAAGAGATGATGACGGACAATGGCATATGCCGTCATGCCCAAAAAGATAAGCGTGAATAAGGGCGCAAACGCCACGGTGTCGGCCCTCTTGAATAGGAGAACGGGAACGAAAATGACAGCCGTAATCGATCCGAGCATGAGCAGAATCCCCTGCATCACAAGCCTCAACTGATCACGTTCATCGTCGGTTGCTTTGCGGAAGCGTCGGAAAAGGACATATACCGCGCCGAAGCTCGATGCTTCCGATACAAGCCCGAAAAGATAGATACCCCAGCCGGTTTGAGGCTGCGGCGGAAATTTTGTCGTATCGACGGTAGTGAAGGCGTAGGGTGAAACACTCACAATCATGGTGGCGACCATCACAAAAAAGAACGCCCAGATAATCCATGGTTTCATGCGCAACGTCGGCGATGGCAACGTGTGGGCCAGAAGGAAAAACATCATGCTCATCGGCGTTGCAATGAAGATGCTGAGCCGGGTAAGAACAAGGCTGCTTTCAATGAAGGTGGCCGACTGTGCGAGATCGAGAATTAAAAGCCATAAGGAGATAAGCACACACAAAATGGAAAATATCCAATTCGTTGCGCCCTTCGGATTGCTGCGATATACAAGGCTCGCCAAAACGAAGTTCGTGGCAACGGCAATAATTAAAATAACCGATTGTATCGAAATAAATTCCATTAATGTTGTTCGTTCAACCAACGCAGAAGAATTTCATTGAATATCTGAGGGCGTTCCAAAAATGGGACATGACCTGTATCTTTTATTATATTCGATTTTGCTGAAGATATCTCCCGGAATCCGTCCGCAACTTTTTCGTACGGCACAAGTGCGTCATGATCCCCCGCGAGAATGAGCGTCGGACATTGCATTTTACTGAATTGCGGCCGGAGGAAAAATTCATCGCGGAAAGATGTCCATCCGAAGAGCCGGTTAATGAGCATGAGTGGATGCGTTACGAAGTCGCGCACGACGGATTCATAATAATAATCGATAAAGACATCTTCGGCGGCCGTCTTTTCGAACATGACGCTCGTAATGAACTCCCGCATGCCATCCCGCGTGGGCGGTATCGCCGTTTTTGCGATCAGTGCCGCCAAAGGATAATAAGCAGCCGGTTTAAAGCGCCACGGAATATATTTTGTGAAACCGATCGAATCGATCAGCGTCATATTTCGAAATCGGGACGGATCATGCAAGACCAGCGAAAGGGCGATCCATCCTCCGATCGAGTGTCCGACAAGAGCGATATTTTTGAGATCGAGCCGCGCGATAAAATCCTGAATGGTTTTTACGAACGCGTGTTTCAAATCGAGATTCCGAAAAGCAACTTTCGTAGAATCTCCGCATCCTGGCAGATCGAGTGCGTATACGGTATGATGCTCCGCGAGCGCCGCTATGTTTTTGTACCATCCTCCCCACCCGATGTTGGCCCCATGAAGAAGCAGCAATGGCGCACCGGTGCCGGCTTTCACGTAATGGATATCATATCCGTTCAGGTTCAAGCGTTCCGAAATAAGCGCCACGCCCGTCGATGTCATCAATCTTTGTTCCGCCTCGGCAAAATTCATCCGCTCACATTCCCATCATTTTTTTGAAATGCTCGGTCGCAGCCGCCCTCTTTTCCCTTGCTTCGGGAGTGTTATAGCCATCCACGAGAACCTCGTCGAGAGAAATGATACCGCGATCGTCCACGAGCGGTTCGCCGGTGAGGATTTTTCGCACGCAATATGCTACGATTGCGCCGTTCAAGAGCGCCGCGCCTCCGAGCTGCGGCCAGGAAACGATCGTTTTCCCGATTTCAAACAGTGACTCTTTCATCCGATCGGCAATATTTTCTGGCCCAACCCACTGGCCGATCATCCGGCCGGTTTCCATTTTGCCGAGCTTTGCGAAGGATTCATGCAACGCATCGCCCATGCGGCTATGGAAATAAGCAACTTTCTTGCCAAGGTCGTGCCGCTCGATTTCAACGAGCGCGTTGTCGCCGTTGTCCGCGGCCATGACGACAGGCACCTTGTTCCGCTCGGCATATTCCCGAATGAGAACTTTTACGGCGAGATTATCAATTTCATCCACCATCACGTCCAAATCTTTGAAAAAATTTTCAATATTATCCGCCGTTATGCCGTCGGGAAATATTTCGACGTGCGAATACGGATTCATCGCATATATCTGGCGCGCCGCCATGACCACTTTCAGCACCCCCAAATTTTCTGCGCCGGCGCGGATCCGGTTCATATTTGAAAGCGCCAGGCGGTCATGATCGGCAAGCTTAATGTGCTTCGCTCCGCCCTGCAGCACGATCGCGAGCGCAACACTGCTCCCCACGCTCATGCCGCCGATGCCGACGACCGCATGGTAAAAAATATCCTGTTCTTTTTTGGTGATCAGATTTTTATTGCGCGCGGTACGGACTTCGTAAAACTCTTCTTCGTCCAAAATATGGGAAAGCGTGCCCATCCAGGGAAAATAAACCCATTTCCCCTGCTGCAAGGCGGGACTGCTCTTTTCCAATTGGTCGATGTACTCACGAAACGCATCCTCAAAACCCGGCTTATATACGAGCGTCGGATGCGTGACGGCGAAATATTCCTTTTGCTCTTCGAGAAAATCGTCCGAAACTTCAAGGATAAGCCGTTCTGAGAATAATTTTTCCACCGCATCGCGATCTGCCGCGTTCTTAAGATCGAATATCTGCGGCTGCCATGCGTCCTGCCGATTCGCTTTTTCTTTTATTTGTTTTTCCACTGGTGATTCGTTCATGGTGATGGTTTTTATTTTTTGATCCATTTCTGTTTGATGGTTTGCGAGAAATATTTCGGATCTGCGTATGGCCAAAAGCGGATGCGCGGAATCATGCGGGCTTTGGTTTTTTCATAGAGAATCCTATATTCGACGTTTTCCTTCAAAAGCGATGCAGTAACAACCTCGCGGAGCCGTTTTTCGAATGCCGCTCCGGGGCGGATATTTTTCTTGCACTCGAGATGTATTGCGAGATGTCCGTCTTGCCGCCGATCGCGTTCAATCAGCATGGTGAATTTTCCGGTGATCAGCTTTCGAAATTCGCTCCGATCGAGTGCGTGCCGTATCGTCTCGGGATAAATATTGGCGCCGGATAAAATAACGGCAAAATCGCTTCTGCCATAGAGCGCAATAAACGGCATCCGCCACTGCGTGCTGCTTCCGATCGCTTTAAACACCTCGCGATCCGTCCAGCCGAGCGAACGCGCAAGGGCGAGCATTTCGTCGAAGTGAACGATTTTTCCGCGATCGTGAATATTGTAGCGAGCAAGCGGTATCTGGGCGTGAGCTGAAGAGAACAACACTTCCCCATTCCGGATCTCAAAATATTTGAACGGCGGATAATATTGATTGATGGACGGAGCATGGCCAATACCGAACATTTCGCGCCTGACTGTGTGATTTTCATTGAGGAGTTTGCTCATGAAAATACTGAACGGCGTTTCGTGGCCGGCAACTCCCGCATCCGCCGTGCCGTACAAATTCATCGAAGCGTGATAATACTCATTCGGCTTCGCCTCGATCATTTCGTAGAGATAGGCTCGCAGCTCTTCGCTGAGCGCTTCGGATGCAAAAAATAATTTTATATTTTTTGATTTCCAGCGAATGCCTCTCCGTATGCCTTCTTCGAGGATATCTTTTACGAACGGAGGGTAGGCGCCCAGAATAATCTGATCATAAAACGGGTGGAGCCGTTCGATTGATGCAAGAATCTCCTCTTTATTCAGTCCCGGGGTGATGATGGTAAGCGGATATCCTTTTTGCGAAAGGCGCATGGAGCAGTTCAGGGTGAATGTGCCTCCGATATAAATGCCCATAGCGAACCCGCTCACGAGCAGCGTCGACTGTTTATCGATTCCATAAAGATATTTCAGGAAATATTCAAAAATCTGAGTCGTCTCGACTTCGAGTGCTTGTGATCGGGGCCAAAACGACGGTATGCCGGACGAACCCGAGCTGGCAGAAATAATCGGCGCATCCAATACGCCATCCCAGCACATTGCTGCAAGCGGATATTTTCGGAGATAATTTTCCTTGTCGACCGGCGGTACCTGCAGAAAATCGGCATGCGTTTTGATTTTCGCGGGATTGATCTTATTCTTTTTCAGAAAATCTTTATACGCCGGGACTCTCCGGGCCATGTCGCGCAAAAGCGCAATCGCCCACGATCCGCTTTCCTTTTCATATTGATCGGCAGTTCGGATATTCAAGCCGTGCATGAAGCTGTCCGGATTTGAAGCAAAGTATCCGTCCCAATTTTTTTGTATGGGCTCTATTTTTTTGTTCATGATTCCATATTCGCCTCGGCGATGCGATCGGCTATGATCTGCGGCGAAATATTGTCCCGCCGACTTTCCTCAAGAACGCTCGTAAAGCGTTCTTGCATGTCACAAAGCTTCGAAAGGATGCGCGCATCATCATGCGTACCATGCTTATATTGATCAATCACGCTTGTGACGCCGCCGCTGTTCGCGATGTAATCGACGCCATATACGATGCCCCGTTCGTGCAGCGCCGACGCGATTTCCCGTTTCGCGAGCGGGTAATTGGCGCTGCCGATCAGCAATTTGCAGCGCAGCGATTCGAACAATGATTCGTCGATCACTCCCCCGAGCGCACAGGGAGAAAGCACATCAACGGGCATCGTAAAAATCCGATCCGGATCGGCAATCACAACATCCGGAAACTGATCCCGAACGCGGGCAATGGTTTCTTCGTTGATATCAGCCACGGCTACCGCCGCGCGCTTTTCGTGGAGCAGCTTCAAAAGCTCAAAGCCGGTTTTTCCGAGCCCCTGAACGGCGAATCGCTTACCGTGCACTTCGTCGGTTCCATGCGCAAATTTCATTGCGGCTTGTATGGTATTCAAAACGCTGAGCGCGGTGTAATATCCCGCCGGAACGTGTTCGCCAATCACAAACGACGTGTGCCGATGCAGCATTTCCAGATCATGGTCGTCGACACCGACATCCGAACCGGTAATGAACCGGCCTTCGAATGTATTCACCTGTCCCGCATACCATTCAAATAATGCGGCGCGATCGACGGGCTTTTTCCCGTTGATAATCAAAACTGCTTTCGCGCCGCCATACGGATAGCCGGCAAACGCGAGCTTATAAGACATCATGCGCGAGAGGCGCAGCGCATCGCGCAATGCTTCGTCTTCGCTTGCATACGCCCATAAGCGGGTCGCGCCGAGCGAAGGCAATCCGTTCCGTTCGCGATGGATGGCGATAAAACCGACGATGCCGAGTGCGGCATTTTCGATGCGCACAACGGTGTGATGGTTATCGAATGCGGCCGCGACTTTCGGAGTAAGAACGGCGGCCTTCATTTGTTCCGGATGATATCTTTAAACGCGAGCCGCGGACTTTTCGGACGCGTGGTGCCCGAGTAGCCGATGCGGAAGAATGCCTGGGGGCGAAGGGAGGTCTTAAGTGCGGACTGAAGGCGCAAGTAAAAATCTCCAATTTGAACCGGAGCCGCTATGATGCCCATACTGATCCCCCGCTTCGATGCTTCGAGCCATATTCGCTCGAGCGTCCGTCCCGTTTCAAGCCACGTCATGGGAGTGTTTTCTTTTGTGGCGATTGCAACCATCACGGGAGTTTTTTCGAGCATTTTCCCGATTGCTTTTCGCTGCATTTCGGCGACATTCCCATGGCGAATCACGAATCCGAAAATAAATGACAGCGGCCAGGGGATGCCGATGTTATATCCCGGCATGCCGTCGTGGTATTTCGAAAGACTCGGCTTCATCCACTGCGAAAGTTCCCCGCAAAATGCCTTGTCGCGCATAGCGGCCACCGTTGCGTCTACCGCTACGGCAGTTATTTCTTTTTTCACTGCGGGTTCATGTACGATACATGACGAGAGAGATTCGTTATTCATGCTTCGAATTTTTTCCAAAAAATCATCCGGGATCGGCCGCTCGCCGAATAATTCGCGGTTCGCAGTGCGGCGGGTGATTTCGAATATCAGATGGTCGTTGGATTCGTGCCGGGCGGCGGCAAAATTCGAAAAAGAAATTTTTGCAGCATAAAGCGGATCGGCAGGATCCGGAAAGTAGGCAACGGCCGGATGAAGTCCGTAATAATCCGCGGCGACAAGAATATTTTCAATGGCACATCCGATGCTTACGAAAAACTGGCGATTATCCGGATCGGATGCGCGCAATTTTCGCTCTTCATTGCCATGCACTTCAATAGCGTTGTCCGAAATTAAAAAAAGCCATGGTTGCGTATTGTGGCTCGATGGCGCCTCTCCGCCGAAACGGGCGAGATGCCCCAAAAAGGCCCGGCTGTCCGGCTGGTTTTGAAACGAAATATTCGGATCAATTTTCTCGCGGACTTCTTTCATGATTATCCCTTGATCAGTTCCCACACTTTTTTCGCGAGCACCGGCACGTCGTCCATTTTGCTGAGGAACATTATTTCGCCAAGCTCCGCTTTAATCTTCTCGCGGTCGGCCTTGATCTCCATCCACGGATCGCGGAGGCTCGAGAAGAAAGCGATCTTCAGATATTTTGTTTTGGGATTGCGACGCAGCGCAAGCGCGAATTCCCACCCGTTCGGACCGGGCGGCATATAGATATCGCTCAAAACGAGTTCGGGAAGGAGCTCCTCCGCTTTTCGCAATGCAATATTCGCGTCTTTTGTAGTCAGCGGTTCAATGCCGTTCGACGAGAGCGTCAGTGCTGCAATTTCCAGAAAATTGTCTTCATCATCAATAACGATCACCAGGGGTTTTTCGCGCATGGGAGTTGTATGGGAGTTTCGGGTTATTCGGTTATTTCTATTATAAACCAAATAAACCAAGGATATTGGAAGCCCCTGTTAACAACTATAGCCAAGCGCCGTATCACCCGGAATAAGAAAAGGTCGCGAAACCATTCAATACACCACATATCATGTTGATGACGATTGCAGTGATCCTCTTGGTTTTATGGATCCTCGGCCTCGTGACGTCCTACACGTTGAACGGCTTCATTTATATATTGCTTGTCGCGGCCATCATCCTGTTCCTTATTCGAATCATCCGGGGCGAGAACCCCGTTAAATAATTGGGCGGCAAATACTTTGCAAAATAAAAAGGGCGCTCCGTTCTTGGATCGCCGTTTTTATTGCGCCGCACCCTTTGTGGCTTTTTTGCGTTCGTTATCCGTGAGATATTTTTTGCGGATGCGGGTATTCTGCGGCGTCACCTCAACGAGTTCTTCGTCATCAATATAATCGAGCGCGTCTTCGAGCGAGAGCGTCACCGGCACTTCGAGCTGCTGGGCAAGGCCTTCGTTTTTTGCGCGGAAGTTCGTGAGCTGTTTTTCACGCGCAACGTGCACCATCACATCGCCGTCTTTCGCATTCTGCCCCACAACCATGCCTTCATACACCGGCACGCCGGCGCTGATGAATAAAATCCCGCGTCCCTGCGCGGTAACCAAGCCATAGTTGTTTGAAACGCCGGCTTCAGTTGCAACAATCGAACCGTGCGGGATCGACGTCATGTCGCCTTTGTATGCTTCATAGCCGAGAAAGATGCTGTTCATGATGCCGGTGCCTTTCGTCGCCGTCAAAAATTTATTGCGGATGCCGATCAGGCCGCGCGTCGGAATTTCGAAATCCATGAAGGCCACCTTCTTTTCATCCACGCGCATGTTCCTCATTGCGCCGAGACGCTTGCCCATCATCTCGATGACGGTTCCCGAATACGCTTCCGGCACTTCAACCGAAACAAGCTCCATAGGCTCGAGTTTTTTACCGTTCTCTTCTTTGAAAATGACCTGCGGCTTCGAAACTTCGAGCTCGAATCCTTCGCGCCGCATTTTTTCAATGAGGATCGAGAGGTGCAATTCACCGCGGCCGGCCACGATCCAGCGGTCGGTAGCCTCGGTCGGCGTCACCTTGAGCGCGACGTCCGTTTCGAGTTCTTTCTCAAGCCGCTCTTTAATATTCCGCGAGGTCGTCAATTTTCCTTCTTTGCCGCGGAAGGGCGACGTGTTCACCGCGAATGTCATTTTAATAGTGGGCTCGTCGATGTGGATCGTCGGAAGCGCCATCGGATTCTCGGGGTCGCTGATCGTTTCACCGATCGTGACGTCGGGAATTCCGGCAATCGCAACGATGTCCCCCGCTTCGGCGGAATCGACATCGATGCGGTTCAGGCCGTCGAAAAGCATCACGGCCGTGAGCTCTTCCTTTTTCACCTCGCCTGAGCGGGTAATGTGCGCTATGGTCGCTGCTTTTTTGAGCGTGCCCGAGTATAAGCGTCCCACCGCAATTTTTCCTTTGTAATTATCGTATGCCAGGCTCACCGTGAGCATTTGAAGCGTTTGCGATTCGCTTTTTGCGGGCGCCGGCAAGTGTTTCACGATCGCCTCGAAAATCGGCTCAATGCTCGTCATCGCGGCGAGATCTTTCGTGAGTCCGGCCTTGCCATCGCGTGCCGCGGCGTAAATTATCGGAAATTCGATCTGCTCTTCGGTTGCGTCCAGCTCGAAAAACAAATCATATGTGGCATTGAGCGCCCATTCCGGCCGCGCGTCGGGCTTGTCGATCTTATTGATCACGACGACGACTTTGTGTCCGGCCTGAATCGCTTTCCGCAAAACGAATTTCGTCTGGGGCATCGGGCCCTCTTTCGCATCAACGAGTAGCAAAACGCCATCCACCATGCGCATGATGCGCTCCACTTCGCCGCCGAAATCGGCGTGGCCCGGCGTGTCCACAATATTGATCTTCGTATCTTTATAAATGACGGATGCGTTCTTCGAGAAAATAGTAATGCCGCGCTCGCGTTCGAGTTCATTCGAGTCCATGATGAGTTCGCTTGTGGCGCCGGTTTTCAACTTGAAACTCGCGGACTGCTTCAAAAGAGCGTCCACGAGGGTTGTTTTGCCGTGATCGACGTGAGCAATGATTGCAATATTGCGGAGATCCATGGGGAATGTGATTGGTTAACTGGGTAATTATAGGAGAAACGACGCGTAATGGCAAATAAAAAAAGGCACCCCTCGTTTTTGCGAGAGGCGCTGAATATCTCCATTAGTTCGGAACGTTGGATCGGGATATGGCCTGAACGTTGTTGGCCAGCTCGTCTCTACGCCGAAGAGTTGAATCACCGGGCGAATACCCCGCGTGCCGCCGCCGAGCGCCTCCGGGACAAAGAGGTCGAAGGTGGGTGTCGATCCATCGGAATCGCCATACGGCCAAATCTGATGAAAAACGAAAACATTTTTCGTGCCGTTCTTGAACGCTATAACGATCCGATACCGCCCGCGAAGATTGAGTTCGTGCGGCACCTTGAGCGTGACATTCGATCCGCCGTGCGCGGTGAAAACCGCCGGCATATCGAAATGAAGAGCGGCGCCATTCTGGCTTATGACGGTTATATTCGCGCCTGAGAAAAGAAAGTTGTGGGTTTGAAATGTGATCTCGTCAGGCTGCGTGAACGTGGGAGCTGGAGCGCCATCAAAAGGGTGGCGCTTCATGTCATGAATCATTTTTTCATCCCGTGATTCCCGGTGCGATACCGATGCTTTTGGCGGTTGCGATTTGTGGCTCTGGTTATAGCTAAAATACCACCACGCCCCGAACAGTAAGACTACATCGAGGGCGACAACTAACAGCCCGAATACACCCGATTTCTTCATGTCCACTCCTTTTTTAAAGCTGCCTCTTCCCTCGTTTTATAAAATTTTGCAAAAAGCGTCAATGTTCCGTATTATCAGATAACATCCATCGTCTCAATGCCATTGCCTAAGCTAAAAACGACCGCACCCGATTTTACGCTCCCCGATCAAAACGGCGAGATGCACTCGCTCTCCGACTATCGCGGCCAGTGGACGCTGCTCTATTTTTATCCGAAAGACGACACGACGGGCTGCACAACGGAGGCGTGCAGCATCCGCGATTATTTTCCGAATTTCAAAAAGATGGAAGCGAAAGTTTTGGGCGTGAGCGTTGATTCAGTAAAGAGCCACAAAAAGTTTGAGGGAAAATATCAGCTCCCCTTTACCCTCCTTGCCGACGAGGAAAAGAAAGTGGTGCGCAAATATAAGGTGTGGGCCAAGAAGAAATTCATGGGGCGAGAATATATGGGCACGCTGCGGACCTCGTTTTTGATCGATCCGAAAGGAAAAATCGCAAAAATTTATGAGGGGGTGAACCCGGCAGTGCACGCAAAAGAGACTCTTGAAGACTTGAAAACATTGAGTAAATAGGCCGCCCCAGAGAGGCGGCTTTTTCTTGCCATCCGGTAACGCATTGCGCGCCAAAACGTGTATAATACTTACAGAATCTTGATAACCATCATTTAAAATATCCTCTTGCTCGTTGACAGTTTCTCTTTACTAACTTTTACGAAACTATGAAAAAATTACTTTTCACTGCATTGGCATTATTGCTTGCAGCAGCGGGCTTTGGAGGATCCATTCATGCCGTGCACGCACAGACGCTTTCGTCTTCCGACGCGGCTTCGCTCGAACAGAGCCTCGCCGTGACGCGCGCGCGCCTTGTTAACCTCGAGATGCAGGAAGGAATCGTTCCCGCCGCAGGCGACGACCAACTTTTGGCCCAAGCCTTGCCCGGATCCGTTTCCGCTCCTTCGGCTCCGACGACCGTCGTGACGCCGGCCACGAACCTCTCGGCGAGCGACAAGGCCGCGATCGTGACCGCATTGGGCTCTCTCGCCCAGGCGCTCCAGGGTCTTCAGTCCGAACTCGCGGCGAATCCGCAGATCGCGACAACGAACAGCGCCCAGATCGTGGGCCAGCTTCAGACGATCGGCAACACGCTTGCCGCGATCGTCTCGACCGTTGAAAGCGGTCAGGGCACGGGTGCGGTTGCGACCACGCCGACTCCGGCTCCGGTTGCAGTAAACAATCCCGCACCGAAGACGCCTGCCGTCGCGCAGTCGAACCCCGGTTCGACCTCGAAGGCGCCTTCCGCGGCTCCGACCCAGACCCAGACTCCGACTCCGCAAGCAAGCACTCCCGCAGCGCAGCCCGCCACGCAAAACACGGCGCAGGCTTCGTCCATTTGGAGTTTTGCGAAATCGCACTGGCCGACGATCACGATCATCCTTCTCATAGTCCTCATGCTTGTCATCTTGTTCTGGCCGCATGAAGACGATGAACCGATGACTGCGAAATCGGCTCCGAATCGCGCAGGTCCCGGCCCGGCAAAACCGATGAACTCGCAGCAGCCCAATTCCTCAACGACGGTAGTCCGCGCACCCGCTTCAACGGTGGCGCCGACCGCGGTCCGCGTGGAACCGCAGCAGGCGAAAGTCACGGTTATCCGGCCTCCGGAACCAAGAAAGAAAACCGCTTAACCAGCGGTTTTCTTTTTGCCTAGACGCCGCTGCACTTCTCAATAATGATCGGCGCGTGGCTGAAACTTTGCCGCACCAGATATCCGGCGCCAAAACTGAGCGATGCGGTGAGAAAAATTGCCGCCGCAAAAACCGCCTGTCGTTTATTGGATAGGGTCATGCCAATATTCTACCCGCCGAAGATTAAATTCCTATTAAAGAAAGGTTGCGTATTTAAAAACTCAAATACTGCTCCCAACGCTCATAAAGTTCCCGTGTGGCGCGAATGTCGCCCACGTTATAGCGTGCGATATCCAAAAACTTTTTCTTTTTGAAAAGCGGGCCCACGTCATCCCCGTTCACGCCATTCGCCTTCGGACTCGTGATGCCGAACGCACGCGACCATAGATGCAGGCTTCCCTTCCGGCGTACGGCGCCATAGAAGCTTAGTTGCTCGGCGAGGTCGATGTGCAGCGCGTCGGGATTGTTTTGATATAAGTATCTTCCGCGCATCAGGTCTTTTGTGGGACGAACGCCTTTGATGGCCGACCGGATCGTGAGGAACGGAACGTCGAACGCGCGGCCGTTGAACGTGATGAATACCTGATAGCGCGCCGCAAGTTCCCAAAACTTGCGCAGCATCTCTTCTTCGGTCATCTGTTTGAACGAAATGCCGTCTTCTTTGATTTCGGCATTTTTTTGGCCGGGTGCCTGATAATACACAGCACCTTCATTTTTGTGGTAGTCGAGAAGTCCGATCGCAACAATTTCGCCGGTTAATGGCGAAAAGCCGAGGCCGCCTTTTAAATCCTGAAGCGCCAATTTATATTCTTCCTCGCTATCCGAGTCTTTCTTGATCCAGCGGGTCAGATTTTCCTGGGTTGCCTTGTCGAGCGTGTCGAAATCGTCGCCGATAGTTTCTATGTCTATAACCAGCTTGTTTGTTGAGCTCATGAAGGGTTAGGAAAGGGTTGACATTGCTCACATTGTACCATAAAATAGACACTACGATTTACTAAATCCATGGCACATACCAAAGCTATAGGTTCAACCAAGTTAGGCCGCGATTCCATTGCCAAGCGCCTGGGCGTAAAGCTGCAGGATGGGCAGAAAGTGATGGTCGGCCAGATCATCATCCGCCAGCGGGGCACGAAATACATGCCCGGAACGAATGTGATCCGCGCGGAAGACGACACGCTCTACGCCGGCAAGAACGGCACCGTGAAGTTCAGCATGAAAACCTTCACGAAGTTCGACGGCTCGCGCAGAAAATCGACGATGGTGTCGGTTGTTGCAGCGTAAATAAAAACAAGGGCCTTGGATCACACGAAGACTAGTGACCCGCGGCCCTTGTTTTTATTTACTCTCCTTTTTCGCAATTACAATTATTTTCACTTTCGCCTCTACTCCTTTTTTCAAATCAATCGGCACGACATACTCTCCCACTTTTTTGATCGGATGATCGAGCGTAATTTCCACGCGCTCGTTCGTTACGAATCCGTGTTCGCGGAGCGCTTTCGAAATCGCTTCTTTATTCACTGAACCGAATATTGATCCGCTCTCGTCGGCATCGAGTTCGAACTGCAAAGCCGTGTCCGAAAGCGTGCGCGCGATTTCGTGCAGGCGCTTCGCAAGCGCAGTCTCATCTTTTTCATGTTCGGCGCGCATCTTGGCGATTTTTGCTTCGGCGGCAGGCGTTGCGGGTTCGGCCAGGTTTTTCGGAAATAAAAAGTTGCGCGCATAGCCATCGCTCACATTTTTGACGTCGTATTTGCGCCCGAGGCCTTTTACGTCCTGGAGAAAAATAACTTTCATGCGTGCGTGCGGGTTGGGATTATTTCGACGGCGCGGCAATTTCACCCTGAACAACCGAGAGCGCTTTCGCAAGTTGTGGGTCTTGGCCGGCTTTAATTTGCGCGTCGGAAATCGTCACCGGAAAATCGGGCACGAGGCCGTCGTGATCGAGGATGCGTCCCGAGGGCATTACCCAATGGGCAACCGTGAGTTTGATCGCCGAACCATCCGGAAGCTGCTCGAGTTCCTGGACCGTCCCTTTGCCGAAACTTTTTTCGCCCACAAGTTTCACCCCGCGGTCATCATGCAATGCACCCGCCAAAATTTCCGAAGCCGATGCCGAGCCGCCGTTCACGAGGACGACGAGCGGCATATTTGAGAGAGCGCCATCGCCGGTCGATTTGAAATCCTGCTCGGGCACGGTGCGGCCGACTTCTTTCACGACAAGCGTGTTCGGCTTTAGGAAATATCCGGCGAGATTCACCGCGACCTCGAGATAGCCGCCCGGATCGTCGCGCAGGTCAAGCACGATGCCCTGCGCATTCGCATTCACGGCTTTCACGAGCGCCTGATAGAAGAGTTCATTCGCGTCCTGCGTGAATTCATGGAGTGAAATGTGCGCCACATTCCCTTTCATTTCAAAATCAACGGTCGGCACCTGGATATTCGTGCGCACGATTTTGAAATCCTGCGGCTTCGTGAATCCCTGGCGCATAATCGAAAGCGTGACGGGCGTGTTTTCCGGCCCGCGGATCATATTCACCACTTGATCGACCGTCATGCCTTCCGTTGAGGTGCCGTTCACCGCAATGATTTGATCTTCCGGCTTAAGCCCCGCCCGCTCCGCCGGCGTTCCTTTGATGGGCGAGATCACTACAACGATGCCCTGATTATTCGCTCCGAGCTCAGCGCCAATGCCGCCGAAATCGCCCGTGATATTCTGCTGGAACTGCTGATTGTCTTGCGGGGAAAAATATTCGGAATACGGATCGCCGAGCGAATTGATTAAGCCCGCGACCGATCCCTGCAATTTTGTCTCATTGGTTGTGCTCGGTGTGCGGAGATAGAAATCGTTGATATCCTGCCAGGCTTGCCAGAAAACGCTGAAATCGGCCGGCGCGTCGGCAACGGTTGAGCTGATATTCGTTGCGCCTTGGACGATGATATTTTTCGGATGATTCGTTCCCTGCGTCCAGCCAAACCAAAAGCCGCTCCCCGCAAGCGCAACCGCCGCGATGCCTGCCGCCGCTATTTCGAGTGCCCGTTTTTTGTTCATGGAAATTTTATTATATCATCAGTCTTTTGAAAGTGAAAATTGCTGCAAAACGGCGTATTCCGCGCCCGACCGCGAGAGCTCTGATTCCATAAGCTCGATCGTTTTCGGTTCGAACCGCAGCGAAAGCTGGGCTTCGATTGCCGGCAACGCCGAGCGATCGAAATCGCCGTTGAACCGTGCGAGTGTGATGTGCCCCGCGAAGGGCCGGTGCTCGCGGTCGAATGCCGTTCCCCGCCGGTCGAGCTCGTCTTCGAATATATTTTTTATTTTTGCGATCCTGCGCGAAGAAGCCTCGTCGGTCATCGCCCAAATCATCCGCACGCGCGGCGCGCGCGGCGGCCCATACATGATCCGATCGAATGCAATCTCGAACGGATCGCCGCTCTGCGACGCAATTTCGAGCGCCGACGTAATGCCCGGCAGCGCAGCATCGTCCTGATATCCTAAAAATGAAAGCGTAATATGCCAATGCTCATCCGAAACAAATCGAATGCCCGGTTTCCCCGCAAGCTTGTCCTGCGCCTCCGCGGAAACGGCCGCAAGGCGGTCGAGCGTTTTACTATCCAAATTGATCGCCGCAAACAACCGCTTTTTCATTCTCCTTATTATACGAATTGCGGCCGCACCTTGGGGTGCAGCCGCTTTATTCCTTGATCAAGTCTTACTTGAAGGCGGCCACTGCGGCCGCTTCATCGTCTTTGATGTCAAAAACCGTGTAGAGCTTCGTAATCTGAAGAAGATCATGAACTTTTTTCGTCAGATTCAAAAGCTTCATCTCGCCGCCGTTCTTTCGGGCCCACGTAAACGCGGACATCAGCTCCCCAACGCCTGATGAGTCGATGTAGGTCACGTCACCCATGTTCAGCACGACTTTCCGCTCTCCCCGCACGATCAACTTGCGGAAGTTATTTCGAAGGATAATATCCGTGCCCTCATGAAGCGTGATCCTCCCTGAAAGATCAACAACAAGAACACCGCTCGGACCATCCGTACGCCGTTCCGACCAGAAGCCGTTCTCGTGCATATATATCAAGCCCCTTTCCGAACATGTTCGTTCTACCTGCGTTATAACAAAAATTCTGAGAAGCCGTCAATATAATGATTGCCCGAAAACGCAACGCAACGTACAATTGAATTACATGGCAACCGTCCGGGAACGCTACCTGAAAGAGCTGAAACGGCGGGCAAAGGAATCGCACGTATACCGGAAATATCAGCTGATCGGGCTTGAAATCTCGCAAATCCTGGGCGATGAAAAACACAAATCGCTCTATATTAAGCTAGCCAAGGAGGGTAATGCGGACCGTTTGCTTCGCATTGCAAAAGAGGTGGCAGATCGCAAGAACGTGGCGAACAAAGGCGCATATTTCATGTCTCTTATAAAGAAGAAGTAACCACAACGGCACATGAACGATTCAATACTCACGATCGACGATAAGCAAAAAGAAAAATTCCTGCGGCAGAAAACCGCCGACTTTGATTTCGAAAAGTTCACCCGCAAAGAAATCGCCGATCTCATCCAAAAAATGCGGCGCATCATGCGCGATGCGAACGGCATCGGGCTTTCGGCGAACCAGATCGGGCTCGATTTTAAAATGTTCGTGGCCGAAGTTCCCGACGCCCAGGGCAGCAATAAGTTTTACGCAATTTTTAATCCCGCACTGAAAGAGATGGACGACGAAAAGAAAACCTTCGAGGAGGGCTGCCTCAGCATTCCCGGAAAATTCGGCGAAGTGGATCGTGCGGAACGCGTTTTGCTCGCCGGCTTCGACAAGAACGGCAAAGCGGTGAAAATTAAGGCCTGGGGCCTTCTCGCGCGCGTTTTCCAGCATGAAACCGATCACCTGAACGGCAAACTTTTCATTGATCGCACGAAGAAAGTTTATGACGCGGAAACCGAAGCAGCGTGAATGCCATGAAATACGTTTATTTCGGGAGTCCGCGGATTTCCGCGATTGTGCTCAAAAAACTCATTGACGGCGGCATGCCGCCCGCGGCGCTCGTTGCGAATCCCGACCGGCCGGCCGGACGAAAGAAAATAATCACTCCCCCGGCAACTAAAGAACTCGTTCGCGAAGCGCATCCTTCCATTCCAATATTGCAGCCGGAAACACTGGACGACGCATTCGTTCAAGAAATTTCCGCACTGGATCCCGATTTTTTTGTCGTCGCAATGTACAACAAAATCATCCCCGACCGTATTCTTAAAATCGCGAAGCGCGGCACCCTCGGTGTTCACCCCTCCCTGCTTCCGAAACACCGCGGACCGTCGCCCATGCAGACGGCAATCCTGGAGGGCGATGCGGAAACCGGCGTTACGATTTATCTTATGGATGCAAAGATGGACCACGGCCCGATCCTCGCCGAAGCGAAATGTCCGCTCGATAGCCTCACGACCCAAAACCCCGAGCTTGAAGACCGCTTGTGCGCGCTCGCGGGCGATCTGCTTCTTGAAACGATTCCAAAGTTTATCGCGGACGCGATACCGCCCCGAATTCAGGACGAATCGCAGGCCACCTTCACGAAAAAATTTGTCACGGAGGATGCATTCATCGATCCCGATGATCTCGCACGCGCGGAACGCGGCGATCTCGCGCTTGCAAAAACCATTGTGCGCAAAATGAATGCATTCACGCCCGAACCCGGCGCGTGGACGAGAAAAGACGGCACGCGCGTGAAGCTCCTCGCGGGAGAAATAAAAAATGGCGCGCTCTCGCTCACGCTTATTCAGAACGAAGGGGAAAAGCCGAAAAAACCTATTGCGTGACGAGCTGCAAGCTGCCCGCCGTGCTCGTCGAGTCTATATTCGTTGACGTTGAAAATGTCGTCGTCGCGGCGCTCACGACAACGTCGCCCGCCGAACCGCCCGACCAATCCGTCTGCGCATATGTTTGATTGTAATAGCGGGAGAGATATTCCACCTGGCTGAAGGAGAGCTGATTATTCAATGTATCGAGCCAGGTTACCGAGGCATTTACTTTTATCGTTGAAGGGTCGTAATAGCCGCCGGTCGAAACGATATCGCCGGTCGACGTGGAGCGATACACGTCCGTAAAATAGGTCGCGGTCGTATACGTGATGCTGTTCAGCGGAACCGATGCGCTTCCGGCCGCGAGCGTCCACTTTCCTCCGCTTACCACCGGATGGTACAAATTCGAAGAGCTCGTTGCGAGCGAGCTGATGTTGTGCCAGTCCTCGCGCGCAACGGCGCGGGTGGCATCGATCATTTCTCCCGAAAGGAACGTGGCAGTGCCGTTCGCATTCGACGCTTCGGTGGCCCGCACGGAGCTGTTGATGAGTTCCGAAATCGCAAGACTCACCATAATGATGACGATGGCGGCAACCATGACCTCGATGATGATCTGGCCTGATCGGGATTTCATATGCGTATGCTTTTATTTTAGCAAAGTTATCCACACGGAGCCCGGGAACTCCTTTGTTATAGTTTAAGAAACGTTCATAAAGGTCGTTTTTCTTTACAACTCCACAATGAAAACGAAATCACAGAAAGGTTTTACGCTTATCGAACTCATCATAACGGTTTCCATCATCGCGGTCCTCGTCGCGACGCTCGCCGTCGCCCTGAACCCCGCCGAACAGCTTGCCCGCTCGCGCGATGCGAAACGGACGGCTGATCTTGATGCTTTGAAAACGGCGCTCAACCTCTATGCCGCAACGGCGACCACGACCATCAACCTGAGCGGCGACAATGTCGGCAACGAAAACGCGAAGTGCGTCGGCGGCGGCGGCACGACCACGAAGTGGGTCAACACGACGGGCGCCGTATCCACTTCGACCCCGTTCACCGCGCTTGTTGCAACGACCTCGCAGACGGTCGGCGGAACCGGCTGGATTCCAGCCCGCCTCGACCAGACGCCGGGCGGCGCACCGCTCAACGTTTTACCGCTTGATCCTTCGAACGGCACCGGCGGCAGCACAAGCTTCTACTATGCCTACGCGTGCAAGTCGGCATCCAAGACATATGAACTCACGGCACGACTCGAGAGCACCTATTTCTCGAGCGACCTCAATCTCGACGGGACCGACGGCGGGAACTCGGCAACCACGTATGAAGTCGGCAACGACCTCACGATTCTCGGCAACGGCGAATAACGCATGTATCCGATCAAAAACAGCCGCGCTCGCGGCTGTTTTTGCTATAATAGATATATAAAATCCTCATGGCTCTTTCATCGGATACTCTAAAAAGCATCTTGGTAAATGGAGCGGTTCTCAAAGAACACGAATTTGAAACCGTTGAAGCGGCGGCGAAGCGGAGCGGCGTGACCGTCCCACGGCTTTTGATTTCCGAAGGCCGCCTTACGCAGCAATACCTGAACCAGCTCGTCGGAAAATTCCTCGACATCCCCCTCTTCGACATCCGCGTGAACGCGCCGAAGATCGGCGTCGTGGAACTTCTGCCCGAAAGCATCGCACGCCAGCGCGAAGTTCTCGTTTTTGAAAAAGACCAGGAGAAGAATACGTTCAAGGTGGCCATCGTCGACCCGACGAACGTCGAAACGATGAACTTTTTGCGCGAATATTTGAAGGGAGATATTCAGCCATTCCTCGCGACCCTCGACGACCTTCGCACCGGCTATCAGCTTTATAAGAAAAAATCCGCTGAGGCATTTGAAGCAACAATCGAGGCGAAAATCAAAGCGCTCTCCACGAATTTCCGCGGCCAGGGCAACATTCTCGAAAGCCTCCCGCTCGCCGAACTTTTCGACGGCCTCCTCGATTATGGCGCAATTCTTGAAGCATCCGATATTTTTTTCCAGCCGGAAGAAACCCACCTTAAAGTGCGCTTCCGCATCGACGGCATCCTGCGCGACATCCTCTCGCTCGACAAATCAATCAACGAAGGCGTCGTCGCGCGCGTAAAATCGCTCGCCAATCTCCGCATCGACGAACACATGAAACCGCAGGACGGCCGCTTCCGCTTCAAAGCGAACGACGTGGACGTCGACGTGCGCTGCGCGGTCATGCCGAGCCTTTTCGGCGAAAAAACAACGCTGCGCCTTCTTTCCGGAGCGCAATCGTTCCTCTCTTTTGAAGAACTCGGCATGGACATGAAGACGATCGAAAAACTCCGCGTGGCCGCGCAGAAGCCATTTGGCATGATCCTGAGCTCGGGCCCCACGGGATCCGGCAAAACGACCACGATCTATACGATTCTCGCGCTCCTCAACCGCCCCGAGGTGCACATCACGACGATTGAAGATCCGATCGAATACATCGTCCCGAACGTAAGCCAGACGCAGGTAAACATGCAGGCCGACATCACCTTTGCATCGGGTCTGCGCGCGCTCCTGCGCCACAGTCCGGACGTGATATTCATCGGTGAAATCCGGGACGAAGAAACCGCCGATGTTTCCGTGAACGCGGCGCTCACCGGCCATCTCCTCATTTCGACCATCCACACGAATAACGCTCCGAGCTCCATCATCCGCCTTCTCGATCTCGACATTCAGCCGTTCCTTATCAGCGCAACCCTGAACGCCGTGCTCGCCCAGCGCCTCGTGCGCAAAATCTGCGTGAACTGCATCGAATCGACCGCAATCCCTGAACCCGTGAAGCGCGAAATCGAAACGCAATTCGAAAAAATAAAAAAACCGGTGAAGCTGCCCGGCATCGCATTCCGCGGCAAAGGCTGTTCGATCTGCGGCCATACCGGGTTCAAGGGCCGCGTCGGCATTTTTGAAATCTTCACGATCGATGACGCTTTGCGAAGCGCAATCAACACGCACGACCTCACGCTCGAAAAAATCGAGGAAGCCGTGAAAAAACAGGGCATGATAACGATGTTTGAAGACGGCCTGCAGAAAGTTGAGCTCGGCCTTACCACCCCGCAGGAACTCATCCGGGTGATCAGCGAATAACATGCGATTTTATTTCGCCGCACAAAACAAAGACGGAAACACGATCCAGGGCGACATTGACGCAAAAGATCGCGACGACGCCGTTGCCTCGCTCGGCAAGCGGGGCCTTTCTCCTTTCCGCATCGAGGCGGTCGTTGAACCGAAGACCACGAAGAGCGTCCTTTCGGGCTCGCTCTCGCTCGGACCGCAGCGCCTCTCGGCCATGGATGAAATCAATATCGTGCGCCATTTGGGCACGATCATGAATACGGGCACCGATCTCTTGGCGGGCCTCGACATGATCGCCGAAGACGCGATCAATCCATTCGAAAAGAAAATGATTTTCGACATCCGCGACAAAATCGGCCGCGGCGAGAAATTTTCAGACGCGCTCGCGAGCTGGCAGAACCAGTTCAACCCAATCTTCGTGAGCATGGTCCGCGCCGGCGAGGCCTCGGGGAATCTGCCCAACATCCTCCTCTCCTACGCGGGAGAATTGAGAAAAGATTATACCTTCATGCGCCGCCTGAAGGGCGCTCTGGTCTATCCGATCATTCTCGTCGTGGCGCTTATCGCAATGCTTATCCTTATCCTTACCGTGGTCACGCCGCGCCTCAAGGAACTCTTTACGACTACGCGCTCCGCTCCGCCCGCCTACACGCAGATTTTCTTTGCGGCTTCCGATATCTGGCTCGCCCACACAACCCTCATCATCGTACTCGCCCTCATTTTGGGCATCGGCATCTTGAGCGCATCAAAGATGCGGAAAACGCGCGATGCCATGCTCCGCTTAGTTTGGTATATCCCCGTCATCAATAAGATCCAAAAAAATCTTGCGCTCATGCGTTTCTCAAAAACCCTCTCGAATCTTTTGAAAGCCGGCTTCTCGCTTAAATCGGCGCTCACGACCTCGATCGACGTCGCCACCCCGCAATATCATGATCCGATTGCCGCAATCGCGAACGACAAATTAGAGCGCGGCATCGCCTTCAGCGCATCGCTTGGAGAATACCCGCAGCTCTTTCCGAAAATCCTCATAAGCGTCGTGAAAACTGGCGAGCGGAGCGGGCAATTGTCTTCTGTTCTCGCGCAGATGGGAGAATTTTATGAAGAAGAAGTGATCTACGCGCTCGAACTCTTCCTTACGCTCATTGAGCCGATGCTGCTCCTCATCGTTGGCCTTATCGTGGGCCTTATCGCAAGCGCGCTCATCGGGCCGATCTATCGTCTTATCGGAAGCATCCGATAGTACAAAAATCTATCTCACCCTATTGCACTGTAATCGATCCCTGGGGACTCACGATAATGCTTTTCGTTGATGAAGCGTTGCTTGCCAATGTAAGGATAATCGTCGTCGTGCCCGCGGTGTTCCCGGTGAGCTTCGTAAAAATCACATCCGCCGTCGTCCCCTGCGCGGGAGCGCTGAATGCGACGAGCCCCGAAAGAAAGTAAGTCGACGACGCAGCGGTATAGCTTGATCCGCGAAAGAGCGCATAATAGGGCGTCGTCGTATTGTTGTCGAAATGAATGCCCCACGAGGTTCCGTTCACGCCAGCGACCGCACGGGCGCGCGCGTCTTCAAGCCGGTCGGCCACGATCTGCGCATCGGATCCCAGATTACCGATCAGCTGGTTTTGAAAAATCACGATCGCGGACGCGGCGACGAATGCGAGGATGCCGATCGATATGATAAGCTCGATCAGGGAAAATCCGTTTTTATTTCTCATGTGCGGTTAATGATCCTGCGCCGTCGGGACGCCGAACTGCGCAATGGACGAACCCGGCGGCGTGCCAGGCGTGAGCGATGAAAGCGTAACGTGCACGAGGAATTGAACGAGGAGCGCACCCGCAAGAAAGAGCAGCGCGAAGTAGAGCAGCCCAATGAGGCCCATGATTTCTTCGAAGCGCCGGTTTTTATAAAATTGTTTGATCATGATTTTTATTGTGCGGTCAGGCGGACGTAGATCAAGCCGAACGCGGTGAGATCGGCCACCGGCCCATTGCGTCCAATATTCCAGTCCGTGATGCTCATGATATTTTTTGCGTTTTCGATGTCTGAAAGGAAATTCGTGATGCCGGTCAGCGTTCCTTCCGCGCGAAGCGTGAAGCTGATGCCGGAAAAGCCGTTGAAGCCGGTTGGCTGCGCGTCGTTCAGTTTGAAGTCGATCTTCACATTCCGCGACGCGGCAAGCGCCCGGATGCGCGGAATAACAGTCACCGGAATGTCGAGACTCTCCGGCAAATCGGCCTGGAGCTCGGGAAGAATCATATCCGCATCTTTTTTCCCGTCCGAAAGCTTCGCGATCGCATTCAGATCAGCCATCACCTGGAGCCGTTCGGTGCGCGCCTCCTTCACCCGCGCAGCCTCGCTCCGCACGATCATGATTCCGCCCACGAGGAGCGCCACTGCGGCAAGCAAAACGCCGCCCAGGATCATCATCCGGTCGACATGCTTCTTTTGGAATATCGCTATCGGATCCGGATTCATTTCATTAAAGTAATGTTTATCGTAAGGCTGGTATCGGGCGAAAGCTCGGTGAGCGGAATGGCGACCGACGAAAATAATTTATCTTTCTGCATCGCCGACTGGAACGCGAGCGCGTCATTCCG
>Ga0070681_10000494_pt1 | contig 32160 bp, 27 predicted proteins | sample KBSC83BmetaG_FD_65650 | JGI IMG/M metagenome (GOLD analysis project Ga0070681, IMG submission 65650) | Corn rhizosphere microbial communities from Kellogg Biological Station, Michigan, USA - KBS C8-3B metaG | ecosystem: Host-associated > Plants > Roots > Rhizosphere | place: USA: Michigan...
GCACCAATTGCAGGTTCTCGTATTCCGAGCGGCCACCGATGTTGTAGACCTCGCCCGCTTTGCCTTGGCGCAGGACCAGATCGATTCCCCGGCAATGATCCTCCACGTATAGCCAGTCCCTGACGTTGCGTCCGTCTCCGTAGATGGGCAACGCACGGCCGAGCAGGATGTTGACGATCAGCAGCGGGATGAGCTTCTCCGGGAAATGATACGGGCCATAGTTGTTGGAGCAGTTGCTGGTTGTCGTGCACAGCCCGTACGTATGGTGATAGGCCCGCACCAGATGGTCGGAGGCGGCCTTGCTGGCGGAGTAAGGCGAGTTCGGGGCGTAGGCGGTACTTTCGGAGAACGGCGGATCGCCGGGGCCCAACGACCCGTACACCTCATCGGTCGAGACGTGGTGGAAGCGATGCGTCTCGACACTACGCTCCACGAGCCAAGCCGTGCGCGCCGCTTCCAGCAGCGCGTGCGTACCGAGGACGTTGGTGCGTATGAATGCGTCGGGACCCGCGATCGAGCGATCCACATGCGATTCGGCGGCGAAGTGCACGATCGTGTCGATCTTCTCCTCGCGCAGCAATTGCGCCACCCGGCCACCGTCGCAGATGTCGCCATGGACGAATCGGTAGCTCGGATTGCGCTCGGCTGCCTCCAGACTGGCGAGATTTCCTGCGTAGGTCAGTGCATCGAGCACGACGAGGCGATCGCCAGCGTGCTCGCGCAGCCAGTAATGCACGAAGTTCGAGCCGATGAATCCGGCCCCGCCGGTCACGAGCAGCCTAGACTGTTTCTCTGGCATCGCCGATCTCTCTGAGAACCTCACGCAGGCGCACGCGCCAGTGCACTGGTCGACCTGCGAGCGAGGCCAATGAGCGCTCGAGTACGCTGTAGTGCGGTCGACGCGCCGCCGTCGGGTATTGCGCCGTCGCGATGGGTTGCACTTCAACGGTGGAGGGGAGAAGCCCGATAACCGCAGCCTCTTCAGCGATCGCCACCGCGAAATCGTACCAACTGGCTACGCCAGCATCCGTCCAGTGGTGTATTCCGGCGATCTCAGATGAGTCGATGAGTTTCCAGAGCACCCCGGCAAGCGATCTCGCCGAAGTCGGAGTTCCGACTTGATCAGACACCACGCGCACGGCGCCGTTCTGCTTCATGAGGCGCAACATCGTGTTGAGGAAATTGCGGCCCTGCGCTGCATATACCCAGGCTGTACGTACCACCACGGCCTCACCCCCGCAGACTTCGAGGACCGCCTCCTCCCCTGCCCGCTTCGTTCTTCCATACACGCTCAGTGGGTTCGTCGGAGCATCCGGCCTGTAGGGTATGCAGGAGTTGCCGTCGAACACGAAGTCCGTCGAGAGGTGGACCAGTCGAGCTCCCACTTCGCGCGCAGCTACGGCGAGGAATCGCGGACCCAGCGAGTTGATGTTGCGCGCAATATCCGGCTCGGACTCGGCACGATCGACTGCCGTGTAGGCGGCAGCGTTGATCACCACTTGCGGCGCGGCTTCCCGCAGGCAGTTGAACACCGCACGCTCATCGCTGATGTCGAGCGCGTCGCGCGAGCAAGCGGCGACTTGAACGTCCCTGGTCGCGGTGGCGAGCAGCGCCTGACCCACCTGCCCGCCAGCGCCGGTGACCAGCACCTTCACGGAAACAACTCCGCCTGTTTGAAACTCCGCGCGACGGCATCCTTGGCCGAGAGCACCGGCGCAATGCCCGCCGGCAACGGCCACTGGATGCCGATGTCCGGATCGTTCCAGATGATCGCACGCTCGCATTCAGGGACGTAGAAATCCGTGCAGCGATAGAGGAAGTCCGCGGTCTCGCTCAGGGTCAGGTAGCCGTGAGCGAGGCCTGCGGGAACCCACAGCATATGGTGGTTGCGCTCGGACAGCTCCGCACCCACCCATCGACCAAAGGTCGGCGAGCTGCGCCGGATATCGACAGCCACATCGAACACCGCCCCGCGCGCCACTCTGACCAACTTTCCCTGCGGATGGGGCAGTTGGTAGTGCAAGCCCCGCAGCACGTGGCGCGCCGAGCGGCTGTGATTATCCTGAACGAATCGCGCAGGTATCCCGCCGGAAGCGAATTTGCGCTCTTCCCAGGATTCGAAGAAATAGCCCCGCGGATCGCCGAACACCCGGGGCTTGACGAGGATCACATCGGCGATCGCGGTCGGCTCGAACTGCACGATCAGGCCCGCCCGCTCAGGATCTCCAGCAGATAGGCGCCGTAGCCGGTCTTCGCCAACGGCCTGGCGAGGGCCTCGAGCTGCTGCGCGTCGATGAAGCCAGAGCGGTACGCGATCTCCTCCGGACAGCACACTTTCAGCCCCTGGCGGCTCTCGATCGCCTCGATGAACATCGCTGCCTGCAGCAGGGACTCGTGCGTGCCCGTATCCAGCCACGCGATCCCCCGTCCGAACAATTCCACGTGCAATGAACCTCGCTCGAGATAGGCGCGATTGACGTCGGTGATCTCCAACTCGCCGCGCGCGGAAGGCTTGAGCGAGGCGGCGATCTCGAGTACCGACGAGTCGTAGAAATACAGTCCGGTCACCGCGAAATGCGACTTCGGCACACGCGGCTTCTCCTCGATGCCGAGCGCACGACCCTGAGCGTCGAATTCGATGACGCCATAGCGCTCGGGGTCTTTGACCCGATAGGCGAAGACGGTCGCGCCCTGCTCACGTGCGACGGCGGCGCGCAGCTGTTCGGGTAGCCCGTGCCCGTAGAAGATGTTGTCGCCCAGTGCCAACGCCACTCGATCCGACCCTATGAAGCCGCGCCCGATGATGAACGCTTGAGCCAGGCCTTCGGGCCTGGGCTGTTCGGCATAGCTCAAGCGGATGCCCCACTGGCCTCCGTCACCCAGGAGACGGCGGTACAGGGGCAGATCCTCCGGGGTCGAAATGAGCAGGATGTCGCGGACACCCGCCAGCATCAGCGTCGCCAGCGGGTAGTAGACCATCGGCTTGTCGTACACGGGCAGCATCTGCTTGCTGACCCCGAGCGTCACCGGATGCAGCCGCGTCCCTGCCCCTCCCGCCAACACGATACCCTTCAGGCCCGTTGCCACGGGTCCGCCTACAGCGAATGCACCGCCGCGACTGCGATCGCCACGTTGTAGAGAATCGTGGTGACCGCCTGCCAGTACGGCAGCGGCGGCATGTGCTCGGCGTTCAGCGGTACGACGACAGTATCGCCCGGCTTGATCGACTGAGTGGAAAAGTCGAACCAGCGGCTCCCCTCGTTAGCGACAACGCTCCCGTTGGCGCGCACGACATAGATAGCCCTGCGGTCGGCGCGACGCGTCATGCCGCCACTCATGGAGATATAGTCATCCCGCGAGAGTTTCGCGTTGTACAGGTGCGAGGTTGCATTCTGAACCTCGCCGATGACCGTGACCTCCTGCTGGTACCTCGGCACGATCAGCAGATCCCCACCGCGCAGGATGACATCTTGACTGGAGCCCTCCGTGCCCTTCATCACGGCATTCAGGTCGATGACCAGGCGGCCCACGGCGCGCGTGGCGCGCAGTTGTGCGAACAACTGCTGGCCTGCCGACAGCGCCGAGGAGGTGCCGGCGCCGGACGCCTGCGTGTTGGTGGCCGATGTCTGGATGGCCAGAATGGTGAGATCCTTCTGCATGCGCTCCGTCAACGCATCCAGCTGTGCCTGCTCACGCCGCTGCAGGTCGACGCGCGTGAACACGGCTCCGTCCGGGAAAGCGTACGGGGTCAGACCGCCCGCACGCTCGATTACGGAGTGCAGTGTCTCACCGCGACGGATCGAATAGCGTCCGGGGAAGCGAACCTCGCCGCGCAGCGTGATGCTCTCCTGGCCGCGCCACTCCGACACCTCCTTCACGCTCAGATTGTCGAAGGGCTGCAGTTTGATGTTCGCGGCCGGGTCGCCGCGAATCGCCGCTGCGAGATCGACGTTGATGAGCTGGGTTTTGCGGGTTTCCCCGTTCACCACGTTGTAGCGGGTCAGCTCCGCCGAAGCCAGATAGGCCGCATCCTCCAGACCACCACCGGCACGGACCAGATCGGCCACGGTCATTCCCGACTCGAGCGGGTAATCCCCCGGAACCTTGACACGACCGTCCACATGGACCATTTCGGTCGGACTGGCCGAGTTGCCCTGAACCCGCAGCTCATCCAGCAGGGGTTGAATCGTGTGATCGCGCCCGGAGGCCAGGTCGAACACGGTGATCTGGTCGCGCGGCAAGAGCGGAATGTCGGCGGCCGAGCCGGGCGCCCTGAGGGCGGCGGCAAGGTCCGCAGAGACCACAGTAATGCGGCGGTCAGGCGGTAGCTCGCGTCGGATCAGGATGTAGTGGATGTCGGCGTTGGGCTGCAGCTCATCGACCGAGTGGATGACATCAGTGAGCCTGAGGCCTGCGCGATAGGCCACCGATCCGGGCGTGTACACGTACCCCTGAACGGTGATACCCGAATCGACATTCGGGCGCAGGCGCGCAACCTGCAGGATGTCCCCGTTGCGCATCGGCTGCGTCTTGCCGGCGTCGGTTCCAATGTTAACCGGCAGAACGACGCGGTGCTGATCGGCGTCGATGCGGGTCACGACGAGGCGCGAGCGGTCGGCTTGGGGCGTCAGGCCGCCTGCCAGATCAACGACGTCGTTCAGCGTGGATTCGTTCTTGATCTCGTAGATCGCCGGCCTTTGCACTTCGCCGTCGACCGACACCGTCGGTCCGACCGACGGGATGAAGACGACATCCCCTGGCAAGAGCTTACTGTCATCGGTCGTATCACCGCGGATCAGAAGATCGTACAGGTCGAGCGTCCGTTCCACCTTGCCCTGACGCTTGAGCTGAATCTTGCGCAGCGAGCCGGACTTCTTGACGCCTCCCGCGGCGTACAAGGCGGAAGTGATGGTGCCGAGCCCGCTGATCGTATAGGAGCCCGGTCGCTTGGCCTCGCCCAGTACGAACACGCGGATCGCGCGGGTATCTCGCATCGACACACTCGCCTGCACGCCGATCATCTTGCGCGCGACCTGCGTCTCGATGTTGGACCTGACGTTGTTGAAGAGCTGTCCCTGGACGTTGATCGGCCCGATCTCCGGGAAGTTGACGCGGCCGTCGCGATCGACGGTCAGGCGCAGCGTGCGGTTCTGGCTGCCGTAGAGTTGGACATCCAGCTCATCGCCGGGTCCGATCACGTAGTCGGCCGGCACGGGAACATTCGTCACTGGAGCGAACGTCGAGGGGGCACGATCGAAGAGGTCATAGCCGAAAGGCTTCAGCGCCGTGAGGCCGGTCTTCTTCAAGGGCAGGCGCGTGAGGCGGATGTCGAGCTTCGCAAAGGCCGGGTCGGCCTTCAGGCGCAAGGTCGCATCGTCGTCAGAGAGCCCCAGCAGCTGAATGGGAGGGAAGCCCGGCAGACTGAGCGTGCCATCGCTGCCGATCTGGTAGGGATTCCTGGATCGGATCAGTGTGATCAGCTGATCCAGGCGCAGTTTCTCCTCCGGGGTGACCGGGGCGTCCGGGTCCTGCTCATCCGCTGTCGTTCCTGCCGGCCCGGGGTTGGTGAGCGGCACCGCGTTGGGGAGGCCAGCGCCGGGCAGTCCCTGGAGCGCGCCATTCGCGCCAGCCACGCCACCGGCGCCCCCCGCCGCCAACGCTGCAGCGGCCTGCGCTTGATTCGCATTGGCCCCCTGAGCGGCCCCCTGCTGCTGCAATGCCTGCAGGGAAGCCGGATTGATTCCCGCCGCCAGGGAGGACTGCAGCAGGTTCTCCGGCAGGGGCCGTGGTGGAAGGTGGTAATCGATTTCGATGATGACCCAGTCATCCGCCTTGATCAGCGGCTGACGGGCCTCGATCTGCTCCTGCTGGCTCTCGGAAAGGGCGCTCTGCCGATCGCTCTGCGCCTCGCGCCCGTTGTCCTGATCCGTGCGGTTGGGGCGGTCGCGCGAGCTCGAGCCGCTTCCGAGACCGCCCAGGCCGCTGCTGCCGAGTCCGCCCATCCCCCCCAGCACCCCCAGGATCGAGTCCTGTTGCTCGGGCGTCAGGTTCTTGAGGATGTCCAGAGTATCCGTGCCGGTCTGCGCGAGCAGCGGGGTCGAGGCCAGTACACCCAGGAACCCAAAAATGAGGCCAATCGCAGCTGAGAGCGAGCGTCTTATCCGGCGCATTACGGTCCTTCTGGCAATGACACGGTCGAGTGGGGCGCCCTGGCGGACCCCGCCACCGCGACCCCCGCTGCCGTGCGAATGCGCGATTGTACTGAAGCGGCAGGTGCAGAGCACCCCTGCGCGTGCGTGCGAAACGTCGGTCCGGCGCGCTCCCGGGAGCGGCGAGTCAGATTTTCAGGCTGGCGCGATTGGCCAGAAACCACTCGAGCGTCGAGCGGATGCCCTGTTCCAGAGCGATCGTGGGTTTCCAGCCCAGGGCGGTGAGCCGCTCGGTGCTCAGGAGCTTGCGAGGCGTACCGTCGGGCTTGGATGTGTCGAACCTCAGCGTGCCAGGGAAGCCGACCAGGCGCGCAATCGTGCGTGCCAGCTCCTCGATGGTGACGTCGGTTCCCCAGCCGACATTGATCCAGCGCCCGCCCTCGTAGCGCTGCATGAGAAACAAGCACGCGTCGGCAAGATCATCGACGTGGAGGAACTCGCGGCGCGGCGTACCGGTTCCCCAGATCTCGACACTGTCCGCGCCCCGCTCCTTCGCCTCCTGGAATTTGCGCAGCAGCGCCGGCAGCACGTGCGAGCTCTGCAGGCTGAAATTGTCGCCAGGACCATACAGGTTGGTAGGCATGGCGGAGATCGCATTGAACCCATATTGACGGCGGTAGGCCTGGCACATCTTGAGTCCGGCGATCTTGGCAATCGCATACCATTCGTTCGTCGGCTCCAGGGGTCCGGTCAGCAGGCACTCCTCGGTCATCGGCTGAGGGGCGTGCTTGGGGTAGATGCAGCTGGAGCCCAGGAACAGCAGCTTCTGCGTGCCGTGCCGGTAAGCGGCGTCGATCACGTTCGTCTGAATGGCCAGGTTGTCCCGCAGGAACTCCGCGGAACGGGTGTCGTTGGCGAGAATGCCGCCCACCTTGGCGGCCGCCAGGAACACGAAACGCGGCTTCTCCCGTGCGAAGAACGCCTCGACCGCAGCCTGGTTCATGAGGTCCAGCTGACTGCGCTCGCGCAGCAGCAGGTTGCCGAACCCCGCGGAGCCCAGGCGCCGAACGATGGCGGAACCGACCAACCCCCGGTGGCCGGCCACGAAGATCGAATCTGCTTCGTTCATTCGTTGTAGCGGTAGGTCTTGAAGCCCTCGCGGGCCACCACGGAGTCCCTGCGGGCAATCTCCAGATCCTGGGTGATCATTTCTGTCACCAGCGCATCGAAACCGATTTCCGGCTTCCAGCCCAGCCGCGAGCGGGCCTTGGAGGCGTCGCCGAGCAGGGTCTCCACCTCGGTGGGGCGCAAATAACGCGGATCGACTCTCACGATCGCCTGTCCGCTCTTCGGATCGACCCCCTGCTCCTCGACTCCCTTGCCGCGCCACTCGATCTGCCTGCCCAGCTTCTGGACAGCCAGGGAAACGAAATCTCGTACGGAGTGCTGCTCCCCAGTCGCGATGACGAAGTCGTCCGGCTGTGGCTGCTGCAACATGAGCCATTGGGCGCGCACGTAGTCCCGCGCGTGCCCCCAGTCCCTGAGGGAATCAAGGTTGCCGAGGAATAGACAGCTCTCGAGGCCCTCGTGGATTCGAGCTAGGGCGCGGGTGATCTTCCGGGTTACGAAGGTCTCCCCCCGCAGGGGGCTTTCGTGATTGAACAGGATCCCGCTGCAGGCGTACATGCCGTAAGCTTCGCGGTAGTTCACGGTGATCCAGTGTGCGTAGACCTTGGCGGCCCCATAGGGCGAGCGGGGGTAAAAAGGGGTGGTTTCGCGCTGCGGCGTCTCCTGTACCTTGCCGAACATCTCGGAGGTCGAGGCCTGGTAGAAGCGGGTCTTATTGGCGAGGCCGAGGATCCGGATGGCTTCCAGAAGGCGCAGAGTGCCCAATGCATCGGCATTGGCGGTGTACTCGGGGGTCTCAAAGGACACCGCGACATGGCTTTGCGCCGCCAGATTGTAGATTTCATCCGGCTGAACCTGCTGCACGATCCGAATGAGGTTGGTGGCGTCCGTGAGGTCCCCATAGTGCAGACGCATCCGCACGCCGCTTTGGTGCGGATCCTGGTAGAGGTGGTCGATCCGGTCGGTATTGAAGGACGAGGAGCGGCGCTTGATGCCGTGGACCTCATAGCCCTTGGAAAGCAGGAATTCGGCCAGATAGGCGCCATCCTGGCCTGTGATTCCGGTGAGGAGTGCCGTTTTTGGCATATCGGTGGGTCATCGCACGCAACGGGGTTACAAATGGTCCACCATAACGGTGTCAATTGCGAGACTGGGGTCGCTGTAGCCGTGCACCAGACCGGGGATTGGCGGTCTCCTGCAAAGCACGCGCGAACGCGCAACAGGCCGACCCCGACCTAGGCAGTTGCCCCAGAGCCGGACGCTGCGTCGCGTCCTTCTATTGGGTTAGAGTGTTGTCCCGCACGCGGCGTTTCGCGGAATGCAGGCTGCCCTCGGCTTGTCGACGTTTGGCCGCGAAGTCCGCAACCTTGTCGCCGGTATCGGTGGACGGTGCTACGGCGTTACGCGTCCAAAGATGGTCACGAATCCCCTCGGCCGGGCGGTACTCAGCCACCGCTTCGCGCAATAGATTCAGCACCTCGCGGCAGTCGGACTCCGCGATGGCGCATTGCAGGTCCTGGAGAATCTTCTCCATACGCGACCAAGGAAGTGAGTGCTCGATCGCGCGCATGATCATGGGATGATCAGTCTTGGTAACATTACCGCCGATGAGCAGCTCTTCGAAGAGCTTTTCTGCGCTACGCAAGCCGGTGTAGACGATTTCAATGTCCCCTTCGGCGTTGTCCGCGTCCCGCACGCTCAACCCCATGAGACCGATCATGCGCCGCGCTAGATCGTCGATGCGTACAGGACGCCCCATGTCCAGCACGAAGACATCGCCACCGACAGCCATGCTCCCCGCCTGAATGACCAACTGGGCCGCCTCGGGAATCGTCATGAAATATCGGATCACATCCGGATGCGTCACTGTTACCGGGCCACCGCGGCGGATCTGCTCCCGGAACAGGGGGACGACCGATCCGGACGAACCGAGCACGTTGCCGAACCGGACCATGCAGAATCGGGTAACCGTCGTGCGCTCCTGCAGCCCCTGCAGAACGAGCTCTGCGAGGCGCTTAGAAGCGCCCATGACATTCGTAGGATTGACGGCCTTGTCGGTCGAAATGAGCACGAAGGTCTCGATCCCGACATTCAACGCGGCCTCCGCGAGATTCCAGGTGCACAGAACGTTGTTCTCCACCCCACGGATGACGTTGTGCTCCACCATCGGAACATGCTTGTAGGCCGCGGCGTGATAGATTGTTTGAACTCCGTAAACAACAATGATTTCTCGCACCCGCCCTGATTGCGACCCGTTCGCCAGTAAGGGAATTATCTCGACCGAGAGGCGCTCGCGCGCGGCGATCTCCTGCAGTTCCCGCTCAATGGTGTAGAGGGCGAGCTCGGACATCTCGAACAGCACGAGCCTTTGAGGCGCAACTGGCAGGATCTGGCGGCACAGCTCGGAGCCAATGGATCCTCCTGCTCCGGTCACCATGACACTCTTGCCGCGGATGCACGATTCGAACAGCTTCGGATTCGGGGGTACCGTGTCCCTTCCAAGGAGGTCCCCTACGTCCACTTCCCGGAGCTGGTCGATCTGCGCTTTGCCCGTGATGATGTCAGAAAGGTTCGGTAGCGACTGAACGTGAATCCCCAAGGGCTCTAGCGCTGAGAGCACTTCGCGCCGGCGGCGGTGTGTCGCCGACGGCATGGCCAGCAGGACCCGATCTACGCCCTTCGTCGCAAGCAATTTCGGGAGATCGCGCGGCGGATAAACTGTGATCCCATTGATCTGACTCCCCCATAGTGTTTTGCGGTCGTCCATGAAGGCGACTGGCTCAAACTCGGGCCCTCCCTGTAGGACCGAAGAAAGCCTCGCTCCCGCCTCACCTGCACCGTAAATCGCGACCCGCTTGAGCTCGTGAGGCCGCGTGCGATAAAGGACCAAGTAGCGGATCAGGAAGCGGCTGCCGCCAACGTAGAGCAGAGCAATGCTCCAGTAGATCGCCAAGGCCGACGTGCCAATGCGCTCTGCGCCAAAGGTTTCACCGAAGAACGACAGTGCAACAACTGAGAGCGTAACGCCAACGACAATTCGTCCAAGAGCCTTCACCCCCATGAACCGAATCACGGCTCGATAGAGGCCGAGGGTCGAAAAGGTCACCACTCCAAATACGACGACGCACACGAAAGTGGCGATGTGCTCAACCGGAGGAATGAAACTATCGAACTTCAGACTCAACGAAAGCCAGAATGCGATCGGCAACATGACTGCATCGATGCCGATCATGATGGCGCGCTTGGCCTTGCGCGATAGCTGAAGAAGGCGTTGAACGACGCTGTCGAATTGAGAGTCGCTTGATCTCGGGTTCACGTATGTTCCGCCGTCATGCACCCCTCCACGGGCTATATCAGCACTCCGGCGCTCCCTTAAAGTGGCCTCACCGCGACTTATCCGTGGTTGAAGCATCTATCTTCCCGACGCCCGAGCGGCCGAAGGGTATCCAACTGCTCCCGGCGGAGCGCGAAGCGGCTTCACATATCCCCTCTGCAGCAATCGACCTCTCCCTTCATCCCTCACGACGGACCGCGTTGCTGCAGTGCCCCCGACGGCGACGACGGGCTGCCCTTCAGTCCTATTCAGATCGCCAGCTGCCTTCTGCTTCGTAAAGCTCCCTTGAACGAGTCTCTTTTTTTGCCCTTTTTCCAACGCGTTACGTGAACTCTGGCCGGGTTGTACGCGACAATTGTTAACTAGTCAATGGAAACGCGGGTCCACCGCGATCGTTGACTCAAGGCCGTGCGCCAATGGTCGGTCGTAGCGTACCCCCAAATCAGGGCCTTTCCGGCCTACCCGCGCCGGCCACCAGGACTGCTCCAACCAGGGGCACCAGCGCCACGACGGCGGTCCATCCGGCCAGCTTTGGGTTTGCGAGCGCGAACCACGCGCATGGGAGCAGCCAGAACAGGTTCAGACCCAATACCGTGAGCGTCACCCGTCTATGACTGCGCCAGCGGCGAGACAGCCATTGGTACGCATGACTTCGGTGCGCTTGGTATACCCTCTCGCCTCTGACGGCTCTGCGCACAAGGGTGACAGTGGCATCGACGAAGAATGCGCCCCCCAACATCAGCCACATCCAGAGCGCACTCCAATTGCGGCGAGCGCATGCCAGCATCAGCACACCCAGCGCGTAGCCTAGATAACCGCTGCCGACGTCTCCCATAAAGATCCTTGCCGGCGGCCAGTTCCAGAGTAGAAAGCCGAAACACGAAGCGCCCAAGGCAAGCGCCGCTGCCGCCACATCCCCCGACGTACCGGCTAGGAGAAGCAAGAGAGCTCCAGCCCACGACATGAAGATAGCCTCGACGGCGGCAATGCCATCGATCCCGTCCATGAAGTTGTACAGGTTCAATGCCCAGGCGATCGCCGCAACAGCCCCCACGCGCGCGCCAACCGCCACACACAAGTACAGCCCGCGAGCCTCCGGCTCCGGAAAGCCAAGCAGCCATGCGACTGCCCACACTGCGGCCGCAAGATGAACGAGCAATCGCACCCCGGCCGGCAGCGGTGACCGATCGTCCATGAGTCCCACTATGGCAACCGCGAGACCGCCGCCGGCGAGGGCTGCAAACAGGTCAAAGTCGATTGCACCAAAAGCATGCAGGGAGCAGAACGCGCCTATCGAGGCGATCACGATCGACACGCCGCCGCCGCGCGGTGTTGGAACGGCATGCGAGCTGCGCTCATTGGGAACATCAAGGACGCCGTGCGCGAGCGCAGCCCTCCGAGTGAAGCCAGTGAGCGCGGCCGCAAGTAACAGCGCTACCGCGCTGACGACAAGGTTACCTTTCAAGTGCCCCTCGACTCCCGGTACGAGCGCACGGTGCGTGCGATCGACTCCTCTACGCTGAAAGGAGGGTTCCAATCCAGAAGCCCCCGTGTTTGCGTGATATCCACGACTAGGGAGCTAGTCAGTTTCTCCACTGCCGTCATGCGTCCTGTCAGCATTCCGGCCGCCCGCAGGACCGCGGCAGGGACCGGGATGAGAGCGACCCGACGCTCCATAGCCCGACCGATCATCCGTATCAGGTCAGGAGTCGACAGATCGAGGTCGTCGGACACCATCCACGTCCTTCCCACGGCTTCGGGATGCTGCAATGCGCGCACTAGCAGGTCCGTCAGATTCCAGATGCTGACCAGACTGCGTGCATTCTCGATTGCGCCGAAAGGCAGTGGCCAACCCCTATCGACCCAGCGCAGCAACGTGAGGAAATTGGCACGCACACCCGGCCCATACACTAGAGGCGGACGCACGACCACGGCGCCCATCTGTGAGCTCCGCGCGACTGCCAGGACGGCCTGCTCGCCCAGCCACTTTGACCTGCCGTACGCATCCTGAGGAGCCGGCTCGTCGATTGCCGTGAACCGTCGTCCCTGAGTCTGCTCGCCATTGACTTTGACACTGCTCAGAAAAATGAAGCGACGAACACCTGCACGCGCAGCCGCCCGCGCAAGAGCATCGGTCCCGCGAGAGTTGGTCTCCAGGTACAGATTGTTGTCATCGCCTGCGTTGGAACCGAGAACATGTACGCGCGCAGCCAGATGAATGATGTAGTCCGCGCCCTCCAACGCAATTTGCCAGTTCGTGTCACCGGCGACATTTCCCACAATAACTGGGTGAGTGCCTGGCGGACTCATGGATGTAGCATCACGCAGCGCCGTGCGCACCAGATATCCGCTCTCCAACAAGGCTGCGCATAGCGAGCGCCCGACAAAACCCGATGCCCCAGTCACCAACACTCGCTGCATCGAGCCACCTAACCCAATATCTCTCGATAGAGATTGAGCGTAGCACGCACGACGCCTTTGACATCGAACTCCGCCTCAGCCCTGCGGCGTGCCTCCGCACCCATCCGGAAGCGCAGCGCCGGATCGGCCAGGACACGGCCGAGGGCTTGGGCCAGAGCGGCGGCATCCCGAGGCCGCACGAGCAGCCCGTTGACACCCTCTGTCACGACCTCGCGACACCCCGGTACGTCGGTTGTCACTATTGGCCTCCCGACAGCACAGGCTTCGATGAGAGCCTTTGGGAGTCCTTCGCGGTACGAGGGTAGGCAGACGACATGCACAGATCTGTATAGCGAGGACATGTCGGAAACGTGGCCGAGCCACTCGACGCCCGTGGAGCGTTGCAGATCGATGAGCTCCTGCTGGCTCAAGCCAGCAGGGTTCGCCTCGTCCTTCATCCCGGCCAGCAGAAATTGCGCGTTGCAGCCGCGGGCCCGCAAAAGACCGGCGGCTTCTGCGAACTCCACAACCCCTTTGTCACGCAGCATTCTGGCGGGCAAAACGACCCTCGGCACGCCAGTCGGCTCAGGTGCGCATGGGAACGCTTCCAGATCCACACCCGAGCCCCTTATCAGGGCCGCCTGTTCTGGGCGGATGATCCGCGCAGCCGAGAATGTCTCCATATCGTCGAGATTCTGGAAGATCACACGAATGTCCCGGCGGCGCAGCGCAAGCCGGTATGCGATGCGCGCCACGTGAGCAAGCACATGCCGCGAGCCCTCACCGGAAAAGGAGTATCCGAGGCCAGATACGGAGTTTACTATGCGGGTCAACCCCAAAGAGCGTGCGACTACACTTCCGTATACGATTGGCTTCACCGTCACGTTGTGAACCAGATGCGGCTGCAGCCGCTTCATGACGGCCCTCAGCTGCGCCATGTAGCCCAAGTCGCCATACGGATTGAGGCCACCGCGACTGAGATGCACTCGGTGAAAGATCAGCCCCTCCTCCTGGAGCACCCGAATTTCATCGTCGGAATCGATGTCAGCCGCGACGTGAACCTCAAGGCCGCTGTTGCGGGCCGCGCGGGCGATCGGCAAACGGTGAGAAATCAGGAACCACGCGACATTCACATTGAACAGAAGTCGCGGCGGGCCTGCGTGAATATGCTTCACGAGTGCACGGGAGTCACCGGCGCCGCGCTGCGTAGCCACGCCTGAAACATCAGGATGACCCACAAGGGATAATGGAGGTTGCGCTGACCGTTGACGTGCTCAAGCCACGCTCGCCGAATTGGAGCGGGGTCGAGCATCCCGCTCGCAGCGAGCGACTCATGCGACAGCAGATCCTCAGCCCACTCACGGAGCGGTCCGCGCAACCACTGCTCTATTGGCACGCCAAATCCCTGCTTCGGCCTGTCGATCAGGCGCCGATCGATATATTTGTACAGCACTTGTCGGAGCAGCCACTTGCCTTGGCCATCGCGCAGCTTCTGCGCCAAAGGTAGCCGCGCCGCGAACTCCACCAGACGGTGATCCAGGAACGGAACTCTGGCCTCCAGTGCCACGGCCATCGACGCTCGATCGATCTTGACCAGTATGTCGTCCGGAAGGTAAGTACGCTTGTCGATGTACATCATCCAGGCGAGCGGGCTTTTGATATTCGCGGCCACTCCCTCGTCATCGAGCAAGCTGGGTGCCTGCGGCACCGATGGTACGACTAATGAGGGATCTGACCACTGCGAAACCAGTCTCCGGTAAAGATCCCGGTAGTTCCCCAACGCGAACACTTCTGCCAGTTTGCTCAATCGGTCGCTGGAGACCAACGCTCGAACCCGCCTGGGCCCCAGTGAAGCCAGCCTGTCCCATCGGGGGCCCGCACACGCATTCAGCGCGTATGCACACGCCTGGCGCCAACTGTGTGGAATGACATCGTACATCCGCAGCAGCGTGCGGCCTTGTACATACCGCATGTAACCCCCAAACAACTCATCACCTCCATCCCCGGACAGTGCGACGGTGACGTGCTGACGTGTGAGCTTCGCCAGAAGATAGGTTGGAATCTGCGAGGAATCCGCAAAGGGCTCGTCGTAGATGTCCGCCAAATGCGGAACGACGGCGAGCGCATCGGCGGACGTGACGTACAGCTCAGTGTGATCGGTTGCTAGAACCTTGGCTACAGCTCGGGCGAAACCGGCCTCATCGTGAGACTTCTCGCGGAATCCGATGGAATACGTTCGTATCGGCCGAGCCGATTGAGCCTGCATGAGTGCAACGATTGTCGATGAGTCCACACCCCCCGACAAGAATGCTCCGAGCGGCACGTCGGAGTGCATTCGGATCTTGACCGCATCTCGAAGCAATGTATGCAGCTGGTCAATGGCCTCGGCAGGCTGAAGCTCATCACCTGACGAGGGCAGCGGTACTTCCCAGTAAGGCACAACCTCCTGCGTTCTAGCGCCGCGACGCAATGAAACGTTCAAAACGCTGCCCGCCGGCAGCTTATGAATACCGGCATATATGGTGAATGGAGACGGCACGTAGCCGAAGCGGATGTATGACGGAAGCACTTGCGCATCCAGCTGGTTCCGGAACCCCGGATGGACGCGCAGAGCCTTCAACTCGGACCCAAACAGGAAATGCGCACCCTGCCAACCGTAGTAAAGGGGCTTCTCCCCCATCCGATCACGAGTAAGCAACAGGCGCTTCTCGGCTAAATCAACAATCGCCATCGCGAACATGCCGTTTGCACGGCGCGTCGCGCCTGCGACGCCCCACGCGTCGCAGGCGGCAAGAAACACTTCAGTATCGGAATGGCCGCGCCACGCGGGCGCCTTGCCGCTCTGTTCCAGCTCGGCACGAAGCTCCGGGTAATTGTATATCTCGCCGTTGAAAGCTATGACGTATCGTCCGGATGCGGAGGTCATCGGCTGGCGACCCTCGACCGACAGATCGACGATCGACAGGCGTCGATGCGCGAGCGTCACTCCGAGACCGTCGTCACTCCAGACATCGGCGTCGTCAGGACCTCGATGCTCAATGGCCCGGGCCATGCTCAGGCCCAACGCCTTTGAGTGGGCAATGCTCCCAGCACCCGGAGGAGTCACGAACCCGACTATGCCGCACATGAAGAGTTACTCGCTCCCAGCGCGATAACCCACCGCGCACCAGAACGGCTCGTGCTCGTTGAAACTGACATCGCGCAAGCCTCCGGCGCGCATCATCTGTTCGATCTCGGCGCGAGTGAAGCGCTGTTCGAGCCGGGTACCGAACCGATCAAGAGCGTCCGTTCTCATCACGTAGAATGGCTTGTCCGCATAGTAATGCAGGGGCAAGTGCCTAACCGGGACGCCGAGCTTGCCGGCGAGCCGTACCAAACGGGCGAGCGGCCAGTAGACGCTCCCAGCCAGTGCCTGGCTAACCCAATAGCGCAGACCGTGGGGCGTGCGGCTGATCAGCATACGAGCGAGATTGCTCACCCACCACAGCGCCCGATACCAGACCGGGCGGTTATCGAATCGATAGTAGAGGTAGAGCAGGAACGGGGCGCCGGGCTTCAATTTTCGCACGCATGAAGACAGCCCCGCGAGCGTATCGGGTGTGTGATGAAGAACCCCCAGAGAGTATGCGAAGTCCAAAGACCCATCCGGTATCGGCGCATCCGCCACACTGGCCTCGAGCAAAGTGCAATTGATGTTGGCTCGCAGGTTGCGCCGCGCGACATTCAGCGCCTCACCGCTAGCATCCACGCAGTACAACTTACCGACGCGAGGCGCAGCTAGTCTTGCCCAACGTCCGCTGCCACAGCCGAAATCCGCTCCGACGGCACTCGCGGGCAATGCCCCCCAGGGGAACTGCCGAAAGTAGGTATCGAACATCTCCTGCAGCGTCGCAGCTGACAGCTCGGATTGATCGAAGCGCGACCATTCGTCGCCAAAGCCGGCGGTCACACGTGTATCGACGTTGGCGTCATTCTTCATGGATGGACCGCGAGGCAAGCTCTCCACTCCGTACCAAGGATGCGTAGGTCGCGAGGTATTGGCCGGCAACAGCCGACATGGAGTACTCCGAGACGATTCGCTCGCGCGCGCGCGCCCCCAGTTCCGAGCGCGCCTGCAGAGACATGCGCAGAAGCTCCAGAATGGCGTCCGCAACGGCCCGGGGCGAGCGCGGCTCGATTACCCGCCCGGTAGTACCGACCACGCGAGCCGCATCCCCCACATCGGTCACAATGCACGGGATCGAGCAGGACATCGCTTCCCCTATGACATTAGGGAATCCTTCCCCTCGGACAGAGGTGAGACAGACCACATCGACAGCATGGTACAGCTGATCCAGATCCCCTCGTTCCCCGAGCAGTGTGCAATGCCCGGACAGGCCCAGCTCAGTGAGCCATTCGTGCATTCCCGAACCCTCCGCATCCACTCCCCTACCGATACAGAGCGCGTGCAGGTGGGGCGCATCACGAACCGCCAGTGAAACCGCCTCCAGAAACGTACGGTAATCCTTCATTGGATGAAACCGCGCAACCATCGCCACCACAAAGGCTCCCGCGGCAATACCGAAGGACTGCCGGACAAGACCTCTCGAGTCCGGCCGCGGGAGAAATTTATGAGAATCGAACCCATTGGGAATGACCTTCATGCGCTGCTCATGGAAGCCTAGGCGCGCATGCTGCTCGAGGCCGACGTGGGAATTGCAGACGATCGCGTCCGCGCCTGCCGATATACGGCTCTGCAACCGAATAGCCACGCGCGTACTGAAGCGCTCGGAGCGGATGTCGTAAACCGTCTGTCTGATACCCCAGACGAGCTGCGCTGTCGGTGCAGCGATCGCTCGAGTGAAACTCGCTGCGAGGTTACCGTGATTCATCCATCCCTGAATCAGATCTGGCCGCCACCGCCTTACGACAGCCCGAATGGTGTGCAGGGCACGTGGCAATCGCCACCAATCTGCACCGCCGTTCAGCCCCAGCTCGATGAGTTCGATTCCCGCGTCGCGAAACCTGCGGGCCATGCCACCTCCGGCTGCAACCGAAATGACGAATCCCGCGGCGCGCTCCTCTCGCAACGCCAACACCAGCTTGAGCAGGAAGTTCTCGGCTCCTCCGATGTGCATTCCCGAGATGACGTGCAACACTCGACACGCGCCTGCTGCCTGACCGGAAGCGGCATTCGGAGACCTCATCAATGAAGCCTCGGTCGCTTGCCGATCGCACTATCGTCATCGAACCGCGAGCCCCCGAGACCGGTCTTGACGTCAGTGACTGCCAGCTGCGCACCGGAGGCGGCCGGGGTCCGAACACTCTGCGTACGCACGAATCTTCTGATACTCATCCCACGCTGGGCTAGCGCCCCCTTTTCCAACCACCGATCTTATCATGGCGAATCTTTGGCGCGATATTCACCTATGCTATCGTTCGTGACTTCATGAGCCCGAGAGGGCAGTTGCAGAGTGAGACAGACGAGCACTCATCGTGCTGCAGATGCAGCGACGAACGGCTAGCTATGGGTGGTGCCGTTACAGTTTCCGTCGACTTTGAACTGCGTTGGGGGATGCACGACAGACTCGGGCTGGATGCGGACCTGTATCGCGACAACCTAGAGCAGGTGCCGGCCATCGTACCGGAGCTTCTGCGGCTATTCACTCAATACGGCGTGCATGCGACTTGGGCGACCGTCGGAGCTATCCTGTGTAACGGCTGGGACGACTACTTCGCGCGCGCTCCTGCCCCACCTCGCTATCGCAACTCACGGCTCGCCGTCGACGTTCGGTATTCGGAGATGGATCCGGACGGACATCTGCACTTCGCACCATCTTTGGTACAGGCCATTTCCGGTTGTCGAGGGCAGGATTTAGGCACGCATACCTTCTCGCACCTGTTTCTGGGGGAGCCGGGCGTGACACCCCAAGATGCGTCGGCGGACATTGCTTCGGCCATGCGAATACATCTGGAGCGTACTGGCGAGGCGCCGGTGAGCCTGGTATTCCCACGAAACCAGTGGGCCTTTCTCGATGTGATGCGCTCACATGGCATTCGCCTGTGGCGCGGTACCGAACGCTCATGGTATTTCCGGCGCACCGACAGCCACAGTCGCTCCGCTGTGATCCGTGCATTGCAGCTTCTGGATGGACTCAATCCCTGGACAGCGCATACCGCCCCAGTCGAAGGAGACATGACCCGCTCCAGTTTGTTTTTGCGTGTCGGCCTCCCCGACGCCGCATGGAAAGCGACCCTTCGGAAGATTCGGCGTGCGTTACTGCTATTGCGGGATGGCGAGGTGTTCCACCTCTGGTTCCATCCGCATAACTTCGGGACGGAACGGGCCAAAAGACTTGCGCGCCTAGAGCAGGCTCTGGAGATCATCGCCACCTCAGCTGCGCTCCGCGGCCTGTCGCTGCGAAGCATGCGCGAGCTGGCGGGATGAGACAGCGCGTAGTCCTTCTCTGTGACATGAGCGACACGTCACGCTTGGTCGCGCGCGCGCTCGCCGACGCCAATGCGCTGGACGCAATTCTGATAGTCGGCAAAACCCGGTTGCGCGACAGGCTACGATGGCGACTGAAGCGCCACGGGATTATGAATCTGACTTCGCAGCTTCTGTGCGCTCTGTTGGCGAGAGCGCTGGCGCACATGTTCGGCCGTTCGCGCCGCAGAGAGTTGCTCGACGGGCTGGATGGGCCGTGGCCCGCCGACATGCCGCGGCATACGGCGCAGCACGTAAATCATCGTTCCACGATCGATTTCCTGGAGGCACAACATCCCGATGTTGTAGTGCTCAACGGAACCGAAATCGTAAAAGCCACGATACTGCGAGCCACGAACGCGCGCTTCGTCAACATCCATTGCGGCTTGACCCCCGACTACCGCGGCGTGCACGGAGCGTTCTGGGCAATGTGGAACCGCGACGAAGAGCGGATTGGCGTCACGCTTCACAGCGTTGACAGCGGAGTGGACACCGGGACAGTCATCTCACAGACACGAGTCTATCCCACTTCGCGCGACGGGTTTCTGTGCCTGCCGCTGTTGCAGTACCGGGCCGCGTTGCCACTGTTGATCGCTCATCTCGTGTCCGGCGCGCGCACGGGGCCATTGCCCGGCAGCTCAATATCACGGCAGTGGTACCATCCACGCTTGCGCGACTTCATTTCCTTATTGATTCGTCGGCGCATACCGTTTTGACTGTAAAGATCATTTCGTCTCTATAGTGCGCTGCGGATCGCTTCGGCCAATCGGGGCGCCAGGACGGCGACGCTGAAGTGCCTTTCGACGACCGCACGCCCTGCACGCCCCATCTCCCACCGCAACGCGGCGTCGCGAGCCAATGCAATCAGCGCCTCCTTCCAGTCCTCGCAACTGATGGCCTCAAGGGCACAGTTCCCCAAACGCGCGACCTCCACGTTCATGCCTACTGGCGAGACGACTACCGGCAGACCGCACGCCATGTATTGGAGCATTTTGAAACTGCACTTGCCCCGTGCCCAAGCCGAATCACGTAACGGCATGATGCCGATATCCATCCCCTGGATATCCGTGACCTCGTTCGCCGCACGCCACGGTACATACTCAACCCGTGCGGCGCTTAACGTGCTGAACGTCGGCCTACAATCGGACACGACACGCAACCGCACCTCCGGGATCCGCTCCAGTACGTGCACCAGCGCCGGCTCAATGGCCCGCAACTCGTGCAGGTTGCTAGATGTCCCGATCCAACCGATCGTCACGGGAGGAAACGGTGCAGCCGCCTGCACCTCTTCACGTGGCCGATAGGCATCTGTATCGACGGCCGTAGGAATGACGCGAATTGACGTGTTCCAGCGTGAGAAATGCGTGGCGAGCTCCGCATTGCCGCACACTACGACGGCGGCGATATTTGCCAATTGACGTGCGACGTAACCCTTCCGAAACAAATAGATCGCGTCGTCCACGTCGAGCACCACGGGGACGCGAATCCGCCGCTCAAAGGTCACCAGCTTGGATATCAACTCTCGTTGGAGCAGAACGACATCGTAGCCCCGTGTATTGATTACCTGACAAGCCTTCTCGAGCACGGCAGCGGCCGCCCAGAACGGCCGAGCAAGAACTGCGCGGGGAGGATACTTGCCCGTGCGGGACAGTGGCTCATCGACCAGGATGTCATATGTCTGCAGCGCAGGTATGTATTGCCGGATGCGGAACCGCGCACTCGGGACGGAGAGGCCACCCGCAAGGGCCATCGCACGCAAGGCGTTCATGCGCGCACCGGAACTACGTGAGTGCGCCGCAAAGCGGGGAGGAATGTGTACAGAAACCAGAACAACGCAAAGGATTTGATCAGACTGTTCAGAGAGATGTAGAAACTCTCGGCGTAGAAGCTCTGTACGATGTCCTTGCATAGTATGGAGTACATGAGCACCGCGACGGGAGCGCCGCGCATCGCACGCCGCCAGACGACGCTTAGCATCATCCCGAGGGTGAGTATCAGCAGCACCATGCCACACCAACCATAGTCCTTGAAGTAGGAAAAATAGATCGTGTAGGTGTTGTTGGAAATACCCGGCCCGATCAGTGTGTACTGTTCGAAAATACTGGGCACATCGACGTGCAGTCCAAGGGAACGAGCGGACTCCACGAAAAAGCGACCGATGTTCTCGGACGACGCGAGGGTATCGGGTTGCTCTGCGATCATGCCGAAAGAGACGGGGGCCCCAAGCACGTAGCTCGCGGCCGAGGTTGCGACATCACGCGTCATCGAAGTGGCGTCGTCGAAACTGAATCCTGCGAAGTTGACCGCGAGAATCATCGCCATCAATCCGGACACGAGAAAAGCGAAGGCGGCCGCGGCATGGCCCACCTTGAGACGTTGCGCGCGGATCTGTGCCAGAAAGAAAAGAATCACCAGCAGAAAGAGCCCCCCCTTACTTCCGGTGAGCGAGTTATAGGCCAAGGCGAGAATCGTAGCGGTAATGGCTCGCAGCCGCCGGCTCCAGCTGCCGTCGGTCTCGTAGCACATGGCGATGGCTATCAGAGGCGCGAGAACATTGAGATTACTGGCGACCGGCCCGAAGGGATTGTCCCCTGATTCGACCAGCTCGCGCCGCACTGCAGAGAGAATGAGTCCGAGCTCGCCCGTACCGGCGATATCCAATGCAGTGCGCAAGTACAGCGGGAATGCCGCGATGAGCATCACCAGCGCCACATCTAACGCCAAGCGGGTGAGCGGTCGCGTGCCCTCTGTACGCTGGGTTGAGGATATCGCCTCGCCGCACAGACATAAGACCGACAGCGATCCCAACGAGAAGGCGACTGCCCCCACTGCAAAGACTAGCAGGGCGTAATCGCTGACAGGATACAGCGCGCGTCCGGCAACCAGCAATCCAGCGAGAATCAAGGACCAAGTGCCGCAGAACAACACTGGTGGAAACAGCGCGTTCCGCGCAGCGGCAAACGTCGCTGCCGTGAGCGCAAGCATGATGATGGTAGTCGAAATGAGCACAGCGAGGGAGCGCTAGGGGCGCCAACGGTCGAGAATGCAGGCGGCGTAGCCGAGAGGAAGGGCTAGGAGAGAGCCCACCGACCTAATGAAGCGTGCATCGTGCACTGCCAGCCTGCGGCAATGAAAATAGAAACGGACGTAATTGATCGATGCCCGGGCGCGGGCTGCCAGCGGCAGGTCAAAGAGCAGATACTCTCTGTAGTACTGGCAGGTCGACTGAGGAGAGGTGGCGCGCAAGCGCACCAGAGACTTGGTCAACCCTCCAGGCGAGGGCTCGTAAATCCGCAGTGGCTCGCTGATGAAGCGCATCTTGTAACGACGTGCAATGCGGTTCCACACGAGACCTTCAGGAACGAACCGCTCTCCGGGGATTTCGGGAAACGGAAAGGCGCGCAGGACATCAACCCTGCAGAAACCCCAACGCTCCCCCGCGGCCGCGAGCTTGGTCAGGAATTCAGTGGGATAGGAGTCGACCACAGCACTCGGAAAGCCGGTGCCCACGACACGCCCCGTCCGATCCGCACATTGGCAAGTAACACCGGAGTACTGCTGTCTGTCTCGGAGGGGAATATCCAACCACCAGTGCAGGAGACGCTCGAGAGCGATCGGAACGCACACGTCGTCCGAGTCGAGCGGTAACAGCAGCTCGCCGTGCGCGTTCGCGACGCCGCGATTGAAGGCTACGTGTTTGCCTTGGTTCTCCTGGTGAAGATATACGATGTCCAGCTCGTGCGCGCTTTGCCAAGTCTCGACTAGCTGGCGCGTGCAATCCGTCGAGCCATCATCGACGATCAGCCATTCGAAGTCGCGGAACGTCTGGGCACGGAGGCACTCGTAGACCCTCGGTAGCAATCCTGCGCGATTGAAGGTTGGTGTGAATACGGTGACGGCTGGCACAGTTGGCACTCGCGAGCTTCAAGGGCGTACGGTCGAATCGCGAACCCACCTTCGGACCGCAAGGGCGGCATCGTAGCCAATGACCATCGCAATGCCCGCCAACAAGCCGAGAAACGCGCCAGTCACCAGATAGATGGCCGGGCGCGGGCGTATCTTTTCGCGTAGATCCGGGGGCGTGGCGGGATCGACTACTCGAAATACATACTCGTGCCGTGCATTCGCCAAGGCTTGCTGCTTCAAATTCGATTCAATCAGCTTTTGAATTGCCTGCTGTACGGAAGCGACATCAGTCTTGGGCAGCTCCTGAGTAAGGTAATGCAGAGCGGTTCCGGTCTCCTGTAGTGCTCGGGCTTTCATCTGGGCGTTCAACCTGCTCACAAGGTCATTGGCCCAATCCGCCGCCTCGGCGGGACTTTCCCAGTCGATCTGCAGAGTTACAATGCCAGTCTTCTTGTCCTGGTCGACACGGCGAATCTCGTGATCAAACAGCTTGAATCCGTCCCATAGGTTGGGCTGCTTTGCATCGGGGCGCCACGCGCCGGTGCGCTCATCCCATCGCTTGTGGAAGAGGCGCGGCAGCAAGCGTCGGTCGCGGATGAAGGTCTCCGTGAACTGGCGCGACTTCAAAAGCGCGATCGCCTCCACAACGGACGAGTCCTTGCTGGTACCGAGGCCGGCCAGCGACGCGAGACTGCCAAGTTCCCCAGCGGCATCCAGCAATGACGTGCTATCGGAGCTCTCGGCTCGCACAAGTACAGTCTCCGCCCGATAGACGGGAGCAGTCGTGAATGCCAGAACGGCGGCAACTCCAATCGCCACAACCGTCGTGCCGAACACCCACCAGCGGCGCCGAACCAAGGACAGGATGAGTTGCTTCACCTCAAGAGGCGCAGCGTCAGGCTCCAGCGATGTCTGCTTAACGTCCAAGTTCTGCCCGCTTCGCAGATGCCATCAGCGAAAACGACGGCGTATTCGCTGCATGAGCTTCGAAGTAATTCCAACATGCCGCTGGTCCTCCGTCAGCACCTGTTTTCTGGCGATTTCGGTCGCTCCAAAAACCCATATGTTCGTCGCTCCCGGAAAGCTACGGTGTATACCGGAGCCGGGTTCGAGTGACGGCGTAGTGCCCGGAGCCACGCGGGCGAACACTGCAACGAAATCGTTCCACTGATCCCACTGATCGAGGATGAAGGACTCCGCCAGCTCGACATCCACGTTGTTTCTCCGACCCCACTTGACCAGAGCCCGCCCGGCATCCGGATAGAAACGCCAGTTATCATCGGGATAGGTGTGATAGACACCGTTCGAAGGAGCATTCAGGTAGAAATGCCCTCCCAGTCGTAGCACCCGCAGACACTCGAGGAACGTCAGCCAGAAGAACGTGTCGTGCTCGAAGCAGGACGTAGAGACCACGGCATCGAAGCTCGCGTCCGGAAACGGCAGGTGGTGTGGGTCCTCGAGTACCACATCGACCCCTTTGCCGGCACCCAGATCCGCCCCGGTATACTGGCACCCCGCAGGCGCCACGGAGCGTAACGATCCGTTCACATCCAGCGCGCCGATATCTAGTACTGACGGCCCATCACCCCCGCAGTATTGCTTGAAGAACAGCCGCCCTGCCTCCATTGCGCTCGTATGCATTTAATTCCTCGCCAATGTCAATTCGCATCTGAACCCACGAGCATCCGATGTCCTCGAGCCGCCACCACGCGCGATACCGCCCAGAGAGCCACAGACTCCCCCGCGAAGGCTGCGCACACGATCCAGGCGACGCCCGCAATCGAGAAGCCCTGTGGCATCAGGACCAGCGCTCCGACCATCGCTGTAGCCGTTATGACATGCGCCGCGAACAGGATCCCCGGTTTACCGGCTGCCTGCAGATAATTGTAGTACACCGTGAGGACTAAGTAGGCGACCGCCGCCAGGCTCCATATCCGCGTGACGAGGATGACCTGATCCCCCGCCGCCGCACCGATCCAAAACGATAGCAGCTCGGGTGTGAAAACAATTAACGGCAGATAGAACACCAGCGTAACCACCCCGACTGCCGCCACAGACGCCCGCTGCAGACCCTCTGACCGCAATCCGGCTGCATTACGCCTCACCAAGACGGTGTACAGGCTGCCCGTTACCGCCGCAACCAAGAAAAAGGCCTTGGAGCATGTATCGGCGGCAATCGAGTATGACGTCAGAGCCTCTTTGCCGAGGATCCTAGAGACGTAAACCCGATCGGCGGACATCAGGAGGATGCCGACGAGTGACGTCGCGGCCATAGGCAATCCGAAACGCACATTTAGGCGGAATTCGGCCAGCTTGACCACTGGCGCCAATGGTCGCAAGCTGCCAATTAGCCACCTGACTATGAATATATCCGTCACCATTTTCAGTATGGTTCCGGCCAGCACGACCCACATGGCCACAGTCACGGGTGCGGCGCTTTGCGCCGCAGCGATCAGCGCCACTGCCTTCGCCACATCGAGGACCGTGCGGGACAGATTCAAGAGATCGACCCGGTTGTAGGCCTGCATCGCCCCACTCAACACTGCGCTCATCAACAAGAATATCGCCGTACAGGCCAGCACGCGAATAGAAGCCACTTCCTGCTGAGACGCGAACAGCGCCTCGGACAAATAGGGAGCGACAATCATGGTGAGAACGCAGATGAGCACGCCTGCGACGAGGTAAATGGGTACGGCGGTCGCCACGATCCTGTGAGCATCGCTGCGGCCGCGAGTGAGCGCCCGCGTGAAGCGCAGGTTCACCGCGTACCCAATGCCCAGATCGAGCAGAGTAATATATGAGAACATCGTGAACAGCAGGGCTATCCGCCCATAGTCGGCGCCGCCTCGACTTGCAAGAAAAATGGGCACGCTGACCGCAAAAAGTGCCAGCGCCACTCCGCGGCAAATGATGAACGACAGGAAATTGCGCACGTGTTCGGCGCGACCCTGGATACGAGTCCGCAAACCGCGCATCACGTTGACCCCAAGTGCCATGGAGGTAATCAGCGCAACCCTGTGTCGGGACTACCGCCGCGCTGCGCGGCCCTCAATCTCCGTTTCAGCTTCATCGGCGCGTAGCCGGTGAGTTGGAAGCGCCACCGGCCAATACGCTGCCTCCAGTACATCTCCACGGGCCAAGATTCGCGTTTCCCCAGCTCAGCCGCCAAGCCCGCCTGCGCCAGCAGAGCAGCCGCATCCGGCAACCACCGCCCTTTCTCCACCAGATGCCTATACTTCAGGGCGCGCGCAACGACAGCACGGTGGACAGCGTTGATCGGCTCCATGTGCTCGAAGCTCCAGATGTCGCGCGCCGACTCGAGTAGCTCCAGCAGATGCGGTTTGTGCCAAACCGCGATCTGCAGTGCCGAATAGTAGGGATACCTGCGAGGCACGACTTGTACCATGCCCCCCCGACGGGACGTCAGCCTGCGCAGCCAGCGCGCGAGCAAAGCTCCCTCCAGTGGGATCAGCCGCAGATAAGGCCAGCGCTGCTGGAGACAACGCTCGACCAACCTCCCGAGCTGACCTTGGTCCACTCTCGCCTGCAGAAGGAAATCATCCAGCGTCAGAATGATCCACTCCTGCGGAATCAACCGCAGCTGTACGGCAAGCTCCGTGCGCCATTCGGAAACGTCCGCGCGCACCGCCTCGGCCGCCGCGAGGGGGTTTGGCTGCGCGTTCAGCCCCACATAGGTCCGGTACGGACAGTCAGGCCAGAACCTCTCCAAGGCTGGAAAGACTCGCTGCAACACGTCCACCGTGTTATCGCTGCTGGACACGAACACCGCAACCCGTGGATCCCGTCCGGCTCGCGCGGACCCGGTCATTCGAGCTTCACCAGCTCGAAGATTCCGCAGCCGTTGTCAAGGCCAAAACTAGCGGCGACATCAGGAGCAGTCAGCGGCACATTGGTGTGCAACCGATCAGAATCGTCGATGAAAGAGAACTGTCGCAACGAAAAACGCGCGCGAGTCAGCGCAAGGATGGTCTCGATCGCAAATATTCGGTGGCCGTTGAACTCGATACGTTGCCGGCCGATCGGCACCGACAGATACAAAACACCGCCAGCGCAAAGCAGATTCGTCAGACCTTCCAGACCCAGTTGGTAGCCGTTCGCATCGATAGGGTCGCCATACCTACCTAGACCGAAGTGTTCCAATGCATGCAGACAGGAAACCGAGTCAGCGGTGCCGATCAACTCAGGCGCAATGTGCATCAAGTCGCACTGCATGAAGGTGATGTTGGGCATGGCGACCTTGAGCGGCCGTATGTCCACAACGTGGATTTGTCTAAAGGAGGCAACATGGGCCACGAACCCGTCGACTCGCGAGCCCACGTCGACGTGCTTACGTGGAGCGTTGGCGAAGATTCGCTGTGCGATAAACAAGTCCTGTAGAAAGTACTGCCCTGCAACCGAGCCGCTTTGCGCCGACCAGTCGCCCAGACAAGGCACAGTCAGTGCAATGGGCCACGTGCCTCCGGCACGCGCAAGCGATCTGCGAAACAGACGGTATTCGCGCATGAGGCGCGGTAGCCCCCGCAGCGATATCGCCAGGTAGCGTGGATTGAAGCCAAAGGAGCCGAGCCAGAAGTTTGCCGCCGACAAGAAGCGGCCCCATCGACGCCGCTCGAGCCTGCCCCCGGTTAGCGTGGCCGAATCATCCATCGCCCGATCCCAGACTCACGTGCCGCGCTCCGCTTCCCTGCGCATCAGCTCGATTTCGCGGCGCAGGCTCTCGTACTCGCGCATCTTGACCTGCAGAAATCTCACCGTGAGCAGCGCTTTTTCCTCGACTCCGCGAGCCGTCAAGCAATACATGTATGCAGAGGTTCTGTGGCCGTTCCTGGGTCGCGCCGCCCTGATCCAGCCGGTTCGAATGAGTGCCTGGACACAGTAATTGACCTTGCCGACGCTGATACCGAGTTCGCGCGCGAGTTCTCGCTGGCTCATATCGTGATTCTCGGCCAGCAACCGCATCAGCCGATAGCGCATCTCGTCGGTGAGCATCGCCCCACACCGCCCTGCACTCCAACGTAGCTGCGCCTGCCTGCGCCCGTTACATCAAATACCGGATCTCATCTGCAGCTGACCGAGCGCACGTACGTATGCGAAGCCGCGCGTTCAGTTGTTGAACGCGCGAAGTCTAGATGTGACATTATGGTGTGTCAACGCGAGTCCCCCGCGAAGTGTCTCACGGATTGCGCATGCCAGGTGCTGAACGGAGTAGATCGGCAACGACGGGGCCTTCGGTACGTTTGCGTGGGCTGTCGCGAAGCATCATGAAGAGCAAGAGATCTGGGGCGCTCTGGGCAGGGTTTTGGCTATTTGCCGGGCTACTGAGCGCACTGCAGGCAACGACTGCCTTTGCACGTGGCGTCAGTCCGTACCTGCCTCTCAACCTCGAACCGGAAATCGAACGGCAGATCGAGCGTGTGCTCATTCTGGCAGACAAGCCCGTGATGACGCGGCCGATCGCGGCGGCCACCGTACTCGACGCCCTGCCAAAAGCGTGCAAAGTCGATGCACAGCTGTGCGAACGCGTGGGCAGGTACCTTGCCCGCTACACCCACGATACCGGCCTCACCGACCTCAGCGCCGAAATATCCGCGGCGAACGGCGCAGATGTAACGCTCCCGGAGCGTTACGGGATGCACAATCGCAGCGTCTGGAACGCCTCCTTACAGGGATACATTCAGCCGAGCGACTACCTTTTGGTGAACCTCGGGGGGGTCGCCTACGACGGCGAACAGAACCCGACCGGCTCGATGCTCAGCCTGGGGTTCAGCAAGGCGCAGCTGGATATCGGCTACAAGCCGCACTGGTTTTCGCCCATGAGCGACAGCAGCATGCTGATGAGCAGCGAAGCGCCGACGATGCCTTCAGTGTCGCTGTCCAACTACGAGCCACTGACTCGGCTGGGGCTGCAGTATGAATTCTTCATCGCGCGCATGACCCGGGCGGATCACATTGTGTTCGGCGATGGCTATACGGCAGGCAACCCGCGGATTGCGGGATTCCACCTAGCCATCGAGCCCGCCGGCGGCTGGTCCTTCGCTCTCAATCGAGTCCTGCAATACGGCGGCGGCGCACGCGGCGGGAGCTCGATTTCTGACCTCTTCAATGCTTTCGTGAACCCCTCAGGGTCCCAAAGCGCAGCGGCGGGGTCCGCCCAGAATGCCGCCAACCAGGAGGCATCCGTCACTAGCAGCCTGCTCTTTCCCGGGAAGGTCCCCTTTACTGTCTATGTGGAGTACGCCGGTGAGGATACCTCGCACGGCAAGAACTACCTGCTAGGCAATTCCGCGTTGTCGATGGGCATCCACTTTCCACGCCTATGGCGACACTTCGACCTCACTCTCGAGGCTTCTGAGCTTCAGAATGCTTGGTACATTAACGGGATCTGGCAGGACGGGATGATCAACGACAGCCGCGTCGTGGGTGCCTGGTTCGGCGACCAGCGGGTATATAACGACGGAATCGGGGCGCAGAGTCAGATGGTGCGCCTGGGTTGGGACGGGGCGCCATTCGGCGGCATCTTCGAGCTGCGTTACCGCACTCTGCAGAACCAGGACTATGGTCCGTATACCTACCACCGCTTCCGTGACTTGACGCTCGGCTACTCGCGACCGTGGAGAGAGTACACCGTCGGTGTGGAGCTGGAAGGAGGCCAAGACGTCTTCGGAGCAAGTTTCTCGCGCGTATCGGGCTTCATGCGCTTCAACCCGGACGCAGGGCTTCCCTCCATGATCGCCGACTCTCTCCAAGGGAGCTCCTACGGGGATGAAACCAACCGCGGTGAGCTATTCGTCTCCGCCGGCGCGACTGAATATCGCGTGACGACCGATCTCACCCTCGGTGTGCTGAGAACCACGACCGCGAGCACCACATCACCACACTTCGAGATTGGTGCACGCCGTGCACTGACAGAGCATCAGGATCTAGGTACACGCGTCGAGTTTGAAAATATAAGCGGACACAGCCTCATCGGCGTGCGGCTTCTCGATTACCGGTGGCGTTTCAACAACCCACTCGCCCTGAACGCTTATCTGGGCGCGGCGCGCTACGCCCTCGAGACGCCCGCATATGGTTTCTATTACGGGCTAGGAGTGCAGTACCGGAACGTGATCCCCGGGTGGGATGTTGGGGTCGATGTGCGCTACGCCGACAGTATTGCGCGCGACCACCTGCTGCCCAGCGATCCGCCCAATGTCGGCCAGCGCAACGACTCGTTTTATGACGTATGGGCAGCTATTTTCACGATCAGCCGCAAGTTCTGACCCCGCAGCCCGCGCGCACGTGCTATGTGGATCCACAAGCAAACACGCTGATGCGCTGCACGTTTCGTTCAGGCATCCTGACCGGTCTTGCTCAAGTCCGTGAGCAGCACATTCTCCTGAGTACGCCCTTGAATCGCATAGCCCAGGCTGAGGCACAACTGAAGTGCTTCGGTTTCTTGGGGCGCCTCGAGAATGATGGCACGAGGACGATGGCTATTAGCAAGATAAGGCCTGAGTACCTTGAACTCCATGCCCTCGATATCGATCTTCATTACATCCGCTCGCGGCACCAACTCGACGAGCGGCCGGCAGGGCACCCGGATCGCTGCATCCGAAGCAACTAAGAACGATGACCCGCCCATGTTCTGCGAACGCTGAACCGTAAGAGACAGTTCTTCGGCACGATCGGAAGCGCCACAGTGGATGGCTTCAATCGCAAAACTGTTCATGCGGATATTCTGCGTGAGCACAGCGTACGCTTCGGGATTGGCCTCGATCGCTGTCACCCGGGCTCCGAGTTGCGCCGCCATCAAGGAATACGCGCCAAGGTAGGCTCCAACATCTGCAAAGCGATCCCCAGGGCGGATGAGACTACGGAGCCAGCGGAACTCGGTTCGATTGTACAGCTGTGGGTAAAACAGAATTCCGCCGTCCACGGCTTCGGCAGGGTTCAATCGCATACGGATGCCCCAGGCTGTCGTGACGACGGCCACACGTGGTTTTCTCAGGTAGACCGGCTTCAACACGCGATTGATCACGGCCGTGGCATGAGGAAGAGGAGGCAAGCATCGGCCAATCGCGCGCAGTAAAGCCAGTTCAATGTCCATTGTGCCTCCTCCGGAGGAGAATCCTAGCACGTGCCAGCCAAACACGCGCTCCTCAGGATTCGTGCTCGCGGAAGAGTAAGGTCCTATCGCGACCCGCTCCGACTCTCGGCGCTCACTCTCTCCACTTCGCGACGGTTCCAAGCAACTTCGCGACCGGCGGGCTCGCCGGGTGCCCGCCCGCTGGGTCCTGCACCGCCGGAATCAGTTGTTCCGCGAGCTTCTTCCCCAGCTCCACGCCCCACTGATCGAACGCGTTGATGCCCCAGAAGACACTCTGGGTCAGCACTTTATGCTCATAGAGCGCGATCAGCTTGCCGAGCGTCGTCGGATCGAGCCGCTCGAACAGCACCACAGTGCTCGGTCGACTCCCGTGGTGAATCTTGTGCGGGATCAGCGCCTCGATCCGCTCGGGCGGCAATCCCTGACGCTCCAGGTCCGCCCGGACGGTCTCCGCGGACTGTCCCGTCATGAAGGCCTCTGCCTGCGCCAAACAGCTCGCAATGGCCAGGTTCTGATGGTCCTGGCGCCCGCAGGAGGACTTTGCTGGCAGCAGGAAGTCCAGGGCCGCACGCCGGGTCCCCTGGTGCAGCAGCTGGAAGAATGAATGCTGCGCATTGTTTCCAGGCTCACCCCAGATGACCGCTGATGTCTCACAGCCAGTCGGCTTGCC
>Ga0070681_10000495_pt1 | contig 32115 bp, 38 predicted proteins | sample KBSC83BmetaG_FD_65650 | JGI IMG/M metagenome (GOLD analysis project Ga0070681, IMG submission 65650) | Corn rhizosphere microbial communities from Kellogg Biological Station, Michigan, USA - KBS C8-3B metaG | ecosystem: Host-associated > Plants > Roots > Rhizosphere | place: USA: Michigan...
TGGTGCATGATATGCGGGCTCCCCTTCGCGCGATCATCAGTTTCGGCGGAATGCTTGAGGTTGAAGGGGCAAAGTGGCTGACTGAAGAAACCCGCGACTATATCGAACGGATGAGGTCCGCAGCCGCCCGGATGGACCATTTGATTTGTGACATGCTCCGATATAGCGCGCTCGTTCGCGCAGAATTGCCGTTAAAACCGATAAATATTTCAGAGTTATTGCGTAGCATCATCGAAACCTATCCTCTCTTTCAACCGCATAAGACGGAAATCCACGTGTCGTCCGAATTGCCAATAGTGCAAGGCAACGAAGCTGCGTTGACACAATGTTTTTCGAGTCTGCTCGAAAATGCAGTGCAAAACGTGAAACCGGGTCAGGTTCCCAAAATCAATATCCGAGCTGAGAAAAGCAATGATTTGGTGCGAATATTCGTGGAGGACAATGGCATTGGTGTTCCCTCAGATTTTCAGGCCAAGATTTTTGACATCTTTCAACGGGGAAATAACTCCAAGGACGGCACTGGAATCGGCCTCGCCGTGGCTCGCATTGCTGCTGCACGCATGGGCGGCAGCGTCGGGGTGATTTCCGAGCCGGGTCAAGGAAGTCGATTTTGGATTGAACTCAGATCCGCCGGCTGAGGGGGAGTCAGCCACTTTTCCTTTAACAAACAGACGAGCTCAACAAGATCTTCAAAATGTGCAGGCTTTACCCAATAAGCTTGAGCGCCCAATTCCGATGCGCGTCGCTTGTCTGACTCTTCCAATGATGAACTGAGAACGATTGCTGGAAGGCCGTTAAATTGCGTCTGCGTTTGCACCCATTCGAGGAGATCAAAACCGGTGCGCTTGACCATTTTCAAATCGGTGATGAGCAGGCAAGGGAGCGGATATTCCATGCGATTCGAATAAATTCCAGCACCCTTCAGATACTCGATCGCATCCTCGCCGTCAGGAACACAGACGAGGAGTTTTGGCACACCCACTTTCTTGAAGGCTGTCTGGAAAAGCAAGACGTCGTTCTCATCGTCTTCAGCCAGCAGGACTGTATCGTGTTCAGTCATTATGGGAACAGCCTCTAAGGAGGACAGTGGCACAATCGTAATCCGAAACTTGGGCAAGTGCAAGAAGACATGCGCCGTCAATTCCAGAAAGGACAAGATTAAAACGAGATCGGCATGGTTTCCCTTGCCGCCAATTTCTTAATGGCCAGTATCTCTTGGGGGAGGAACGGGCGGGGAACTTCACTACGGACGGATCCTTCGTGCTCAGTAAATCCCCTGAGCCCAGCGGTTGATGATTTTCAAGCGAACAGAAGCGGTTAGGTCGGAACCGGCAAACCACGCGGAGTCTTCAATTTGATTCCCAATGGGATCGAAGCTGTGCTGCCGTTGAGGAGATCGGCGAGTTTCGTTTTGGCAAAGGTGGCCTCCATTTGAAGAGCTGCGTCATTTAACCCGCAATGCAAAGGGCAGAGGTTTTTGCCGTGCGCTTTCAACCCCAGAGGACATGTGTGGATGCGTTCCAGTGGATCCACCGCATTGATAACGTCCAGCACCGTAATTTGTGTCGGCTCCCCCACGAGTCGGAAACCCCCGCCCAACCCGCGCTGACTGCGAACCAAACCGGCCTTGGCGAGCAGTTGTAAAACCTTCGAGACGTAGTCCGGCGGCGTGCGCGTTCCAGTGGCGATTTGGCGAGTGGTCTGCGAGAGTGCGGGTTCCTGCACCAACCAGATAATGGCCCGAAGAGCATATTCAGAAGTACGCGAGATCAATTGCATTTCCTAAATTGGACATTGACATCCAATTTAGCAAGTCTATTGTTATGAACGTAGATATTCGCTTTCTCTACGAGTGTTTATCCATGGAAAGTTGAAGCTCTTTATAACAATATGAATACGATCAATATCGAAACCACTGTTGGGGAAATTGTCCGCGCCATTCCGGCGCGTTCACGCATTTTTGAAAACCTCGGCATTGATTACTGTTGTGGTGGCAAGAAGCCGCTGGTGGATGTTTGCCGGCAGAAGGGGTTGGACGCCGCCACAGTCGCTGCGATGTTGTCCGCGATGGATGACAGTCCCCTGGCGACCCTCGCCAATCCCGAAGAAATGAGCCTGTCCGAACTCTGTGATCACATTGAGGAGTTTCACCATGCCTACTTGCGTGAGGAACTGCCGCGCCTGGATTTCATGACGCGCAAGGTTGCGACTGTTCACGGTGATCATGAACCTCGCCTGCTGGTGGTGCGTCGCGTGTTTGAAGCATTCAATGCGGAGATGACCTCGCACACCAAGGAGGAGGACGAACAGATTTTTCCGGCGATACGCAAGCTGGAATCCGCAAACGGCGACAAAACCAAGACCGCAGCGACCCTCAAGAATTCATTCGCCAAGCTGGAATCCGAACATGACATCGCCGGTGCCGCGCTCGCGCACTTCAAGGATTTAACGGACAGCTACACGCCGCCGGATTGGGCCTGCAACACCTTCCGCGCGCTTTATGATGGGTTGGCAAAATTGGAAAAGAATACCCATCAACACGTCCACAAAGAAAACAACGTGCTGTTCCCGCGAGCGCTGGCCGCCGCTTAGCCATTCGCTTTTTAGCCGGCAAGGGCTTGGTGCCGCTATCAAGCGATCCTCCGGAAAGCTCATGTATCTTATCAATCCAAATACGTCGTTTGATGAGTTCTTATTTGCCGAGCCGGAGCTAAGGCGGCTTTTTGACTACCTCGGGATCGACTCCCGGGGTGGCGAAAACAAGTCGCTGGCGAAAATCTGTCAGGAGCACCATCTCGATTCGTCCACCGTCGTCCGTTTGCTGACGGCCCTGCAAGCGATCAATCCGCCGCGTCAGGTGGTTTCCCTGGAACTAATGACGTTGACTGAACTCTGCGATCATCTTGAGCGATTGCAGCAGATCACCCTCCGGGAGGAGTTGGCGCGTCTCGACCGATTGACGCGCATGGCGGCCCAACAACTGGGCACGGAATATCCACAATTCGTGAGAATTCACGAAACCTTTGTCGCTTTCCGCGAGCAATTTACCGCTCATCTTTGCGAAGAAGTCGAAGGAGTCTTTCCGCTCATCCGCCAATTGACGAACGGTGAAAGTGAAGCGTTGCGAGTGCGATCGTCTCTAAAACTTCGTCTCGTCGAGATGGAAAAGGATCACAATCAGGCAGACGAAAGTCTCGCCGAACTGTTCACGCTGGCCAGCGACGAAACGTTGGGCCGGTCTGCCGCTGCTACTATGCGGGCCATTTCCACGATCATCATTCGTCTGAAATACACGGTGCACGAGCAGATATATAAGGAAAACCATGTTCTCTTTCCGAGAGCGCTGGCTATTGGAGGCTGTCCATGATCGACGATTCGATGTTCCCCTTGGTCCATGCGTGTTCCGGTGCATCCAGCGCCGCCCAAACGCAAATCATATCGCCGTGAAATCGACCGGCTAAAAGTCGCCGAGTTGTCTTGCATCGCAGGCTTGGGCGGTGAACTTCCCACAAACATCGCACGCGACGTTTTCATTCAAGGTCGGCGTCGTCTTCAATTTCTGAACTGGTTGGCGCTGTCTTGCTTCATATCGCTTCCTCTCACCGGCTAAATGTGGATGGCAACGCCATAAGCCTGGCCGGTCGCTTCGTGGACGGCTTCGCTCAAGGTGGGATGCGCGTGAATCGTCGCTTCGATTTCTTCGTGGGTGGCTTCGAGCGTGATGGCCAGCCCGAGTTCACCGATCATTTCAGTCGCTTCCGAACCTACGATATGCGCGCCCAAAACCTCGCCCTGCGGCTCGCCAAAAATGATTTTTACAAAACCGTCCACCTCGCCAACCGCGCGGGCTTTGCCGCTCGCTGAAAACGGGAATTTGCCGACCCTGAATTTCAATCCCTTTTCTTTTGCTGTGCGCTCGGTGAGGCCGACGCTGGCGACCTGAGGCTGGCAATAGGTGCAGCTCGGAAACACGCTGACCTTTTTCGGCGTGTGTTTGGTGAACATCCCTTCCACCGTTTGAATGGCTTCGTAGCTGGCGACGTGCGCGAGCAATGGCGGACCGATGATGTCGCCGGCGGCAAAAACGCCGGGAATGCTCGTCTGATAGCGCCCATCGGTTTCGATGTAACCGCGTGAAGTCAGCTTGACTGCCGCGCCGCCGGGCAGCAACGGCTGCACGCCGATGGCAACAAGGCAGACTTCGGCTTCCAGCGTTTCAGTTGTTTTGCCTTCAACAGAAATTTTCACGCCGTCCTTGCCTGCTTCCGCTTTGACCACTTTGGTATTGGTCAAAACTTGAATGCCCAGTTTCGCGTAGGCTTTTTCCAGCACCTGCGACGCTTCCATGTCTTCGAGCGGCAAAATGTTCGGCAGCATTTCGACCAGCGTAACTTTCGTGCCGAACGCGTTGAAGAAATAGGCGAACTCAACGCCAATCGCGCCCGCGCCAATGATGATAATACTCTTGGGCTGTTTTTTCAGAACCATCGCTTCGCGGCTGCCGATGACGGTGGTGCCGTTGAACGGCAGATCGGGCAGCGGGCGGGACACCACGCCGGTGGCGAGCAGAACTTTCGTGGCTTCGAGTTTTTGCGCTTGGCCTTCTTTGCCATTTAAGGTCACGACCCCGGCGCGTTCCAGCGCAGCCTCACCAAGGATGTAATCCACCTTGTTCTTCTTGAAGAGATATTCAATGCCGCCCGCATTTTTGTCGGCCACGTTGCGGGAACGTTCGATGACCTTGCCCCAGTCGTAACTCAAGTTGTCGAAGCGGAAGCCGAATTCCTGCGCGCGATATTTCATGAGGTGAAACAATTCGGCATTGCGCAGCAATGATTTTGTGGGAATACAGCCCCAGTTGAGGCAGGTGCCCCCGGCGCGTTCTTTTTCCACACAGGCGACGCGTTTGCCCAGTTGCGCAGCCCGGATGGCGCCAACGTAGCCGGCCGGTCCTCCACCGATCACCACGAGGTCGTAGGTATTCATAAATCAAATCAGCATTAACGCGGGATTCTCAATCAGCCGCCGCAACTCGGCGAGATACTCCGCGCCAATCGCACCATCCACCACGCGATGATCCGCGCTGAGGCCGATGGCCATGCGGTATGCCGGGACAATTTCATCCCGCGCATTCACCACGGGCTTTTTCACGATGGCGCCAATCGCCAGGATAATCGCCTGGGGAGGATTGATGACGGCCGAAAAGCTCTCAATGCCATAACTTCCGAGATTGGATACCGTGAGCGTGCCGCCTTGGTATTCCTCGGGTTTGAGCTTTTTGGTGCGGGCGCGCGTCGCCAGGTCTTTCACCGCCTCGCTGATTTCACGCAAAGACTTTTTCTGCGCCTGGCGAATCACGGGCGTCACCAAGCCATCGTCGATGGCGACGGCCACGGACAAATGCACATCGGTGTATTCAAGGATCGCGTCGCCGGCAAAGGACGCGTTGACCCGGGGAACTTTCGCAGCGGCGGCCACCACGGCCTTCAAGATGAAATCATTGATGGTGAGCTTGCCCGCACCGGCCTTTTCCAAGGATTCATTGAACTGCGCCCGCAAGCGCAGCAGTTCGCCGGCATTCACTTCGATGTTGAGATAGAAATGTGGAATTTGCGTTTTGCTGGCGAGCAGTCGTTCGGCAATGATTTTGCGCATGCCCGAAAGCGGAATACGCTTGGCCCCGTCAGGCAAAGCCAGCGGAATGGTCACGGTCGGAGCCGTCGCGGTTAGGTGAACCGCTTCTTTGGGCGGGGAATCCAAATCTTTTGCAACTATGCGACCACCGGGGCCTGAACCGCGAACTCGGGAAAGGTCAACCCCGCCGGCCGCGGCGATTTTCTTTGCGAGGGGAGACGCTTTCACGCGACCGCTTGAGTCAGCGACGGTTTGCACGGGATCGTGTGCCGGCTTCGCTGGCGTCGTCTGGCTTTTCGCCAAGACAGGCTTTGCAACATCCAGCGCGCTTTGCGTCCCGGGGGAGGCCGAATCAATTTTTTTCTCCTGCGCGGATTCGCCCATGCCCGCGAGCAACGCGAGTTTTTCGCCTATTCGTGCCTTGCCACCGCCGTTGACGTAAATTTCCGCCAGCGTTCCCTCATCAAACGCTTCCAATTCCATGACCGCCTTGTCGGTTTCAATTTCGGCGAGGACGTCGCCCACACTTATGGAGTCGCCAACCGCCTTGCTCCACTTAACCACGGTGCCTTCCGTCATTGTGTCGCTCAGTTTTGGCATTTCAATGTAAGTCATGAGGGATGCTTTCGTTTCAGCAAATGCTCAGGACCTTTTCCACGATGCGTTCAACCGTGGGCAGTTGCAGTTTTTCGAGCGGAGGGCTGTAGATGGCCGGAGCATCCAAGGCGCAAACACGCATCACCGGCGCGTCAAGATCATCGAACGCCTTCTCTTGAATCATCATGGCGATCTGCGCGCTTACGGCGCAGAACGGTTTGTTCTCGTCCACCAGAACGGCCCGATGTGTTTTGCGAACAGATTTCAGAATGGCGTCCTCGTCCAATGGACGAATGGATCGCAAGTCCACGACTTCGGCGTTAATGCCATGTTCGCCGGCGAGAATTTCCGCCGCTTTCAAACTTGTGATGACAGCCCGGCCATGCGCGACCAGCGAGACGTCCGCTCCCTCACGTTTTACATCGGCCACTCCAAGCGGGATCAAATATTCTTCCTCGGGCACTTCCCAGGATTCGCCGTAAAGCAGGGTGTTCTCCATGACGAAAACCGGATCGTTATCGCGGATCGCGGTTTTCATCAGGCCCTTGGCATCGTAGGCCGTCGCCGGGCAAACCACTTTCACGCCGGGGTTATTCGCCAGAATGCTTTCCGGCGTGTGCGAGTGTGTCGCCCCGACGTTGGTGCCTCCGTTGGCGGGACCACGAATGACGATGGGGCAATGAATCAATCCGCCAGACATGTAACGGATACAACCGGCATTATTTACGATCTGGTCGTAGGCCACATACGCAAAACTCCAGAACATCAATTCGATCACGGGGCGTAGTCCCAGCATCGAGGCGCCAACTCCCAGGCCGACGAAAGCTGCTTCAGTAATCGGTGTGTCCAACACCCGCTTATCACCAAAACGAGCCCAAAGACCTTCGGTCACCTTATAAGCACCGTTATACTGCGCGACTTCTTCGCCAATGATGAACACATCGTTGTCCCGCGCGAGTTCTTCGGCCAATGCGTCATTTAAAGCTTTGCGGTAGGTGATTTTTGACATACCTCATCTATTCGTTGAAAAAATGCTTTCCGGTGCGTCCCGCTGCGGTTTGATGATCAACCTCGAAATAAACATCGGAAAGAATATCGGCTTTCTCCGGTAATGGGCTTTCCTCGGCAAACCGGACTGCAGCCGCTGCTTCCTCTCCGGCAGCCGCATCTATTTTGGCGATTTGTTCCTCGGTGAGGACGCTTTCTTCAATCAGGCGTTTTTGCCAGAGGCGGAGGGGATCGTGAAATTTTCGGTATTTTTCGATCTCTTCAGGATCGCGATATTTCTTCGCGTTGGCATCCGATACTGAATGGCCGTAGTAACGATAGGTGTCAATTTGCAGCACTGTGGGCCGGGATTCGTTGTGAGCGCGCTGAATCGCCGTCCAGGTTTTGGCCCGAATTTCGTAGATGTTTTCTCCGCTCATCCAATCCCATTCAATGTTGTAACTCTCGGCGCGGGCGGCGAGGCAGGTTTTGAAAGCCGATGATCGCTCCATGCTTGTTCCCATCGAGTATTGGTTGTTTTCAATGATGTAGATGACCGGCAAATTCCAAAGCGATGCCAGGTTAAGGGATGCCTGATAGACTCCCTGATTGACCGCGCCGTCGCCGAGATAGCAAAGACAGCAGCCTTTCACCCCTTTATATTTCAGGCCGAAGGCCAAGCCGAGGCCCAGCGGTGTCTGGCCGGCCACGATCCCATGGCCGCCCCAGTAATTCTTGTCCGGCGCGAAGAAATGCATCGAGCCGCCTTTGCCTTTGGAGCAACCCGTGGCTTTGCCGAATAATTCCGCCATGCACTCGTTCATGGACATACCGACCGCCAACGCATGACCATGATCGCGATAACCCGTGATGATATGGTCGTCATCACCGCAAAGGGAAATGGTGCCGACCGCGACGGATTCCTGGCCAATGTAGAGATGAAGAAAGCCCCCCATTTGCCCGCCGACCTGATAGAATTTGAGGGCGGCCTGCTCAAAACGCCGGCTGCGAAACATCTGGCTCAAAAGAAGTATCTTTTCGTCTGCCGTCAACCTGCGGTTGACCTCAGCTTCAGCAAATGCGTCAGTTTTGACCAGTGTGTCCATATCCAAAAATCGAACAAATTATCTTACAGCAAAAGTGGATGTTCGCCTCCACCGTTTACTTTTTTCTTCAAGTAGGTGGCCAGATTAACGTGTCCCTCGTGGCGGTGAAATCTCTCGGGACCGTACCGAGCAACGCGCAAGCGTCGAGCATCTGGTCGTAAAGACTAAAATCATTGGAAGGTATGAGATCAATTCCCGCAGCGCGCTGCCGCTGCCAATTCTCGACCCGGAGTGCTTTGGCAACTTCCAGCAGTTGCGTCTCGCTGATCTTCTTCGCCCAAAAGGATTCGAGTGCTCGTTTGAGTTCACGCCTCGACCCAATGTGAGGGAAACCCAGGTTGTGTGTTCTTAGGGTTCCATTCATGTCGTGTGCCTGCTTAGCAGCATCAGGAAATACAAACACGGAAGGTAAAGCAGGGAAGCAATGAATAATGAACGGGCAGCCACTTCATTTCTTCTCACCAGAAATTGGATTGAGCGCAAAAGGATTCCGACTCCCAGCGCAAATCCAATTAAGAAATACCAGACTGCGACCCGGTGCATGAAAAATGGAACGAGCGAGACGCCGATCATTGCAACGGTAAATGCAAGCGCCCAGCCAGCGGCTTGGTAGCCGTGGTCGTCATCGCGGCGCAGGACGTGAAATCCGGCGCGTGAGTAATCTGCTTTGCGCCACCAGGCAATCGCCAGGAAATGAGGAATCTGCCAGAGCAATAGGATTCCGAACGCCACCGCAGTCCATATATCGAAATCAGCGCCGGTTGCAGCCCAACCGACCAGCAGCGGCAATGCTCCCGCAATGGCACCGACCAGCGTGCAGGTCGGCGTGCACCGCTTCAAAGGGGTATAGGCGAACGCATAAATTAAAAAGGTGAGAAAGGCGAGGGACATAGCCCGGGAATTCACGGCGATTCCCAGCCACAGGCAGCCCGCTCCAAGAAGCGCACCGCTGAATATGACAGCAGTTCTGCGGGGCAGTCTGCCAGCGGCGAGCGGACGATTCCTTGTGCGGATCATGTTCCTATCGAATTGCTGTTCCAATGCTTGATTTGCCACGGCGGCGCCGCCGGCGACCAGACCTGTACCGATCAAGGTATGCAACAGGAGAAGCCAATTTTGAAGAATGCCAGCATTCAACGCGAAGCCGACGAATGCGGTCGCAATCACGAAAATATTCACCCGCGCTTTGGTGAGCGCGAGTAAATCCCGGAACCAACTGGCGCCGGCTTTCGATTCAACCGTCACGGTGCTCAAATTCAGGATTCGAGGCGCAGTCCGTGCCGGCGCGTGATTGTATTTTGAGGCCGAGTTCAAGGGGTAGAGATGCGTTGAGATTTTGGAGGCAATTCCATAGACGATCCTCAGTGGGGAATCCCTATCTTGTGCACGTGCGCTAGATATTCCGCAATTTCGTCCGCTCCTTCAACAAACGCGAAATTGTTCGACTTTTGCACCTTGATCTTTGATGGGAGGCCCGGTGGAACCGCATTGAGCACGAGGACGGGGCAACTCTGGTTTGCTTCGTCGAGCAAAGCAACCAATTCCGGTCGTGGGCGTGGAAAGTCAACATAGTGGACGCTCAGGGACCGTCTGAGTTCCGGATAAAACTCCAGGAGCCCGAGCATTTGTGCGCAACCGGGACAGAAGAAGGGCCCTTTGCCCTTATCCAGGAAGTTTGGTTTCAAAAGAAATAATTGATCGTGATTCATAGAATTTCGGCTTCGCCCTCGTTCGTGGGATCAAACCTCCAGCAGGTTCTTCATTTCAGCTTTTCGTTTCACCAGGTCCTCCAGCGAGTAACGGTCCAATACTTCAAAGAACGCAGCGCCAGCTTCTCCCAACACGGTCTTCAAACGACAGGCAGGAAAAATGCGACATGGTTGATTGGGACTGTCCATGCAGTCGATCACACTCTCGTCCGATTCAGTCAGGCGAACGACATTCCCAACGCCTATCTCCGTCGGAGGTAGCGCGAGCGTAAACCCTCCGCCGATCCCGCGACGGGTGGAGAGAAAGCCATTCCGCCCAAGTGCATGAACGACCTTGACCAGGTGGTGCCTCGAAATGTCGAAGACGTCCGCCACTTCATCAATTGTGGCCAGCTCTGGCTTTCGCAAGGCCGCATACATCAGAACACGCAGGGCGTAATCGGAATATTTGCTAAGTCGCATCTGTTTCTATTGTCGCTCACAATGGGGGCGGTTCAAGATAAAAATGTATTTGAAATACATCTTTAACCATCTTAGGTTTTCGGTTCTGCGAAATGCGTGAAATAAATCAAAACTCGCGAAGTCTTTATGACCGGATCGGGCAACGCAAAGGCATTGTCATTCTGCTGAAACACTTTTATGCGGATGTGCGGCAGCATGGTCTGATCGGACCGGTGTTCAATCGACGCATCAAAGATTGGCCGGAGCACCTCGCCAAGATTGGAGAGTTTTGGGCACGAATCACGGGAGGACCGTCCACGTACTTAGGGCAGATGCCCGCCAAGCACCTGAGCCTGGAACTGGATATTCGGCATTTTGCTGCCTGGTTGGAGTTATGGGACTTTAATTGTCGATGCTATCTTAACCCATCGGAGGCTAAAGAGATGAGCCGGTTGGCGCATGAGATCGGCGCACGTTTGAGCAATCTCGTCTTTCAGCAGGCATTTTTGGAACGTCGCGGACACAAGCCGGGAGCAACTTTCTGAGCGTCGTTTGATACAATCATTGCCAGTGGTCCTGGCCGATCCAAGGATCACTCGTGATTCGCACATGATTGGAAAACGCAAGAGGCTCCAATGTTGGGACGCGGAAATCGAGACTTTCGCAACCATTCCCGAAACAAAATGTTCCGGTTCCAGGATCGCGATGGACGTTGTCCTGCCTTGTTTAAAGCAATGGAGCATAATTTGGCGATTCAACGTTTGGCACGAATCCAGCATTACCTTGGTTCAATGACGAAGGTGGGGCGCGGTAGGCGCTCATTGATCTGTGCTGTTGCACAACAGGTAATTTAGCCAGGCGAAGTTTTTTTCAGTGCTTTGTCGACAGTAACCGGAGAGGAACCGAGGCCGTCAGCGCGTTGGCCGCAGAGGCCGGGTGAGGCAGTTGTCACGAAGACCCTGCAGTACAATCAGGACGGTTCGGCAAGGCACTGGAAATTTCGCGGGATGATCGTGTTCGGCCCATTTGGCCAAGACGAGTCAGGAGTGGCTCAGGCAGCCTGCATCAGGCCGACGCACCTACACCCGCACCACCCGTGGAATCATTGGCAACGGGCCCCTACGGGTGGACCTTTTAAAATCAAATTAAATATGAACATGAAAAAACGCATTTTGATTGCGGATGACGATTCATCCATTCGAAACGGGTTGAAGAAGCTGCTGACGAGAGCTGACTATGATGTGGCCCTTGCCGCTGACGGTTCTCAGGCGGTTGACCGCTTCTTTTCGGAGCCGATTGATCTTTTAGTTTTGGATCTCAATATGCCGGGCAAGGACGGCTGGGCGGCCTGCGAAAATATCACGAGAATGAACCCGTACGTGCCGATGATCATCATGACGGGATTGCCCGATCAATTCCCCATCGCGTCGGCGGCTGGCGCGGGCGCATTGCTGGAAAAGCCTTTGGATCCAGAGGAATTTATGAACGTAGTTCAGGACTTGCTGGGAGAACCGCGCAGTAATCATTGGCTCCGTCGACGGAGTTGGTTTAGTGACGCACGTTCTGTTCCCGCGACCAGATTTTTAGCTTCTGGAGCGCAACGCAAGTGTACGATGTCCGCCCGTCAAGTAAGTTGCGCCCCAAAACAAACGGCAGACTGTTAAGATGATGAATGCATATACCAATAACGCCGACGTGGATTCCAGCCGTGGAATCGAGCGCTGGGAGAATGAAGGCGGCCGGTTCCTCGTTGGGACGAGCGGTTCAAGTCGCTTAAATCGCCGGCCAGAGGCCGATGCTTCGATGCGCGAAGTCTTCACAGAAGACCATAATTTGTGGCCAGATACAACTGATCGTGTCTTGTGCCGATCGAACGGTAGAGGAAAAAAAAGGCGCGCAGCCGTGCTACTTGGGCCACCTGGAAGCGGAAAAACTTCTTTGGTCAGATCGCAAGCCGGAGTCGATGGCCTTTCTGTCATCGAGACGGGCAATCTGCTAAAACGGCAGGTTCGACTCCAAAGTTCGCTGGGCCGGCGAATCAAACCCTATACCGATTCGGGAGCCCTCGCGCCATCGGTGCTGGTCAATCAGGTAGTATTTGCCGAGGTAGAAAGCACTCAGGGCGATCTCGTTCTGTTTGATGGATTTCCGCGCTGCAACGACCAGATCAAGTTGTTTTTTCAATTGCTTGATAAATTGCATCTGGATCTCTGCGCTATTTTGGTTCTGACGCTAAATTTGCAAACCGCGATTCAGCGTCTCAGCGGCCGGCGAATTTGTTCCAGATGCGGAAATCTCCACAATGTTCATTCAAAACCACCAAAATGTGCAGGAGAATGTGACCGCTGTGGTGGCAAGCTGGTAGCGCGCAAGGATGACCGAGCGGAGGTTATACAGGAGCGATTTGAGAGCTATGAACAGGAAACGACTCCGGTAATCGAATTTTTCAGAGTCAGATTCAAACAATTCATTTGGGAGGGATCGCCGACTGCGTCACTGGATGAGCTTATAGAAAGCGCGGGGCATCGGTTGAAAAAAGCTTGCGGATTCGAACAATTACACCTTTAAAGGGCGTGTGGTTGTATTCAAGGTTCATTCACCGTCGGTCTCCTGGTTGGGATGCAGTCCGAATTCATTGAGCTTCTCGCGCATTTTCAACCGCGTGACACCCAGCCATTGCGCGGCTTTGGTCAGATTGCCATGAGTGCGTCGGATGGCCTGCGAATAGAGTTCCGGTTCGAGGTCGGCAAGCATCTTCCCGAAAGCATTCTGCAAATCGCCACGCTCGACCTGGTCCATCAGATCACTGATGTAGTCGGCATGGGTCTGCTGCGAGGCGATCGCTGTCTGGCGGGTTTTGGTCACAATTTCTTTGACCTGATCCACACCAATTGTGTAGTCGCGGGCAAACAACAACGCTTTTCGGACTGCATTCTCCAACTCTCGGACATTGCCCGGCCAGGTCTGGCTTTGGAGAAAGGCAATCGCTTCGGGAGTGATGGATGGCGCAGCCACGCCGACTTCCGGACCGTGCCGGCGCAGAAAGTATCTGATCATATCAGGAATATCTTCGATCCGCTGGCTCAACGGGGGCAGGGTGATCGTTATTCCACTGAGCCGATAGAACAGATCCTCACGGAATAGGCGCTCACGAATCGCCGCCTCCAGATCGCGGTGTGTCGCGGCGATGATGCGCACATCTACGGGCACGGTTTCCTTTCCACCCACACGTTGAATGGTTTTCTCCTGAAGCACGCGCAATAGTTTCGCTTGCAGGTTCGCGTCCATGTCGCCGATCTCATCGAGGAAGATCGTTCCACCGTTAGCTTGCTCAAATCGCCCAATGCGCCGCGCATCGGCACCAGTGAATGAACCGCGCTCGTGACCAAACAACTCGCTTTCGAGCAGTGCCTCGGGAATGGCAGCGCAGTTGATAGCGATAAACGGAGCCGCTGCGCGATCGCTATGTTGATAAATTGCCCGGGCAATGAGTTCCTTGCCGGTGCCCGTATCACCACGGATGAGCACAGTGACCGAGGTGGCGGCAATTCGGCCAATTTCCTTGTAAATGGCCTGCATGGCGCGGCTCTTGCCGACAATGGTGGTCCGTTCGGACGTGGCATCGCCCATCTCGACAGGTTCCGACATGAGGCGACTGCTTTCCAGCGCCCTCGCGGTAAGATCGAGCAACTCTTCCACTTCAAAAGGCTTGGGAACGTAATCAAACGCGCCCCATTTAGTCGCTTCGATGGCAGTTTCCGTCGTGCCGTGAGCCGTGATGAGAATGATTGGCAGTTTCGGCTTGGCCTGGTGCAATTGACGCACGACATCCAGGCCGTCCGTGCCTGGTAGCTTCAAGTCTGTGATGATGATGTCATACGATTCGGCGAGAGCTTGGGTCAAACCATCGTCGCCGCGTGTCTGCACGGTAACGTCGTATCCATTAGCTCGCATCGCCTTTTGCAGGCCAGTGGCTATGTTACGATCGTCTTCAATGAGTAAAACTCTGGGATCAGGTTTCATTTGTAGGAGCTGGCGGCAGCACAATGCTGAAGGTAGTCCCGCGATTCATTTGAGTTTGATATTGGATCGTGCCGCCATGCTTCTCGACGATTCGTGCGGCGATGGGAAGACCGAGCCCGGTGCCAGCTTCTTTCGTCGTGAAGAATGGATCGAACAACCGCTTTTGGACTTCCGGAGGAATTCCCTTCCCCTGATCGGCAATGTCGATTATTACCGCAGTCACCCATCGCCCCTTTAGCAATTGTTTGCCCGGTCGCAAACGTAATGTGACCGTGCCACCCTTTTCCATGCTGTCGGCGCCATTCTGGATAAAATTGATCAAGACCTGCTTCATCTTGTCCGAATCTACACGAATCGTTGCATCTGCGCGAAGTTCCAATTCCAGTTTGACCGCTCGACTGGCCAAGTCGGATTGCAAGAGGTTGTGGATCTCCCGAAGCAGTTTATCCGCAGGTATCGTCTTTAATTCAGGCTCAGCCGGACGGGCGAACTGAAGAAATTCGCTCACGATACGTTCGAGTCTGTCAATTTCGCCGCGGATGACTTCGAGATCCTCGTGTTCCGAGGTGCCAGGCTGGTGGCTGCCCCTGAGTGTGAACAGACGAACCTTGATGGCGGTCAGAGGATTCCGAATTTCGTGGGCAATACCAGTCGCAAATACGCCGAGGGATGCCAATTTTTCCTGGCGCTCGATGATGGCCCGGCTTTCAGTGAGAGTGTTCTGTAGCGGTGCGATGGTCCGACGATAAATTAGGACGATAATGGCAGCACCACAGATCAACAGTCCCACGAGCGACGTAAACAGGAAGCGTTGCAGCCGGGTGAGGGCCACATTGGCGTCGGTCATAAAACGTTCAGCGTCGGTTCGATTGGTAGCCGTTAGTTGTTCGGTTAGCACCAGCAACCTTTCAAGATCAATCTCGACACCTTGATTCAAAGCGTGCGAAGAATCGCGCTCGACCATCAATTGCGCCTTTTTGATCGAATCGGAGATGTGGCTTAGATACTCGTCAAAGACGACACCTGTTTTCTTGACCAGTTCCGCCTCATCCTGAGAGCGGGACCTGTTGGCCAGCGTGGTAATCAATTCTTTGATGTTCTGACCGGCAGTTGCGATCTCCGTTAGGCTGGCGGCATTCGTTTGGTCTATTTCTCTCCGCCAGAGGTGCTGCATTTGGAGGACTCCGGCACGGAGTTGGTCCGCGGTGCGAAAGCGTTCAATTTGGTGCACATTCATTTCCGCCCGCAGGATGGTAATTTGCCTCCAAGCCGTTCGTTCCGCCCAAACCAGCACAGTCGCCACGATCGCCACAGCGACCAGCAATTCGGCCAAACGAAATCGTGGCTTAGAGCGCATGGACCTGATGGAGATGAGTGTATTCAAGTTGTGTTGTCGGAGCGAAACAAAACTGGTGATGACGAATTCATCCTCATCCAGCTGTCGAGATTCTACCCGCCGTTCCATTAGCCAGCTTCGTGCCATCTGACAAATGTGTGCGGGAGTTGCGGGTGCGATGCTGAAGATGGAATCTCGGTTGGGAGCTTCAGCCAGTCTTCACGGGGCCGGCAGCGCATTTAAATTTGCTCGCCCATTTTATCGCTGCCCATAGCGTTAAATCGTCGTGGTTTCTGGAAAGCGGTTGCGACGAAACAAATTGGACCGGGGCCGGAACTAAAACGTCCGATAAAACCAATCTCCAACCATGGAGGCGCCCAAAATGCCTGATTTCCCGACGTAATATTCTTTGGCACAAGGCCAGCTAAAAGGAAATCAATCCGGCGCGGAGTAAAAATAACGCGCTCAGTCCGAAAATGAAACGTACATGCATATGAACATAAACCTGACTTCGCCGCACCACTCTCAAGCGGCCAGAAAGCTGAAAATCACCACATGGAAAGAGGAATCCATGGACATCCTCATTCGCTCGGAAGGAATCGAACTTACCGAAAGACTGCGGGAAGCGGTTAATCGAAAAATCGGACGTGTCCGACGGTATGCGCCCCGCGCAATGAGGGCGCGGGTTCAATTAAACAGAGTCAACTCCAACTTGCCGCATCAATTCAGAGCCCGGGTTCATTATGAAATTCCCGGCAACGACGTCGTTGCGGAACACACTGCTCACGATCCGATCGCAGCGGTGGACCTCGTGACAGACAAGATTGAACGACGGCTTCGGAGACGGAAGACCGCGCGACTTGCACGGCGAGTGCGCATGGGCCGAACCACCCCCGACGGATGGCACGCGCTGACGTGCGCCTAAAAAGCGAGGAAGGAAACGGAGAATTTTTATGTATAAACAGATGATCCCAGCAGACGTGTTCGCCCGTGAGACTCGGTCTCGTGGACTAAGTTATAAGCGGCGCGAGTGTGCGTGCAGCAATGAGGTTTTAGCCGCTCCGAGCGCAGAAGCCGCATCGAGACCACTGGCGCTTCAAGAAGAACTCGCGAGTGAGAATGAGCGTTGTCTGCGGTTGGCGGCAGAATTCGAGAATTTCAAGAAACGCGCCGCGCAGGAATTGGAGAGACGCGCTACCGAACAGAAAGACGCGCTGGCCCACGACCTCTTGCCCGTGATCGACAATCTGGAGCGAGCCTTGGTGAGTGCTCCTTTGGCTTCATGCGAACAAGTGCATCGGGGCATTCATATGATCTGGTGTCAATTGATCCAAGTTATGCGCCAACACGGTTTCGAGATGCGAGAAGATGTCAGTCTTCCGTTTGACCCGAAGTATCACGATGCTGTGAGCACTCGGGCAGATGCAGAATATGCCAGCCACACGGTCTTGGAGGTTTGGTGTCGTGGTTGGCTTCGCGGAAACGATTTGTTTCGTCCAGCCAAAGTCGTTGTCAACCAACTAAACAACAGCATTCCGTCAGTTAACAGCGGTCAGTGAAAACCTTTCATTTATTGCGAGGAGCCGAAACCTCAACGAACATGCCAAAAGATCCATCAACTATTCTCGACGCCTTGAAAGCGCGGTATCCCGTGGAATTGGAATTCCATCAGGCGGTGGCCGAAGTGCTCATGTCCATCCGCCCCCTTGTGAAGAAGAACCCGAAGTATCAAAAGGCGGAGATCATCGAGCGCATCATCGAACCGGAGCGGTCGATTCTGTTTCGCGTCGCGTGGGTGGATCGCCATGGCGCGGTGCAGGTCAATCGGGGCTATCGTGTCCAAATGAACAGCGCCATCGGCCCCTATAAGGGCGGACTCCGATTTCACCCGTCAGTGACGCTAGGTACGCTCAAATTTCTGGCGTTCGAGCAGGTTTTGAAGAATGCGCTCACGACGCTGCCGCTGGGTGGGGCCAAGGGGGGAGCGGATTTTAATCCAAAGGGCAAGACCGATGCGGAAGTGATGCGGTTCTGTCAGGCTTTCATGAGTGAGATGTACCGGCATTTGGGAGAAAATATAGATGTGCCGGGTGGCGACATTGGAGTTGGGTCGCGCGAGATTGGTTACCTGTTCGGGCAATACAAGCGATTGGCCAACGAGTTCAACGGTTCATTTACGGGCAAGGGTCTCTATTGGGGCGGCAGTCGAATCCGTGAAGAGGCTACCGGCTACGGGTTGATCTATTTCGTCGAAGAGATGTTGCGGACGCGCGGAAATTCAATCAATGGCAAGGTCATCGCCGTCTCGGGCTCCGGAAACGTGGCCCAGTTCGCCGCTGAGAGAGCGATGTCTGCCGGCGCCAAGGTGATCACGCTCTCAGATTCCGATGGTTTTATCCATGATCCATCGGGTCTGAACGAAGAGAAACTTGCTTTTGTGAAGGAACTAAAAAATTTGCGGCGCGGACGAATTAAAGAATACGCCAAGAAATTCAAATGTCATTACCATGCCGGAAAGCGCCCCTGGAGTGTGAAATGTCAGGTGGCTCTGCCTTGTGCAACGCAGAACGAACTAAACGCGCGTGATGCGGTTGAACTGCTCCGTCATGGCTGTATTTGTGTAGGTGAAGGCGCTAACATGCCATGCACAAACGAGGCGATTTCGACATTTCTCCGCGAAAAAATTCTTTTTGGCCCAGGAAAGGCAGCCAATGCCGGGGGCGTTTCCGTCAGCGGCCTGGAGATGACACAGAACAGTATGCGTCTCCAATGGACTCGCGACGAAGTGGATCGCCGGCTCCGGGAAATCATGAAAGCAATCCACAGTCAATGCGTCCGGTTTGGCGAACGGAAGGGCTTCGTCAATTATGTGGACGGAGCGAACATTGCCGGCTTCCGCAAAGTGGCCGAAGCGATGCTCGAACAGGGAATATCATAATCCCTTCGTTGGATCCGCATAATATCAAAGGCAAGCTGCATTGCGAGTGACTGCAACTTGCGATCGCTCCAGATAATTCTGCACTTGCGATATTAGTTGGCGGCAAATCCAAATCCGCCCCAAAAGGATTTACCATGGAGACGCAATGGGAATTGATGCTTCTGAATGCTTTACGGGAGCGACTTGAACTCTCTTCAACTTCTTAACAACCACTAAAAACTGTTTTCAGCGGTAAACGTCAGAATCATTTCTTGCAGCGGTTCGCCTGGGTCGAAACAAATCAGTCCGGCAGCGGGATTAAATCAACCGGCAATCCAGGCGCAAAAGATTATTTCAACGCCATTCGCAGGAAAACACGCACATATTGTCGTAATTATTTTGTGGCACGAAGCCAGCTAAAGGAAGAAGTGAACCGACACTGGAACCCCAAAGGGACGAGTGCAACAACACAATGCTTATGAACAACAAATTGATTCCTATGAATGCGAGTGCTCCATTAGTTGAAAGCAACGACACCCTTCATCGCAACGAAGCGCGGCCCGCACTTTCGGACACGTCGTTGGTACTGCCGGCTCCATCTGAACATGGTGAGGCAGATGTTAGGGCAATCTGTGGATTGAATCGTTTTAGCCCCTTCAGGTTCAGGATCAACGTCAAGCCAGGACGTGTTCCGCGATTAAGGTGTCGTGTTCTGAGAAAAGAGGGAGCGGCCGGAGATATCTCCGCGCTGACACACATTTGACAAACGAATAGCATGAAACCCCAACGAACAAAAAATCGAATTCTCCTGGCGGAAGGAGAAATCAAAAGGTGTCGGCCAACAAAAATGGAGACGCCACTCCGGAGTGCATCCATTGGAGATGTTCCAACTGGTTTGCGTTCGTTCAGTGCGCCGGCAGCCGAAACTTCTGGCGGCGGTTGCCCGGGCGGGCGGATTCTACTCGTGATCCGTTCCGAGAGAGCAAGAGAGCGGATTACCAACACTACCCGGCACTTTTCGCACCAAAGCAGGACTGAGATCCACGTCATTAATCCGGTAAGTAATGACGTGGCAGGCGAAGTTCGCCGGGTGGCGATCGCTCTTAAAGCCGATTGGCTCTGCATGGTCGCACACGGAGGGCCTGGTTTGATGACGTTGTTCCTCGATCACGAGGACGAAAGAATTCTCCGCGCTGCGCCCTGTCCGGTAGTCTGCATTCCCGAAGCTTTACGGCCAAATCGCAAAGCCGAATTGGCAGAGAGCCTCTTGCGGCCCATCAGGAGGATTTTGGTCCCTGTCAACTCCTCGGCCGATAATCAAGACCTGGTGGCTCGAGCTGTCGCGCTCGCGAAGCAGTTCGGTGCCAAGATCGACCTGCTTGGAGTTGAGGAACAATTGCGAAAATCGTTTGATTCAGCGGGGGCAACTTTTAGCGCGGCGCGAAGGGCGCGGCGAAGCGAAATTATAAACGAACTGGCAGAACTGAGGGAAAAATCCGTCCCGAAGGCCCAGCACGGTCGCAAGATTGTCAGTTTGGGATTTCCCTTGTTTTACGCAACTAATCGGGCTGCGCGAGAACTTCAGGCAGACCTGATCGTGCTGCTCGCGGCGAATCGGCGTTGGGACACAGACGGACGGATTGACATTGGAACCGAACGCGTTCTCCGAGGTGTGACATGCCCGGTCATCTGCATTCCCGAACGGGATTTCAGAGCTCCCCAACGAGTGAGTATGGCGCGGTTCCATAACGCGGAAACACCTCGCGTGTGCGTAAGACCTGCGGCGCGAGATGAATTTTCCACGGTGAAAACTAACAACACCAACCTGTATGAACATTATGAAAGCGAAATTACTTATAGTAGACGATGATCACTCCGTTTTGGAATCATTGAAGAAGCTCCTGCAAGCCGAGCATTACGAGGTCTATTTGGCTCGGAATGCCAACGAGGCCATCGAGAACTTCAAGGCCAACCAAATTGATCTGGTAATCCTCGACGTCAACCTCGGTGAGGACAACGGCTGGAAAGTCTTCGAACAGATGACGGCAACGAACCCATTCGTGCCCACCATCATCATTACCGCTGAATGGGGACAGCGAGCACGAGCAGTCACCTTAGGGGTGGAAGGACTTATCGAGAAGCCAATAGATGTGCCCGCCTTTCTGGAGATGATCCGTGATTTGCTTTCGGAAAACGCCGAGGCCAGACAGCGGAGAATCTGCGGTGATGATGCATACTGCCGCTATGTGGCGAGGCATTACGAACCGTTTATGAAGCTGCTCAAGGATCGGTATTCCGCGCCATTGAAGCTTTCGACGGCGCTCAAGGCGGCTCTGCTGTCCCTGTCTCCGGTCGGTAAAGCAACTCAGCGCGATCGGAAATTGGCCGATGAAGGCGATTCATACTCGGATTCATCGGACACAAATGGGCTATATGAAAACGATGCTATTGGTACGGCGAAAGCCAGACGGTCGCGTCGGCAGTTTGAATGTCGCCAGGATTGAAACGGGGATGAAACTTCGCAGCGATAACTAATTAAGAAGAATCATTCCCCGTTGCGCACTGAGTCCCAATTGAGAATGTGCGTAAAATCCTGGTGCCAGTGGACCACACCGAGCGTCTTTATCATTGCGTCGAATTGCGCCGTCGCGTCCGGGGATGTCGGTGACAAGAATCAAACGGCGGCTACTCCGTTTCGCTGAAAGCCAAGTTGGCAGCTACACATCGACCTTGCCCCGGGGATTCCGTCCAGCGCGACGGGTGTGGACTTGTTCAACCGGGCGGGACATTATCAAATCAGGATAAGAGTCGACGCCCGTTTTTGTGGATCAGGATTTTCACAGTCCCCGGATGGGTGGACCTGAATGGTCGACCACGAAAGCCACAACCTGAAATGGATTCTTCATGAGAGATAATACTAGTTTGCTGGGGGTCCGAGATTTGCGGCCCGCGGATCTCGCGGATCGATTGGAGCGCCTACCGGTCCGGGTTGCACAAGGGGTATTAAATCGGCTTCCCCTAGCCAGCGTCGCGGCAATTGTTACTGAGCTGGAACCGAGGGACGCGGCCATTCTTCTCGAGCACTTCACCAACGACCAACTGGTAGCTTGTCTACAATTGCTTCCCGCAAACGTCGCTACCGATCTCGTTGTGTCGCTAGCCGGCGTGCGTCGGAAGCAAATCCTCGCGGGATTGCCGGCTGAGAGGTCTGCGGCCATTGTTGCACTGCTCCGCTACCCGCCAGACTCGGCAGGCGGGATCATGGACAATCGGTTCATTTCGGCCCGGGCGGATGAAACGGTTGAAGAATGCCTTGTCCGCCTGCGGGCAGCCGGCCCGAAGCATACGGATGATATTTCATATATTTATGTAACTGATGATTCAGGGCGGCTGGTCGGCGTGGCTTCACTGCGTGATTTGGTGTTTGCTTCTGCAGGGCGGCGCCTGAGCGAAATCATGAATCACGAAGTCCGTTTCCTGCGCGCCAACGACGACCAGGAGGGTATTGCCCGAGAGATTCAACGACATCACCTCCTTGGCTTGCCCGTGGTGGACGCGCAGGAGCGTTTAGTGGGCGTCGTGAAAATTCGTGACGCCATTCGTGTGGTGCAATCGGAGGCGACGGAAGACATGCAATTAATGGTTGGCCTGTCCGGTGAGGAACGCATTTGGACTCCGTGGAGACATTCCATCGCCAAACGACTGCCGTGGCTTGGCGTGAATCTGTGCACGGCCTTGGGGGCGGCGACTGTCGTCAGTTTCTTTGAAGGCACCATTTCGCGCTGGACAGCGCTGGTTGCGTTTCTCCCGCTCATCTGCGCGGTAGCTGGAAATGCCGGCAATCAAGCACTCACGGTGATCATTCGCAGTCTCGCCCTGGGTGAAGTGGCGCCGGGTGATGCGTTGCGTGCGCTGCGCAAAGAATTGTTCATTGGAACCATAAACGGTCTGGTATTGGCTTTGGTCATCGGTTTGATCGCCTTTGGCTGGAAAGGGAGCGTGCTTCTGGGAGTCGTGGCCGGGGCCGCCATGATGTTAAATCAAATTCTTGGCGCATTGGCGGGTGTTGCGATTCCATTCGGTTTGAAATGGTGCAAAGTCGATCCGGCACTGGCCTCCAGCATTTTTGTGACCGCACTGACCGACACAATGGGCTTTTTGGTGTTTCTCGGGTTGGCCGCGTTCTCGATTCGGACGTTTGGTCGGTGACAACAAGAATCACAGCGAAACTGTCAAGTTGCACCCGCCCGCGTGACCGTTCAGATTTGCGGTCCCACTGACTAACAGATTGCCAATCTCAGCGTCGCGCGCCCGCGCGGTCTTGCAATCGGTCCATTCCAAACCGGCAGCGAAACAAATCATTCCGGGTTTCCTTCTGCGATCGCATAACGTTGCTCAATACCTCAACAAACACGGGCATTTTTCATAACAACACTCTGATGGCACACGGCCAGCTAAAGGACAGTTGCGCTGCCATACGCACAAAACCTTGGCTTAACAATCCAATCGACGCGGGTCAGACCTCTCACCCGCCGGAATTAAATTTGAGAGAGGGAAACATCAACCACAACATGAATGAATTGAGTTTATTGACACGTCGGCCGCCGATGAAAATTCAATCGGCAGAGTCCGCACATATCGGCGGCCAATTTCGGAATTGCCGCTGCGGCAGTCGTTCTCCTGCACTATTGTGAGCATCGAGCGGCAAGGCGTCCCAATTCCCAATCCCACTGCGGATACGATCATCTACCCGATCGACAAGCTTTTCCTGCTCGGTCAGGACGAAAATCTCCGCCGGGCCGAGCACCGGCTCGACGGGGAAGCGGGGGCGGTCATGGTCGGTAGCGAGAAACCGCAACTCTCGGACCTCAGCCTCGAACCATTGACTGTTCCGAACACCTCGCGTCAGACCGGCATACCGCTCGGCAGCCTGGCGCTGAACGCTCTGTTTGGAATTCAGATCGCTGGAATCAAGCGCGCCAACGGCCCATTGCTCAGTCCGGGTCGCTCCGAAACGTTACAGTCCGGCGACCAGCTACTGGTGCTTGGCACGCCAGAGCAAGTCAACGAACTGGCCTTCTGGCTCTCGACGTAACAAACGCCAGATTAGTTATCGAAACACAATCAACCAAAGAAAGATCAAATATGATGAAAACAGTTATGAATCCACGTGTTATTTACATTACCCAAGAAGACATGAATCGGCTCCGCCCATTAATTGAAGGCATAAAACATTCTCGCGATGATCTCCGGGGGTTGCAAGCCGAACTGGAACGCGCTCGGGTGGTCACGGCCACGGAGGTGCCTCCCGATGTCATCACCATGAATTCCAAAGCCCGTCTCCGCGACTTGGATACGGGGGAAGAAATGATCTTCACCGTGGTCTTTCCGGGCAGGGCGAGCATTGAGCATGACAAGATCTCAGTTGTTGCTCCAATTGGCACGGCGATGCTTGGCCATCGGGTGGGTGATAAATTTGAGTGGGAAGTCCCCGCTGGTTCCGTGCGCCTCCAAGTAGAAGAGGTGCTCTATCAGCCCGAGGCTGCAGGAGATTTTCATTTATGAAATACCGTGGACTGATATCGGACAGAAGAGTTCGTTCAAACGGCACGCCCACAGTAGGCAGATCTGTGTATCAATCCGATCGCAACGTTCTCTCCGAGCGCATTTCATCATTGAGACCCCACCTGGCTGTCTTGGCAGTTGCTGTCGGAGCAGGGATCTCAGTCGGAGCCGGAATCTGGCGACTGCTATCCTCCGGGGAGATACCATGGGCTTTGTTTGCCTTAGGGACCGCCCACGCGCTCGTCGCTCTGGCAGGGTTCGTAACGTGGAAACATGTTCGGTGTGGGGACGACCACTATATTGTCTCGGATCTTTTCAAGTCCGAAACCATCTCGTTTAGCGACGTGTGTATGGTCGTCGAGGCGCGCGGATTCCTTTGGAATACAGTGCGCATTCATCTGTGCCGTCCGTCACGCTTCGGATGGGGCATTTCGTTCGTCCCAACCTGTTGGGCAGGGATGTCTGGTTCGTTGGTAGCTGCCTGGCGGACTCGCAGATCAACTAGGCATAGCGACAGAAATCGAACGGATTGTTTAGACTTGTTGAACCCTTGATTTTTGAGCGCTACCCAAATGAATTCTGAGTTTATTCCCAGACCGGGCGGCCAAGATTTCCGTTAAATTGAGCTGGAGCCGAAGCAGAAATATAGAAAACCAACACTCTCGCTTGGGAGATTCAAATGCAGACGCAAAGCATCAACCAACATTACACGAAGGACCATCAACATCTCGATGATCTCTTTCGTGAATTTCAGAGCCTGAAATACACCGAAGGTTGAAAAGCCGAGAATGGCGTTTTACGAATCTAAGGCCAGCTTAGATCGGCATATCGCCTGGAGGAGGAAATTCTTTTTCCAGCCTTCGAGGAGAAATTTAGCCATTCCCGGTATGACCCAGCCGCCGTCAAGCGGTTGGAGCATTGAGAAATTCGCAAATATCTCGACGCGATTGCAGAGTAGGTCGTAGACGGGAACTTTGAAACCGGCGAAGAGGAAATGAAGCTGGAAGCGGCACTGTGCCCATACAATCATAAAAGAGGAGGGTATTCCTTATCCCCTGATAGACGAGGTGTTCAGCGAGCCGGAACGAACCGGAATATTTTCAGCGATGAACAAGAGAAATTGAACCGCACCAGCCAACACGCAAAGGCACAAAGGTTAAAATGAGCAAAAACGGAAAGTAAAAATCATGAAAGTTGCTGTGTATGCCAACTAGGCAGTGAAGAGGAGGGCGAGAGATGCATTTTGATGTCGTTATGTCCGAAGGTGAATCGCATGAACGGGTGCTCGCCTTCGGCTGAAACCGAACGAGCCACCAACCAACGCGGTTATTACATCAAAGAAATGGAAGGGTGTCGCTGAGCCGTTGATCTGAATTGGTAAAAACGCTTTTTTAATCCACTTTATCTTTGCGTTCACTACGCGCCTCGGTGTCAATCCGTCGTACAAACAGGTACAGTCCCGCGCAGATCAGAAACAGCGTTCCCGAAATGATTGCCGCCGGTAAAACCACTTCGTGATGGCCCGCCAGATACGATTCCAGTGTTGCCGTCAGCAGCCACATTTGCACGATCAGCAAAATCACGATCAACGCCAAGGCGCCGTCTATGGCGGTAAGGCCGCGTTTTTGAATTGGTTTATTCCGGGGTTCCATCTCAAGTTTCTTCCTGAACTGCCATCCCGACCGCGAGGAGTTGCTCCCCACGTCGCTCCAGCAGCACGCGCGGCAATGGCCGGGGTGGCGGACCTTGAAGGACACTGCCATTTTTGATCGAGAAATAACCCTCGTGACACGGACATTCGAGCCGGTTCTTCTCCCGCGCATAATACACGGCACACGAGAGGTGCGTGCATTTTTGACTGTAGGCGACATAGGTTTCTTCATCAGGACGAATCAAAATGCAGGCGTCCTTTTCCGTGGGATAGCGAAACAACCAGACGCCGCCGACCGGAACATCCGTCGCGCGGCAGATATTCTTTTCCGGATAAACGGGCGTCCCGCGGAACCACGACCGCGCCAAAATCCAAACGTTTCCGACAAACATCCCGAGACTCGTCAGCACCAGGAATTTTGTGAACTGCCGCCGGCTGACATATTGTTCGTCTGCCCGGTTGATGGAGAATTCATCCTTCCAAAGCGGTTCTTTGCCCGCGGGCCGAAATAGTTTCATGCTTTCTCCTCCCACATGTAGTCCACGACATCCACCGAGAGAGCGTCCTGCTCTGGCGGAATCATCATGAAAACCTTGGTTGTCACTTTTTGTTTTCCGAAAAAGAATGTGTTCGTCGGCTTCTCCCGACGCAACCGCTCAATCTGTTCGCGCGGCACGTATGCCAACGCCTGACTGGGACACACGGTCGCGCACATGGGCCGTTTGCCTTCTGAGGTGCGGTCGTAACACATATCGCATTTCATCATTTGCTCCAGTTCCGTCATCATTTTCGGAATGCCGAATGGACAGGCCAGGACGCAGTTCGAACACGCAATGCAACGCGGCTTCAATGAAGATTGCACCACACCATCCTCAGTCTTCTTGATGGCATCGGCGGGACACACTTTCGCGCAAGTCGGATCCTCGCAGTGCATGCACACGAACGGCACGGTGGCGATCGTGTTCGTCCGATCCAGAAAATCCACATGAATCATCGGCGTGCCGCGATGCGTCTCGCATTCAGCACACGCATTGATGCATGACTGGCAGCCAATGCAGCGCGACGGATCCACATAGAATTCGTAGCCAAACATATCAGGTCTTGTTTACTGTTTCGTTGTAAGCCCAGTCGGGTGGATTCTCCGCTTTCTTGATGCGGCACGCCGAGACCTTGAATTCCGGAATTTTGCTGCGTGGATCCAGAGTGCGATGCGTCAATTTGTTCGCGCTCCGCTGGCCGCTCCAATGATAGGGAATAAATACCGTGTCAGGCCGGATGGTCCGCACGACCATTGCCCGCAAAGTAATCTCCGCGCGCCGGCTGGTTACAGTTACCCAATCGCCCTCCTTGATCCCATGTTGCCCCGCAAGGCGCGGATGAATCTCGATACGCGGTTCCGGATATTGGTCCACCAGTGCGCCAATACGCCGAGTCTGCGTGCCGGAGAGATACTGGCTTACCACCCGTCCGGTCGTTAGATAAACCGGAAAGTCCTCGTTCACTGGATCGCCGCTCTCGCGATAGGGCGTGAGAACGAAACGGAATTTTCCGTCGGCGTGCATCGATTTCATGTCCTCAAACAATCGCGGTGTGCCGGGATGATCCAGCGATGGACACGGCCAAAACACCCCGAGTTGGCGGTCAATCTTTTCGTAGGTGATGCCGTAGTAATCCGCATGGCCGCCACGCGAGGCTTCGCGCAGTTCGTCGAAGATTTCACGCGACGAGTGATATGGAAAAAACTTTTCCTTCCCCAACCGGCGCGCCAAATCGCAGTAAATTTCCCAGTCCACGCGCGCGTTACCCGGCGGGTCCACGGCTTTTTGAATATGAAGAACGCGGCCTTCGACGTTCGCTACCACGCCTTCATCCTCCTCCTGCAGGCTGCCGGCAAGCACGACGTCCGCGTGTTGCGCCGTTTCCGAAAGAAAAAAATCCACCACGCCGAAGAATTCCAGCTTGTCCAGCGCCTCGCGCGTAAAATCCGAATTGGGCAGTGAAACCATCGGGTTGAAGCACATCGAGAACAGCGCCTTGATTTCGCCGGCGTGAATCGCATTCATGATTTCCTGCGCGCTCAAGCCGGCCTGGGGAATTTCCTCGGGCGCAATTCCCCACACTTTCGCCACGTGTGCCCGCGCGGCCGGATCATCGATCTGCCGCTGACCCGGCAACTGGTCGCATTTCTGTCCGTGCTCACGCCCACCCTGTCCGTTGCCCTGGCCGGTGATCATTGCGCAGCCAGCGCCTTCCCGGCCAATGTTTCCGGTGGCGAGACATAAATTAATTATGGCCGAGCAGTTCTCGACGCCTTTGGATTGATGCTCGATCCCGCGAGCGTGCAATGCGATCGCACGCTCGGCTTCACCAAACCAGCGCGCCGCCTTCTCAATGGATTCCGGCGGAACACCGGTCAAATCAGCGGCGCGCTTCGGATCATATTGCTTCACAGACTCGGCCACCTGTTCAAAACCGGTCGTGTATTTTTTGATGAACTCGCGGTCCTCCAAGCCCTCGCGCAAGATCACATGCAGCAAGCTCATTAGCAGGACGACATCCATACCCGGCCGCACCGGCAGGTAAAGGTCGGCATTCCGCGTAATCGGCGTCATCCGCGGGTCAATGATGATGAGTTTGCCGCCGTTGTCCCGGCAGCGCCAAACATAGTCCGTCGTGATGGGCGAACACTCGGCCACGTTTGAACCGGCTATGAGCAAAACCTGCGCTTTGGGAATGTCACTCCAGGGAATGGGCGAACGGTCCACGCCAAACGCCAGTTTGTAGGCAACCCCGGCAGACACCATGCAGAGGCGCCCGTTGTAATCAATGTGCCGCGTGCCCAATGCCACACGCGCGAATTTTCCGAGGAGATAAGACTTTTCCGTCGTGAGTGACGCACCGCCATAAATCGCCACCGCATCCTTGCCGTAACGTTCCTGAACTTCACGCAAACGGCTCGCGGTGAAATCGAGCGCCTCGTCCCACGTTGCGGTGCGAAAGCCCGTTTCAGTCCGCAACAATGGATCGAGCAATCGGTCGGGGTGATTATTTTGCAGGTAGCGCTTCACGCCTTTCGGGCAAAGCATTCCCCGGTTGAACGGGAATTCCTCCCACGGCTCAAAGCCGATCACCTGATTGTCTCTCACTTTGAGCTGGATGCCGCATTGTTGGCCGCAGAAACAGCAGTGCGTTTTTACCAGTTTTTGCGCCGGATGACGCGATTCGTCGCGCCAGCCGCCGGGCGGCACGTAATTCAGGTGCGGACCGTAACGGTCGATCAGCGCTTCAACTGGCAATGGTGGTTTAGCCATTTCTATTTTCCTTCATTCGCAATTGCGCCGTGGCAATCGTCTTGCGTTTGCATGCCGGACACAGTTGCTGCCAGTGCCCGGCTGGACCCGGCATGGAGTAATCAAAATCCAATTGCGACAAAACCAATTTCAAATCATCCACGTGCATCCGCGAGGCAAAGCGCAGGCCGCATCGCGCGCACAAGGCGCCTTCGTCCTTGTCGCCGGCGGCTTGATAAAACTTCACGCCGATTTGCGCCGGCCGTTGAAAGACATGAAAGAATTTTCCGAACGGCAGAAACAACAGCGCGGCGATGACGGTGATGGCGTGGAGGATGGAAAGGAATCCATAAAACGCGCCGCGCCCCCAAAGAGTTGAGGCGGTGAGTGCCAAGCCGGTAACGGAGATGGCAAACAGCAGAATGATCGGAAGAAAATCCATCCCGAATGATTGAACCGCCTGCGCTCCGCGATCCAGCATCCGCCGCCACAAAGAGAGCGCAATTCCGGCGAGAACCAACAATGCCGCAATATCGAGCCCGTGGAAAATCAGCCAGGACAAAATCGTTCGAATCTTGAACGACATGACTGGAAAACCGAAAAGATAACTGACGTAAGTCATCTGGTCGTTCGGCGCCGATTCGAAATAAATCCAGCCAAACACCAGCGGAAACGTGATGGCAGCCGCGAGCAGACAGCCCCAGAAAAGGAATTGATGCATCCACCAGCGCAGCCGCGAACGCCGGTAGATAAAAGTTTGCCAGGCGATGTTGCGCCCGCTCAGCGCGAAGGCGCGGGCGGTGCTGCTCAGAATTCCCTCTTTGCGGAACATTTCCCAACCTCTCCGCCAGAACAATTGGGTGGGCGGCTTTTGCAGCCAGACATAATAGTGATACGTCACGCCCCACCACGAAAAGATGCACGCAAATGTGTAAATCACGAGCGCGGGATCAAAATTCTCCAACTTCCGAGAGCCCACGAGGATGCCGGCAACCAAAATGCCAGTCCACATCGTAGCCCAGGCAGCGGCGCGCAATCCTTCTGCGGCTCGCGCCGGAACCGGGAAGGTCCGCTCCTCGGTTTCCTGGCGCGCGAGAAAAACCTTTCGGTTGATCCACCAGAGCGCCGCGGATGTCGCCGACAACAGCACAAATCCCGGCCACACCGTTCCGAAATGCTGGCGGAAAACTCCGAGCAGCAAGGGCGGAAAAAATCCTCCGAGCCCGCCGAGCGCGCCGACCAGACCGCCGACTGTCGCGGTCTCTTTGGGGAAAAACTGCGGCACGAGTTTGAACACCGCTCCATTGCCCAGCCCAAGCAACGCCGCGCAACCAAGCGCTCCCACACTGAAAGGAATCATCGCCGGCCATGCCAACAGAAGCGCGAACAGCGCGATCCCGGGAAAGACCCCGGCCAGCACGCGTGCGCCGCCAATGCGATCAGCCAGCCAGCCGCCCACCGGCCGCAGCAACGTCGCGAGTACAACGAAACCTGCCGCGCGGAAGCCGGCGTCGGTCACGCCTAGTCCGAATTCGTCGCGGAGCAACAAGGGAAGATAAATGGCAAATGCCACGAAACCGCCGAAGGTCAGGAAGTAAAATGCCGCCAGTGCCCACGATAATTTTTCACGTGTCAGAACGGAGAACATCTCGAATACGCCCGAGGGCCGCTTCGCGGCAGGCGCATTCCGCGCAATCAATGCGAAAGCGATTCCCCAAACGATCAGCAGGACTGCCACGCCGCGGTAAACGGATTGCCACCCAATCGACGCGGCGACCACCGGACCGAGAAACACCGCTGCGGATTGTCCGATATTTCCCAGGCCGTAAACCCCCAGCGCGCCGCCTTGCTTTTCCGCCGGCGTCCAGCGCGACACATATCCGACACCAACGGCGAAGGAGGATCCCGCCAGGCCAAGAAAAAATCCGGCCAGAAGCAACTGTTGAAAGCTCCCCGCCAACGGAACGAGAAACGCAGGCGCGGCGCATACAATCATGAGTGCTGAGAAAATAAACCTGCCGCCCAATCGATCCGTCAGCATACCCATGGGAACGCGGGCGAGTGACCCGAGAAGAACCGGCGCGGCAACAAGAGCCGCCGTTTGGGTGGGCGTTAATTGAAAAATTTGCCGAAACTCGGGAGCAAACGCGCTAATCAAACCCCACGCCACGAAACAGAGCGTGAAGGAAATAGTCCCAAACGCGAGATGCACTTTGGACTGTGATGGCCGGTCGTTGCTCATGCGTCACCAGGAAGCGCTGCCAATATCGCCAAGAATTTCGCTTTTGCCAACAAGCAGTTTTCCCTCTAATGAACAATCGAGTTATATTCAATGCGCAATGAAAATCCGGCATCTTTACATTTCGCCCGGTCATAATTTTTTTGGACATCACGGCCAACCGCCCGACAAACATCCGATCATTGAGGTTTCTGAGATTCAATGTGTCGCCTCGCGAGGTATCCGAGGCGACCGTTTCTTTGATTACAAACAAAATTATAAGGGACAGATCACGTTTTTCTCTGCCGAGGTGTACGATGACATATGTCGCACACTCGGCATTCACAACAGGAATCCGTCCGTATTGCGCCGCAATGTCCTCACTGGCGGAGAAGATTTGAATTTATTGATCGGCGAGGAATTTGAAGTGCAAGGCATCCGATTTCGCGGAGCCGAGGAATGTTCTCCGTGTTATTGGATGAACGCCGCGCTCGCTCCTGGTGCAGAGATTCTGATGAAAGGGCGCGGCGGTTTGCGTGCAACGATTTTGACCGACGGCTGTTTGCGTCTGGAAAGCAAATGACTCTGACCGCGATGTTAATGGCGGGTGGTGAGTCGAGTCGCATGAAGACAGATAAGGC
>Ga0070681_10000497_pt1 | contig 32107 bp, 30 predicted proteins | sample KBSC83BmetaG_FD_65650 | JGI IMG/M metagenome (GOLD analysis project Ga0070681, IMG submission 65650) | Corn rhizosphere microbial communities from Kellogg Biological Station, Michigan, USA - KBS C8-3B metaG | ecosystem: Host-associated > Plants > Roots > Rhizosphere | place: USA: Michigan...
CGGCCTTAAATTTCTAACGCTGGTGCCGCTCAGTTCTGCCACGGCGAAGGCCGGCGACAAGATACCCCTGCGGCTGAATCGTCCCCTGATGATCAACAACGAGACAGTTCTGCCGGCGGGAACCGTGGTCAATGCAACCGTGACGCAAGTCAAACGCCCGGATAAGTGCCACAACGGAGACGTGCAATGGAAACTCGACCGGGTCTCCTTTCCGGATTCCAGCACGGCCAAAACAAAGATCTGGTCGTCAGCTCCCGGGCCTACGCTTGAAGTTCCGGCGCGTCTCTTTCTAGAGGACACCGAGGATGGTTTATTTGATTGGCCACCGATCAATGAGTGGTGGGAAGCTCCGCTCGCCGCTCCCATGTATGCTGTGCTGATTGTCGTCTCATCACCCCTTTTGGCCCTCTTTGCCATTGTGCTCCCTTTCAGTTTCGCCAGCTCGTCATGTACCGAGCCCGGAAAGGAATTTGAACTACCGGCCGGATCATCTGTCGCCGTCATGGTCACTGAGGCTCACTCGGTGCACTACTGAAGTTTCCGGCATTTCCATTGGAGGAGATCATGTTTCGCAAACTCACATCTATTCTTCTGGCTACGGTTTTGATACAAGTTCAGCTCCCTGCTCAACAAAAAACGCTGCAGGTGCACAAGGTGCTCCGTGGGGAGGTAGTGAAGCTTGCCACCACGGCTCCGATGAACTCGGCCATGGCCAAGGAGCGCGAAGATGTTGTGCTACGCGTTGCAGAGCCTTTGAGGTGGCATTCGGTGACTCTGTTGGCCTCCGGCGATCTGGTGCATGGACGGATCAGGAAGGTGAAGCATGCCAAACCGAGTTGCAGCGACGGGGCGATCTCCCTCGATGTGCCTGCGCTCAAACTTGCAAATGCAGGCAAGGTGAAGGCCCGGGTCGCATTCACCAATCCTGACCCTGATTTCAAGGTCCCTGCACAAATGCCCACGGGGCACATGAATGCCGGTGAATGGGCGATCGGCGGTTCGCTTTTGGCGGTGTTTCTGCCGTTGTATGGCCCATACGCCGCTGGAGAGGCCCTGGCGCGCCACTGTTCGGGCCTGGGCAATGATTATGTGCTCCCCGCAGGCGCGACTGTAGCTGTGGTGATTACAGAGGACTACAACGTCAGCTATTAGAAATGTATTGAGCGCGCGCGATTATAAACCCGGCGGAGCCACACGACGGCCCATTCACGCTCCAAACTTCCATTAGGCATGCCCGGAACTTTGGAGCGTGGCAGGAGGCGCTTGTCCCTGCTTGAGCAGCCCAATCTGGATCAGCAGGTTCACGGTCTGGGCGGCCGCGTTCTGGAACTTCCAGTCACAATTCTCGAATGTGGTGTTTTCCCACAGATAGGAGCCGCCGCTGTAGAAGAGGTGGCACTCGCGCAAAATACAATTGACGAACCAGCATTCTTCCAGTTGAAAAACCTGTTTGGTGAACGTCCTTCCTTCGTACCGGGTAACTGCCATGCCATGACTCCAGAAAATTTGATTGCATCGGGATTGTACGCCCGCCCGAGCGGTCCTCCGGCCGCGCCGAAAATCGTATAATAGAAAGATTCAGCCACAAGCCCGGGCTCTTCAGAGGGCGGTACCCTTTGCTCGGGAATGGCTGTGCTTAAGAAGATGTCTGTTTCTCCGAACGAAAGCATCGTAGTTCGCGGCGCGCGTGTCCACAACCTGAAGAACATCGATTTTGAAATTCCCCACAACGCCATGACGGTGGTGACGGGTGTTTCCGGGTCGGGCAAGTCCTCTCTGGCGTTCGACACCGTTTATGCGGAAGGGCAGCGGCGGTACGTGGAGTCGCTCTCCGCCTACGCCCGCCAGTTTCTGGAGCGAATTGAAAAGCCTGACGTGGATATGATCGACGGAATCGCTCCGGCCATCGCCATCCGCCAGAAGAACACCACGCGCAATCCTCGCTCCACCGTGGCCACCGCGACAGAAATTTACGACTACCTGCGTCTGCTCTATGCCCGTGTAGGTCGCACCTTCTGCCGCAACTGCGGCCAGGAGGTAAAGAAGGATACGGTTGATGAGATTGCGCAAACCATCCTTGGTCTGCGTGAAGGCACGCGGCTCAACATCCTGTTTCCGGTGAAGTATGCGTCCGCGGGGTCCGGTGAGAAGAAGAAGTCGCGTGGCCGGAAAACCAAAGCGGAAGCGGCTGCGGCAGCCGAATCCGCCAACGCCGCTCTTCGTGAGAAGCTTTTTGATTTGCGCAAGAAAGGATTTGGCCGGCTTTTCCAGAACGGGCAGGTATTTGAGTTCTCCACCCCCGAGTCGCTGCTCGATATTGATTTCAACCAGCCACTCTTCATTCTGGTGGACAGGATCGCCGTTGCCGCCGATCAGCGTTCCCGGATCGTGGATGCTGTGGAGCAGGGCTTCCGTGAGTCAGGAGAAATTGTTTTCCTGAGTGCCCCGGGGGAGGGCGAGCAGGCACAGCAGCTCCGGTTTTCCGGCAAATTCGAGTGCAAGAACTGCCACATTGTTTACCAGGAACCCGAGCCTCGGCTGTTCTCCTTCAACAATCCGTTCGGCGCCTGTCCGCGCTGCCAGGGATTCGGTAACACCATTGATTTCGATCCGAATCTGGTGATTCCGGATCCTTCCCGGACGTTGGCTGAAGGCGCCATTGATCCCTGGACCAAACCCAAGTACCGCACGCTGCATACCGAATTGCGGAAGTTTGCCAAGCTAAAAGGCATTCCCATTGATGTGCCCTGGCACGATCTTGACCGCGATCAGCAGCAGATGGTTATGGCCGGCGAAGGAAAATTCCCCGGCATACAGGGTTTTTTTGCCTGGCTGGAGCGGAAAAAATACAAGCTCCATGTGCGCGTCTTCCTCAGCCGTTACCGGGGCTATGCGCAATGTCCTGATTGCGGCGGCGGCCGTCTGCGCGCCGAAGCACTTCAAGTAAGAGTTGAAGATAAGAATATCTGTGCAGCGTCGGCGCTGACAGTGGAGCAGGCAGCAAAGTTCTTCCAAAGCTTGAAGTTATCTCCGGAAAAAGAAGAAATTGCCGGGAAAATCCTGGAGCAGATCCAGGAACGGCTTAAGTTCCTCAATGATGTCGGCCTCGAGTACCTCACGCTTGACCGACTTGCTTCTACGCTTTCCGGGGGCGAGGCGCAACGAATTCAGCTTGCAACGTCGCTTGGCTCGCGGCTGGTGGGCGCACTCTACGTACTGGATGAACCCTCGATCGGACTGCACAGCCGCGATACCGACCGGCTGGTCAACATCCTTCACGAACTTCGGAACCTGGGAAATACCATCCTGGTAGTTGAACATGATCCGGACGTGATGCGGGCGTCGGACCGCATTGTTGATCTGGGGCCAGGAGCGGGTGAAAACGGCGGACGCATCATGGCGGCAGCTCCCTACCAGGAGCTCAAGAAGCTGAGCTCATCCCTCACCGGTCGCTACCTCAGTCAGGAACTTCGCATACAGATACCGCCCCACCGTCGCACCCCGGGCGTTCCCATGATCCGCATCGAGGGCGCGCGCGCTCACAACTTAAAGAACATCAACGTGGAAATTCCACTTGGCATGCTCACCGTGGTGACGGGAGTATCGGGCTCGGGCAAATCCACCCTGGTGCATGATGTGCTCTATCAGGCGCTCGCGGCGGAGAAAGGCATCACCGCCGGTCCTGCTCCGGCAGCCGGTGGATTTAAGCGTGTCACGGGAGGACAGTTTGTGGCCGATGTGGTGCTGGTGGACCAATCCCCCATCGGCCGCACACCCAGATCCAATCCTGTGACGTACATCAAGGCATTTGATTCCATCCGCGAAGTGTTTGCGGCCGTGCCGGAAGCCGTAAAGCGCGGCTACAGCGCCGGGCATTTTTCCTTCAATATTCCCGGTGGGCGCTGCGAGACCTGCCAGGGAGACGGCACGGTCACTGTGGAAATGCAATTCCTGGCTGATGTGGAACTGGTGTGCGAAGACTGCAAGGGCACGCGCTACAAGCCGGGTGTGCTGGACGTGAGGTATAAGGGCAAGAATATCCATGAGGTGTTGAACCTGACCGTGCGCGAGGCAATGCAGTTCTTCACCGGACAGCCGAAGATCATCGACAAGCTGCGCGTGCTGGAAGAAGTGGGCCTTGGCTATCTACGGCTTGGACAATCGGCGACAACCCTTAGCGGCGGCGAGGCACAGCGCATGAAGCTGGCGGCGCATCTGGTTCCAGCCGGACGTCCGCGCAACTTTGAACCAGAAACGGAAGAAGAGAAAGAAGCCCGCAAGCGGGCGCGCGCCGGCAAAGGTACGCTCTATATCTTCGACGAGCCGACCACTGGCTTGCATTTTGATGACGTGAGCAAACTTCTCGCCGCGTTCCGAAAACTGATCGAAGCAGGCGGCTCCGTTCTGGTGATTGAGCACAACATGGACGTCATCAAAACGGCCGACTGGGTTATCGACCTTGGGCCGGAGGGCGGCGATCGAGGGGGCGAAGTGGTGGTTGCCGGGCCGCCGGAAACCGTGGTGAAATGTAGCCGGTCTTATACCGGAAAGTGGCTGGCGCGCATCTTACAAAACGAGAACTCACACTCCAATGGTCACAAGTAGCGGCATTGGCGCGCTGTGCCTGGCACTGTTGTGCGCAGCGCCAGCCTACCAGACGCGGCGTCCACAGGCTGCTTCAAGCCCGGCACAGCAAACGCCAGCGGCACAGAGTCTGGCGGATGCAGAGGCCCTGCTGCAACAACAGCAGTTCGCTCCCGCTGCGGAAAAGCTCCAGGCGATTGTTGCACGACACGCCAGCAATCCGCAGGCGTGGTTCGATCTTGGATTTGCGCAGAGCCATCTCAACAAGCCTCAGGAAGCTGCGGCGGCGTATCGCAAAGCTGTTGAGTTGGCGCCCCCCTGGTTTGAGGCCAACTTAAACCTCGGTCTTGCTCTTGCGAAGGCCGGCAATACTGCACAAGCCATATCTGTTCTGAAACATGCGGTGGAATTGAAGCCGTCCACTGGTGGCGATCAGTCGCTCGGCCGGGCATGGCTGTCACTGGGGGAAGTGGAGGCGGAAAGTGCACCGGCGGATGCGATAGCCGCCTATGACCGCGCGGCGGCTCTGTTGCCCAACGATTCTGACATTTACTTGGATTCCGGGAATCTGCTGGAAAAGACCGGAAATCTTGCCGGGGCGGAGCAGCGCTTTCAGCGGGCCGCAGAGATGGGGAATCGCCAGGGCATGTTGCGGCTCATCAATGTTCTTATCCAGCAGAAGCGCTACCCTGACGCGACTACTTGGCTGCAAAAGTACATAACGCAGGACCCTCAGGATGCCTCGGCACGCGTCGATTTGGCTCGCCTGTTGGCTTCGAATGGCAAGGTTGCAGACGCCATCGCCGTGCTCCAACCAGCCGCCGGGTCGGCGGGAGATCGAAACGCAACTCGCGAACTGGCACAACTGTATCTTCAAAACAAGCAGTATGCGCTGGCTGCGCCGTTGTATCAGCAACTGCTCTCAACAAATGCGAACGATGCGCAACTGCACGCAGGATTGGGGGTTTCACTTCTTTATCAGCTCAAGTATGCTGACGCGGAGCAGCAACTGCTACAGGCGGTAAAACTCAAGCCTGACTATGCGGAGGCGTATGATTCGCTGGCGGACGCCGCTCGAGAAAACAAGCATTACGCGCTCGCCATTCGCGCGCTGGATGCCCGCGGACGCTTTCTGCCGGAGAATCCGAAAACCTACTTCAATCGCGCCAGCTCATACGATCATTTGCGAATCACTAAGGAAGCCATTGCGAACTACAAAAAGTTTCTCGAAGTGGCGGGAGGCAAGTATCCTGATCAGGAGTTCCAGGCGCGGCACAGACTGAAAGCGCTGCAACCACAGTAATGCGTAAACTGCCATACATATTTCTTGCCTTGCTGCTTTCGCTGACAGCCCTGGCAAAAGAAAAGACCATTGACCAGCTCAAGGCGGAAGCGGAAAAAAGCCATGGCGGGCACCAGGCCGAGATCTACGCCGAACTGGCTCGGGCTCTGGTGGACGTTGCCGATCAGCAGTTCACCGCCGGCGATACGGCCAAGGGCCATCAAACTGTTCAGGAGATCCTTGCCGACGCCACTCGCGCGCATGATGGCGCCGTGAGTGCGCGCAAGAAGATGAAGGACGTGGAGATCCGGCTGCGCGAGACTCAGAGACATCTCGAAAATGTGCGGCGCACTCTGGCCGCTGATGACCGGCCGCCCATTGAGGCCGTTGAGAAAAAGCTGGCCGACTTCCGCCAGGACCTTTTGAACGCAATGTTTGCGCCGAGGAAGAAGAACAAATGACCAGGGCGAGAAAAACGCTCATCATCGCGATGCTGCTGTTCACGGCAACAGCGTTCGCCCGAAAACGGGATCCGCTGACCGATGCCGAGGCTGACCAACTGCGACAGGTGGCGATGGAGCCGCAAAAACGCCTCAAGTTGTACATCAAATTTACAGAGGCGCGACTTGATTCCCTGGATCAACTTCGCAGCGACCCAAAGCAGGCGGATGGCCGGGGAACAAAAGTCCACGACCTGCTCGAAGATTTCACTTCACTGATTGATGAGATCAATGACAACCTTGACCAGTACGAGGGCCGCACTCTGAGCAAGGATGACCAGAAAGATTTCCACAAAGGATTGAAAGAAGTAATCACGGCCGAGCAGCGCTTCCGCGCCCGGCTGCGCACGCTGCGGCACGAGATGGAAACCGATCCGCAAACGCGCACGGAATCAAAAGACTACTCATTTGTCTTGCAGGACGCAGAAGATGCGCTGAAATCGAGTCTGGACATGGCGCAGGAATACTCAAAGGACAAAGATGACAAGGCCGATGAGAAGAAGAAATGATCCTTTGCAGATCCTCTTGGTCTTCTGACCGGATCCGGATGAACCCCAATCTCTCCAGTCTGTTTGAGCAGGTCTATCATGAGCTGCGTCCGCGCGCGCCTTTGCCGGAATTCGAAGTGCGCTTCTTTCCTTTCAGCAATCTCAACAACACCATCCGGCTCAGGCAGGGCCGCATTCTCGTCCGCCTTTCTGATCTTCTGGAAGGCGCTCCTAACCCGGTGCTGCACGCCATACTCCACATTCTTATTGCCAAACTGTACCGCAAGCAGATTGATGAAGCTCACGCGGCGCGCTACCGGAAGTTTGCCGGCACAGCCACCGTGATGGCGAAGATGCACCTGATTCGCCAGATGCGCGGTCGCAAGCGGATGGCGGGAGCTAATGGCAGCCACTATCATCTGGAAGAAATTTTCGATGACCTCAACCGGCGCTTTTTTCATGGCCTCATGGGCCGTCCGCAGATGACGTGGAGCAATAACCATTCCCGCCACAGTCTTGGTCACTACGATCCGGCCCACAACACAATTGTGGTGAGTAGGATTTTTGATCAGCCGCACGTGCCTCGTTATGCCGTCGAATACCTTGTCTACCACGAGATGTTGCATCTGCGGCATCCGGTGAAGATGCGCGGCAGCCGGCGCTGCGTACATTCCAGAGCCTTTCAGGAAGAAGAGAAGCTGTTTCCGCAGTTGGCAGAAGCGAAGAAGTTTTTGAAACGTCTGTAAATTCCGCTGGTGGTGATTCCAGTCAGGACGGACTTAGCTTGCCATCTTCAGTTCGTGTGCGCTTGCTTGCGCCGCCGATGCCAGTTGGGCCTGGCTGGCATTGACATGGAACAAGTGCACAGCGTTCGTAGCCAACCGCATCTTGTAAGCTTGCTCGCCGGTCATGTAGTCACAGTCGAGGCCCGCGTCGAGCGAGAGGCGCGTAACTTCATAGATCAGAGAAAGCGCGGGTGAATGCTTCGCCAGTTCGGGGGAGAACCAGCAGGTGTAAAACCGTCTTACGCCTGGGTCGAGCAGGGTGACCAGCGCCGCACCAAGATGGCTGCCGGATTCCAGTACGAAGACTTCAACCCTCGCCGGATCAAGCAGGGCGGCCTGCACCATGAATTCCTGGCGCAGAGGATCGCGAAAGAGGCTGTCCCGGTCCTGCTCTGCTTTAATCTGATAAATGCTTCGCAGTAACTGTGACCGGCTGCCATCGTAGCTTCGCAATTCAAATCCCAACCTCTGCATGCGACGCAGATTGCGGGCCAGCCGGAGATGCATCTGAGCAAACGTTTCAGGCGAAAGCTGCCGGCAGCTTACGCCGGGAGCGGTGGTAAATCTCTCAAGTGTAAGCTCGGCTGGAATGGTCCGGGCATCGCTCTGCCGCAGCGCGGTGATATGAAGCGGACATCCGAGTTCCGCCAAACATCCCAGAGCGGAACGCAAAGTCTCATCATCGCCAGAGTGAAGAAGTTTGCGGTAATCAAAAAGCTCATCGCCGAGCAAGCGCAACGTTGAACGGCTATTTTCACTGCGAATCACAGCCGGAATGATCGTCTCGCCGCCAGATGACCGTGCGTAAACCACAAAGGGCGCTTCCCTGTCGGCAAACAGGCGAGCGGCCAGCAGATTCCATTCAAAATCCTGGAAAACTGTACTCGAGGCAGATTTGCGGATTCGCTCCCAGGCGGAACGGAGGCGGGGCATTTCGTGAGCGGACCGCAGGACCTGAAGTTGAAGCACTCTTCTTAGACGCAAGATCGTGAGCAGAAGATGTGCATGCCAGCTTGTCATGAATTCCACAAACAACAAAAACCATTTCTCGTCTGCCGCATTTTCAATTTGTTGACTCTGGTTTGCGCGGTTTCGTACAATCTCTAATTGAAATTGAAATTGAAATTCAATTTCAAAATCACTCATGTTTGACGCCCTGGTAGTGACATTACGCGAAGGCGTGGAAGCTGCCCTGATTGTGGGCATTGCCCTGGTGTACCTTTCCAAGATCGGGCGACCTGACTTGCGAAAAACGGTTTATGCCGCTCTGATCGCCGCCTTCATAGCCAGCATCGCCGGCGCAGTGGCTCTCTCTTATCTTCCGGTCACTGAAGACGCGTTTGAAGGCTGGGTCATGCTGATTGCTGCCGTCCTGGTGGTGGGCATGATCGTGTTCATGATGCGCACGGCGCGCAAGCTCCGGGGTGAGATCGAGAGCAAGGTTGGATCGCTGGCCGGGGGCGGCTCCAAATGGGGCTTGTTCGCCTTTGTATTTCTAATGGTGTTTCGCGAAGGCGTGGAAACCGTCGCCATTCTTGCCGGAGTCTCGCTGAACTCCACCGAGCTGATGAGCTTTCTGGGAACGCTGCTCGGCGTGGCGCTGGCGGTCGTGTTCGGGGTGCTGTTCGTCAAGGGGAGCGTTCGCATTGATTTGCGCAAGTTCTTCCGCGTAACCACCGTGATTCTGCTGTTTGTCGCGGCGCAATTGATCCTCTCGGGACTGCACGAGCTATCCGAAACTGGCGTGCTGCCTTCCAGCAAGCGCGAGATGGCGCTGATCGGGCCAATCGTCCGCAACGAATACTTCTTCCCCGTCACCATGCTGGCTCTAGTGGTACTGATGGTTTTGCTCGAGTACCGGCGCAGGGCGCCGCAGCCGTTAGTCGTTGGGGCGTCGAAAGCAATTGGAATCTCGAAAGCGGAAGAGCGGAAGCTGCAATGGACGGCTCGCCGCGAAAAACTCTGGGCAAACCTGATGGTGGTGTCCGCTTTCGTATTTATCTTCATGGTAACGGCCGAGTTCATCTACGCAAAAAGCGTTACTGCACTCTCGCCCGCCATCGAGGTTTCGTTTGACGGCAGCGGTCACGCGGTGATTCCGGCCGGCGACCTGGCACAAGGCGATCTGCGCCGATACAGCGCCGATGTTGACGGCGTGAAAGTCCGGTTTCTGCTCTACCGCAAACCGGACAACAGTGTGCAAGCGCTTTTCGATGCCTGCCAGATCTGTGGCTCAGTTGGCTTCTACAAGACATCGACCGGTCTGGTTTGCAAAAACTGCGCCGCTCCCATTAACCCGCAGAGTGTGGGCCAGTCCGGCGGATGTAATCCCATTCCTCTGCACTTCAGCAAGCAAGGCGACTCGGTGGTAATCAATCTCGCTGATCTGCGTCCGCAGCTTGCCCAGTTCTCTCATTGAAATGTTCTTCCGCCTGCTGTTTGAGTCATTCCGGCGACAAAAGAGGCGCAAGAGCGTGGCCCTGCTCGCCATTGCTCTGGGGATGACCATCGCCACAGCGATGCTGGCGGTTGCGAACGACGTCGGAGACAAGATCGATGAAGATCTGCGCCGCAACGGCGGCAACCTGCTGGTCACGCCCATCGATGACACGCTGGACGTGAGCATTGGCGGCGTGAACCTGAAGCCGGCCAGCGAAGGCAATTACATTAACGAGTCCGACCTGCCCAAAATGAGAGGCACGTTTTGGGGCCACAATATCAAAGGCTTTGTTCCCTATCTCAACGCGCCAGAGGAAATCAGAGTCAACGGCCACAGCGCCAACGCAGAGCTGATTGGAACCTACTTCGCTCAGGCGCTCCAGTATGGAAGAGAGAGCTTCACCACCGGCGCGCGCAGCGTCAATGGCTGGTGGAAGGTGGATGGGGAGTGGCCGGAAGATTACGCCACATGGCCGGAACACGGCGCTCCTGCAGTGCTGGCCGGAATCACTCTGGCCCGGGAGACCGGGTTGCGAATCGGCGACGAAGTTGAAGTCGATGGAAAAAAGCTGCAGATCAGCGGCATCGTGAACACGGGCGGAGCTGAAGATCACGCCATCGTCGCGCCTCTTCATATCGCGCAAGAGATCCTGGGGAAGCCGGGCAAGGTGCGCCGCGTGATTGTGAGCGCGCTCACTAAGCCTGAGGACGCCTTCGGGCGGCGCGATCCGACCAAGATGACTCCAGCAGACCGCGATCGCTGGTATTGCTCGCCCTATGCCAATTCCATCGCCTTGCAGATCAGTGAGGCACTACCCAATGTGCGCGTGGAGCAGATCCGCCAGGTTGAGCAGACGCAAGGCAAAGTGCTCAGCCGAATCTCCGGCATGATGCTTTTACTGACCATTGCCGCCCTTCTGGCTGCCGCGCTGGCCGTTTCGGCCGCGATGGCAGCAACGATCCTGGAGCGACGTTCTGAAGTCGGGCTGATGAAGTCTCTAGGAGCCGCGAACGCTACCGTCGCTTCTCTTTTCCTGACTGAGGCCGGCTTTCTCGCGCTGGCGGGAGGCATGATTGGATATCTCGCCGGCGTACTCCTCGCCCATCGTATCGGGCAGACTGTATTCGGCTCGCCGATTGACGTTCAACCGGTAGTGCTGGCGCTCATCATTCTCGCTTCGCTGATCGTAACTTTCGCTGGAAGCGCCGGGCCGGTGCGGAAAGCCATGCGCTTTGATCCCGCTATGGTGCTGCGAGGTGACGCGTGAGGCGTGGAAAAGTCTGGGTTCGCCTCCTTCTCAAAGCCGCCTGGGTACGCAAAGACCGCGCTCTAACCGCGCTGATCTCCGTTGCCGTTGTGGCGACAATCGCAACCGCCGCGCTGACGGTCTACTACGACCTCGAGAGCAAGCTGAGCCGCGAGTTCCAGTCATTCGGCGCGAACGTTGTTGTGACCGCCCGATCCGGCGCTTTCGGGCAGGCAGAGATAAACACCCTCAAGTCCACTATTGGCGGCAAAGGCGAGGTGGTGCCAGTGGCATACGCGATTGCCAATGGCCCGAGTAATACCCGTGTCGTCATCGCCGGAGCGGACCTGCATGCTCTGGAAGCATTGAACTCCTGGTGGTCTTTGCACCAGCTTGATTCCGAAGGCACGGCTTTGCTGGGCTCGCGCGCTGCCGCGCTTTACTCGCCCGCCGGAGCTCCGTTTGAGCTTGCGTATGGCGCCCGGAAAATCCAGGTTCGTCCTCAGGTCGTATTTACATCAGGGTCCGACGACGATAGCCGCATTTACCTTCAGCTCTCCGACTTCCTGGCCCTGACCGGTACGGAGCCCAACACAGCCCTGCTCCGCATTGATGGCAAGCCTCGCGAGATTCAGAGCGAACTCGCGCAGCTCACGGCCGCTCTGCCCCAAGCCGACGTCAAACCGGTTCGCCAGGTCACGCAGGCGCAGACGGCGATTGTGGGCCGAACACGCTCCATTGTCCTGAGCGCCTTCGCGATTGTGGTGGTAATGATCGTGCTCTGCATGGTGGCCACCTTCACCAGTTCTGTGCTGGAGCGGCGGAAAGACTTTGCGGTGATGAAAGCGCTGGGCGCTTCCAACCGCGCAGTGAATGTCTTTTTTGCTGCGGAAGCTTCCCTGCTCGCGCTGGCCGGAGCGGCTATCGGCTACTTAGTTGGAAGCGGTATTGCGTTCTGGATCGGGAAGGCAAATTTCGGCGCCGCCATTCTGCCTCAGCCTTTGTTGCTGGCGCCGGTCCTGGTGGGCAGCATGGTGCTCGCGCTCATTGCGTCAACCGCGCCGTTGCGCCTTCTGCAGCAGATTCAGCCAGCAGGAATACTCAGGGGAGAATAGATGCTCATCGAGCTGAAAAATGTCACCCGGGTTTACAAGAGCAACGTCGAAGTCAAGGCCCTTGATGACGTTTCCCTCACCGTCGCCCCCGGCGAGTGGCTGGCTATTATGGGCCCTTCCGGCTCGGGAAAATCGACGCTGGTGAACCTGATCGGATGCCTTGATCAGCCAACGAGGGGGGAGATCTGGATTCACGATGCGAACGTGTCACAGATGAGTTCCGCGGAGTTGAACCGCTTTCGCGCGGAAAAGATCGGCTTCATCTTTCAGCAATTTCATCTCATCCCTTATCTCACTGCGATCGAAAATGTGATGCTGGCGCAGTATTTCCACAGCATGACGGACAAAGCCGAAGCGCTGGCGGCATTGGAGCGCGTGGGCTTGGCTGATCGCGCTGACCATTTGCCTTCGCAGCTTTCCGGCGGCGAGCAGCAGCGCGTGTGTATTGCCCGCGCTCTAATTAACGATCCTCAGGTTGTGCTGGCAGACGAGCCAACCGGCAATCTCGACGCCCAGAACGAAGAACTGGTGCTGCGCCAGTTGCGCGAGCTTCATGCCCAGGGGCGCACCATCATCATGGTCACTCACGATCCGGCGGTCGCACACTTAGCCGATCGTCTGCTCGAACTCCATCATGGCAAAATCGCCTCCCAGCAGCAGTTCGTCAGCAATGATGAAGAGCAATTTGATGAAGTCCTGGAAGAACTCTGGGTGCTGGCGGAAAACGGCGAACCCGCTGAACTGGGACGGGTGGAGGTAGAAGGCTCACTGCCCATGCCGCTGGCAGTGGAACGCATGCAGACAATGGGCCTGGTAGAGCTTCAGCAACACACAGACGCGCCGCACTCGCACAAGCGCGTCTTGAATCGCTGCCACGTGGCGTTTCGCGCACCCACCGAATCACTGGAGCACGGCGAGCAGATGATCATCTTCACGGAAAAAGGGCGGCGCCGTGCCGAAGACATAATCCGGCGGCATCGCCTGGCCGAACGCCTGTTCACGCAGACCTTTCAGGTGGAAGACGAGAAGGAAATCGCCGAGCAGGCCTGCAGGTTCGAGCACATCCTGTCACCAGAAGCCACAGACCGCATCTGTACCTTTCTTGGCCATCCTCGGATGTGCCCGCACGGCAGCCCCATACCCGCGGGGCCGTGCTGTATCGCCGCCAAGTCGGCGATACGAAGCGAGAATGTGTTCGCCGATCAGAAGTAGAGCAACTCAAACACAAAGTTCCGTCATGACCGATAGCGGTTCCAAGGCAGCTTGAAAATCCTTTTTTTGTTGTCGCTCCGCCTGTGGCTCCGCTCCGGCCTGCGGCAGCAAGGGATTGATTTAGGGCCACAGCTTACCCAGCGCTTATTCCTCAGCGCGCCAGCGCGCCTCGGGAACGCACTGGGTTAAGCTCTTGACGGGCCTACGGCCCTGACCATCGAGTGGTAAAGCGCTGACGCAACCGAGAAAGTGTTTTCCGTTATTTCAGGGTACTTTCGAGAGCGGCGACGACATATGTCTCTGACCAGCGCATAAGCTGAGGAAATTCGCCTAACCAAGCCAGCAAAACAATCAAGGGTGCCTAAAGGTTTGGAGCGCAGCGACAGAAAAGAGGGCGAGGCCGACTTGCGCGCCGAGCCCGTTGCTGCAGGAGCATAGATATTGCGATCAGGTTCCAGTCTCTAAGGCGGTTTGGAGCGCAGCACAGGCGTTAATGGCTCGAGAATGCCGGACGAAGCCGCTCACGCGCTGAGTCCGGCTGTTGCAGGAGCATTGAGTATTATTAGTCGCGAGTCATACCGATGAGCGGTTTGGAGCGCAGCGACAACAAAAAAGGAAGCGACAACAAAAAAGGAAGAGGCAGGTTTTCCTCTTCCCTTCCTGGGCTAGCGTTTTTTCATAACGCTATAAACGTTGGTTAGTACAGTCTGAAATCCACCTCAAGCGTCATGGCTACAGCAACAGGCTGGCCGTTTTTCTTGCCCGGCTCAAACAGCCAGGTGCGCACTTTCTCCATCGCTTTCTGGTCCAGGCCCATGCCGAGGCTGCGAACCACTTTCAGGTTGTGCGGACGGCCGTCGGGGCCAATGATGGCGGAGAGCGTTACCGTTCCCTGATACTTGGCTTTACGCGCTTCCTCAGAGAAATCTGGCGAGGGCGTAAACTTGGCCACTGGAGGCGTCACGCCGATGTCCCCCAGCGAGTAGATGCCGCCGCCGAAGCCGCCGCCCTCTCCCGGACCATGTCCTGGGCCCATACCGGAGCCGATGCCGTTACTTTTTCCAGAGCCGATGCCGCCGCCGGAACCCGGTCCGTTAGAAGCGGGGCCAGCAACACGCGCCGACATGGGATTGCCAAGGTTCGGCATCGTCGGGTTGTCAGGCAGCTTGACCTTCGGAGGAGCAACAACTGTGGGCTCCATTGCGAGCTTGGGTTTCTCGTTCTTGATCTCCACCGTGGGAGGCGTGAACTGTTCTGGCGCCACTTTAGGCAAGTGACCTTTCGATTCAAAGATCTTGGCATGTTCGCCGCCGCCACCGCCGCCCGTAAGCGCCTTTGTGGGCGTGGCCGGTTTCATCACCGGTTGATAGTCGGTGAGCGGAGGAGCAATCAGCGTAACGTTTTCGTGTTGCTCTGCGGCCTTCGGCGTCCTCCAACTGATCACGGACACGGCAATCAATGCTGCGATCGCGAGTGAATGTAAGACCAGGGAGCCCGTCGCCGGTTTCCGCGCGCTGCGATGTGTCCAGATCTCCCGCACCTGCACCGGCCGCGACGTCAGCCGCAGTGGAGAAAGCTTCTCCGGGAACATTGCTTCTTTCAGGTTGCGGAGCAGAGAACCCAGCATGGAGCGATGCATTTCCGGAAGCCCGCCGAGACGGGGGCCCTCGTTCATGTAACGCTGTTGCGGAGGAGGAGGAAGAATAGCCTGATTCGCCATGGGGTCGACCCGTTTTACCTCTTCACGATTACGACCAAACTCATCGTGTGGTCTGGATTCACTCATAGGAGATGAAGGAATTAAGGTGCAAGTTGCATCCAGCAGAATCAACAGCGAAAACTTTGTTCAAATGTGCATGCAACGCAACCATCCAACTACCCAAAAATTAGAGACGAAGAAGGCGCAACAAATTTTTGATTTGCTTTAGGGAAAATTGGATTCCGATTCACGCGAAAGGGTTTTGTTAAGAGTGGTAAATCGCGAGCGATTTCCCCTGACAGTTATAATGAGATATCAACAACTTGCAGCCGGAGAAATAATGAGCGAGCCGCTCGAGCTCAAAAAGACCCTGAACCTGCCCAAAACTGACTTTCCCATGAAAGCGGGCCTGCCCCAGAACGAGCCAAAATGGCTGGAAAAATGGGAGCAGGGGGATCTCTACGGACAGATCCGTCAATCGCGCAAAGGAAAGCCTGTGTACATTCTGCATGACGGTCCACCTTATGCGAATGGCGCCATCCATGAAGGGCATGCGCTTAACAAGTGCCTGAAAGATTTTGTGGTGAAGTCGAAGACCATGGCGGGCTTTGATTCACCTTACGTCCCAGGCTGGGACTGCCACGGATTACCAATCGAGATTAAGGTGGATGAAAAGCTGGGCCGCAAGAAACTGGAGATGAACCCGGCCGACGTGCGCAAGGCCTGTCGCGAATATGCATTGAAATTCCTGAATCTTCAGCGCGACCAGTTCAAGCGTTTGGGAATTCTGGGTCAGTGGAACCAGCCGTATTCCACCATGGACCCAGGCTATGAATCCACAATCGTGCGCCTGCTCTTTGACTTCATGGAAAAAGGAGCTGTCTATAAAGGACTTCGGCCCGTCTATTGGTGTATTCATGACAAGACTGCGTTGGCGGAAGCCGAGGTGGAGTACGAGACGCATACCAGCCCGAGTATCTGGGTGAAATACCGCATGACCAGCGCGCCGGAGAAGATTGACAGCCGCCTGGCAGGAAAGAGCGTCAACACAATCATCTGGACCACCACGCCCTGGACGCTGCCTGCCTCAATGGCTGTGGCCTTCCATCCTGACCTTGATTATGTTGCGCTTGAACATCAGGGGAACGTTTACATTGTGGCCGACGCACTAGCTAAGGCGACAGTTGAAGCATGTAATCTCACCGCCGCAGCAGAAATCGCGCGCTTTTCCGGCAGGAAACTCGAGTACGCGACGTTTGCTCATCCTTTTCTGGACCGGCAGATCCTGGGCGTGCTGGCGGATTATGTCACCACCGACCAAGGCACGGGTGTGGTGCATACAGCTCCCTCCCATGGTGCGGAAGATTTCTATACCGGCGTGAAGTACAGGCTTGACCAGACATGCAACGTGGATGAAGCGGGACGCCTGCGAAATGGACTGCCTGAGTACGATGGCCTTCAGGTCTTCAAGGCCAACCACCCGATTATCGAGCTGCTAAAGACGCGCGGCGTGCTGATGGGCGAGGGCAAGATCGAGCACCAGTACGCCCATTGCTGGCGCTGCCACAATCCGGTCATCTTCCGTGCTACCGAGCAATGGTTTATCTCGATGGATGCGCCGGCGAATGGATGCAAGCTGCGCGAACGCGCCCTGGATGAGATTAAGAAGGTGAAGTGGATTCCCGCCTGGGGCGAAGAGCGCATCAGCAACATGATTGCCACCCGCCCGGACTGGTGCATCTCCCGCCAGCGCGTCTGGGGTGTGCCCATTGCGGTATTTTTTTGCGAAGCCTGCGGAAAGCTTCTGGAATCCAAGGAAGTAAATAAAGCCGTGGTGGAACTGTTTGCGCGCGAAGGAGCGGACTCCTGGTACACGCGTAGCGCGTCAGACATTCTTCCCGCGGAAACCAAATGCGCGTGCGGCGCCACGGCGTTTCGCAAGGAGAGCGACATAATCGACGTCTGGTTTGAGTCCGGCTCAAGCCACGCGGCAGTGCTGGGGCACCAACCTAACATGCCCTGGCCGGCTGACCTTTATTTTGAGGGCGGCGACCAATACCGCGGCTGGTTCCACTCTTCCCTGCTGGTGGCGGTGGGCACACGCGGCCACGCGCCGTATCGCGGCGTCGCGACGAACGGCTGGACCCTGGACCCGCAGGGCCGTGCTACGTCCAAATCACTGGGAAACGGCATTGATCCCACCAAGATCGCAGACAACAAAGGCGGCGAGATCATCCGCCTCTGGGTGGCCTCAGTGGATTTCCAGGAAGACGTTACAGTCTCTGACGAGCTGATGGACCGCATCAGCGATGACTATCGCAATATCCGCAACACGTTGCGTTACATCGTGAACAACCTGTTCGATTTCAATCCGGAGCGCGATGCGGTGAAGTTCGCTGACATGCAGGCGCTGGACCAGTACGAGCTGATACTAGCGGCCGATTTCTGCCGGCGCGTCCGCGAATGGTATGACCGGTTTGAGTTCCACCGCATCTACCAGCAATTGAACGAGTACTGCAATGCTACGCTGAGCAACATTTATTTTGCCGCCATCAAAGACCGGCTTTATACCGCGGCGCCGGGTTCGCTGGCGCGGCGCTCGGCGCAGACAGCGGTTTGGAAAATTGGCGAGGCACTGGTGCGTCTCATCGCTCCGCTCGCGTCATTTACCGCAGATGAAGTCTGGCAATGGCTGCCCAAGACGAGCGGTAAGACTCCGAGCGTTCATATGGCATACTTCCCGGCGCCTGAAGAACTTTGCGCGGAGCTTGAGTCGCCGCAGGTCAGAAGCCTCAGGGCAGATTTTGAGTCGCTCCTGAAGGTCCGGGATGAAGTGCTGAAGGCCATGGAGATCGCGCGACAGGAAAAACTTATCCGCCGGACAGAGGAGGCGAGCATTACGATTGTTGACGCCCCGCCGGACATCCAAACATTGCTGGAACGGTATCGCACCGATTTTCGTTTCCTGCTGGTAGTTTCCGGACTGGAAGTCAAAGGAACTGCTGGGGGGAGCGATCAGACTGCCTTGCGCGTAGAAGTCCAGAGGGCCGCTGGCCAGAAGTGCGAGCGCTGCTGGTTTTATTCTGCTGAGGTTGGCAAGAGTGCGAGGTATCCTACTGTTTGTGAGCGGTGTCTGCCGGTATTGGAGGAACTGGAGACGGTGACGGCCGCAAGCCACTGATGAAATTATGCGTAAGTATCACATTCTGATAGCGTCCCTGGTGGTCTTGCTGGACCGCTTGACCAAATGGGTGATCTCACAAAATATCACCCCCAACGACAGCGTGGACGTGATACCCGGACTCTTCCGGCTGACCCACGTGCAGAACCAGGGCGCGGCGTTTGGACTGTTTTCCGACTCACCTTCCGAATGGAAGGTGGCGATGCTGATCCTGTTCTCAGTGGCTGCTCTGGCCGTAGTTTCCGCCCTGCTCTGGAAGAACGGCAATGCCATGAATACCACGGCCATCGCGCTGTCACTCGTGTTTGGCGGCGCGCTTGGCAATCTGTGGGACCGCATTGCCAGTGGCCGTGTCATAGATTTTCTCGATTTCTATGTCGGCAGCCATCACTGGCCGGCCTTCAACATTGCTGATAGCGCCATTGTGGTGGGCGCCTTGCTTCTGCTAAGTGAAATTTTCCTGGCGCCGCAGGAAGAGAAGGTCGTCAGCCAGCCGTGACGTCATCGGGTGATCGGGTGATCGGGTGATCTGTTCTTTTTGAGAGTAAGCAGCTTGAATTCTGCTGAGTGATACCGGAACCCTCAAGTCCTCCATGCGAAAATACCAACTCCTGATCGTCGCAGCAGTGGTCCTGCTGGACAGAGCCACAAAGTTGCTGATCATCCGGCAGCTACCCGTCGCGCATGAAGTCCCGATCATTCCGGGTTTGTTTCAGCTCTCCCACTGGGAGAATACCGGGGCAGCTTTCAGCATGTTTGCTGATGCGACGACTCCCTGGCGCACTTTTGGGTTGATTGCATTCTCAGTTCTGGCTTGTGTGGTGGTCAGCTATCTGCTCTGGCATCACAGGCCTGTGCTGGACGCTACCTCCGTTTCGCTCTGCCTGATTTTCGGCGGAGCTCTAGGCAATCTTTGGGACCGGCTGGGCAAGGGCACGGTGACTGACTTTCTTGATTTCTACATTGGTCCTCACCACTGGCCGCCTTTCAACATAGCTGACAGCGCCATTGTGGTCGGGGCCTTGCTGCTGATCGTGACCATTCTGTTCCCGCACAACCCCGGATCCAGATACAGCGCCCGCTGATCGGAACCGCTGCTCCCGCTCCTGATTCGTCGCGCGCTGATTGTGAGCGCATAATTCGCGTGCTGCTACGCAAGAGACGCATCTTCCCCCGATTGTCCGCACATCCTATTGCACAACTGCGGGGCAACCGCACTTTTCCGATGGGGAGCCACTTCACACATGTCACTCAAGAAAATCTGCATACTCATTCTTTGCTTCGGATTGCTGGGCACGCTGGGCGCAGCAGCACAGACGCGCGATCCTGACAGGCGCGACCTGAACGGCATCAGCCCGAAGAGCCACAAATACATTTACACCGTGCTGGCCGGCGCAGCCGCCGGGGCCGGACTGGGATTTGTCCTGCCGGGCGACAAAACGCCGCTAAAACTCATGCTGATGGGAAGCGGCGCCGGGAGCACATGGTACCTGCACTTTCATCGCAATGCGTTGGGAAGCTTCCATGATATGGCCATGATCGGCGGCAACACCGCTTTGGGCTGGGGCATCGGCTGGCTGGGTTGCAACTGCCGCGATGGCGCTTATGCCGGATCGCTGCTCGGTGGCGGATTGACCGCCGGATACGAAGCCCTGAAGAACGATCGTGCCGCTCAGAACAGCTTCCGCCGAGCCAGGAGCCAGGTGGAACGCAAGAAGGAAGAGAGTGCACGAAAAAATGCGCGGCCTCGCAGCAACAAGCAACAGCCCGCCACGACCAGCCCAGGAACGGAACCGCAAGACTGACATTGCTGAGGAGAGCCCATTCAGGGGAGTGGGCCTCTTCATTTCCTTTCTCCTATCTGAATCTCGGAGCTTGTATCTCCGAGCTTCTATTTGCGCGGCTTGTGAGGACAGCTCTCCGCGTTCAGGCAGGAATCGGAAATGATGAGCCTCTGGACAGGGCTTCCGCCGGCAATGTGGGCATCAAGGATTTCATCCACATCGGCGGCAGTGACTCCACCGTACCATGTGGCTTCTGGATAAACCACCACAGTCGGACCGTGCTCGCATTGATCGAGACAACCAGATTTGTTGGCGCGGACCCGCCCTTTCAAGCCGCGTTTGGCAAGTCCTGCCTTAAAGAGCTGGTGCAGCTCGCCTTTGCCGTCAGGGTTACATGAACCTTTGGCGTGTCCTTGCGGCCGCTGGTTGGTGCAGATGAAGATGTGCTTCTCGAATTTCGGCATCTGGAGTGGAGGCCCTGGGCAGATTCGAACTGCCGACCTGCGGTTTAGGAAACCGTCGCTCTATCCATCTGAGCTACAGGGCCGTGCTTCTATTTTACCTGTAGATAGGACGTGAGCGCCGCTCCGCGGGCTCAAGTGGAATGCTTTCCAAGGTTGAGATCGCGGCAGAGAATGAACGCGGCCTGGATGCGCACCAGGCCGGTTCTGAATGTTCTTTGCCGGGGTTTTTTTGTGGGATGGCCTTTTGACTTCGGCCTATGCTGCGTAATCAAGGCGCCGCGCGTTGCGATCACCAGCATCCCAGTCCGTCATGGCGACTACGCCGACTTCGCTGCCGGCCTGAGAATAGAAGAACGAGGCTGCGGCGTCGGCAGGAAAACCAAACATCAGCGGCGCTGTACCCGCGGTCGCGGCCTGCATGATATCGAGGAAGCCATGCATTTTGAAGCTGATGGGCTTGCGGCCATCACCGTCATAGTCGGTAAACATTGAGACGCCTGCGACCATGCCTGCGTTGATGAACGCAGCCGTGGCCGCCCGCTTGTTTCTGCGGCTTAGAAATATTCCGCCCATCACAGCGAATGCTGAAGTAACTGCCACGTCCAGCCAGCGATGTACCTGGGGTGAAATGGGTTTGGGAGCGCGCTCAAAAATATCGACGGTCTTCTCGGGTTCAAAGTTCATGAATCTCTCCTCCCTTGGGAAAGATGCCCCGCCGCACATCACGGTTGGCAATCTCCAGGAGGCGAACCTGCAAGCGGTAGAGAGTGGCTGCAATCGAACTGCTGCGCCGCAAGCGTCAAGATGCGGCATGGGAGCGCTGCAATGCAGTTAGCTGCAGGTAAACGACCCCACACTTCACAATTTCGTAATACGATATGAATTCTCCTCGAAACAGTCGGGTTACTCAGTGTGGCTATGACATTGCAGATTGCAACAGTTGCGATTTATGTAGAAAACCAAAAAGAGGCATTGAAATTCTGGACGGAGCAGGTTGGCCTCTCTGTGCTGCGCAGCCATCCCATTGGCCTGGATCTGAGCTGGGTGGAGCTAAGTGCCGACGGGCCAGGTTCCTGCCTTGTGCTCTATCCTCGCTCGATGATGGAAGATTGGGCCCAGCGCAAGCCTTCCATCGTCTTCGAATGCGATGACCTTCAGAAGAAATATGCGGAGCTCTCTTCCCGCGGCGTCGTATTTACGCAGCCTCCCAAGGAGCTGCCTTGGGGACCCTTTGCCATCTTTGCAGACAACGAGGGGAACTGGTTTGGGCTGAGAGAGAAAAAGTGAGATATAGGATTGCCAAAAATGCCAAAATTGCCAAAGAATCCAAAGTGGAAAACACGCTGCTGCAGCGGTTCGTTTACTGAATCATGATTAGCTTCGGAGGGATTCGCTTTCACGGTGATCCGACCTTAGCTCATAACGCTGACTTTTATTCCACAGCCAAGATCTGTGACCACTTAGTCAACTTAAGAGTGGCACACAAGCAAGCCGTGGGCCACGACCAGAGCCTCGGTTTTTAACTTTGAATCTTTGGCAATTTTGGCATTTCTGGCAGTTGCTTGTCTCAGCTCAAGTGTAAGAGCCACACCGTATAGCCACCGATCTCATGGAATGCCGACTCCTGCCTTTTCCAGAAAGTTTGCGGATGGGAGTTGGGCCGCGGCGAACCATAGACAGTCACGCCCTCGCGGCCCAGCATTTTCTTGATGCGAAAAAGATGGTACGCATCGCTCACAGCCACACAGGTCTTCAGCCCATTCACGCGCATGATGTTGGCCACGCGCCGCGACGATTGGGCGGTATCCATGCTTTGCGTTTCGGCAATTAAGTGACTGTCCGGAACGCCCAGACGCTTCAAATACTCGCGGCCCACGATTCCTTCATTAAAGCGCGAGTCTCCGGGACCGCCGGTAGTAATCACAAACCTCGCCAGTCCCCTGCGGTACAGCTCAGCGGCGTGATCGAGCCTGGCTTTGTACACCGGGGAAGGATGCCCCGAATACTCGGCAGCACCGAAGACAACAATAGCGTCTGCGGGACGCGCCTCATCGATATTCGACTGCCGAACAATCCCCCGGTAGACTGCCGCCACGTAGCAGATGATGGCCAGCACCAGCCACAGCAGCCAGGTTTTGCGGGATTTAGCCGCCATGAATCAGTTCAGGAACCCTGCCAGCTCGCTTTCCGGAATCGCGCCATGGCGCAGAACGGTGATCTTGCCTGCAACGCTCATGTCCAGAATGGTGGAGGCGACTTCGCGCGGGCTGGTTCCGCCGTCCACAATCAAAGGTATTTTTGTTCCGAGTTGCTGCCGTACACCGTCCGCCGTTGTGCACTCGCTTGCACCGCTGATATTGGCGGAGGTGGCGGTGACAGGGACGCCGGCCGCCCGGATCACTTCCACCGGAATGCGCGCCGCTGGAACACGCAGTGCCACGTTGCCCGTGTTCGCGGTTACTTTCAAGGGCAGGCGCGACGACGCTTTCACGATGATGGTCAGAGGCCCTGGCCAGAACTTCTCAGTAATATCGTAGAAAACGTCAGGCAAGGGACGCGCAAGATATTCCGCCTGCTCCACGCTCTCAATGAGCAGAGAAAGCGGCTTGTGGCGGCTGCGTGACTTTACCTCGTAAATCAGGTCAACCGCATGCAGGTTCAGCGGATCAGCGGCTAGCCCGTAGAACGTATCAGTCGGCATGCCGGCCACACGGCCTTTTTTGATCTGTTCGGCTACGTAGGACACCATGCGCGGGTCCGGACTGTCAGGATTGATCTTGATGATTTCCGGCGTCAAAGCTACTCCTGTTGTTCATGAATGGCTTTCTTTTCCTGAGACAAACGGTTAAGAATAAACCAGTTGCTGGAAAAAGACTAACTCTAGCCGCTGTATTATGGAGCCCGATGCCTGTGCAGAACGAATTTGACGCCCGCTTGCGCCGGATCACCAGCAGGCAGAACCCAGTTATCAAGGAGCTGCGCAAAGCCTTCGCTCACGCCGAACCCACGTCTGAGGGTGCGTTGGCGATTGAAGGCGTGCGAATGATTGAGGAAGCCATTCGCAGCGGCCTGCGCCTCCACGCGGTCGTTTTCAGCGACAGCGGCCTCAAGCACGCGGTGCGAATCCTCCCGCAAATCTCCGCTCACACGCAAGCTCTGGTGCTCCCCGATGAAGCTTTTGCCAGCGCCGTCAGCACCGAGAAACCGCAAGGCATCGCCGCGCTGGTCAAGCTCAAATCGGCACAACTGGAGGATGTGATTCAACATGGCCGCAACGATTTGTTGCTGGTGGGAATTGCCGGCCTTCAGGACCCCGGCAATCTTGGAACCATCATTCGTTCCGCGGAAGCATTTGCTGTACATGGAGTGCTGCTGGGCGAGAATACGGTAAGCCACTTCAATAGCAAGGCAGCTCGGGCAAGCGCCGGGTCCTTATTCAGGCAACCGCTTGTGCGCGTGAAAATGGCCGAGACACTTCAGCTCCTGAAACAGTCTGGCGTGAGTGTGCTGGCCACTTCGTCACGCAAAGGCACGCCGCTGCCGGAAGTGAATTTTTCCTGCCCATGCATGATCGTGATCGGCAATGAAGGCGCCGGCGTTCCTGCGGAAATCCTCTCCGCCGCGGATGGGTTGATCACGGTCCCGCATTCATTGCGTGTGGAGTCACTCAATGCAGGCATCGCGACGTCGATCATTCTTTATGAAGCCGCAAGGCAAAAACAGAAATCGGGTGATCGCCGCGATCGGGTGATCGGGTGATCGGGTGATCGGAATACAAGAAGGAGCTATAGCGTGAGCATAGACAAACATCAGGAGTTGAAAAACAGGACTAAGATGTTTGCATTGCGGATCATCAAAATGTCAGAGGCGCTGCCCAAGACGAGAGCAGCCAATGTAATTTCCAACCAGATACTCAGGTCTGCGACTTCGATGGCCGCAAATTACAGGGCTGTAGGACGTGCGCGCTCGAAGGCAGAGTTTGTGTCCAAGCTCGGCGTCGTGCTTGAGGAGGCTGACGAGACTGTCTTTTGGCTTGAAATGCTGGTCGACAGTGAAATAGTTCGAAAAGAAAAAATGGTCGAGCTGCTCGGCGAAGCCAGCCAACCGGTTCTTATCTTCTCCGCATCACGAAGCACCGCGAAAGCGTGTTTATGAGTCAAGTATCTACGTCGCTGAACCAGATCACCCGATCACCGGATCACCCGATCACCCGATGAGTTTATTTGCACAACTCCCCGAATCTCCCCAGTCCAAGGGCGCGCGCCCGCTGGCCGATCGCATGCGTCCGCGGACGCTGGATGAATTCGTCGGGCAGGAGCATATCCTCGCGCCGGGGAAGCCGCTGCGGTTGCAGATTGAGCGCGATGATCCCGGTTCGCTGATTTTCTGGGGACCACCCGGTTCGGGCAAGACCACTCTGGCGCAGATCATCGCCCACATGACGAGGGCTGAGTTCATTGAGTTCTCCGCGGTGCTCTCTGGAATCAAGGAAATCAAGCAGGTGATGTCTGAGGCAGAGAAGGCTCGCGCATACGGCACCCGGACAATCTTGTTCGTAGATGAGATCCACCGGTTTAATCGCGCCCAGCAGGACGCCTTTCTGCCACACGTGGAGCGCGGCAACATCCGCTTGATCGGAGCCACTACGGAAAACCCGTCCTTCGAGATCAACGGCGCTCTACTTTCCCGCACGCGCGTTTACATCCTGAAACAGCTTACTGAAGCCCAAATCATTACGCTGCTGGAAAGGGCACTTGCAGATAACGAGCGCGGCCTTGGGCGCCTGCATTTGCGGGCCAGTGACGAGGTTTTGCAGCAAATCGCGAGTTACTCAAGCGGCGACGCGCGCGTGGCTTACAACATCCTGGAAGTTGCCGCCGGCACAGCCGGCGAGAATGGCGGAATTTCTGAGCAGATCATCAAGGACACGCTGCAGAAACGCGTGCTCCTGTATGACAAGGCGGGTGAAGAGCACTATAACCTGATCTCCGCGTTGCACAAGTCAGTGCGCAACAGTGACGTTGATGCATCTCTGTACTGGCTGGGCCGTATGCTGGAATCAGGCGAGGACCCGCTATATGTCGCTCGGCGTGTCGTCAGGATGGCGTCAGAAGATATCGGCCTGGCGGCACCGGAAGCACTGGGTCTATGTCTTGCCGCTAAAGACGCAATTGATTTTCTTGGCATGCCGGAAGGCGCGCTGGCGCTGGCTCAAGCCGTTGCCTATCTGGCTCTCGCGCCTAAATCCAATGCGTTGTACACCGCATACGGCGCGGTACTGGAGGAAGTGGAAAAAAGCTCGGCAGAACCCGTGCCGCTCCACATCCGCAATGCTGTGACCAAATTAATGAAGCAAGTCGGCTACGGGAAGGGGTACCAGTACGCTCATGACCTGGAATCGAAGGTCGCCGATATGGAATGTTTGCCCGATAATTTACGGGGGCGCGAATACTACCATCCCACACAGGAAGGCCGGGAAAAACTTCTTGGGCAACGCATCGAGGAGATCAGACGCCTGAAAAAACAGGCGCGCGAAACGGAACCTGACTCATCCAACTTAGAAAAGGAGAGAAAACCGCGGCATGATCCCCGTAAGCAAACTTAACTCTCAAATGGCTGCCAGCGCACCTCATCAGCCACTAGAGACGATCTTGATTGGAAGTTATTCTTAGATAGTTAAGTGCTCGAAACCTTGGGGCATGTCTTGGTCACGAACCTTCTCATGGCAGGCTTTCACGACCAGGAGTTAGAAATGGCGGAAGATTACGCACGGACGGCGCGAGCAGCCAATGGAGAAGCCCGGCTTCTTGAGCGCCGTATCAAGCAACTCTCCTGGGCGCTGGCGGTTCTTGCAGCTTTCTTTCTTGTATGCGTTTCCGTGCTGGGATGGCTTGCATGGCGCCAATCGCGCTCGCTCAGCACCACCCGCCAGGATATGATTTTTGGCCGCTTCGTCCATTATGACTACGACAGCGATGACTATGTAGCCCCGGTCCTGAATACGATCCAGTTTTTTCACGACGGCTATTCACTCCAGTTCACCAAGGTGGAATACACGCCCGCAGGCCTGTTGTTGAGCGGAGAAATTGGAAATCCGAACCAGTTCCGTATTCTCGATCTCACTCTGACCTTTGCAGTTCGCCCTTATCCGGAAAAGATCAGGGACAAATGGGCCCAGTCCGGCGGCAAGCTCTTTGGATGGTCGCCCGATTGGGACCTGGGCCGCTCCCAAACGCATATCGGCGATCTGGATCAAGGTCAGACTGTGAAGTTCAACGTGACGATTCCAAACATGAAGCAAACGTCCGATCCGATTCGAATCGCCGTCCTGTTCTCAGGCGAACATTACATGTACCCCGAATCGTCGCGACACTGATTTGTGTCCGGTCGATTGTGACTGCAAATCAATGCCAGTGGAAGCGAGGAGTGTCTGGTTGTATTTGCTTTTACTGTGAGGCGTTGCTGCGGTTTGTGCGGTATTGGCGTATAACAGCTTCCAATTCCTCCAACTCCGATTCCTTGATCGAGTTGGTTTCGATTACGCCCACCATCATGTTTCTCAGAGATCCCGCGAAGGTATGTTCCAGAAGGTTTTGCACTGAAAGCCTGGCCACCTGCTCACGGCTTACACAAGGCGAGAAGACAAAAACCCGGCCACGGGTGGTGTGCTGCGCCAGCCCCTTCTCTTCCATGATGCGGAGAAGCGTCTGAGTTGTCTTGTAATTTGGAGCAGTGCCAAAGCTGGGATGTTTAATAACCTCATCCACGGTGGCCTGGCCCAAGTCCCAAAGTACGTTAAGAATGCGCATCTCGCCGCGGGTGGGCAACATCACGTTTATATTAGGTTGGTCAGACATGGATTCTCAAAAGAGTCATCATATCGTGAATCCCAAGCGGCTCAGACAGGAAAGCCGTTATCCACTAAGACTGGCACGTGACTATGGTACATGTACTGTTTTCAGGTGATATCCTCGACTGGCAATGTCCACATCCGCGAGTCACGATCTGGCGCTGCTCGATTTAACCCGGGCAAGCCAGGCTGTCCAGACGAAAGAAGTTTCGCCCGTTGACCTCACAGAGGCGTGCCTGGCTCGGATTGAGAAGCTGGACAGCCGTTTGAAAGCCTACATCACGGTGACCGCTGAATCCGCAATGGAAGAGGCGCATCGCGCTGAAAAAGAAATTGCGCGCGGAGAATGGAAAGGGCCACTGCATGGCATTCCGCTCGCGGTCAAAGATCTCGCCGAGACGGCGGGCGTTCGCACCACGGCAGCGAGCGCAGTATTGCAGCATTACACACCGTCAGAAGATGCTGAAGTGGTCAGAAGGCTACGCCAGGCCGGGGCGGTTTTGCTGGGCAAACTCAACCTGCACGAGTTCGCCTATGGCGGCAGTGGAGTCATCAGCCACTTCGGTGCGGCGCGCAATCCGTGGAACGCAGGCCACATCACCGGTGGATCATCTTCAGGTTCGGCAGCGGCTGTGGCGGCAGGGCTTTGCTACGGCGCGATTGGGACAGACACGGCTGGCTCCATTCGTCTTCCATCCGCGTTCTGCGGAATTGTAGGTCTCAAGCCAAGCTATGGCCTGGTCAGCACGCGGGGAATCATTCCGCTTTCGTGGACGCTCGACCACGTGGGCCCGATGGCGCGCACGGTATCTGATACGGCGCTCATCCTGCAGGCCATTGCGCACTATGACACGCATGACGTGTATTGTCAGAAATTCCCGCCCGTGTACTACCCTTCAGCGCTGGCAGAGCCTGTGTCCGCTCTGCGCCTGGCCACTCCACGCGAGTTCTGGCAGGACGCTGATGCAGAAATTGTTAAGGCTGTGGATGTAGCCATTGGCCTGCTGGCTCAAATGACAGCCGGCGTGCACCAGATCAGCATCTCGACAGATTCCGATCGCACCGTCGTTCGTTGCGAGCCCTGGGTTTACCACCAGAGATACCTGCCGGCGCACGAGAAGGAATACGACCCCGAGACTTTGCGTCGCATCCGCAGCGGTTCCGATGTTCCCGCCACCGGCTACATTGAGAAATACCGTGAGCTTCTCCACCAGCGGCGGGAGATTCTCCACGTCTTTGAGGAAGCGGACCTGCTGCTCACACCGACTTGTCCGGTCTTGCCACCCAGCTTTGCGGAACTGGAGCAGCAGCCGGCTGAACTGCGCAACCGCGAACTGCTCATGCTGCGCAACACACGTCCCTGGAACGCCTACGGGCTGCCCGCTATCTCTGTGCCTTGCGGGTTTTCTACGTCTGGATTGCCGATCGGACTACAGATTGTCGGCGCACCTGGATCGGAAGGTATGGTGCTATCCCTGGCCCGCGCTTTTGAATCGCAGACGGAGTGGCACAAACGCCGGCCTGAAATCTAAGCAGCTTCCTCCAGCGCTCATACTTCATTCGTGCAATCCATGCTCCTGGATCGCTCAGTTGCGTTGGACCTGAGGGATTTCCGTGAACACCGGCATCAGCTCGGAGTTGGATTGGCATCCATGCAATCGCGACAAGCACTCGCCATTCACCGCCTCCGGCATGTGATTGCGAATATTAGAGAGGCTGTTGAAGCTGATCCGTGTGCCGTGCTTTACGTGGTTCGGGGTAATCAGGTCTTTAATGCAAGGGCTGTGATCGCAATCTGTCACCTGCTCCACCTGGTTCAACACGAGTCCCGGAGTGCCGGCCCGCCAGGCGATTACCGATACTCCGGTCACAATTCCATCGCGTACATTGACCACTGTCCAGAGGCTGGTGCGCGGGGCAAGATGCAATCTCGCCAGGAAGGAATTCTCAGCCGCCATCTGGTAAATACAGTCAGCCCCGAAGCAAGTTCTTTCGAGCTTTTGAAATTCCGGGCGGCGCAGCAGGTCTGCCTCTGTTGTCCGGCCAACCGTGATGTTGTTAATTGCCGTAAGGTTCGCAACGGCTGTTCTGGCTGGCGCGTTGATCTCGTACCGGACGACCACAATGGCAGCCAAAACCAGTAGAACACCTGTGGCCGCGAACGTGGATTTCTTGTTCATGTCAATCCGCGATCAAAGAACGCTTGCCCTCTTTGTTTTTTGCAGTAAGCCATAACCAATTCATCAGTGAGCGGTTGCAGGCTTCGAGCTCTTCTTTGGTTCCGATTGTGGCGCTTTTATGACCGGCGGACCGATCATCTCGGACAAGCGATGCTCAAGCTCAGGGCGCTTCAGGGCGCCCACACTCTTAGCAACGAGCTTGCCGTCCGAATCGAAGAACATCGTGTCCGGCAGAGAGCCCAAATGCAAGTCGGAGAGCGTATCCAGCGTGGGGCCTACCATCAGCGTCAGATTACCCGCCTTGTGCTTTACCAGAAACGGTTTGAGTTTGGGCCGGTCCACCGGATCGTCAATGGACGCGGCGAGTATAACCAGCTTGTCTTTATATCGTTTCTGCATTTCTCCCAACAGCGGCATTTCAGCGGCGCAGGGGACGCAATATGTGGCCCAGAAGTTAAGCAGGACGACTTTCCCCTTGTAGTCTTCCAACTTGTGGTGGCCCCCGTTGATGTCCTGGAGATCGATGGAAGCAGGCGTTTGCGCCCCGGCCTGGATGGCTGCTAAACAAATCGAGAATATAAATATCTTTAAAACGGCGCGAGACATGCTGCCAATATACATCGTTTAGAATTGCCTTTCAGCGCAACACTTTTCAAAAATGTTGGTTGCACTTTTTTTTCTTGCTCTCGCCATCGGCAGTGGAACGCTGCTGACGTTTCTCTTCGACAAAACGATTCCGTTCCCCGCCCGCATGTGCATGGGCGCTGCGATCGGGACGGCGATTGCATCCATGACGGGCTACCTGCTCGCCTGCGCACTCGGACTCGGCGCCGAGTGCCTGTGGGTTTCCGCCGCAGTCCTCTTGCTGCCTTTGCTAACGCTTCTCAATCATAATTTCCGTAGTCAGATTCGGAACGAGTGCAGCCGGGCGGCGCTCGCCGCTGCGGCTGTATTCAAACATCCGACACGCAAGCAGCTTGCAGTCATCGGCCTCTATGCGGCTCTTGCCATCCTGCTTTCCGCTCTGTTTTCCTTTGCGTTCTACCAAGGTAATGACGGCCTCTACACCGGAGTTACCAACAACCTCGGCGACCTCACGTTACACCTTCAAGTGATCAACAGCTTTGTCCATAGCCAGAACTTTCCGCCGCAGGACCCCACGTTTGCCGGAGTGCGCTTTGCTTATCCTTTCTTGTGCGACGTGCTGACGGCCATGCTGGTGCGCGCGGGAGCGTCAATGACTTCTGCCATGTGGCTCCAGGGGTGGGTGCTGGCGCTCGCTCTTGCCGGGCTGATGCATTACTGGACACGGCTGCTCACGCGCAGCCATCTTGCCGGTGTGATCGCGGTAGCGCTGGTTCTTTTCAGCGGCGGTCTGGGCTGGTCGTGGCTGTTTCTGGATCTGCATAACAGCGAGAATGGACTGATCCCGCTGCTGGGACACCTCACGCACGACTACACCATCAACCTCGATGGCCTGTTTCGCTGGGGCAACTCATTGACGACTCTGTTCATTCCGCAGCGCAGCATTTTGCTAGGCGTGCCCCTCGTGATCGTCATCTTCTGCCAGTGGTGGATCGTAGTCACCGCTCAGGCCGATTACGTTGAACCTAAGAACTCCCGCGACCGAATGCTTGCGGCAGGCGTGCTGGCCGGATTGCTGCCGCTGATTCATGCTCATTCCTATCTGGTCGTCATGGTGATGGGCGGATGCATGGCGCTCATCTTTCGACGGACATGGCGAGCCTGGGTGTGGTTCGTTGTTCCGGCCATTGCCGTGGCGCTCCCGCAGGCGTTGTGGCTTGCCGGCAGCGGCACCCTGCATGCGCGCGACTACATCTCCTGGCACTTTGGCTGGGACCACGGGAACCTCAACGTCGTTCAATTTTGGATCTTGAACCTGGGCTTTTTTCTCTTTGCCTTAGTGATGGCGCTGGTGTGGCGCAGCTCTGAGTTTTCTACGCCCAGGCCGCTGCTCAAGTATTATCTTCCTTTTCTTCTCTGCTTTATTGTCCCGAACCTGATCTCTCTGGCGCCCTGGATTTGGGACAACATCAAGGTTCTTTTCTATTGGTATCTAGCCTCGGCGCCGCTGGTCGCCTTGCTGCTGGCTAAAGGTCTGCGACAGAAGTCCGGCTGGCGCTGGATTACCGCCGGAGCTCTGGCTGGAATGCTGCTGGCCGGCGGGCTGGACGTTCTGCGCGTGGTAACCGATGCTTCACCCAACCGCGAATTCACGAATGCCGATATGGCCGCCGCTGGAGCTGTTCTCGCCCACACCGGCCCGCGCGCTGTGG
>Ga0070681_10000499_pt1 | contig 32073 bp, 25 predicted proteins | sample KBSC83BmetaG_FD_65650 | JGI IMG/M metagenome (GOLD analysis project Ga0070681, IMG submission 65650) | Corn rhizosphere microbial communities from Kellogg Biological Station, Michigan, USA - KBS C8-3B metaG | ecosystem: Host-associated > Plants > Roots > Rhizosphere | place: USA: Michigan...
GTGCCTTTGTTTGTACTGACAGGGGGCGATCCACTGAAGCGTCCCGATCTCATGCCCATCGTGCAATATGCATGCCGCCGAGGTGTGCGCACTTCGCTCACCCCAAGCGCTACACCGCTGTTAACGAGCGATGCCATTGCTCGGTTAAAGAGCGTTGGCTTGATGCGGCTGGCTTTGAGCCTGGATGGCTCGAAGGCCGAATTGCATGATGGGTTTCGACGGGTAGCAGGGTCCTACCGGCAAACCCTCGATGCCGTCCGATGGTGCCACGAAGCGGGGTTGCCGGTTCAGGTCAATACGACGGTTTCCCAGTATAACGTTGCTGATCTGGATAACATGATCCAGTTACTCACCTCGCTTCGAATCGTGCTGTGGAGCGTATTCTTCCTTGTACCCACGGGGAGAGGACAGTCTGCTGCATTGCTTAATTCTGATGAACACGAAGCGGTGTTTGCAAAGCTCTACCACGCCTCAAAACACGTGAAGTTCCATATCAAGACAACCGAAGGACAGCACTATCGCCGCTATGTGCTTCAGCAGAAGGCCCGTCAGCCGGATGCCAGAACGGAAGAAGAATTGATCGGTCGCGCGCCACGAGGAGTGAACGACGGAAATGGATTCATGTTCATTAGCCATACGGGCGAGGTCTACCCTAGCGGGTTTCTTCCTCTGTCAGCCGGGAATGTCCTCCGGGAGCCTCTCGCGGACATCTATCAAAATTCACGGCTTTTTCAGTCTTTGCGCGATAGCTCACAGCTCAAAGGACGGTGCGGGCGCTGTGAATTCAGAGATGTCTGCGGGGGATCGCGAGCCCGAGCATTCGCAGTAAGTGGGGATCCGCTCTCTGAAGAGCCGTGCTGCGCTTATGCGCCGCCAGCTTAGGCGTGGACCATTCTCTCAAGCGCGCCTCGATTGTTAAATATCAGGGTCGATCCTTTTACTTGCACCAATTGCTTCTTTTTAAAATCAGAGAACAAGCGGCTGACGGTCTCGCGCGTAGTTCCAATCATCTCGGCTATCTCCTCGTGAGTGAGGGTGAGTTTTACCTGCGCTTGCTGGTTCGTTTGCAGCTTTTCCGGATACCAAGAGAGCAAGAGCTTGGCTAATTTTTCCGCCGGAGATGTGGTCAACCCCAATGTGCGAATTTCTTCATAAGCTGTGTAGTAATTCCGGCTCAACTGTTCTGCCACTCTCAACGCGACTTCCCCATGCTTCTTGAGGAATTGCATCAGCGCATCGCGAGAAATGAAGTTCGCCTGGCCCGGCTCGATCATCTCAGCCGTAACTTCGTAAGGGTGATTCGAAATCGCAGCATTCAGGCCCAGAACATCCCCGGATTGGGAGATCTTCGTTATGAGAGTCTTCCCCTCACTGGAAGTAGTTGACAGTTTCGCCTTTCCGGCGCAAAGCACGAATACGCCCCGCGGCTGCTGTCCTTCAATAAACAAGACTGCCGATTTGGGATAGGTGGCAGTGGACTTGATTTCGTTCAGTTCTTTTACGGCTGCATGAGGCAAGTTGCAAAAAAGATGCTCCTCCCGCACCGGGCAGGTGAGACAGTCGTCGAGAATGGTGAGGCCGTACGGTGTCCGCATACGCTCCAATTATCCGAAATTGTAGCATTGGCCTTCCCCCGCCCGGCCAACAAAGCACGGGAGCAAGACTTGAGATTCGAGTCGTGGGTTCGTTACATCAGCGCTCGAAGATGTTCCGGGCTGCGATCCATTTCGGCTAGTCTCCTCTGCAAACGGCCCACGATGAGATTCAGGTTTTGTGCGATTGCGATTAGCGAGCGCGTTTCCGGATAATGTCTTACGCTAAGAATGCAGAGCACTGATCTCTTCATTCACTCGCAAACCGCAATCTTCTCCTATGACTGCGCGCAAGCAGCACCGCATCTACCTCGACTTCAACGCCAGTACCCCACTTGCTCCCGAAGTGGCGGAGGCTATGCAGCAACTACTCCGAGAGCCGTTCGGCAACCCATCGAGCGACCACTGGGCGGGTCAGCCCGCCCGCAAGGCCGTTGAAAAAGCGCGGTCTCAGGCCGCTGCTCTTTTGGGCTGCACCCCGGAGGAGGTCGTCTTTACGAGCGGGGGCAGCGAATCCAACAATCATGCGCTCAAAGGTGTGTTCTTTGCCCACGAAAGATCTGGGGTGCACATCATCACCTCGCAAGTGGAGCACCCTGCAATCATCAATCCATGCCGGTTTCTAGAACGCCTCGGCGCGGAACTGACCTACCTGCCCGTCGACCACTTCGGGCGGATCAACCCCGACGACGTGAGGCGAGGGATCAGGCCGCGCACGAAATTGATTTCCATCATGCATGCTAATAACGAGGTTGGAACCATTCAGCCGATCGCTGACGTCGCTCGGATTGCCCAAGAACACGGAATCCTTTTTCATACGGATGCTGCACAATCTGTCGGCAAAATTAGTACTCGCGTAGATGAACTTGGTGTCGACCTGCTGTCGGTAGCGGGCCATAAGATGTATGGGCCGAAAGGGATGGGCGCACTTTATGTCCGTGACGGCGTCCGATTGGAGCCTCTGATTCACGGAGCTGGACACGAAAACGGGCGGCGCGCGGGTACCGAGAACATCCTGCTCGAGATTGGACTCGGTGCGGCTTGTGCGCTTGCTGAAAGTTGGGTAGGGATGGAACCTGTACGCCAATTGCGTGATGTGTTCTGGCAGCAATTGCAAGAGCGTTTTGGGCGGGCTGTCGTGCTCAATGGCCATCCTGACGAGCGTTTGCCCAACACCCTCAACGTCAGCTTCGTAGGCAAAGTGGGATCAGAGATCCTGGCCAGGATGAAAGATGTTGCTGCTTCTACGGGTTCAGCCTGCCATTCCGGCTCGGTTGAGTTGTCTCCGGTTCTAAAGGCTATGAAGATCCCAGTCGAGGTAGGAATGGGAGCAATTCGCTTCAGCCTAGGACGAACAACGTCTCGCGAAGAAGTCGAAGCCGCAGTCTCCCTGCTCACAGCTGCCGTCTGTGGCCTCCCGTAGAAGGACTGGTTTTTTTAATTGTTCCTTAGAGGCTTGTGCTCTCGCCAGCACACCTGAAGACCTTAAGCGCAAGACTTAGTTTCTAGAGCGCATCTTCAGGATCCCAAGGTACTTGGTGGTCGGGTACACGGACCGGGGTTCCCACTATTCACCAACCCCGGTGTAAGGCTCTTTAGACGAGCTCTCCCCAGCCTTCCGCGCCCAGTGCACCATTGCAAGGGTTTCCCCATCCAACAAAAGTGAGTGGGGATGACTTCATGCTCAGTGTGAGTCCAGGCTCGCCAAATTCTACTCGCCTCATCGGAGAGGATGCGCTGCCACATGCAGGATCCCCGGCCGCGCATCAGGGGAGCAGAGCAAAGCGATGGTTGGTGGCCGGAGTACGACGGCTGCATGAGGAACCATTCATTTTTCCGCTGATGGTGAACGTTTTTCGCGCCTTGCAATATCTGGGAATCAGCGTAACTCCAAACCATTTCTATTGGCCCGTCCCCGACGTTGCTGAATTGGGAAAACGTGACTGGTGCAAGTACCCGCTTCCGCCTGGTGTGTCCCTGCATGAGCAAGCTCAGTTGGGCCGGGAGTTGGCAGGATTTGCAGCTGAGTGCGACTTCTCGAGTGGCCCATGCGGCGATGCCTATCACTACAACAACGGCTATTTTGAGTCAGTGGACGCGGAGGTCGCCTACGGCCTCGTCCGCCGCTCGAAGCCCATTCATATCGTGGAGATCGGTACTGGCTACAGCACCCGGGTGTTGGCCGCAGCGCTAGAGCGAAATGCTGCCTGGGATCGGGTTGAGGGCAAACTTGTTTCCATCGACCCCAGCCCGGAGAGACTTCCTGGCGCCGATTGGGGCGATCGATTAGAGCAGGTTCCGTGCGCGGTTCAGGACGTTGATCTGGAATTTTTTGATGTGCTCACGAGGGGAGACATTCTCTTCATTGATTCTAGCCATGTGGTGGCGACCGGGAGCGATGTGACTCGGGAGTATCTACAGATTCTGCCGCGGCTTCGCCCGGGCGTATTGGTCCACATTCATGACATTTTCTTACCTTTCGACTATCCCCGCGACGCGGTGTTGAACAGACTCTGGTTCTGGTCGGAGCAGTACTTGCTTCAGGCCTTTCTCAGTTTCAATCGAGAGTTCGAGGTACTGTGGGCAGCGAGCGCGATGCAGGCGTATCACCCAATGGCGCTCGAACAGTGCTTCCCCCATTGGCGGCACAGCTATCGCGATATGCCGGAATCGAAGCGCCGCTTTGTGCCCACGGCCGACGGCGACCGCATCTGGCCTTCCAGTTTTTGGATGCGGCGAGTGTAGAGGGTTTGCTTTTTGAAGAGGACGAGGCGAGATCCCCGAGCTGATTATCCTGCTGCGTTGCATCACAATTTGTGAAACTTTATGGGCCCAGCGAAACGCCGAGCCCGTGGAGTTCAATTGACCCATGGGGTCTTTTCTAGCGCACGGATGTACTCGATGATTGAATCACTCCAGCCATCGATGTTCTTCCACTTGCCGTAACCGACACCGTTCTTGTAACTGGCTACATTGATCATGTACGCCTGTTTCGTGAGCGGCACCGGCGCAACGGTTTGCGGATCGCCCTCACCGTAACCTGGCACGGTGGTGGTGTCCGAGAAGTGCCACTGGCCGTCCGTAATCACGATGATCCGGTCATAGCCATCGCGGTTCGCGGCAGCCACAGCAAGCCCGCCCCGACTCCAGTTGCTTCTGGTTGCAGCCAGAGCATCGCGTAGCGCAAAGCCACGTCGCGGGGGAACCTCGTACGCCTTCTCGTTGAATGCGTACACGTTCACTCGCTCTGCAGTCTCCCGAAGCAGAATGGCAAGCCCGGCGGCAGCCTCGAAGCGATCCATGTCGCTATTTCGGCTGAGTCGCGCCATCCACATCGAGGGGCTGGTGTCGACAACCAACGCGGTCACCCCCGCCAGCGGAGGCTGATTCTTAAGCGAGCGGAACATTGCCTGCTCAAGATGGGCCTCATGCATAGGCGCGTAGCGTGCGGCGGAAATGAAGCGGAACGGCAGAACGCGATCCGTCTTCATCTCCCGCAGAGCGCTCACGACCAACTGGTCACTGACCCCGGCCTCACGCATGTTGCGGAGATTACGGAGCAGAGCCAGCGAGCCTAGTTTCCGCTCGCGAAGCATTCGCTCCCAGGCCTCGCGCTTTTCGAGGCCGGACGAGAGTGCAACCTCCCACGTATCAGGCGTCGTCAGGCGACCCCAGATGAGACGTTTCCACACTGCCGCCTGTGCCTCATCGCGAGGTTTCGCGTGGCAGAGGAAGAGCACATCCCGCAGTTTAATCAGCCCGCCGCGATCGTACTTGGCAAGCTGATACTCATCAAACTTCGGGAAAGCTGCCGCCAGTCCCTTCTTCACCTGGCCCGACAGCGGGACACGTCCGTCCTTCCAGTACACAGCAACGAACTCGGCGAGTTCATCGGCACGCTGGATCACGCGTGCGAGAGTCTCCGAAACCGGCCCACGGTGCGTTTGGTGTCGAGCCATCTCGCGAACAAGCAGAAGAGGCGCATGACGCAGCTTCATCTGCTCGCGAGCTTCGATGGCGAGCCCGGCCACTTGTTCAGCCGCAACCTTCGGAACCAGTTCGCTAATGCGACCGGCGATTTCGACCCCATCCTCATAAAACTGGCTCTCCCAAAGCAGGCAGGCGAGCACCGAACGTCGCAGTTGCATCGCGGCAGAGATGTGCCGTGCGGGCGTGCCTTCATGCGTACGAGTTGCAGGGTTGAGATTCAGTGTGTTGAGTCGGGCCATGGGCGGCCTCCTTTCGAAAGAGCGTTCGATGTTCTCTGAGCGATCTATCCTCGATCAGCTGGTGCTTTCACTGTGACAAAACCTCGGCGTAATCCGCTGCGAACACTCCCGGAGTGTTTCTCGAGCGCACCGGCGGCGGTCACTGCGCCACACCATGCGTAGGGCCGAGGCGGGATTCCAACCCGCCCCATTCGAAGGAACGGTTGCACATCGCCACCGGCGATTCTTTACACTAGGATTCCGTGACTTGCAGCCACCGGATGCAAGCGATCGTCTTTCAGCTCCAGTGCCAAGAGCAAACCTTGAAACTCCGCCATCGTTTCTGCGGATCGAGAAGCTTCGACAAAGGTTCGGGCTTCTAGTTCCGATGCATCAGGGAAAAACCTCCGATAGAGCTCCGCTTTTTGCGGATCGGTTGCCTTGCCCAAGAAAAGCTTGTAATCGATCCTCCCCGGACGCAGTAGCGCCGGGTCCAGCTTCTCGACGTGATTCGTTGTCATTACAAACAGCACACCATGCGGAGCATGAAAACCGTCCAGCACATTCAGCAACCCAGAGAGCGTGACGCCGCTTGGGGGCGCATTCTCCTTCGCATTCAGAGTTGTTGTTTCGCGATTTGCTTCTCCTGAGCCGGGTCCTTCGCGAGACTGACTTCCGCGCATGCAGTCAATGTCTTCAAACAACATGACAGAATTCGCCGGCACCTGATTGACTGCTTTCATCAAACTGCGATCGTTGAACTCCGCGAGATTGATGACGTAGATCGACAGCCCAAAGTGTGCCGCCAACGCCGAGACCAAAGAGGTCTTTCCCGTTCCGGGCGGCCCATAGAACAGATAGCCTCGATGGTAAGGAACTCCCAGCTGTTCATATCGTTCTTTCGATCTTCGAAATTGCGCTGCGTCTTGCAGCAAGTGCTCCTTCTCCCCAGGTTGCAAAACCACCGAGGCCAATCCACGTGGCGAGTAGCCCCCAACGTAGTCCCATCCATCGTCGTAAATGTACAGATACGACTGCACGCCTTGCCTTTTAAGGTGACAATGCACGACATCTTCGACGAAGCTTTCGAGAGAAACTCGATTTCTTCCCAGGGTTCGGAACGTCAGAGACTCGACTCGCCTGCCGCTCCGTTCATGTGTGCTCTCGGTCCGGTAAAACCACACCTCAAAAGGCCTGCCTCCATACCAGAACCAGTGTTTTCCAGGTGCAGGAATCATCGCTATTCGCTCGTTGCGAACTGTTGTGTCCAGGTCCACGCGACGGATTCGCTGCAGAAATTTCTGCTCAAGAAACCACTCCTTGACCCATGAAAAAGCCGCATCATCGTCCTTCACTGTGATCGTCATGGTCGTTTGGTCGACGATCCAGTCCCAGATACGTTGAGGCACGGCTCGCAACCAAACGCTGATCCCACCGATGACCATGAGTAGCAGGCCGCCGGATGCGAACTCATTCCGGCCGGTGAGCACACTTTTCAGAATTCCCCACATATTTGCTTTCTAACCGGCACAAACCGGACTTAAAGAACCCCCCCAACTCATTGGCCGGGGAACAAACGACAACGGATATAGGTGCTCTACCACTGAGCTACACGGACATAATTTCCGTGGCAGGAATCGAACCTGCGACCACCCTCGTTTAAGGCGAAGTAACCGTAGTCTTCACCACCGGCCAAACCAGTTCAAAAAATTCGCCGGGGAACCGACGAGAAGAGGACTCGGGGCGCGATCTCCCCTGGGAGTTTCCCCTAGAGGCCTACGCCTCGCTCCCAGCAGTTCCGATCCCCGGCGCAGGCCTTGCTTCCCTGCGCGTCTTCAGTTGGGCGAAGTATCTCTTCTCTTTCACCACCGGCGAAGCTTGCTGACTTACTACTTGCCATCCCATCCCACTGCATCCGTTGAGGGAGTCAGAACCTCTCCCCGGACCTCGTGCAGCATTTCACGAAGAGGTAACAGTGGTTCCACCCCCGACAACTGACGCGACATCAAGCGATGCGACAGAACTACGTTGACCGCTGCGCTCAAGTTCAAACAGAAGTGCGCCGGAATGTGTACGAATCGATGGCATAGGCCCCGAATGACTTGCGGCACCTTGCCGTCTTCCGGTCCGAACACGTACACCGCATTCTCGGGGTGCACGAAGGTTGTCAGCGCTTCGCTATTTTCGAAGACCTCCACACAAACGGGTGTGACTTCCCCAAACAGGTCGAATGGCCGCGCGTGATTTATGAAACGCACACTCTTGTATCCCTTCATTCGTTCCTCGCGAGGAAGCCGCTCGCATTTCGAAAGCTCGATCCGCGAGCCCGTCCAAATCAGCGATTCGAATCCAAAACAGGAACACGCACGGATCGTGGCTCCCAGGTTGTGCGGGAACTTCGGGTCAATCAATACAATTCCTGGCGCGGTCAACATTTTGCCCTCGCAGTCAAGTAACCTGATCAGGGCGCAAGCGCCACCTCAGGGCTTTCGCCCATGGGGATTCGAACCCGCAGCCCCGAAGGGCAACTTCATCCGAAGAAGTATTCGTGGCCAATCACCACTGAACAGGTAGTCAGTGCTGGGAAATTGAGCGGCAGCGACTTAGTCGATAGTCGAAGAAACCGCGACCTTCATCACCCAGCTAAGTTCTCAATTGTGCGGAAAGAGCGCCGAGGATCGGTTAGCGCGACCGGAGTGACGCCCTATCGCAACTCAGTCGAGTCGTCGGCTGATGTTGCCCGCTTAGCGATTTGCTTTCAAAATCCACCAATGTGGGGCGTCCTTTCGTAAGAAGATCTCCTAACATGGCATGACTTCACATTTTTTGCAACAGGAAAGTTTGTCAGAGCGCGCTTTCCTCAAGCGCTCTGCCGATTGCTGCAGCTATATCTGTAAGTGTCTGTTCCCGACTATCGCGGTTCTATAGCTGCTCTAAGAAATCGCATCGTGGCCGACTCGACGCGGCAAAAACAAGTGGAACGAATTGCTCAGCGCCTAACCAGCAGAGCGAACCTTGGAAACAGGAAGTGTCCCGAGACATCGTCGATGATGTTGACCTGACAGATGTAAAATCCGGGCTTTAGAGAATTGAGAGGAACATCTAACTGGAATACCGCGGCGTCGCGTTCGTGCGCATTTGCGCCCGAGACCTCAACCAGGGAGCTTTCATAGGCCTTCACGGCACCCTGAAAGAAGGACACGTTGCTCAGTAGATGCATGCCTGGTTTGCCATCCCGGATTGCAGAAGGTTCCCTCAGGTGGCCGGGATCATAGATTTCGTAATACAGGAGCAAGTGCTGTGCCACGGAAAAAACATGGGTCACGTTCGGAATGATTTCCGCGCCGTCGTGAATCAAAGGATTGGGATTATTGCCCTTAGTTTTTGCCGGCTGCGTTTGGCTAGCCAGGACTACAGAACTCATTCTTAGGGGCGCCGTCTTTAGATCGGGCACGTTGAGATCGTCTCAAATGAGCCCATCCGACCGGTCTGATTTTCGCGGACCACGAATTTCAAATGGTATTTCCCCGCAGGCAGAAGGAGCACGGTGTTGTACTGAACATTCTTGCGCCGAACCTCGGCAGAGGCATTGACTGCGAGTTTCACCGTGTCGCGAATGTTGCTCACTGCCGTTTGTCTGGCGTCAAGCGCAATGCCAATTACGGCAAGGGCTGCTTTGTCGCGGTCGCTGCTGCGAGTGAAGGGAATTTCTGAACCGGGGACAACCAGCGAAACTGGAATCGCGAATCTATTACCCTGCCAACGGAAGTACGCTAACCCCATGTAAAGAGGGAGATCGGTCGCTGGCAATTCGGATGCAAGCGCACCCTCGAGCCGTCGCTCGCGGTCGTCGCCGTTCGCATGTCTATAGTCGGCCGGGGCATAGTAACCCCGGCGGTATTGTATCTTCAGGTCGCCGCGTTTTAGCCTGACGGTAATCCGCCGGTAACGGTAATTCCCAGACTTCCGGCCACATTCTGACTGAAGGCATATAGATTTTGCGTACGTGTGCGGCTGCGATTGAAATCAAAACGCACGATGTTGGTCACTCGTCCAAAGCTGCGCGCGTAGGAGATTGGCACATCGAAACTTCTCGCGCCGGTCGCGCCTCCTAGGCTTGGAAAGGGATTGGTTAGATTCGCGTCGGCATTATGAAAGTGAAGCCCGAAGGCCAAAGTATTACGTTGGCCGAACCGGCCCCGTCCACGTTGTGGAGCCGCGCCGAAGTTCCGGTTCACCCGGATATTGAGATCATCGCTATTGTTCGTCGACGCGGTGACGTAATGAAAGTTCTGGAAAGTGCCGGGCAAGTTTGGCTGGGGGATGTATTGCAATAATCCTTGTGCGACCGGATTGATCGAGGGAATCGTGTTGTTGGCAAAAGGCGTGTTGGTTGCAGGGTTGAAAATTTGCACGGGCTGCCCTGCATTTAAGTCCGACGGGTAGATCGTCTTGGAGAAATTTCCTTGACGCTCGAGCAAAGTCGGCACCGTCGAGAATTGATCAAACGGCGATTCACCGCGGCGGCCGTTGTAGTTCACAAAGTAAAAAGTTTTCTGGCCACCATGGTAGATCTTCGGAATATTTAGCGGTCCGCCGACGGACCCTCCAAAGCTGTGCAGTACGTACTCCGGGTTCGCGGCTGGTTCACCTCCGAGGGCGTACGGCGTAGCATTCAGCGCTGAGTCTCCGACGCCGTAATATATGGGCCCGTGGGGGCGATTCACATCCAAACCTCGCCTGCCGGATCTTCTCCCCCCGCCTGTTCCGAAACCGCCGCCCAGACTTCCTGGACCGCCAAAACCACCGCCTCCGAAGCCGCCGCCAGCGCCCAGAGCATCCGGCAGAGGGTTCTCTCCGAATTGTTGCTGAAATTCCGTTCCGTTCATCGCAGGACCAGAATTCACGCTGTTTCCGAGGATAGAAATCGATTCGGTTGCGCCGGCCTCAACCATCCCAGGAACCGGCAAGCCCTCCGGGACGAGTGCGGCTGCGCCCGATTCGCCGGTGGTGTCTTGGCCACTTTCATTTTGCATTACGGATAGACTTTGAAACCCAGATCTGTTCCTGAGGTTTGGCCGGTGGGTTGCGGCACTCTCAGGGTGTTCGGAGGGAGTTGTGGGGGTGTGCACCCGCGACGCGAGGGCCAACTCGAGATTGACGGCTGCATCGCGGACATTTGCATTCAGCAGGACCCCTTGTTTTGCCGGAGAAAATGCGATCATCTGAGTGCTGATGACAAAATGACCAAAGCTATGCACACGTAGTTCGTACCTGCCATCCACGTTCGTCCACGCGGTGGCTTTTTCGTTTGTCGATTCATTTGTCGCCGTGACCGTAACGCCCGGAACGGGTATGTTCCCGGACTTCACCATCCCGCGGATCGTTCCTTCCGGGGAGGGAGGATTGGCAGCTTGAGCATGTAGAGGAACAGAATTTGCCAGGAGCAAGCAGGCGAGGATGATCCCGCTGCCCACCGCACCGCCGGTGCGTTTTCTTGCTCTGAAAGCGCGTGGGGGTATACATCCAATTTCGGCTGCACATCCAGAGAGCCGGTGTACGAACTCAAGAGCGTGTTGCATTCGCAAAAGAGGGCCGCTGCGGCGGCCCTAGGCAAATTCAAATCGTTTTTACTGAGGAGGTGGAGCCTTGTCCTTGCTGTTGTTTCCCCGTTGTTCACGCCGCTGCTCCATTTGCTGCTGCATCTCGCTGAACTTCTTGGCTTGGTCGGAATTGAGAGTGCCCTTGATTTGAGTGGTTGTGTTCTCGTGGATTTCCCGCATCTTCGACCACCGGTCATCACGCGACAAACTGGGAATCGGAGTGCATCGCCTCGATTTGCTTCTGTTCATCTTGAAGGATGGAGAGCACTTTGCCTTTCTGCTCGTCGCTTAAGTCAAAGCCTTCGTCAATCGTTCCGATCGGTCCTCCGGACTCATCATGTGCCCGTGGCGATGATCACCTCCCTCACCTCGACCCCCTTCTTGTGCCGGCGTCGATACCGCCGCACCCAACAACCCGATGGCTAGGACGGCATAAGCGGCCTTCATCAATGGTTTGACTGTCATCTCATCTCTCCTTGCGGTTCCCTGGTTGCACAAGCCATCCGTATTTCAGTCGCCTGACCTGGACGCTGAGCGGTGCTGCTGTGGGCCCCCAATATCCTAAGTTCTGGCTTTACAACATCATCTCCATGCCCTGCAACACGTCAGAATTGGTAAAGCAACGTAAATGTTCGTAAGATGCCGCGAACTTTTCAAACAACAGTTCGTCCCAAGGCTCGCATACAAAACGGTTTGCCCCCTCAATGTTGCCGGCCCATCGGCCGTACGCGAAGAAACAGTACTACGCCGACAGGATGGCCTCCGTACTGTGCTTTAAGAGCGTCCGGGGTTGAGTAAATAGTCAGCTGTGCACCTGGCGCGATCGCTAGGTGCGGAAGCATGAAATTGCGGTCGTATCCGGCCGTATAGGCTTGGGCGCGACCAATAATGCTCTCCTTGAAGTTCGGCGGTTCAGGAATGTTCCGCAAGAGCAATTCGTTCGTGCGGTCAACGTTTTCGATGCGTGCCCAGACGTAGTTCTGTTCTGCAAATCGCAAAGTGGTTTCCGCCAGATAGCCGTTCCACGCCAAGCCATCCGAATTGTGATTGCGGCCCCAAAGCAGGGTGCTAGCCCAATTCCCGCGACCGATCGGACGGTTATACATCACTGACGCAGTCACGCGGTCAACATCTTCGTTCGGATGCAGGGCTTCAGGACTAGTCAAATGCGCGAACGAGCATTGCCCGCTCCAATTCGGGGCCGGGTTTAAGGTAGCTCGAATCGACCACGAGTCGATCCTTCCTGAGTCAATGTCCCATCGGAACTCGTCCGGCTCGCGACCGTGAAATCCCGATGCTTCGAAGCGGGCAATCCTATAAGTGAGGCCGGTCGTGATGACATCGTCGGCGACATGCGTCGAGTCTTCCAAATGGTGCCCAAGCGGGGCAAGCGGATCTTCCGAAGCTGAGGCGCGATGCGGATATGCAGTCGGGCCCATCGCCGGTTCGCCCACGGGCGCAATGTAAAAAGAAAAAAGACCGTTCTCTCCCAACTTCAAATCGTACAAAGCCGCCAGTTCCATAAGGAAATCATGCGGGTGTTGGCCATCCACAATGGGTTTGCCAAAAGCAGTTTCGCCCTGCTGGAAAACTTCGGGATAATACTGCCCGCTCACAGTTCCCGGCTCAAAGCTCAGCATCAGGCGGGCGGTGAACGTCCCCGGCCCTAGTTCGCGTTGGGCCATGGGCATGAACCAATTAGTCGAAAAGACTTTGTCTGAACCACGCGAGCCACTTTGCTGCAAAACGTTTAGGAAGGCTTCACCATGAAACATCAACATCCAATCGCGTTTCATCGTCATGAGCATCGGCATAGGCGTCGAGTTTGGCTCGGCGCTCGTACCCGATGTGGCGTGTTGGGTGATAGTCGCGATAAATGTGGTTGGTTTTGGTCTCATGCTTCCATGCACGTGTTGTGGGTTCGCCTGTCGTTCCGACGGCGGCGACTTCGGCGAGGGCATCTGCATTCCGGGCATCTGCTGTTGTGAACCTTGGCTTACCGGGAGTTGCTGTCCCCGGGTGCGAAAAGGACCTGCAAAGAGCAATAGGGCACAAACGTAAACGGTCTTTCTGCCTGACATTCCATTCCTCGGGAATTAGTTGAGTGTTTTAGCGAACCATGGCATTCGAGCCGACACGTTCGTGCGGCACGCGCAACAATGACGAGGATAGAAGATCAGATTCGAAGGACAAGAGGACGTGAGGGAGGAGAATCGTTTTCGCCGCTTCCAGAACTGGTCGCGTGCACAGGTTGTATGGCTACAAAAGCGCTGGCATATTCAGTGCAAGCCATGACATCCACAGGGGTGGAAGCAACCGGGGTTGCAGCCGGGATGTGATCACCGGTGTGGCAGCACCGATGGGGAGGACTGGGCAAGTGACGATGGCCGTGACAATTTTCCGGCATAGTCGTCTGAGTAGAAATGATGTTGCCCGCCAGCGATCCAGAGCAGGGCAAGGGAACCCCAAATCCTAGCATCAGGATCAAGGCAAACGCCGTGAGGGGCTTTGAGCTCTGCATCAGCCGAACCAACTATGATTCTACAGCGGATTATTTGAACGGTTCGGCAAGCGAGGCACGGCGACGATCGTTCACTCGCCTACGACGGTTACGACCGAGCGATCCGGTCTGTTCCACGCCGCCGCGCCCTGGTGTTTCAGCTGGTGCGCGGAGTCTTCCCAGGTCAACGTCGTGAGGAAGCCGCCGCCATTCTCGTAGGCATAGGTTTTCCCGTCGTCCTCAAAAAGCGTAAAGCTACCATTCGCTCCCGGATACACCCGTACGGAAGCGATGGTTTGCGGCTGCTGCGCGCTTTGCACTTCTGATCCAAGCGGTACGATGCTTCCCGCTCTTACAAACAGCGGCAATATATCAATCGGGGCATTCACCGTAATCGCTTGGCCGCCATGCAAGCGCTCATTGGTCCAGAAGTTGTACCAGTCACAACCGGCTGGCAGATACACCGTCCTATTCGTCGCACCCTGTTCCGTCACCGGGGCTACGAGGAAAGCCGGGCCGTACATGAATTCATCGGGAATATTTAATGCCTTGGGGTCACCCGGAAAATCCATGAACAGAGCCCGCATGTAGGGTGCGCCCGTCTGGTAGCTGTGATATGCAACGGAATATGTGTATGGAAGAAGCTGGTAGCGGAGCTTGAGGTACTTCGTCAAAATGGGTTCAGCCTGCTTGCCGTAAGACCACACCTCATTGTGATTTCTCTCTCCGTGGGCACGCATCACCGGGTGAAACGTGCCCCATTCAAACCACCGCACAAACAGCTCTGGGTAGTCCTCATAGTTCCCAATCGTGGCCCGCACGTCGGAGCCTTCGATCAGCGGTTTGTGTTCGGCGTGGTAGTCCCCGGGAATTGCCGGCGAGAAAAACCCAGCAATATCTGTATCCCAATAAGGCATACCGCTCGCGGTGAAATTCAGCCCTGCGGGGATCGAGCGTTTGAGCATGTCCCAAGTTGAAACGATGTCACTCGACCAGAAGACGGTACCGTTGCGCTGTGCACCCAGGTAAGCGGCGCGCGAAAGAATCATCACCCTCCGGTTGTCTCCAAAATCCCGCCGGAAGCCTTCATAGACGGACGCGGTGTGAAACAGGGGAAAGACGTTGTAAAAACGCGTCCCCGAACCAACCCAGAACATGTCGTTCGCCGGATCAATGTCGGGCTCAGTTTCGTCCAGCCACAGGTAGTCAAATCCATATGGCTTTACGTATCGGTCGCGAATTTTCTCCCACCACCACTTCGCCGCCTCAGGATTCGTTGTATCGAGATTCGGCCCGATAACATCCTTGGTCCACCCCATGTCCGGCTTTCCATCCGGTGTATGGATCAGCCAGCCATTCTTGAGGAGCATATCGTAGAACTGGGTGCCCGGCGCGAAGTGCGGCCATACGCTCAACAGGGTTGTTACATTCATCGCGTGCAGTTGACGATTCATCGTGGCGGGATCCGGCCAACGTTTTGGGTCAAGATCCATTTCGCCCTGCCTGGTCATGTTCAGGAAGTCCACCACAACCACGTCGAGCGGAACTCCCCTATCACGATAGCCTTTTGCCACATCCAGAATTTGTTCTTGCGTCGGATAGATTGCCTTGCTCTGGATGTATCCATACGTCGTACGCGGAAGCAGGTGAGTCGCACCTGTGAGAAGACGGTAACCCTGGTAAATCTCGTCGCTGGTCTCGCCCGCGATTACAAAATACGACACGCGGTCTCCCACATCCGATGACCACACGTTGCGATTGTTGAATCCAAGATCCACCGTTGTTTTCGATGGATTGTCCCAAATAAGTCCATAACCGCGAGTCGAAACCATGAACGGGACACAGACGTCTTCGCCGCCGATTGCGCCGTAATCATGCCAGCAGCGAATCTGGTGATCGCGGAGGTCCATCCATCCCTTCTGTTGCTGACCCAATCCGTAGTAGTGCTCGTCGGTCGGCGAATCAAATGTGGCCGTAACTCGATAGCTTTTCGCGCCCGCTTGTCCCCCTTCCGCATGCTCTGGCGTCATCATCCAGCTACGCATGTGCACCAGGATCCTGCCAGCGGTCGTTGTCACCTGCAGCGCATCATTATGCGGCCCGCGATCTGCTCCACCTCCGAAGTACTCGTCGCGCAGCTGATTATTGAGGTCGTCCAGAGGCATCGGTCGAGGTCGCTGTTCCTCCGAGAGGTCCCCTGGGGCTACACGTACCACCAGTCGCGCTGATCGGAACACGTCGCCGCCTTCGGAATCCCGCTCGCGCGTCCACCCTGAGGCTGACGGCGTTGCCACAAATCCAAATCCCGGAGTCCCGGTCGCACCGGCCGTGTCGGTGCTCAGGGTCACACGCAGAATGTTTGGGGCATAGGGCTCGAGCGAAATCACGCGGCCATCCCGCTCCAGCACCAGGGGACCGCTCTGGGCAACTGCTGCCATTCCCAACAATACGATTACGACTGCCGCTCCCAAACCGCCCGTGAATGACTTCCGCCCCAATCGATTGCTCATGCTCCGCCTCTCAGCCGGCATTAGGAGTTCAACCAGCATGCATGTCTCCCCGGCAATCGCTTGGCTGCGACAAACATCAGGCAGATTCGTGTCTGATGTCGCAGCCGCGCGCTCAACCAGCCCTAACTATCATGTCATCCCGAGAACGAATATTCACAAAGGGAGGGGGCCGGGGAACATCGATGCTAAATAGAAGAAGGTAAGGCCCGTCTTGTTCAAATGGGCCGCGATTGAAGAACGCATTGGAAATGATAGGCGCGGTTTAAGGAATTTCAGAGTGCCGATCGGCGCTTCATTCCAAGAACGCGCGAGGTGCGGACGTCGTGCTATTTAAGGGCAACCCACCGGACCGTCGACAGATCGAGCCATCGGTTCAAGCGGCGAAAGAAGGGAAGTCGACCCGCTGCATGGGATGTAAGAATCCTGCAACCTTCGCTGCTGACGAGTCTGCCCGGAAAAGTCGAAGAAAACGACTAGATCACCCGGACGCCACCGGATGAGCCGCCGATCACAATGATGTCCCTGTCGCCGCGGACTTCGCACGCTTCAGATCGTCGAAAACGCGAAGCGATAGCTTAGTCCGGCTCTCTGCGGATCTTTTTCCGGGCACGCTTTCTCGCTAGAGCTTGTTTTACACGGCGCTTGGCACCGGGCTTCAAATAGAAGGAGTGACGCTTTACTTCCTTAATGATGTCTTCCGTCTGCACCTTCCGCTTAAAGCGCCGCAAAGCACTTTCAATGGACTCACCTTCTTGCAGTCGAACTTCTGCCAACGAAACACCTCCACACAACATTTGAATACTTAACCTTACCCTATCGTGATACTAGAAAACCACTTTTTCAGCACGGGCCGGGCGTCAATTTCAAGTCCGGGCACAGGCGAAAAACTGGTCTGGTATACTGTTTATGAAGCTTTGTACGGTTTGCTTGTTCATGCGGGATCCTCTCTTTCGGGTCAGCCTCACCTCCGCCTTTCCTGCCTTCCGATAAATTCAGAGCCCAAGCTAAATGGAACGTGAGCGGCATGGGAACTCCTGTGTGAGTGACAATAGGCCCCTCCAGAAGGAAACAAATTCGAATGACCACTTTTAGAGAACTGCCGCTTTCTGCTGTCCTGCAGCAGAAGCTGGCAGCATCCCAATTCACAAACTTAACCCCTATCCAGGCGCAGGCAATAGCTCCCGCCCTCGAAGGCAAAGACATCATCGGAACCGCCCAAACCGGCACCGGCAAAACACTGGCATTTCTAATTCCGGTGATCGAGATGCTGAATCGTGAGGCCTTGCCACTGCCGAGTGCGCTCGTGCTTCTGCCTACACGGGAGCTCGCGATCCAAGTGGAGGAGCAATATGAGCAGCTGCGGGGCAAGCGCCTCGAGAAAGCAGCTTTGATCGTTGGGGGGCTTTCCGAGAAGAAGCAGATTCAGGCGCTCCGCAACGGATCGCGCCTAATTATTGCAACCCCGGGACGTCTGCAGGACTTTATTGACCGCAAGCTAATCAATCTGCGCGGGGCAAAAGTTCTCGTGCTCGATGAGGCGGACCGGATGCTGGACATGGGCTTTCTTCCCGCAATCCGGCGCATTGTGGCGGTACTGCCCGACAATCGGCAGACGCTGTGTTTCTCGGCGACCATGGAACAGTCGGTTGCCCGGCTGGTGAAAGAGTACACTCGCCAACCATTGCGCATCGCTCTGGGCTCGGTTCTAAAGCCGGCGACGAGTGTCAAATTGAGAGCCTACGAGGCCCGTCCCCAGCAGAAGATGGAATCGCTTCGCGAACTACTGGGCACGGAGGTGGGACAAACCCTGATCTTTACCCGCACGAAACGGGGCACTGAACGCGTCGCTCGGGAGCTCATTCGTGAAGGCTTCAGCGCGGCGATGATCCATGGAGATCGCTCCCAGTCCCAACGCAACCACGCACTCAATGGATTCCAGGAAGGGCGATATCAAGTCCTGGTTGCAACCGATATTGCAGCGCGCGGTTTGCATGTTGACGACGTTGCTCATGTTATCAACTACGATTTGCCGACTTTGGCGGAAGACTTTATCCACCGGGTCGGACGTACTGGTCGCGCGGGATCGCAGGGCTGCGCTTCGACCATCTTCACCCCGGTCGAGATGATGGACCTAAGAGCGATTGAGCGTACTCTTCAGCTTCGAATGGAGCGCAGGCAGTTTGATCCTGCATCGTCGCTGCCGAGGCGGACGGTTCAGAACACGCTCGCCAGCCGTACACTGACTGCTCTGCCCGGCGAAGTTTTCGTTTAGCTGTAACAAAGTGGGGCCACACTTTGAATGGCGGCACTTCATCACGTGCTGAAATGTATTTTCGTCGCGCAAACCTCGCAAACGGATTTTTGCTCTTCTCCTTCAACCAGCCAGGGCAAGGATATGCAAACGAAATTCCGAAAAATGGAACTACTTGCATTTTCTTGCGCATCTTCTACTTTCCTGGTGTATGCTGCTGGCGTTTTTTGGGTGTGATCTCCTTCCGTGGGCTGATCTTAAACAGAAAAGGAGAGTAAGAAAATGCCGCAAACCTCGTCGGTTGCGATCCCCCGCTTTCTGCGTCTTTTCCCAGTCCTTGTTTTTCTGCTGGCAGTTACTCCGCTCAGCGCAACTGGATGGCACACCAATGCAACCCAAATCGTGAATCCTTCCGGTGGTACCTACGCGTTCAGCGGCGTCAACTGGTACGGTGCCGAAACCACAGCGTTCACTCCCAGCGGCCTCTGGGCACAGGACTACAAATTCATCCTGAACGAAATTAAGCAGAACGGGTTCAACACTATCCGCCTGCCGTACTCGAACCAGATGTGGGAAACTGATCCGGTTCCTTCCAATCACTATGTAGGACTTTGCCCCACTTGCAAAGGCAAACATGCCCGCGACATTCTGGCGATGGTCCTGAACTACGGCGGCTCGATCGGCCTCCATTTCGTGATCGACAACCATCGCTCTGAGGCTGGCAATTCGACCGAAGCCAACGGACTCTGGTACTTCGTCAGCGGCAACAACAACTACCCGGAATCGAATTGGACGAACGACTGGGTCCACGTCATCGACTGGGTACATGGCACCGCGCAAACCCAAGGTGCGACCGACACCATCGCGGTGAATTACTTGGCATCCGACGGTTTCCCGATCGTTATCGGTTACGACCTGCGCAACGAACCTCATACGGTGTGCAGCCACAGCGGGTGCAACTACCTTGGCGGCTCGACATGGGGGTCCGGTGACGGCATTGATCCAACCGTCAACCCCAATCCCAATCCGTTCTCAGTCACATGCGTTTCAGGTTCAACTTGCCACGACTGGCGCCTTGCGGCAGAACGAGCGGGTGATGACATCCTCGGCGAAGCGAACGCCCACGGGTGGGACTTGCCGATCATTTTCGTTGAGGGGATCTCGCAATATCCGACAGCAACCGGAACACCGTCCAACGGCCCCTATGACTTCTACTGGGACGGCGGCCAGTTGCAGGGAATCAATGGCAACGCGAGCAATCCCGGCGCGCCAGTCGTTCTGAACGCGGGTGGCAATGCCAGTTCTCTCGGCACCGCGATCAGCAACCAACTCGCTTATTCCGCTCACGACTACGGCCCGAGCTTGTTTCAGCAGCCCTGGTTTACAACGGACACTTGTTACGTCAGCGGCTGCTCACCGCACAGTTTGGCCGACATATGGACGTCGCATTGGGCCTTTATCGATCTCGGGCAAATTAATCCCGTGTGGCCGGGACACAGTTCCTATCCCTGGGGCAACACCGGCGCGACCCCCTACAATTCAACCCCAGTTTGGATCGGCGAATTTGGTACGGGAACCAGCAGCAGCGACATCAATTCGAGTGGTCCTGGCTCGCAGGGACAGTGGTTCACCGACATGGTGAACTTCATCAACAGCAGCTACACCTTAACGTCCTCCAATAACCCTGGGTATACTTTGCCACCTTTGAATTGGACCTACTGGTCGATCAATGGCAATGACAGCTTCGCGATTCTGAACAGCAACTGGAATGCACTAATCCTTCCTGCCAAGGTTTACTCATTCCTCTGCTTTGACGAGCAACCGCCGTTCGCTTTGACTCATGGCACCGGCACAGGCCAATGCGGAAGTACTGGAGCGCTGCCGAACCCACAGTAAGCGCAGCCACCCTTGTAAAGGGTGGCTTTCTCGTTTGCACGCAAGACATGCGGTTTGGCATAAGGCCCCTGCATTTCTTTTCATCACTAGCCCGCAGAAAGTGAGGCCACCTATCTGGAGGCGAGCAAAAGATGCAAAGTTTTTGACCGATTACACAGTTTCGGCGACGCGTATATTTCGGATGAAAGGGTTTCCCCGCACACAGGTTTGTCGCGGTCAAACTTCCACATTGACAAGTTCTTGCCGAAGAGCTCAGAATGGCCGACTGATGCCGCTTTCGTCCAATCCGAGAGGACTTGCTTTCCAATTACCCGACTTCGGTCTCGCAAGTGTCTGTTCGAGGGGAATAGACTCAAGGAGGATTCATTTCATGAAAGTAGTACGAATCGAAATACTTGGCATGCTCCTGCTTGCGGTGCTCGGTCTAACAGTCAGCATGGCTGCGCAAGAAACACAGATGGCACCCGGCAACGAGCGAGCGATGTTCACCCGATTCCCGGGAAAGCTCCGCAGTCCGAAAAATACCATTGAAGCTGCGGCGACCCCGCTTCAAACCTGGAATGGATCGTTCACCCATCAGGGAACGACCTACAACTACAACATGGTGGGGACAGCGCCGTCGACGGGTACGTCCACAACGGTTCAAGTAGAAATCATTCCGATCAAGATTGTCATTGCCGGAAAGGGCCGGAATGGCGGAGCGACATACGATCCAGCAAAGGTTCTCTCCAACGGGAACTCGGTGACCGCTAATACCGTTCAATCGCCAGTGTTCAGCGGAATCCCGTTTACCTCGGGTGGCGTGAGCATGGGGACCACTCAATACATCGATGCCTACCAGCGGGCAAACTTTTGGGGCACGGTGCAGACTCACACCGGGTATCACCTGCTGCTGGGAGGGCCAACGGTGCTCTCAGAACAGACGCTGAGTCCTCCATCCCGTTCCGGCAAAACTGGATCCGTGTTCGGGTTTACAGCGGGATTGGTGGACATAAACTGGTTCGATTCCCAGCTCCAAGCGCTGATTACGAAATTGGGGATTACTCCGAACACCCTCCCGATCTTTTTGACTTATGACGTCTATCTGACGCAGAACGGCCAGTGCTGCATCGGGGGATATCACAGCTCGACCGGGCTGGTGAGCGCACCGCAATCTTATGCGCACGCCACATACGTAGACCATCCCACCTTCTCGCAGAACGTTTCGGCCCTTTCGCATGAAATCGGGGAATGGGCCGACGATCCGCTGGTTGTGAATATTAACGGGAATAACACGCCGTGCGGGATTCTGGAGAACGGAGATCCACTCGAAAACACTGCGAACTTCGGCGATTTTCCCTTTACGGGTAGCAACGGATTCAGTTACGAGTTGCAGGATCTGGTGACATTGCCGTACTTCGGAGCGCCGACGAGTACGTCCGTGAACAATGAATTCACGTTTCAGAGTGAATCCCTGGGAGTCTGCCAGAACGGTTCTTAGCCGTTTTCTGGCTCAAGTTAAGACCCTCCCCCTTCGGCCCGCTAGGTCAGCGGGCTTCTTTTTTGGCTTGTAGGGGATGCAAAATCAATCGGTTGCCATTGAATCCGCCGATTTATCGGATTCGTCACAGCGGCGGTGCAGGACTAGGCGCTCACAAAACTGGATCAGCGGAACTCGTTGCGGCAATGCTGCGATTCTTCGCCTCCGCCAGAGCGGTGGATGGAGGGTCTCGCGTTCTTGAGCGTTTTCTCCACGACGAAGAACACTCGATGCCCATCTTGGTTGAGGCCGGATTGGTCCACCGTGTAGTGAAGCCATTCCTCCCCTCTTGGATGGCAATGCGATTTCATCTCGGTCATCGACGGGACAAACTCTCAGCTTTCTCCTGCAGCTCCGCCCAGCGCGCAAAGAGCTTATCCAAATCATTCTGTGCCGACTCCAATTCAGCTTGAGCAGAAACGAGCTTGGGTCCGTCGCTGGCAATCGCGGGATCTTCCAGGGCGGTACGTTTGCTTTGTAGTCTCTGCTCCGCGTCGGTAATACGCTGCTCAATACCGGCATATTCTCGCGCTTCGAGGTAGGAAAGCTTCGTTTGTGTTTGAACAGGTGGAGCAATGGAGCCTGGAATAGGCGGCGATGAGGTCGTGGTCTCGTTCCGGGCGCGTCTGCGTTCTGTCTGCCAAATTTCCCATTGACCATAGTCGGCGAAGCTTTCTACCCCTCCTTGACCATCGAGGCCAAGGACGACGGTAGACACTCGATCCAAGAGGTAGCGATCATGCGTGACCAAGACGAGAGAACCACGGAATTCGAGCAGGCTCTGCTCGAGGATTTCGAGGGTAGGAATGTCGAGGTCGTTGGTGGGTTCATCGAGCAGAAGAATATCGGCCGGTTGCAGCATGAGTTGGGCAATCAACACCCGAGCGCGTTCCCCTCCGGAAAGCCGCTCCACAGGTTGGTCCAGTTGTTCGCCGCTGAACAGAAATTTGGCGGCCCAGGATGCAACATGAATCACGCGATCTTGATATAAGACTGAGTCTCCCTCGGGAGCGAGTGCGCGGCGCAGGCTCAAGCTCAGGTCGAGTTGGCGACTCTGGTCGAAATATATGATGCGCAACCAATCGGCGCGGCGAATTTCACCGCTCCTGGGAGCGACTTCGCCAAGCAGCATGCGCAACAGGGTTGTCTTGCCACTGCCATTGGGTCCGACAACGCCGATCCTCATCCTGGCGGAAACGATGAAGTTTAAGCTTTCGAACAAGGTGCGATTCCCAGCTTCGCAAGCGACCCCCTGCAGTTCGATCAATCGCTTGGTCTTTCGATCGGTTGCTGAGAAATCAATTTTCGCGGTGGCGCTGCGGGTTCTGGCATGCAGGCCGGCAAGTTCGCTCATCAGCTCGCCGGCTTTATCGATGCGGGCTTTGGATTTCCGGGTACGGGCTTTCGCTCCACGCCGAAGCCACTCAATTTCGGAGTGAACCAGGTTTTCCAAAGCCTCCTGACGCTTCGATTGAGCGTGAAGGAATTCTTGTTTTTTTTGCAAGAAGTCGGCGTAGCTCCCGTGCACGCGCAGCAGACCCTCGGGATACACCCGGTTAAGCTCGGCCATGTCGGTTACAACATTTTCGTGGAAGTACCGGTCGTGGCTTACGATCACGCAGGCAAATGGCGCCTGGCGCAGCAGATCTTCGAGCCATGCGATTCCGGCGAGGTCAAGATGATTTGTGGGCTCGTCGAGCAATAAAACATCTGGTGTCTGAACTACCGCCTCGACGATCGCCAGCCGCTTTTGCCAGCCTCCTGATAATGTAGCAGCCTCCAGTTCGAGATCCTCAAAACCTGCCCGGCCCAGGGTCTCTGCAAAGTGGGCGCCGTTTTCGGTATCGGGCGTCAGGGAGTGTTCGATCGATCTCTCGATGACGGTCCGAATGCTCACTCCAGCGAGAAACCTAGAATCCTGTTCGACGTAGCTCAGTTGGAGGCGCTTTCGTACTGCCACGTTGCCGCTGTCTGGCTGTTCCGTGCCGGCTAGAATTCGGAGCAGTGTGGATTTTCCGGAACCGTTAGGGCCGATTAGCCCAATTCGGTCAGTCCCAGAAACTGTAAAAGAGACATCCTCGAAAAGTGGCTTCGCACCAAATGCTTTCGAGATATTTTGGACGTTGATAATCGCAGGCAACGGCTACGCTCCCCGGTATTTTTGAGGTTATCAAGAAACGCATGTCTGAGGCCACGCGTCGCTCGACCGCTGGGTCCGGTCGTAAACGAGTCAAGAGCTCCGCTATTCTGCGTCTCTACCGCTCAGGCAACGCACTTTGGCGGCGGATCTGCTTATTTCACCGCTGAAACGGCGACCGGGCGTTTTTTTGGCCAGTTCAATGGGATAGGGACGCGGATGAATTCTTCCCCGCATCTTCGATGATGACGTCGGCAGCCTTCTCGCTGATCATGTAGATAGCCGTCACGATGAAATATCCCGGTATCTTCGGGAATACCGAGGCATCCACGACGCGCAGCGCTTGCGTCTTTCGAACCCGGAAGCGACTGTCAAGTACTGCCATTGGATCGTCATCAGCGCCGATCTTGTTAGTGCATGAAGCATGGTGGCCCCAAGCCTCGTTTTGAATGAAGTCCCGCAGTCTTCGTGGAGTGTCATATTGGGGACCGGGGCAGATTTCCTTGACACTTCCCAGGCTTTTGTTCATTTCGCGAACGAATTGGACTCCGTCGACGACCGCATCGAGATCTGTTCCCCGAGTGTCGCTACCCTCGGAGAAGTAATGAAACTCAATACGCGGCCACTTCGTAGGGTCTTTGGATTTTAGCGTTACGCGACCTGCTCGGTTGTTTGTGTATGCTTTTAGAACGGCCCAGGTGAATCGAGTGCGGTACCGTTCAAACAGCTGTGAATAACCGGGGACGTATCCGCGGAAGAATCCGGGGAGGCCAAAGATGTACAAGTCAGGTTCTAATCGAGTTTTCTCCGAACGTTTCAATATTCCGATCAGTGAGCCATTCGATGTGTACAGGCCCTGGCCCTTCTTCCAAAGCAGAAAGGAAGGATCAGGCGGAGTACCCTGTACAGGCAGAGCAAAGGTCGCGCCGTCCAGCAACTTGAAAGGCTTGTCAAACTCTCCGATCACTCCGACCTCGTAACGGTCTTGTAGGTTTTCGCCAACTCCAGGCAGGTTAGCTATAACGTTTATTCCAAGGTCGCGAAGTTCCTTCTCCGGCCCTACCCCGGACAGCTTGAGAAGCTGAGGACTGTTAAAAGCGCCGGCGGCGAGAATCACTTCCCGGGAGACACGGACTTGGGTCGGCTCGGCAGGTGCAGAGCCGGAACCTGACTTACGAGCCGCTGGATCAGCCTCATAAAGATGCTTACCTTGGTAGAACTCCACGCCTATCGCTTTTGGAAATAACTCGGGTGCCTGCGGGGCCTCAAATAGAATCTTGGTGGCAAGGCAATGCTTCCAGATCGTGAGGTTTGGGTGCTTTTCTGCAGTTTTCAGCAGAAGCTCTCGGGGACCATTTCGTTTTCCATTCGCGACGGCTAGGGGAGTGAAAGCCAAGCCCTCCCGCATGTCAATGCCACTACGCGAGTCATTAGGATCAAGCCGTGTCAGCAGGGCAAGAAATGGATGCTCAAGCCCGGTTCTGAGCGCAAGCTTGATTGCCTTGAAGAGGAGTTTCAGAATGGCTTTGTCTTTGAGCACCAGGTGTGGATTCGCTTCACTGGTGGTCAGCCACCCCCTAAAGCCATGGCCGTGACGCCAATCACGCCACTCCTTGCGCCGCTTGAGCAGCGCGATGATCGACCAGAAGAGTCCGTACAGAGTGTACTTAAAGCTGCCGGGACGCGCGATGTACTGGCAATTCTCAAGGCGTGCAAAATACTTGTTCATGTTGGCAGCAGTCCACGTCTCATCGCCGCATACAGCCGCTATGTAGTTCCAGTCTTGCTCCTGCGGAGTCACAGTAATCATTGCATTGTGAGCCGTACAGCCGCCCAGTGTTCCGGCACGCGGATACCAGATGCCATTTACACGACTCTTACTCACCGGATCGAGCTGGACAAACTTCGAATCCTGGCTTTGGGTGGTGTCGTCCGAATAATGGCGGACGAAGTAATCCCATTGACATTCCTCGTACTCGGTCGACAAGCCATGAAAGATCGGCACTTCATACATGAGACGACCGTTTTCGCTTTCCGAGCATGGGTCACCGCCCGCTTCCATCAGCAATACCTTGAAGCCAGCTTTCGCCAAGTTGGCCGCCAGCGGACCGCCGCCTGCGCCGGAACCGATGACAACGTATTCAAATTCCGTGTCAGCCATTCAGTATGAAAGTCAGAATCTTTTCAGAAACTCGATTAGATCCTTCTTGTCCTCATCGCTGAGAGCAGGTTCTCCATCGTATCCGGCGCCGAAGTAATGGCCGCGGTTGACGACATAATCCGGGCACTTACTTAACTCCATCAACTGAGTAGCGAGCGGGGAGAATACTCTGCGAGCCTCGTCATCGGTTGGGTTCGGACCGAGCTTTTTCAAATCGGACTTGATCTCGAGCAGAAGGTGCAAGAGTTTGCGATCGTGATTCAGTCGTCCCCACAAGTCTTTTTCTTCGGGTCTGACCATTAGGTTAGCCAGCAGACCGACAGGAGTACCCCTGGGAATCGGACCAATCTCAATGCCGCCCTCTTCGGTGTTTGGGCTTTCTCCTTCAAGTCCGCTTTTCTTAAATACACTCGGCAGCAGCCACTTGCCCCAGCCTTGGATGCCTTCGGGAACGTAACCAGAGGCTACTCGCAGGTAGCTGGTGATGGTCGTGCGATCTATCACCCCCTGGTCGTGTAGCACCGAATCTTTGTCCCGCTTTTCTGGCCACAGCATCTTTGTAATCCCGTCATCGAAATACTCCATGCGTTTTTGCACTGTCGGCTCGGGATTGTAGTCGTAGTCGTACTTACCACGTTTGGGTTCGCTGCTCTTACCCACACTATTGTTAAGCAGAAATGGAGCAGTCGACCATACGCTTATGAGCGATGCAGGACGCGTGAAACCCCGTCCTCCGCCTGGCAACTCATATTGTTTTCGCTCTCCGGTTACTGGGTTCACTACTGCGACGGTGCCAGCCGACGGGAGTTGCTTATACGTCTCGGAGGAAAAGTTATCCCAAACATTGTCACGTATCGCATTGGTTGCGAGCGGGCTACAGGCATTCGTCTTCAGCAGTGTGACCGGAACCCGGTGCTCGGCGGAAAGGAAGTTGCCGTCAAGAAAATCGGGAGCGAGAACGATGTCCCGCATCTTCGACTTGAACTCCTCGGTTTTCGTCCAAGCCCAGTATCTATTCCAGCAGTTCAGATAATCAGGCCCGGCACAACCTCCAGGTTCGAGACCATCCTCTGGTTTGTCTGGCTTCGGCAGTTTGCTTGAGTGGCAGCGAGCACAGTTTTCCGCGAAAACAATCTTGCCCCGATTGAGTTTTTTCGCATAGTCTTTGTCCCTGTCGGGATCACCCAGATACTTGCGGCCACCAGGGGCATCCTCCAATTTGTGCGGGGTGGCAGTTTTGAGGAAGAAAAGCGCCATATTGGCGGTTTGCGCTTCTGTGGCTTCCCAGTAGGCGGAATTTTTGCGTGCAACCGCAATCTCGATCGGGGTAACTTTCTTACCCCCGACTAATGGTCGGAAATGAAGCAGCCATTCTTCACTGAATAGGCCGATATTCAGGTAAACGCGATTGAGCGCTCCAAGAGCGCCCACCGAATCCGCTCCATCTTTCAGAACTCTGGGTGAATAGACGGTGGCAGGAGGTATGTAAAATTGCGCCAAGGGCGAATTGGGGGGGACGAAGTCATTGAGTTGCTTGTTATCAAGACTTCCTCCTGCCAGCGTTTCCTTGCCGAATCGCTTTGCTTGTTGAAGTCGCGGCCCGAGATTGTAGATCGCATTCATCGTCCGAGGATTGTTGATGTTATCGGTAGAAACCAGCGAAGTATCAAGTGACCCTGGCCGCGAGGTGTGGAACATCTGGAAGATGTAGTTAGAAGGATCTGCGTCCCAGTCGAAGATGCGGTCAACCCAGAAATATTGCGCCCCGACATTGTTTGAGAGATTTGCCCACATGGGGTTCTCCGGGTCAGCCGGCGGTTTGATGGGATTTGGGCCCACGTGACAAAATCCGCATGACATGCCAACTCTGTAAGGACGAATCAGCTTTTTGTTCCGGTAGTAGCTTGGATCCGTATAGAACTTTTCAGGATCCCAATCCCGGGCCGCTTGGGCGTCGAAGTCCGGATTAGGGAACAAGCGCAGCCCCACAATTCCAGTTGCATACCCGTAATACGAACCAACCGGCATTTTTTTGGGCAAATGTTGGTCGGGCCTACCATCTGGCAAATCCATGCCGCGGAAGCCTACTTTTACGCCTTGATATTTCTCTTCATTCTCGAAGGGGTCGGGAGGACAGTCTTTGGAAATAATCCGCTTGTCCAGCCAAAGTCCGAAACGATTCGGGTCCGGTCCGGTCGCCTTCTGGAAGCAGGGCTCGTTAATCAAGCCCAGGTAACTCCAGCGATTGTCTCTGCTGAACTTCAGAGTCGGATGCGACGACAGGGTTTTCAGAAAATCAAGCGCGCCAAAGCTGTCGTTCGTAAGGTGGTTCCACAAACGATCGTTACCGCCTGTCCAAACAACCCAGGTGTTCCGCCCTTTGATTTCCTCTGGAGCCAGTGCAACCACGCCATCCTTGTTCTGATCCATGTCATGGAAATAGTCTTCATCGGCGGCTGAGAAAGAACTCGCAGGGCGGTTGGCTTGCCGAGCTTCGTCAAGCACTGTGCCGGGTTGTGGCCCTCGGTGTGCCCACCACGCATGGATTACTAGAAGGAGACCTACAGACACCAGAAGCAAGGCGAAATATGCGATTTTCCTACCTGGGGAACTCATTTTGTGCTCCTCTCTTGCGGGCTTCAGCGCTCAACGATGCACGTGAAAATTCCGGCGATGGGAACAATCGATTACCCTAGGCATCATGCCGAGTTTTGTAAATTTTCTGTGTACACCAAGCTAAAGCTGGGCCGGTCCACGAAAAGCGTGCGGTTCGCCCCAATTCTCAAAAAGGTGGCCAAGCGCCACCAAGAATAGAACCAGCCTCTAGCGGATTACTCCGCTTACTAAGCAGACCTGCCCTGTTGGGGAAAGCGGCAACAGAAGCCTCTAAGATGAGAAGGGCGAACATCGTCTCAATCCTTCGTGTCGCCGAGTCGCGAACAAGATATACAGTCGATTTCTGAATGTCAACCATAACTTGGATCTAGAGGAGGAGCTAGCAATACCTTGTTACACTTTCGGAACAACTTCCCGAATTAATCTTCGGATACAGCACCCGCCCTGTAAAATTTAAGGCTTTGTTCGGTCGGTCATTAATGGTCCAGCGTAACGCTTTGTGAGCGTCTCAGTGAGAAATGTGGGGAACGCTTCGTATGAGTTGTTTTTGCCGCGCAATGTTTTCGCTGAACAGAATGCGATCAGCATTGCTCAGCTCGTGCAGGATGACCCGCTCGTAGAGTGACTCCAAAGCGCTTGTTCAGTCATTGTTAAACTCCAGTAAGTTTCAGCGCTAATTATCAAAAACTATGTCGGCATCGAGGGATCGGTCACGGGCCGGCACTCACGATCTTTGCAATAGCCTCGCGATGTCGTTCGGCTTGGTAGAGGAAACGATGGTGCCGGGCAGCTGATGAGCCTTGCGTCTTTCTTCGGGGATCCCTGGATCCATCAACCCTCGCCATGAACTGCAAACGCAATCCTATAGAGCAGAGACATGCTGTTGGCTCGGGGCAATTCTCTCGAGGATCACGGCAGCGATTTGCTGAACCGCTTTCAGACTTTCGCGCAGAAGGTTGGCATCTCCATGCCAAAGCTGGATGTAGTCTTGGGACGCGCTTCCGTTCTGTAGTCCGACTGACTGGCAGATCACAAAGGCCACCGCTTCGGCCTCGGTTTCACGAATCTGTTTCGTCGTCATCTTTCGACGTTCGCCGCGATGAAGCATTTCGTGTGCGACCTCATGGGCAAGCGTGGAAAACTCCTCGGCCGGCTCCATCCCTGAAAGCAACGTGATTTTCCCGCCGTGGGAAAGACCCTTTGCGGGAGCGATTCGTTCTGAGAAGCAAAGCTGGATACTCTGGGATTCCACGAACTTGAAGAGGCGTTCTCGGTATCCGCTGACATCTCCGTTGACTTCAGTCAGCGCGGGGAGTTCTTCGCCTTCGGTTTGGCTGACATCGAAAACATAGGCCGCCCGGAATCCGTATGGTCTGGATTCGTCGTTGAGCCCCATGTCTGCTTCGGGTGCGCGTTCGCTTTTCTCCCGTTTTTTACAAGTCATGGGAGCCAGAATGAAAATGCCCTTTTCTCCGCGTTTAACGAAGCGGCCAAGCGAGTTCCAAGTACGGAGACCGGCCACGTGGGTGGCCTCGGGCTTTTGGCGCGCGATGAGCATTACATTGCCGAAGCTATAGGTGTGAAACTTCGCCATTGCTCGGAGGTAGGCGGTGTAGACTTCACTGTGCCCGGATTCCAACGCAGCAATGAGAAAATCTATAGCCTCTTTGGTTCGTTTATTGACTTCTTCCAATTTCATGGGTTTCCCTTTCTGCGGTCCTAGGGCTCGACCCTAAAAGCTTTCCGCTCATCTGACACAAAATTTGCGGCCTCGGGCCCAAGCGGACTACCATGGCCCTAAAAAGAGTCCATTCGGTCCGGAGGAGCTGCAGGTCTCGCACATTTGGGCGCTAGCCTATTCATTTCTAAGGACCTGTACGGCAACCCTCGTTGGCGTGCAGCAACCCAGCCGGTTCACGCGCTCGTCCCGCGGGGGCGCAGGCGCCGAAAGACCTCTCCACTACCTAATCTGCTCGACAAGAAGAAAACGGACCGCACATTTAGTTTTTTTTAATTAGTTTTTTTATGCGGATTGCGAGCTGGTTTGAGGCGCAGCAGCTAGAGCAATCGGTCCGAGACCTTCTAGGCACTTGAATTGCCGTCGCAAACGGCGGTGTCACGGGGAGATACCATGAGTCGTAAGTAACTGAAATCTAAGCGACGGATCACAATCGTTTAGCAGAAACGAGCGCTTTTTGGAAATTCTTGCCGAACCCACAGAAAGTGGGCCGGACGGTGAGGCACTTGTCTGCTAAACAAGGGTTCTCGAAAGAGGTTAGCGGGTTCGACTCCCGCACTCTCCGACATCGCGGAAGGTACTGCTGAATGGTCGGCAACTGGCCCTGAAAGCCAGAGCGTCGTGATGAGCGACGGGCGTTCGATTCGTCTGCCTTCCGCCAAGTTTGCACAGGTGCGTGAGCCAGGCCGAAACGACCGGCTGTAACCCGGTTTCCCCAAGTGGGACACGGAGGTTCAAATCCTCCCCTGTGCACCATGTGCCAGCGTGCGCGAATTGGAATAGCGGCCTGTCTTAGAAACAGGTGTTTGAGAGTTCGAATCTCTCCGCTGGCACCAGCCTTTTTTCTGACGGACCACGCAGTGGTTACTCGACGACTAGAGCCTTGGATCGACGGGTTCGCTTTCCAAGGCGAGAACTCCAAACACACACTCGTGGACGCGGCGAAGCGGTTCCTTGTGGACGAAACGCTCCAATGCTTCGATACCTAACGCAAACTCACGGAGAGCGAGTGACCGCTTCGCACCCAAGCCCCGGCTCTTGAGCCTGCACAAGTTATCGGGAATCGTGTATTCGGGTCCGTAAATGATTCTCAAGTACTCGCGCCCGCGAACTTTCACGGCTGGTTGTGCCAAACCCTTTTGACCTTAGAAACGAATTCCAGAGGCTTCACCACCATCCCTTCGCCGCCACGCGCGGTCAGTTCTTCCCACCATTGAATTCCCTTCGTTTGATCCTCCGCATTAGTGAGATCGATAACCCGGTAGGGTGTTGCCAGCAGAAGCTCCGAGTCCGCGCGGCAGATCTCAGCGAGCGTTTCCATGTGCCAGACGTGATCCTTCCC